>Ga0209780_1000073_pt1 | contig 43672 bp, 37 predicted proteins | sample WorMetexBAHAMAS2_FD_187384 | JGI IMG/M metagenome (GOLD analysis project Ga0209780, IMG submission 187384) | Marine gutless worms symbiont microbial communities from Max Planck institute for Marine Microbiology, Germany - Inanidrilus exumae... | ecosystem: Host-associated > Annelida > Digestive...
AGGGCCAATTGCTTTCGGTCTTGGCCGTATCGGAATGCCATATCGTTCTCCTTGATTTTACAACCTATATATCACCTATCGATACGGTTATTCAGTAGTAATTGGTACATAATTATGACACAGTCTGCTTCGCTGGAATGACAAATGTTGGCGCGAAAAACTCCCCGACTGCTCAATTAATTGTTGTCCGACAAACCCTGTTTCGTCTATACAGATGGTATTTCTCACGGTGGAGCTGTTTTCATAAATCCGATCTTCTGAAAGGACAACCCCATGAAAACGACGGCCGGCGAGATAATGACCACCCGGTTCCACACGCTCACCCCCGAAACACCCGTCAATGAAGCGGTAGGTCTCTTCAAAAAGGCCTCTCAGGAAGAAGGCCGAAAGATATTCGGTATGATGGTCGTCGATTCCGAGGGAAGTCTGGTCGGGCTGATATCCATGTATGACATCCTGCTCTTTATGCGGCCGAAGCATACCCATATCTGGGGCATGATGGATGATATCGATCTTCCCGGAATTGTCGACGCGGCCTGCGAAAAGACGAAATCGATTCAGGTGAGCGATATTATGAGTTCGGACGTTATTACCATCACCCCGGAAACTCATATTTTCATGATCCTCGACATGATGATCAAAAAGCATGTGCGTCGCCTGCCCGTTGTTGAAAACGGTCAAATTTTAGGTATCGTGTATCTTTCGGATCTCTTCTACAGTCTTCTGGACCGGTTCACGAATCCGTAGGCAAGACATGGCCAAACTTTCCAAAAATACGCTCAGTGGACTCATGGTCAGCCAGGCGATGCGTCGTCAAGTGATCCAATTGACCAAAGAGACAACCATTTCCAACAGTATCAACGCGCTAATTAAATATAAGATCAATGCACTTCTGACCACGGATCGCGAAGGGCGGCCCATCGGAGTACTTTCCAAAACAGATGTGATGGGGGCCTATTATGCCGGAATCCCCATCGACACTCCGGTGGAAGATATCATGAGTTCGCCGCCCCTGTTCTGCCACGAAGAAGAGGCCCTTGAGGACGCGCTTCAACAGATGCGTTCCAGAGGCATTTATCGATTATACGTGATGGATCCGAAAGACGAACGGGTCGTCGGGGCTCTGGCCTATCCGGATATTGTAGGCCTGTTATACCGCTACTGCCATGATTGTGAGCTCAGCCATTTTCGACAACGTAGGAAGCAGGTGAAACCGGACACCGTGAAGCGATTTTTCCTCAGGGACATCATGACCGAGGGGGTCCAGGCTGTTCATCACAACGATTCATTGTCTAAGGTCATGGAAGATCTGTCTGCCTATCGTTTTGGGGCCATACTGGTCACGGATAAAGAACAGATCCCGTGCGGCGTCATTTCGAAAACAGACCTGACGCTGGCCTACAAACACCACATCGATCCGCAAACACCGGCAGAAACCATCATGTCTTCGCCGGTTGAAAGCTGTGGCGCCGATGAACTGCTGGAAGATGCCATCAAAAAAATGATTTACTCAGATGTGCAGCGACTCTTCGTGCATCAGTCTCATCCGGAGGAGATTGTTGGGGTATTCTCCCTTTCCGACGCTGCCCGAATCCGCTCAGGGTCCTGCCATGCCTGCATCAGCAGTCGGATTACTATTGAAAGCGAGGCGCCCTAGCCCGAATATTGCATGAAATCTTTTCAGCATTTAGCTGAAAAGACGCAATATCGGAGCGTTCCTGTAAATATGAGTCTTTTCGGCAAGCATACAATTTATCATCTTCGAGATTCAGAAAAGACTCTGAAAAGATTTCACCCTCCGGGCCAAACGGAGGCTTCCATGGCCCCGCCTGGCGGCGGGATCTTACGACCCGCGTTATTCGAGGCTCGCGGTAGATGGACTACAGCTTCGCCTCGAAGTGCCTTGGCCATAAAAACCTCCGTTTGGTGCAATGTCCGGGCTAACCTGGCTTCCGAAATGTGATCTTGAACTGCAATCCAAAACCGGAAGACGATACCCGGAAACAGCATTGCAGCCGGTTTTGATACCTTACTGCGAGGCCCGCAAATGAAAGTTAAGATCAGATACCGAAAGATCGCTCTGGTTGGGATTGTATTATACGGTTTCGGATCCCTAACTTTGGTTTATGGCGGCAGTCCCAACGGAGATGCAGAAAAATTCAAGTATATTTACGAAAGTTATTTTCCCGACCACAAAGAGGTATGTAAATCCGAATCAGTAAAAACCTATACGGGTTCCGAATCGTGTAAATCCTGCCACCAGAAACAATACAAGACATGGCGAAAATACCATATGTCAAAGTTTGTTCGCCTAAAAAAAGATGCACGCTATATCCCAAGTTTCAGAGGACTTTCATCTTGGTATAAGAGCAAAAGGGATGATATCGCATTGACCGTAGGCGGTAGAAATCATATCGCGGTCGTCATCAAGCCCTGGAGTGTGTTCCCGTATCAATACAACGTAAAGTGGAGGGGAAAAAAGAGTCGGACCTGGAAATACCGACCGGGGTGGGGACATGCTTCAGATTATCGGGTTTCCTGCGGCCGGTGTCATTTAACCGGTCTGGACGCCGGTACCTTGGAGTTCAGCGAATTGGGTGTTGGGTGCGAAGCGTGTCACGGCTCTGGAAAAAGGCATCTCAACGAACCGGTAAAAGAAACGATTAGAACGCCTGAAGGCCAAAAAGTTTGCGAAAAATGCCATTTTCAGAGGGCCAAACACATGAGTCGGTTTCGATTCTCAGGTACATTTCATCGGTGATCCAGATGCAACGAGTGCTGCTGGCAGGAATTACAGGGTATCTGGGTAGCTACATCGCCAGAGAGCTGCAAAAAAGAGCTTATCCGGTCCGTGCGATTGCCCGACAGGCAGAGCGGCTAAGGAGTAAACACATTTCCCCCGAGGAGATCATTGAAGCGGAACTCACTATTACTGAAACAATCGAAAACTGCTGCAATAATGTGGACGTCGTGATGTCAGCGGTCGGTATCACGAGACAGAAGGATGGCCTGACGTATATGGATGTCGACTATCAGGCCAATATGAATCTGTTGCAGGAAGCCATCGCGAGTAAGGTGAAAAAGTTTATCTATGTCTCGGTTTTAAACGGCGAGAATCTTCGGCAACTGAAGATATGTGATGCAAAGGAGAGGTTTGCAGAGCAATTGAAGGGCTCGGGTTTGGATTACTGCATAATCCGTCCCAATGGATTTTTCTCAGATATGACTGAGTTTTACTCGATGGCGAAAAAGGGGCGGACTTTTTTGTTCGGAAAGGGAGAGTTCAAAACAAATCCGATACATGGTGAAGATTTAGCGGCCGTCTGTGTGGATGCCATCGAAACAACGGACGCGGAAATCAGGGTAGGGGGACCTGAAACGCTGACTCATAAGGAAATAGCCGAGGCCGCGTTTGCAGCCCTCGGAAAGGAAACGAAGATCTCACATATTCCGGACTGGACCAGAATGGCCATTCTGAAGATGGTGAGATTGTTTACAGGAAGCCGGGTTTATGGGCCGATCGAGTTTTTCCTGACGGTCATGGCCATGGATATGATTGCTCCGGAGTATGGAAAGCATACCCTGCAGGAATATTTTAGGCACTTGAGCGGTAAGGACGCATAGCGACGGCTGATTTTGTAAGCCGGGTGCTGCATGAGGATCGTTTTGTCACTATAGCTATTGCCAAAAATATGTTCCGCCTACCGGTTTTTCGGTGCCAGAAAACGTCTTGCTCTTCCTAACGCCATCAGCGGGAAGTAATGGCGGTAGAGATTGTAGTTGATCATAAAACCGCGGCTGAGTTCGGATCCCTGTTGGAATTTTCCTGCGGCATCCCCTGCATCCAGATCGACTCGTGCGCCCACACCGTATCCGGGAAAACCGGTTCCGGTGTAGTACGGCTCGTCCCAGGTTCCGGATTCCTGGAGGGCGATCAGGTAGTCAACACCGCCTTCGATGGCGTCCCGGTATTGGTCGGATCCCACGGCCAGCAGCGCCATCAAGGCCCAGCCGGTCTGGGATGCGGTACTCGGTCCTTTGCCGCGCAGGGATGCGTTCATGTATGATGCGCATGTCTCTCCCCATCCGCCGTCCGGGTTCTGGTGGGCCACAATCCAGTCAGCGGCCCTGCGAACGTACCCGGCCGTCATGTCTTCTCCCACAGCCGCCAGCGCCGGCAGGACCGCGGCCGTGCCGTAGATGTGGTTGACACCCCATCGACCGAACCAGCTGCCATCGCTTTCCTGTTCTTCCCGGATATAGCTCACGGCTCGCTGATTTGCCGGGTGAGAGAGCCCCAAGCCCAGAAGACCGAATGCTTCCACCACATGAGCGGTAACATCCACGCTCGGGGGGTCCAGGGTTTCACCGAAGTCGGAAAACGGAATTTTAGTTAAAAGATCCTTGTCGTTATCCTTGTCGAAGGCGCCCCATCCGCCGTTTTTACACTGCATCGCGACGACCCAGTCTCTGGCAAGTTCGATGGCCTCCTCGAGTCGTTTCCGATCGGGGTACATACCCTTCAAGTGTGCCAGCACAATCAATGCCACGCCGGTATCGTCCACATCCGGGTACCAGATGTTGGCAAATTCAAACGCCCATCCGCCCGGGCGTGTGTTGGGGACCTTGATGCCCCAGTCGCCGGGCGCTTTCACCTGCTGTTGAAACACCCATTCCACAGCATTCTGCATGGCCTGTGACCGGCTGTAATCGACATCGCAGTCCTGCAGGGCCATCAAGGTGAGCAGCGTATCCCAGACCGGTGATTGGCAGGCTTCGATGCCGATACTGCCGTTCCGCTCATAAGACCACCGCTCGTCGAGGGCGTCCAGCCCTTTGCGCATCGTCGGATGGCCGAGATCATAGCCTCCCACCTTCAAGGCCATCAGGCTGTATATCCAGGGCGGCTGTATCCCGCCCCAGGAACCGTCTGCTTCCTGGTGCTTTACAATCCATTCGAGACTTGTTTTGACGGCCAGTTCGCGGCCCGGGGTGATGCCCAACTTGCGATAGGCGTGGAGAAACCGGTCGGCGTAGCGGAAAAAACGCGGCCACGAAATTGGGCCGCCCTTTTTGGGCAGGGAATAATCAAATGCCTGTCTCCCTCCGGGAAACAGTTCGTCCAGCCGGGCCGATGGCGGCAATGGACGGACGGGTTGGCGTGCTGCCAGAATACTCAGGGGCAAGATAGTGGCCCGGGCCCAGGAAGCAAAATTATAGATGTTAAACGGAAACCACCGCGGAAAAAAAATGATCTCCGGAGGAACATTGGGTGTGTACTGCCACGGCCACTCGCCGATCAAGGCGAGCCAGTATCGGGTAAATACGCGAATGCCGCTCAACCCGCCGTGGGAGAGAATCCACTCCCGTGCCCGAACCAGCGGCTCCGCATCCGGCCCCATCCCGGTGGCCCGAAGCGCCGCATAGGCTTCCACCGTGGCGTTGATATCCCCTCTGGGGGCGTCGAAGTAAATTTCCCAGGATCCGTCCGGTCGTTGCGTATTCAGCAGTCTTTGGATCAGGCCTTTTTTCTTGGGGTCATCTTCGATGCCCAGAAAATGAAGCACCAGCAGCCATTCTGCCTCGATGCATACATTCGATTCCAGGATCCCCACCCAGAATCCCTCCGGGTGTTGGTGGGTTTCAAGCCATTGGATTGCCGTATCAATGGCCTCGGTAATGCGATCATTACGGGAAGTCGGCGCTACAGAAGGAACCGCTGTCATCATAGTTCTCCATTCATATCCATGGCGAAGGCCATATCAATTGACAGGCAATAAATCCAACTTCTATACTTGTTGTCAGGATTTAGAAATAATTTTTTAAGTTTTCAAGCATTCGAATTTCGAGATTCGAATTTTAGCTAATAATTGATTCTTTAGTAGTTCAAACAACAACCACCCATTGCAGAAACGATAGATACTCCTGATGCCTCCTCCAATTGGACTCGTCATCGCCCTTGCATCTGAAGCCCGGGTACTGCTCGGGCCAGGATCCTTGCAGCCTATGAATGGATACGGGGTCCGATGCCTCCGATTGTCCACGGATCTGGACCTCGTGCTTGCCAGCGCCGGGGTCGGGATGGATGCCGCCCGGGCGGCTGCTCAGGGGCTGGTTACCCAAGGGGTATCTGCTCTGGTCAGTGTGGGTGTGGCGGGCGGTCTGGCTCCCGAAATCGAGTCCGGCCATATCATTCTTCCATCACAACTCCTTCAAACGGACGGACGGCGGGTCCTCGGGGCCTGGGAACCGGATATTGACGGTATCGACGATGCACATCAATGTTTGACCGACAATGGAATTCCCGTCCGCCGGGGCAAGGTCCTGACAGTTTCCGATGGCGTCTTGACCCGGGATGCGAAAGCGGCCCTGTTTGCACAATTCCGAGGATTGGCGGTTGACATGGAAAGCGCCGCCGTTGCCCGGGTGGCCTCCGAAGCCGGACTACCGTTCTTCGGTTTGCGTGCCATATGTGACCCGGCAGAGAAGACCGTACCCAGTGAGTTGTACGAAGTTCTTGATTCCGGCGGAAAGATTCGACCCGGCATCATTGCCATGAGTCTGATCCGGAGGCCTGCCCTGGTGTTTGATATGTGGGCCATGGGTCGCCTTTTTGCATCCGCCCGGAACGCGTTGAAACAAGCCTGGCAGGTAGCGGTCCACAGCCGTTTGTTACAACGGGTCGTCTCTAATTCTGGCTGTTCCGCAACAGTTTCAGCGGATGCCGGACAGAATCCATGACCGCGGACGGTTCAAAACCGCAGTGCACCATACAGTCTTCGCAGCGCTGGTCGCGTCCGGATCCGTACCGATCCCAATCCGTTGTCTCCATCAGGTCCTGGAAGCTATTCGCATACCCATCGTCAATGAGGTAGCACGGCCGCTGCCATCCGAAGATATTGCGTGTCGGGTTGCCCCAGGGTGTACATTCGTAGTCCTCGCGGCCAGCCAGAAAATCCAGATACAAACTGCTGTGATTGAAGACCCACGGTTTGTCTTTGCCGAGGGCGAAGAGACGTTTAAAGAACGTCGTCGTGGTTTCACGGCCCAGGAAGCTTCCCTGGTCCGATGCGGTTTCATAACCGAAACCCGGTGCAATGGTCATCCCCTCGATGTCCAGGGACGTCAGAAAATCGAGAAAATTCGCAGCGTTTTCCGGCGATTCCCCATCGTAAAACGTGGTGTTGGTGGTGACCCGAAAGCCGCGGTCGGCCAGAAGACGGATGGCGGCCACAGCCCGGTCAAATACGCCCTCCCGGCAGACGATGGCGTCATGCCGTTCCCGCAGACCATCGAGATGAATATTGAACGTCAGGTAGGTCGAAGGGGTGAAATCCCCGATCCGTTTTTCCACCAACAGGGCGTTTGTGCACAGATAAACGAATATCTTCCGGGCGGTCAGCTCCTCTATGATGCGATGGATGTCGGGGTGGAGCAGCGGTTCTCCGCCGGCCATGGAGACCACCGGGGCTCCGCATTCCTCCGCCGCCGACACACATTCCTCCACACTGAGATGCCTGGACAGGACCTCACCGGGGTGGGAAATTTTCCCGCAGCCGCGGCACTGAAGATTACATCGAAAGAGCGGCTCCAGCATCAGGACCAACGGGTAGCGACGTCTGCCGGTCACTACCTGTCTCATAATGTAGGATCCAATGCGTATTTTCTGAATCATTGGTATACTCACGGATATGTCCTCTATCGAGCTTTTTTAGACTGGGGATGGTGTTCGTCGGGGCGGGGTCGACACCGGAGGTGGATAACCTCAACCATCGATAACGGTTATCCCATTTCATCAATTCATGCTGCGCCGACTCTCCCTGGGCAGGTTTTCGGTCATCGGTACGATCGCCGGCTTCGGAACATGATCGTCCGAATCTGACATGAGCAGCCCGCGTCCGGCAAATTTGAAAAGCAGCTTGAGCAGGTTGTCGCTTTTTATGGCGGCATTGGAAACCATGATGATGTTCCGTGTCCGCTGCCGCGAGATTTTGATGTCCTTTCCGCAAGTGTAATTCCGGGTTTTATTGATATTCTGCAATGTGAAAACCGCCATTCCAATGGCCCACATGCAGAATTTCCGTATGCCGGTTTCCTCCTTTGGAATGAGCAAGGTGTAGTCCAAGGCATTGCTCAGATGCCAGTGGGCAACGCCGATAAGCTTTGCCAGGCCCTCTCCAAATTTAGGGTGATAGGTTCCCGGTGTGAGAGTTTCCAGATCGAAACCCACCTCCCGGAAAACATCCTTGGGAAACCAGCACGCGCCACGGGCCTTGTCCTCCCAAAGGTCTTTGATGATGTTGGTCATCTGGAGGCCTTGCCCAAAGGAAGCCGCGAGACTGATGAGTTTTTCATGGTTCCGCGCGATGTCTTCCGAATAGTCGCAAAACAGCCCGGTCAGCATATCCCCGACGACGCCGGCGACATAGTAACAGTAATGGTCCATCTGGTCCATTGTTTCAAGACCCAGGGGATTCTGGATTTTCTGAAAATCCAGCATACCCATGGCCATTGTCTCGACGCACTGCCGGATCTCCGCCCGTTGCCGTTCATTGAGACTGAAAAACGTTTTCATGACCGTCGGGCTGTTCCGAATCAGGTCCCGTTCGGCCGGTAGGGTCCTGTCCGTCAATAAGGGTGCCAGGCCGTCAGCGAATTGTTGGGCCGGAATGGTTCCCTGAACCACACTGACAAATTCGTGCAGGAAATGATCCTTTTGGTCGATGGTGAGACCGGCCTCGTCTTCGATGGTATCGACAATCCGGCATAACAGGTAGGCATTGGCAACCGGACGGCTCAGCAGAGGGGGCAGCTGCGGTATCGTCAACGCAAAAGACCGCGAGACCTCCTCGAGAATCCGGCTTTCGTAGTCCGCGCCGGGTAACGATCGGTTTACCTCTGCCATACAGTTTTTCTCCAAAATAGTATTGCCCTATTCCCTTTGCCGTATTTTAATTGATTTTTCAATATTATTTGAGCTTTTTGATGAAATTTTTAGTGCCACCGCGGCAGAGTTCAGAGGTGCCTGGGCTTGTGTCATATGTGTCAATAATGATCGGACGGCACGGTCTTTTCACAGCATTCTCAACCCCGCCCGCAGGTATTACAGGCACTGAAAGGATTACATACTGAAGAGATTTCATGAGGTGCGCGGCCGGTAGTGGCGCCCCTTCCACCCCGACCCTTTGCCCAACCAGTGCCGAATCGCCGATGTCCAGGTCATTGCCACATAGAGGCCGCTGATGATCGGCAGGCCCGCGGCCCATGCCCATGATTGGCCGTAGAACCGAAGGATCGGCATGTACGTCACCATCATGGCGCCCAGTATGCCGATGCTGACCATCCGGGTGACGATCCCCGGGGACAACAGGCCGATCACCGGGACCCAGAAGACGAGCCCCATGACCATGGTGGTCAAAACCAGCAATAGGTATGAATATTTCAGCTGGCAGAAGGCCGTTCGGGCCACCATATACCAGATGGTCCGGAGACGATCGTAGGCCCGCAGGCTTCGTGCCGAGCGGGTCAGTCCAATCCATATTCTATAACCATTTGATTTTACTAACTTTGCGAGAGCACAGTCATCTATCAGGCGGTCCTTGATCGCAGCGTATCCCCCGATGGCCCGGAGCACCCCTGTAGAAATCAGAATACACCCGCCGGCGGCTGCCGCCACCCCGCGAAATGCCGAATTGGACAGTTGAAACGGATAGAGCATCTTGAAGAAATAGACAAAGGCCGGCATCAACAGGCGCTCCCAGAACGTGGCCATCCGAAGGCTTACCATCGCCGAAACCATGTGGAGCTTCCGAGATTCCATCGTTTCAACCAGCGCTGCGACCATGCCGGGGAGCAGCTGTATGTCCGCATCGATACACAGGGTCAATGGGGTCCGGACGTGCCGCAGCCCCTGTTCCAGCGCCCACATCTTTCCAATCCAACCCGCGGGCACCGGCTTTCCGGAAACAATGCGCAGCCCGGGAAGGGCCACTTCCCGAGCGATCCGGGCCGTGCCGTCCGTGGACTGGTCGTCCACCAGAATCACCGATAGATGCTTGCCCTGATGAAGGAGGCTCGAAAGGGTGGTTTTGATGGTGGGAGCTTCGTTGCGCGCCGGGATCAGGACCGTTACCCGGCTCAGGTCAACACCTTCTGCCCTGGAGCCGGCTTCTATGGTCTCACGGGTTCCCCAGGGTCGCCAGGGAACGATTAATATCGTCAGCCAGACCAACCCGCTGATGGCTACCCAAATGATCCACGGCATGGGTCACGAAACAGCGTGAATCGATTTCATCGTCCCGTTGCAGACCCGTTCCACCGCTTGAACAACGGCCTCTGCATCCACGCCATACTTTGAACGGAGGACGCTCGGGGGGCCGTGTTCGACAAAGGTGTCCTGGATGCCGATACGCTCGAGCCGAAGGCCGTTGATGCCTTCGTCGTTGAGACACTCCCAGACCGCCGTGCCGAATCCCCCCTGAAGAACGTTCTCTTCAACGGTGACGATTCTCGGGATTTTGGTTGCCAGGGTCGTCAACAGCTCCACATCCAACGGTTTGACGAAACGGCAGTTTACGACGGTGGCGTTGATACCCATATCTTTTAGCCGGGCGCTGGCGCTGAGCGCTTCGTTGACACTCCGGCCGATGGCGATAATGAGCACATCGTCACCGCTTTCCAGAACATCGGCCTTTCCGATCGCCACCGATTCCATGGATTCATCCATGTCGACCCCTTCCGCCGTTCCCCGGGGATAGCGGACCGCTACCGGTCCCGGGTGGGTGGTGGCCGTAAGAAGCATATGGCGCAATTCGTTCTCGTCCTTGGGTGCCATGACGGTCATATTCGGCAGACTGCGGAGGTAGGACAGGTCGAATACGCCCTGATGGGTCGGTCCGTCTTCACCGACGATTCCGCCCCGGTCGATGGCAAAGGCCACCGGCAGGCTTTCCAGGCACACATCGTGGAGCAGTTGGTCATAGGCCCGCTGCAAAAATGTGGAATATATGGCGACGACCGGTTTGAATCCTTCGGTGGCCATCCCGGCCGCAAAGGTCACGGCGTGCTGTTCGGCAATGCCCACATCAAAAAAACGGTCGGGAAATTCTTCGGCGAATTTGACCAGTCCGGTGCCTTCCGGCATGGCCGCGGTGATCGCCACCACCTTCGGATCCCTTCTCGCCAATTCCACAATGGTGTCGCCGAAGACTTCCGTATAGCTCGGTACCGATAGTTTTTTATCGATACAGACACCGGTTTCGATATCGAAACTGCCGCACCCATGGAAGTATACCGGATTATTCTCGGCCGGCTCGTAGTCTTTTCCCTTCTTGGTTTTGACGTGGAGCAGGACCGGGCCTTTGTGACTTTTCAGATTCTCGAGAATATCGATCAGCCGATTCAGGTTGTGGCCGTCAATGGGGCCGAAATATTCGATGTCAAAGGCCTCGAAGAGCATCCCGGGCGTGACGAACGCCTTGAAGGATACCTTGGAACGCTTGGCGATCTGGTAGGCATCATCTCCAATTCGCGGCAGCGATTTGATCACCTTGCGAATCTCTTCGAGAACTTCCTGCATCCGCTTCTTGGAGAAGGCTCGGCTCAACGTCGACGATAACGCCCCCACATTGGGAGCTATGGACATGTTGTTGTCGTTCAGAACGATCAACAGGTTCTTTTTCAGGTCTCCGGTCTGGTTGAGGCCCTCGTAGGCCATACCCCCTGTCATGGCACCATCGCCGATCACGGCGATGACACGAGAGTCATCCTCTTTCAGCTCCTTTCCGCAGGTCATTCCGAGACTCGCTGAAATGGAGGTGCTGGCATGTCCGGTGGAAAATGCATCGTAGTTGCTCTCACTCATCCGGGTAAACCCGGACAGACCTTGGTATTGGCGAAGGCTGTCGAATCGATCGTTTCTGCCGGTAAGCAGTTTGTGAGCATAGGACTGGTGCCCGACATCCCAGACTATCTTGTCTTTCGGGACGTCAAAGACATAGTGCAGTGCGATCGTCAGCTCTACCGCGCCCAGGCTGGGTGCCAGATGCCCACCTTGCCTGGATACGACTTCGATAATACGTTCGCGTATCTCTTCGGCGAGCTCCGGTAGTTCCGATCGTGATAACTGTTTTAAATGAGAGGGGGTGGTGATCGTATTCAGCATACGCGTCATGAGTCGTCTCCCCTTTATTATCGTTTTCGTTCGATGATGTAGTTGGCAATGGTACGAAGCGGGTCCGATCGATGATCGAAGGTGTTTAAAGCTTCAATGGCCGCCTCGATGAGTTCTTTGGCAAAGGACTTGGACTTTTCCAGGCCCATGATGGACGGATAGGTACTTTTATGCCGGAGTTCATCGGTGCCCACGTTTTTACCGAGCAGCGTGGGATCTCCTTCCACATTCAGTACATCGTCTTTGACCTGAAAAGCAAACCCGATGTTGCGGGCATAGGTCTCAAGATTTTCGATCTGCTCGGCGGTTCCACCGCCCAGCACTGCCCCGGAGCAGACCGATGCCTGTATCAGGGCCCCTGTTTTGAGGGAATGAAGCCGGGCCAGATCGTCCAGGGACAGCTCGGCATTCTCCGCAGCAATGTCCCGCATCTGGCCTTCGACCATACCCCGGCTGCCGGCCGCTCGGGCGATGCGACCCACCACCGCAAGCCATCGGTCCGGCGGGTGGGCATGGACACCGTTGCCTGTGGAAAGGATCTCAAAGGCCATGGTTAGCAGTGCATCGCCGGCCAGGATGGCCGTGGCTTCGTCGAAGGCAATGTGACAGGTCGGTTTTCCCCGGCGAAGGTCGTCATTGTCCATGGCCGGCAGGTCGTCGTGGATGAGCGAGTATGTATGTATCATTTCAAGGGCACATGCGGCGGGAAGGGCGGCTTCCGCATCTCCGCCGACCGCTTCGGCCCCGGCAATACACAAAATGGGGCGAAGCCGTTTGCCTCCGGCCATCAGGGAATATGACATGGCTTCCATCAACCGGCCGGGCCAGGTGGCTCCCGAGAGGCACTCCTCAAGACGATCGTTGACGAGCTGTCGCTTTGATTCCAGGTAGGCGGCTAATTCAAACATGCGAGCGACCCCTATTAGCTAAATAGCGGCCAGACAAATGCAATGCATCCGGCAATGATGAAAATCGTTTCGACGAAGAATTCCAGACGAACACCCGGGAGCAGATAGCTGTTTCTGTAGGCAGAAATTACTCCCAGCATGAGTAAAGGGCAGATACTCAGCAGGATTCCGAGCCCCGATACCAGTTCAAACACACTGAGCACGGGAAGAAGTGCGATCAGCATCACAAGGATCATGTGAAGCAATCGCATCATCCGCTTTTCACCTAGTATAATCGCAAAGGTTTCCTTGTCTATCAGACGGTCACCTTTCATGTCGAGAATATCAAAAAATGCTGTTTTAACAAATCCTAAACTGGTTGCCCATAAAAAAATGATTCCATTCACCCAAGTAAGGGTCCCGTTGATCGCCAGGGGCGGAAGAATGGCTGCCAGGACTCCCCAGGCCAACGATATAAGCGCTGTTTTGGATCCCGGGATATCCTTCACGCGTCGGTACTTGATCCACGGGGTTGCCGCCGGCACCAGCCGCAAATTGTAGGACAACCCCAGGACGGTCATCATTAAGAGCAATACAAACGGTCCGGTGCCTAACGTAAGCGCGATGACTAGAGACACGCCACTGGCCACCACCGCGATCACGGACAAGGGTTTGCGGTGCCGATGATAAAAGCTGATCCAGTCCGGATCATGGTATTTCTCGGTCTTGATGCCGATCAGGTGATTGATGATGTGCATGGATTGAACATACAAGACCGAGATCAGAAAAAAGGGAGTGTCATGAACCATCCCCTGGAGTTTCGTGCAGGCGTAGGTTAAACACCCGGCTCCCAGGGATACATAGAGATTGGTCAACAGCAATAACCGTTGGAGGGAAAACCAGCGCCGACGCCAACCATTCCGTTTGTAAGGCAGCTGTTCCAGGGTACGATAGACGTTTTTAATGATCCAGTTGGGGGTGGATGCTCCGGCGCTGATTCCCACATAGGGCGCGCGGGCGATGGCATCTAGATCGATGGACTCGAGATCTTTTTCCGTCTCGATATGAAAGGCGGGTTTGCCGCTCTTCCGGGCGATCTCGAACAATCGTCGGGTGTTGCCGCTGTTCTGTCCCCCGACAACCAGAATGGCATCCACCAGATCCGCAATCTTTTTGAGCTCTGCCTGCCGCGTTTCAGTGGAATCGCAAATGGTTTCAAAAATTTTGTAATGGGGATGGCGGGTCTTGGCCCAGGATTTGACAGACTCGAAAAACTCCATGTTCTGGGTGGTCTGGGAGACAATGATGGCCTTGTCGAATGCCGGCAGCGCCTCCAGCTCTTCAGTGCTGCTGACCACGTGGCCCCGTTCCCCGGCATAACCCTGCAGGCCGATCACCTCGGCATGGTTTTTGTCGCCGATAATGATGATCGCGTGGTTCTGGTTGGCGTATTTTTTAATGATGGTCTGAATCTTGATGACCCTGGGGCAGGTGGCGTCCAGAAGTTGAAAGCCGGCGCCTTGGAGATCGGTCTTTGTCTCCGGCGGGACCCCGTGAGCCCGTAAGAGCACCGTACCGGACCCGGCTTGGGGCACGGCTTCCAGAATTTCGATACCCTTGTTTTCCAGACCTTTCAGAACCTGGGGGTTGTGAATCAACGGTCCGTAGGTGTAAATGCACTCCGATGTGTCATCGGAAGCATCCACCCCCATTTCGACGGCGCGGCGAACGCCCATGCAGAACCCCGAGCTTTTAGCGAGTAAGATTTTCATCGTTCATTCAATGGGTATCTTGACCATTCCACGGATGCGCAGAAAACATTGCATGGAAAATTTTACTCCACCGCATTAACGGCGAACAAGTATGTTGTCCCTTAAGCGACATCGTCGCGTTTCATAACATCGTTGTACGATGTTATTTCGCCTGGAGAGGATTGACGACTTCATAATCCGTGTCAATGGCATAATCAAATACTCCGGGTGCCACCTCCGGGTTCAATTCATGTCGACTGAACTGGTTCCGCATGATGGACCCATCCGGAAACACCAGTTCCGTAGCCAGCAGCACGTAGTCCTCTGCTGAAATCTCGAGCCGCACCATCTTGAGCAGTCGCCGTGCGGCCTTGTCCACCGGCTGCAGTTCAAAGCGCCAGAAATCTCGTTCTTGGGTTCCGGAGAGCAGCTCGTAACGCTCCCGAAAGGCGGCGGCATCGCTGGGGAATCCGACTTCCAGCAACGCCAGGGCCTGTTTCCAGGCCGGGTTGCTGACATTGCCGATGGGATACTGCTCCACCCGCTTGAACCGAGGATATACCACCAGCAGTTCGTCCCGGGTCCTTACCGCAATGGTTCGAGGTGGATCACCCATCGTCCAACGAAAGCGGTTGGGGTGCGCAAACCAGACTTTTCCCCGGGCCTTCAGGGGACGGGTCAAAGATTTCAATTTACGGATTTGGACCACATCGGCCGTCCAGGTCTTGACCCGGGCCTGCTGTGCCAGCCAGGTATCCAGCGCTTCGGAAACGCCGCTGTCTGCGGCGCCCGCAAGCGGCGGCCACACCAGGAGAAAAAGACTTCCGACAAGGAATATCTTACGGACCGATGAAACACCGGATCCAATGGTCAGATCGTTCATGATGCCTCGAGGATCGCTTCGTTTTGTGTTTTTCGCTGCAGAGTTCGCCACCAGGCCGGAAGTAAAAACACGGCGATCAGGCTGGTGATGATAATCCCCGCCGCACATACCCGCCCCAGGCTGGCCAGCCCGGCATTGGTGGCGAGTCCCAGTGAACCGAATCCGGCTGCGGTGGACGCTCCGCAAAGGAGAATCGCCCGTCCCACCGTTCGACGTACCCGTGCCATGTCTCCGCGGTAGCGTCGCATGGCAAACTGGATGTGGATGCTGTAATCCACGCCGGCACCGAACAGTAGGGGTAGTGCCATGACGTTCATGAGATTCCAGGACCAGCCTGCTAATGCCATGATACTCATTAGGCACAGGAGGCTGAACCCCAGTGTGATGAGGCTCAGGGTCACCTCGCCGGCATTTCGAAACGCAGCGCCGAGGAGCAGCAGCAGCACGATCCCCATGGGGATCAGAACCCTCCGGACATCCCGTTCCATGATGCCCAGCAGCGATTCACTCAACAACGACCATCCGAACAACAGGCCGCCGGTCTCGGCGTTGATCCGAGCGGCCAGCTCCTGGAGGCCTGCCTGAGTGGCGGCCGGTGCGGCTTCCAGCCGTCCCAGCACCAGCAGGCGGCCGGAGTCGTTTCCGGCAAACTTTTGAAATACCCATTTTGAACCGGGATGGCTCGGCCACACCACCCCTTCGGTTTCGGTGAACCGCTTCCAGGCGTCGAAGGTGTGTTCGGTCAGCACCATGGACTCGCGGCTATAACCGGCTTGCAGGGCGGCTTCTCTCACCGCCGGAAAACGACCGGCGACCCAATGCGCCTGATCACGATTCATCTTCTGGGCATCGGGCCGCGGCCAGAGGGCTTCCGGAAGGGAATATCCGGCCAGAATATTTTCGTCAACGGAACGATCCAGCATTTTGCCGGTGGATATCAGCCGCCGGGCCACTTCCCCTTCATCGGCGCCGTCTACAATGAGCCATAAATCATCATCGTGCCCGCCGATATCCCGTTGAATCTCCTGAAGGGCCGCCATTGCCGAACTCTCCTTCGGGCCCAGGTTGCGGGTCCCGTAATCCACTGTCGGCAGCCGGCTCACCAGCACCACAAGACATACCCCGGCGGCCAGGATCGTGAACCGCCAGGCGGGCTTTGATTCGAGGGACAGTGCCCGGGAGACCAAACGGGTTTCGGTTCCGTTGGCGGGACCGGGGCGTACCCGTCTGGCAATGGGCGGCAGAAACGCCATCAGCATTATTCCGGCGGCGACAAGAATCCCCACGCCGACGAGAATCCCCAGCTGGGTCAATCCCGGCAGGCTGCTGAGTCCGATCATAAAAAAAGCGCCGGCGGTGGTCAGGGATGCCCATAGAATACTGGGAGCTACCGTCTTACGAATCCGGGCGGGAGCTTCCTCCGGGTGTTCGCGATACTCTTGGTACAGAATCAGCGCGTAGTCTGCCGCAAGGCCCATCAGAATCGCCGCAAATCCCAAACTTACGGCATTCAGCGTACCCAGAAGGAGGGACCCAAGGGCCACCGTAACGGTCAGCACCAGCACCAGCAGGGTCACCAGCCATAACAACGGGATCCAGCGCCGATGCACCAGGTAGAACAACCCTGCGACCATAAACAACGTTCCCACGGCGGCCAGCAGGATGTCCTTCATCAGACTCGAACCGGTTTCACTCACGAACGCCGGGTTCCCGGTAAAACGGAGGGTGATCGAATCCTCGAACGGTAATGATTGCTGCCAGGTCGCAATCCGTTGGGACACCTGGGCCAACCAGTTGCGATAGGTCCAGAATCCGGCTTTATCGTGCGGTGCCGACACGAACATGATCCGGAACGTCCCGTCACCCGATGCAAACGGATCTTGTCCGGCACCGGCGGCCAATGTGGAGATATTTGCCGCAAGATCGCTGAGGGCGAGCGGATCGTAGCTGAGGCGGGCGACCTCCTGGGGGCGAAGAGACGTGGCCATCCGTTCGATGGTCTCCTCGATGGTGCCGGCCAGTTGACCGGCCTGGAGTTTTTGAACCAAGGCTTCAAATTTTTCAGGAGGCTGGTTGTACCAGGAATAGGCAAGCAGCTCGGCAAGTTGGGCCGGATCCCCGCGCATCGGGCTTCGCCAGATCACCCGGGACGTGAGACCGGAACGTTTCAGGTCTTCGGCCAGGCTCCGGGTCGCCTGTTCCGTTTTTTCCGGATCCGTGGTCCGTAGCGAAATGATCAGTTCCTGGGTCGAGCCGAAATTTCTCTGGAACAGTTTGAGTCCATCCACCATGCGGGACTCGGTCGGTAGCAGATTGAACACGTCCACATCGATCTGCAGCCGCCAAAAGCCAAGACCGAGACCGATCAGCGCCAAAAGGCATATCCACACATGCGTCCGTTTCATCAATCCAGAGCCACTCTGATTTTTTCACCGGTACTATCGTTCAAAAAGAGCCACTCCCGGACATCCGGTCTGGCGACATGCCAGGATTCCGGGGCAGCGGCGCCGTCCATCAATGCCCACAGGCGAAACCAGATAAATTGCTGCGGAGGCCACCATTTCCCTTCGTACGTCCTGCCCTCCTCAACGAAGGCAATCCGCCATTTTCTGCCCGACGTCTGGGCGGTGAAAATGGGAATCAGGGATTTGGTCAGGCTGATATAAACGTCCCCGTTGTTGTGTTTTGCCAGTAGAAGTTCGCCGGCCAGTTCGGGCCGGTCTGCTCGGGGTTTCCAAAGGACCTGGGATGTCCTCACCGACCAGTCCGTATCTTCCAGGTCCACCTCGGGCAGGCGGGGTGACCCGGCGCAACCGATGAAGGGTGCTGCCGTCATGACGAATAAAAAGACTGCAATCACAGCCTTTATAAAATGAAGTCCCAAAGGTCGCCTCTAAGTCGTTTTAAACTAGTCACGTTATCTTTCACGCGAAGCCAAATCAATACCAAATTTTCCACAAAAGAAAGGTAGATACATGGAAGGTACAGGGTGTGTCAACTGAACCATGATTTCTTCGGCGTCGGGATCGCTATGGGGATCGGAATCGAAAAAGGCCGGATGGTATCGATATAAGGAATGCTACCGTTGGGGCGATTCAACCTTGGGGAACACAGGAGTTACGTTGAGCCGATTGTGGTGTCGAACCTGAACCGATCGAACACATCCCTGAATTCTTCGAGAATTTTTTCGCGGTTGAGTCCGAGTGAGTTGAGATCGTAATGGTGGCGGCTTTTATAGGATTTTGACTTTGTGGCCTCGTTGCTCAAGACCGTGGCGAAATTCGAACCCATGTCCATGTTAAGTTCGTTGTAAATCCGTTGCACGGTCCTTTCCGGATCCCGCGTCAACTCGTCGTATGTGACGATCACGGCATGTCCTTCGGGCGCTCTATCCAGCTGTTCCAGCGGATACGCATACCAGTGCCGGGCCATTTCCGTGATGTAGTCCGCCAGGGCGCGATCTCGACCCGGTATGCCGAGGACATCCCATGAGAACCGCATCATGCTGACAAACGAAGGGATCATCTCCAGCGGATTGCGGACCAGATAGATGAACTTGGCGTCCGGGAAAAAACGACGTGCAGTGGCCACTTTTGGTGAAAATGCCGGATTTTTAGCCAGATATGTTCGGCGCAGGCGATGCGTCGTCCGGTCGGCAAACATATGCCGCTGGATGCACTCCCGGTAGAAGCCCATAATGCGACGGCGATCTGTTTCCGGCAGTGCCGTATCAAAATAGGTATAGGGAATGGCTTCCGTCAGCAGCCCCGAAGAAAGGCCGGTGGTCAGGGCCGACCAGATGTGAAGGAGCAGGTAGTCGTCCTCTTCGGGCTCCTGGAAGGAAACATCATGCATGACACTCTTTTCGTGCCAGTCGCGTTCAAGCCGATTCAGCCCCTCGATCAGCTTTTCTCGAAACCACCGGGCCGCCCCTGTGACGCCCGCTACGGCCCGGCGCTGAGTGATGGAGGGGGCCAGCAGGATCTCCCACATTTTCATGGTGGAAAAGCGCAGATCATCCTTGGAAAGGAGCCGGTGCAGAAACGTCGTCCCGCTGCGGTGGTTTCCGATGATAAACACGGGTGATGGGACCGGTTCGCGCCGATACCCCCGGAACAGCAGGTCGTCCATGAGCAGGCCCGCCCAGATGATCGCTTCGAGCATCGGATAGCCGAAAAAAAAGGCTGCAAAAATGACCCGCCGTCGCGGCGTCCAGCCGGTGTCGGATGCCCAGAGGCGGGTGAACCGAATTAACCCTTTGAAATCAAATACCATTGAATCATTCGCGAAAATAATTTGATAGCATCATACAGGTATGTGGTGGATGCCTAATTCGCCTTAACCTGCTTTCCGAATTTCCGGATAAAGGCATCAGCGGGGAACCAGAGCTCGTTCCAGAGGTTTTTAAAGTGTCCCCTTCGGCTCAGGGCTTCCGGTTTGATAGCCCAGGTGAGCAGCCAGATATGCAGATCTTGCCAGAATCGCCCGAAGGCTCCCAAAGGGGGACGATAGGGCACCACGGTAAACCCGAGTCTGGCAAACATGTGGCGGCCGGCTTCGCTTTCTTCCCTGAAAAAAAGAGGGGTTAGGGCGTGCAACGCCTGGACCTCCCTCAGGTTCGGGTCTGTTTGAAGGGCAATCGCGATTGCCTTGAAGCTGGCCATGCTCATTTTGAACATTTTCCAGGAAGCGGCCGGGTCGGCGCCGTCCGCCGGCTGGTTCGGGACATGTTCACTCCACATATGTAATTCAAGGATTTTCGAACCAGCGGGCAGTGATATACCGGGTATATCCACCGGTTGGGGTATCGTTGAAAGGTTGACCCGGAACTGGCTGCGGGGATCGTCCCAGATCTCGAAGATGCCCAGCCGTTTCCGAAGGTGGGCATCCATGGCGCAGATCATGGTTTTTCCCGCATCAGCGATCCGTGTCGAAGCGGCGTTTGTCATCGTGATGGTTTTCTTGCCCACAGAGGGGTAATCAGAAGATTAAACACAACAAATGCGGACCCATAGAGCACCAGGGTGATGAGACGCTCCGTACCCTGGGTCTCCAGTAGTTTTGCGATGAAATAGGTGTGAATCAGCGTCGACGGCAGCAAACCCAGCGCAGAGGCTGTCAGGAAGCGCGTCGGCCGAACCCCGGCCAGGGCCGCCCCGAAGTTCACCACCATAAAGGGTATCGGCAAAAACCGAGTCTGGACCAACGGCCAGAATCCACGTCTCTCGGAGAGGTCTTCGAATCGCTGGAGTTTCTTCCCTGCCACATGGAGGACAAAATCGCGGCCCAACAGCTTTGCGACCATGAAGCCCAGGGCGGCTCCGGAAAAAAGACCCAGCGTATTGTAAACGGTGCCGTAGAACGCGCCGAACGCCGCCCCTCCCAGCATCAGGGGGCCCGGCGGAAGGCCCAGTATGCCGAGGGTGATGTACAGACCGATCAACACCAGTGGCGCCCACCATATGCCGCGCAGTTCATGTATGAGCGAACGGATATAGTCCTCAGAAAGTACATCGCCCAAGGGTGTGAAACGGACCAGGGCGATGCCCGCCAGAATCAGCGCCACAAAAAGAGCCAGCCGCAGGGTTGCTGCAAAGGGCACCCTGCGAGGACCTGTCTGGGTCGGCGTCCCTGCCACGGCTTCCTTATCTGCTTCCATCATATCGATTGCCAATGCCGATGCCCTCCTCCGAAACGACGCCGGTATATTCGCATCGGAGTGGTTTGAAAGTCAACGACTACCCCGGTTTATTCCAGAGCCTACCGCGGATCTGAAGCACCCGGATTGATAGCAGGAATTCTTTCGGATTTTCAAGCCATTTGGCCATCACCTGAAAAAGAATGGCCTAAACTTCCGCGCAGTTGGACGATCCCCGGGTATTATGATATTATTTCTTCGTTTCAACCCGATCATGCCGTTGCTTCCCGCCGCGGACTCGAAATCAAGCTCGGGGGGCCACGGATAAAGGTGACAGTCCGCCAAAGCAGGGGCGGTCGAACTCGATCTAACAGCGACAGTGCCGCATTTCATAAAAGCTTGGCACGATTTTATTTTGAAGCCAGCTCGGCATTCTCTATAGGGGGGCAGAAGAGCGTTCTTCCTGCGAGAGGCATAAGGCGGTCGCTTCGGCTTCACGGCAGCACCGAGATCCATCCAGCCGTCGGCGGCAACATCTCCGACTTCAGGTGTCCTAGGTCGCCGGATTGACCCTTTATGAAATGGATCCAAGCCGTCCGGCATTACCGGTGAATCCGGGAACTCAGCTCGCAGAAAGCAGGCTCTCCTGCCTTTTCTGCGCGGGGAAACAGGTCTTCTGAAATGAGTGTGGTAGACGGAACGGCATCCCATGGATGCGGCATACCCTCCGAATCGGAAAAGATGCAGATTCGAAAGATTGAAAAACGGGTCTGGCATCTCGTTTTGCTCGCCATTCTGGTTATCCTCTATCTGACCCTGTCACTGATCTTCATTCAATTTTTTGATTTTATAGAAGGATCCCGTGCTAAAATATTTACGGGCAATGCCTTCAAATTTTCGATCTTCCTTTCCACCCTGGTACTGTTGTTCTGCGCCTATATGATCATCTATCACCGAAGGCTCGTTCAGCTCACCCGGGATTTGGTCACCCAGAAGGAATCCCGGCTGAAACTCAGCAATGACCTCAAGACTCTGGGAGCACTATTTGATGTGAGCTTCAGCATCAACTCCCAGCATCGGCTGGGCGATATTCTGAGCACCATCACAAATGAAATGCTGTCCTGCTTCGATGCAGACCATTCATCGATTATGCTTCTCGACAAACGGACCCGGACGCTGAAAACAATGGTTTCCACCGGGAAGCAGGCCGAGAGCGCGGAAGACGCCCTGGTGCCACTAGGCACAAGTATCGCCGGCCAGGTGGTTAAAAGTGGAGAACCATTGCTCCTGCAGGGGCAGGTAAATCCAGCCGAGTTTCCGGGATTTCAGAAAAAAGAAAAGACGATCAGTTCGGCCCTCTGTGTTCCATTGAAAATCGGCAAAAGTAGCATGGGCGTACTGAACGTCAATCTATTGGATGGCCGTCGAACGTTTTCCGACTCCGACCTTCAGTTGATCTCCATCTTTGCCAATAATGCGGCGGTTGCCATCAACAACTCCCTGCTCCTGAAGGAAAAGGTAAAACGGCTTCAAATTCAAACGGTTGCCGAGAGGCTCCACTCCCCAGCCATCATCCGGGAGATGGTCAAACAGTCGAACGGCAACGCGAAACACCGCCAGGTGAGAGAAAAACTGAAGGTGAGCATCCTCTTCGCCGATATCCGCGGATTCAGTAGCATGGTCAATACGACCGACCTGGAGGAGGTCACCGATTTCCTGGATAACTTCTACAGTGAAATGGACGCCGCGGTATCCAAGAACGGCGGAAATACGGACAAGTTTATCGGGGATGAAGTCATGGCCTTTTTCGGCGCTCCCAACATCCTGGATAATTCCGCAGAGAGCTGCGCCAACACGGCAAAAGAGATGATCACATCGTTTAACCGACTAAAGACCCGGTTCTCACAAAAGTCCAGTTTTTTCAATAATCTGGGGATCGGCATCGGGATCAACATCGGCGATGTGTTTGTGGGCCAGGTGGGATCTTCAAAGCGATTTGATTATACGGTGATCGGCCAGTCCGTAAATCTGGCACGGCGGCTTTGTGAGAGTGCAGATCCCGGACAAACCTTGACTACCGCGGAAACCGTTCACATGCTCAACGGCATTGTGGCATCCTCTTTTATGGCCACCATGACGTTTAAAGGTATTGCGGAAACCACTGAAGTTTACCGTATTGATTGATGTTCTCGGCCTTTTCTCAAGCAGGGCTCTCGACAAACGGCTGACCCCTGCTTTGGTTTTCAATAGTCCCGTCAGACCATGGATGGACCCCGGCACAGAGAAAGTGATGGTGATATATGGAATTGTCCGATAGTGAAAGGGCAATCGTTGAAACATGTGCAATGTACGCCATTTACCAGGAACTAGAGGACAAAGGCGTGGTCGAAGGAACTTTGCTGGAGCAATATCTCGGCGGATTATCCGATTTTCAAAGAAAGATCGTTGTCCATTTTGAAGCCACCCGTGGGGGCATCCTCAATTCGATGTCTCAACATCTGAAAGACACCTGAACCGAACCTCTCGTTAAAACCCTTAAACACTTTCCCGGAGTCGGTTGAGTGTCGTTTCCCACGGGCCCGTCGGAATCAGCCCATCCACTTCTCGCGCCATCTGTCCGGTACTTCGGGCGTCGACCGGATATTGCAGGAGGCAAGGCCCGGACATCATCTTGTACCATTCCGGTGCCGGTTGACCACAGGATGCTTGCATCCCCGAGGCGGTGTCTTAGTCTACTCCTATGCCACCCAAATTATTACGGTCCTATAACCCAAAATAAGGAATGCACCAATAATGCCCCCTCCCTCTATCTCCCTCCCGCCAGGGGAGGGAGAATCTTGTCCTCCCCCTTGATGGGGGAGGCGCGGTGGGGGTGATAGAGTGGCCAACATCATCATCCCTAGATTTGTTTATAGGCCCGAATTATTATTTTTGTGATGTGACGCGGGAGGATAACCGCCGATGAGCCATGGCATTCGACTCAGACCGGATTTAAGTGATCGGCTCGAAGGTGGCGCCAAAGCGGACATACGGTTGTGCTGGACCTGTGGATCGTGCGACGCTGAATGCCCTGTTAATATTGCCACTGGGGCGTTGCGGCCCCAGAAGATTGTCCGCATGGCGGCACTGGGGCTCCTGGAGGATCTGACATGTCTTCCGGAAATCTGGTACTGCGCCCGGTGCCGGCGGTGTGCACAGATCTGCCCCAATGCGGTGAAACCGTCCGACCTCATCGAGCACATCCGCGTAGTGACGGCGGATCTCCGTGAAATTCCCCCGGACATACTGAATCGATTCTCGGACTTGTGGCGACAGTTCCAGCGGGTTCGCTGGCACGCGGTGGCGGCTTGCCTGGCCGGAGACGAGTTGGACGAACTACCGGACGGGTTGTGGAATGAATGGCTTGCCACGCCGGTACCGGAGGATCACCGGAGCATCCGGAGACCCGCAGCGTACCACCCTCCGGAAGACCTTCAGCTGATTTCCGACACGCATCATTTGTCTGCCTGCTTTACCTGTGGAGAATGCAGCAGCGCGTGCCCGGTTGCTTGTGAACGAAGCGTCTTCGATCCTCGGTCCTTGTTCCGTATGGTCTATCTTGGGCTTGAAAAAGAACTGCTGAGCTTGCCTTCCATTTGGCTGTGCGTCGGCTGCCGGCGATGCTCTGATTGCTGCAGCCAGCAGGTCGACGGACGGCAGATCGTCGCCGGCCTTCAGGATTTGGCCGTTGCCGGCGGCGTCGTTGATCCAAATTTTCGGCAGCGTCTCGAAAAAGCCCATCGTGTTCTGTACAATCGATTTATATCAGAGATTGACACACTGCTGCATGACGGGAAATGCGCTGCCACCGACGCCTCTCCGGGTACCCGGAAACGTAAGCTTGATAAGGTATTCAGTAAATGAGTGCGGCACTCGTGGAGGGGCGATGAGGCTGAAATGGGAAGAGCGCATACCCGAAGCACCTTCCAGGAACCATGGGCCGATACTGATCGCATTCCTCGTTGAAGAAACTCCGGATACCGAATCCCCCCGCGAACCCAGAGTGACCACCCTGGCTTCCATAGAAAAACGCCTTTTGCAGATTAATATCCGGCGGACCCGGGAGTTTCATCATGGTCTGTTCTGGCAAGCAGTCGCCCGAACGCTTAAGGGGCTCGAACTGAGCCTGACCGAACAAGAGAAGATCGAGGCGGCCATTGAAGAAAAAGTGCCGAGGCCCAGCGATGACTGCTGGGCCCTGTGGGGCGTTACGTGCATACCGCGCTATGAAAGATAAACCGGCTAACCCGGACATCGAGCAGGAGAGTCAACGGAAAACAGGGAGGACTTATGAGCAGGTCCTTGGGAATCTACGTGAGCTCTGATCAGCACCTGGACAAACTCATTGAATTGTGCCGGGCCGCGAAACGCAAAAACATAGAGATACGGCTTTTTTTTACCCACATCGGGACCCAGCTGTGCACGGATCCTCAGATGACCGATCTTCAGGAACTTGCGGATGTCGCTGTGTGTAATGTGGGATTCGAAGCCAACGAGCTCCAACGATCCGACTCCCCCCTGGATGAGAAGGCCTATGGGTCCCAAACCTTTCATGCAGAAATGATTTACGATTGTGATCGATATATCTCCTGGTAACGATGTCGTTGCCATGGGGTTGAATCCATTCGAAGAAAAGCAAAATGGAGGGCATGCTCTGCGATCTTTGCTTGCCGGGTCGTAGCTCGAAGAGCGAAGCCTGGCGTCTTTGCGTTTAAATCTTATTTCGAAACAAGAATAGGACATAGCAGGAATATGGTGCCATGGAAAATATCAAACACTGCGGCGTCATCGTGCGCCGGTCGGAAGACGTTTGGGAAGGAACACGGACAGCGCTGGGGCTGGCTGCCCACAATTACTGGGCCTATCTATTTGTGTTTGATGTGACCGTCGAAATGACCGAGGCGCTGGAGGAGAACCTGGAATGGCTGGAAGAAATGGAGTGCCCGATTTACTCGAACGAGGCACAGAACGCCCAATATGGTTTCCAGCACCTTGAAACGGATATGCTGGCCCGCGAATTAAAAAAAATGGATATTGTCATTCCTTTTGGTAATCGCCCTTGATACGGGTGGAAGCGAGGTGTCGACATGCCGAAACGACGGAAACGGATGCTGCACATTCTGAAATCACCCCCGGATGACCTGCAGCGCAGCTTAATGTATGCCCTGTCTTTAGGGTATGGTTGCCTTCAATTCCCGTTGTTCGATATCGACGGTGAACCGGTGGATTATGAAGAGCTTCTCGATTTGATATTCGATTTCGATGAAACCATTAGCTGGTGGTAAAACTGGAGGGGCATCCCATGAGCGAAACCCGAAAAAGGCTGTTGATCATCGGCACCCACGCCGAGGAAAGCCCCGACAAGGCCACAATCCCCTTTGTCATCGGTAACGCAGCCTTTGCCATGGAGACGGACGCCGCCGTCATCCTCCAGAGCACGGCGGTCTATCTGGCGATGAAAGGGTATGCGGATCATGTCCACGCGTCCGGGTTTTCACCCCTCACCGATCTGATGGCATCTTTTTTTTGAATTGGGCGGCACCCTGGTGGCCGAGAGCATCGCCGCTGACAGTGTCCTCACGTATTGATTGCCGAGATCGGTGCGGCAATAATCCGTAACAGGCCGATTGACAATTTAAGGACCGGCGGTGTAGGAGAAATAATTCGAATGCCGCCGGTTCTGTTCGTCTGAACCAACCATCGATTCTGTTGCATTGCTGCACCATCCGTCAACGGCGTAACCGGCCGCTTGGCACGTCGAAGGTGAGCCGTCTATTCGAGCCTGTTTATGTCATTTATAAATAATAACACCGTTGATTCAAAGGGGGGGAAATGAGCACGAAGGAAGAGCTGGAAGAAAAAGCAGAAAGTTGCGAAACGTCAGAGGACTACGTCAATGTGGCCCAAGAGATCGTTAAGGATCTTTCCGATAAGGACTGGGCCGGAGAACTCCTGGACGAAGGGGCCGAGTGGGCCCAGACCGTCGATGAACTGATCCTGTTTGCCAAAGCCGCCGATGAAGCCCTCGGGGACAAGGAAAAGGCCAAACAGTACCTGGTCCAGGCCAAAGATTTTGGGACCACCACCCAGGACTTCGTCAACCTGGCCAGCGCCGCATCGGCGATCGGGGATACGGCCACAGCCGCGGAACTGATGACCGCCGCCCAGGCCAAGTGCACCAAGATTGCCGACTTTTTCGCCCTGAGCAAAACCATCCAGGAGGTCCTGGGTGACGCCGATATGGCCAAGCAGACCATCGACGCCGCCATCGAGAAGTGCAAAACCGTGGCCGATTACGTCGACTGCGCCAAAGGGATTGCGGAAGTCCTGGGGGACAAGGATCAGGCCAAAGGGATTTTTGATAAAGCAAAGGAAAGTTGCAAGACCGGCGATGACTGTGCCCTGCTGGCCAAGGGGGCGCTGGAAATCCTGGACGATGCCGCAATGGCCCGATCCCTCTATGAAACAGGGGAGGCCGAGTTGGAGACCGGCAAGGATCTCGTCGCACTGGCGGCATCCGCAGCAGGAGACTTGAAAGATCCGGAATATGCCAAGGCGATCTATCGAAAAGCGGCCGAGCGCATGGAAAAAGGCGAGGAGTTGATGACCCTGGCCAAGTCGATCGTCGATTCCCTTGAGGACAAGGCCCTGGCCCTGGATATCTACAATAAGGCCGAGGCGTTGTTTACGACATTCGATCAGCTGTCCAAACTGGCAAAGGCCATCCTGGCCGATATCGGCGATGCCGCTGCCGCAGGCGCAATCTATCAGAAGACTCTGAAGGCCAATCCAACGTCCAAGCAGCTCGTTCAGGTCGCCCAGGCGCTGGCAGATGAAATAGAAGACAAGCCCGGCGCCCTGAAGGTGCTGGCGGGAGCGGAGCTGGCGGTCAAGACCAACGACGACTTTAAACTGACCGCCGAGGCCATCCTCAAGTATGCCGATGATGCGGATTGGATCGAAGCGATCAAGGATCAGCAGGAGCGGCGGGAAGCCAACGCCGCCCTCTACACTGATTTTCTGGCCCGTGAGGGTGAATGTGAAACCTCCGGAGCCCTGATCATGCTGGCCAGGGAGGTGGTGGCCGAGACCGGTGACAAGCATTATGGGCGAAAACTGTACAAACGAGCCCAGGAACTGGCGCATTACTTTCCTGAGTACCTGACCTTGGCCGATGCCATCGCCGCCGATCTTCAGGATACCGATTGGGTCCGCGACATTTATACCGTCCAGCAGGAAAAATGCGACGATGAAATCAAGACGAACAATCTTGTGGACGGCATCTTGGCAAACCTTGGGGATTCCCAGTGGGCGAAAACCATTTACTCCGGCCTGGAACAAGGTGCCGCCAAAATGACCGATTTTGTGCGTCTTGCCCGCATCGTGAACGATAAGCTGAGCGATGCAGAATGGGCCGGGCAATTGTTCGACAAAGCCGCCGAAGCCTGCAACGACGTCGTCAGTTGCACCACCGCTGCCGGAGCTGCTGCGGCTTCCCTCGGAGATATGGACCGTGCAAAGGCCCTTTACACCAAGGCGGAATCCTTCTGTGAAGGCGCTGAGGATTTCGAGATCCTGGTTCGAGCCGCTGCCGAGCAGGCCGGTGACCCCGAGGTCGTGCAGGGAATCGTTAAATCTGCGGAAGGTAAACTGTCCGGAGCCCGGGAGCTCACAACACTGGCCGAATGGGTCCTGACTTACCTGAACGATCAGCCGGGGGCGCGGCGTATTTACCAGAAAGCCCTGCAGTCACCCGATGCGGGCAGCCGGAAGCCCGATATCATCCTGAGCATTAAAAACAAGCTGGGGGATGATGGATGGGCCCAGAAACTCTACTAAACTGGACTCGGATGAGAATATGCCACAATTTGAACCTCGCCATCTGAGGTTCCGAGCTTGCCGTTCGAGCTGGGGGCTTTTCTTCAAGGCTTGGGGCTCAGGTTTTCAATCTTCGCCGAGCCTGCACCGGACAAGCAGCTCGTGCCCGCAAAACACCCATGGGTAAGTAGAAAAGGCCAGCCGATACTTTCGGCTGGCCTTTTCCGTGGTATCCTCTATAGTGGTTGTCAAAAAAACGTTCCGATTGTCGGACGTTTTTTTATACAACCACTTATGCCGCCATCCATATTTCGGAACAGATTTATGGCAAGCGGTATAACTCTTCTTTACGCCCCTCGGGAACCCTTCACAGCGTTTCGAAAGGACGGATCATGCCTAAATTCAGTGCGAATCTGACGATGATGTTCAATGAAGTCGATTTCCCGGACCGCTTTCGCAGCGCAGCGAAGGCCGGATTCCAGGCGGTGGAATACATGTTTCCCTACGACTGGCCGAAAGATCAACTGGTCGATGCTTTGGAATCCAACGGTCTACGCCAGGTATTGCACAACCTGCCGGCCGGAGATTGGGGGGGCGGGGAACGGGGCATAGCCTGTCTCCCGGGGCGTGAGGGAGAGTTTCAGGATGGAGTGGGAAGCGCCATCGGATATGCCAAAGCACTCCAATGTCCGGCACTCAATTGCCTGGTGGGTCTCACCCCTGGGGAAATCGATGCAGAAACAGTTCACGAGACACTGGTGGGCAACCTCACGTTTGCGGCGGACGCACTGGCAGCGGAAGGCATTCGGCTGCTGGTGGAACCGCTGAACAATCAGGACATACCGGGATTTCATCTGGTGAGAACCCGGGATGCCCTTCGACTGCTGGAGGCCGTGGATCATCCCAACATCCGGATTCAGTACGATATTTATCACATGCAGAAAATGGAAGGAAATCTGATAACGACCATTGAAACCCATCTGGCGCAGATTGGACACATGCAGCTTGCCGACAACCCGGGCCGCCATGAGCCGGGAACCGGGGAAATCAATTTCCCAAACCTGTTCCGGGCCATCGACGTCGCCGGGTATGACGGCTGGATCGGTTGTGAGTACATTCCGGCGGGAACCACCGAAGAAGGCCTTGGCTGGTTTGCACCGTATAAGTGAAAGAAGGGGGGAGTCATCATGAAAATAGGATTCATCGGAATTGGAATCATGGGAGCGCCAATGGCCGGTCATCTGCTGGATGGCGGCCATAATCTGGTCGTAAACGACCTCAACCCGATTCCTCAGGAACTGGTGGACAAAGGGGCAAAGGTGGTGCCCTCCGCCAAAGAAGCTGCTGAATTTGGGGAAGTCATCATTGTTATGGTCCCGGACACGCCGGATGTGGAAGTGGTTTTATTTGGAGAAAACGGCGTCGTCGATGGTTTGAGCAGCGGCAAGATCGTCGTGGACATGAGCTCCATTTCTCCGGTCGAGACCAAGGCATTCGCCGAGAAGATCAACACCCTGGGTTGCACCTACCTGGATGCGCCGGTTTCCGGGGGGGAGGTGGGGGCCAAAGCGGGCACACTGACCATCATGGTCGGAGGCGATCCGGAGACCTTTGACAAGGTGATGCCGTTGTTCGACTTGATGGGCCAGAATATCACACTGGTGGGTGGCAACGGTGACGGGCAGACTTGCAAGGTGGCCAATCAGATTATCGTGGCCCTGACTATCGAGGCGGTGGGGGAAGCACTTCTGTTTGCTTCCAAAGCAGGTGCCGATCCGGCGAAAGTCAGAGAAGCGTTGATGGGCGGATTCGCATCCTCAAAAATTCTGGAAATTCATGGGGAGAGAATGATCAAGCGGACATTCGATCCGGGTTTCCGAATTACTCTCCATCAGAAAGATCTTAACCTGGCATTGTCCAATGCCCGGGCACTCCAGATGGCGCTGCCCAATACCGCTACGGCTCAGGAACTCTTCAATAGTGTGGCGGCCCAGGGAGACAGTGGCCTGGATCATTCGGCCATGGTCCTTGCTCTCGAGAAACTGGCGGCTTACAAAGTCAGCGAATAACCGCACTGCAAATTTTCGACGAGGAGCTTGAGAAAATGAAAGACATGACGGCCATCAAAACAGCAAATGCACCCGCAGCCTTCGGCCCCTTTTCCCAGGGGGTTAAAACAGACACGCTGGTCTTTGCCACGGGGCAGCTTCCCCTTGATCCGGCTACCGGAGAGGTGGTGAGCGACGATGTCCAGGAACAGACCCGCCAGGTCATGAACAATCTGAAGGCCATCCTCGCTGAGGCCGGCTGTTCCATGGACCGGGTGGTCAAGGCTACGGTATTCATCACCAGTATGGACGATTTTACAAAGATGAACGAAGTATATGCCGAGTTCTTTTCCGGCACGTTCCCAGCCCGTTCCTGCATTGAAGTATCTGGATTGGCCAAGGGCGCGAAGGTCGAGGTGGAAGCTATTGCGCTCCTGCCCTAACCCGCGCATCCCATGAAATTTTTCTACACATCACCCTCTTTATCTTGTCTTGACATATCGATCCGGGCGGTGAATAGAGGGGCTGTCTCTGAGACTGAAACTATATATCGAAACGGGAAGGAGTTGGAAGGAAATGGCTGAAATGAGTAAAGGATTGGCGATATGCAACGCAGATGACTTTCGCGATATTAATCCCGGGGATCGGCTTCTGATGGGACCCGGTCCCAGTGACGTTCCCGCCCGGACCCTGCAGGCCATTGCAGCTCCGTGCATCGGGCATCTGGACCCCTACTTCCTGGCGATCATGAACGAGGTCCAGCAACTGCTCCGATTTCTGTTTCAAACGGAAAACGAGCTGACGATTCCGGTGTCCGGTACCGGCAGCGCCGGAATGGAAACCTGTTTTGTGAATCTGATCGAACCGGGAGATGAAGTCGCGGTCTGTGTCAATGGTGTGTTCGGGACACGCATGTCGGATATCGTCAATCGCATCGGCGGCAAATTGATCCGTATCGATGCGGAATGGGGAACCGCCATCGATCCCCAGGCCGTGGCGGATGCGATAAAGGGTAAACACCCCAAGGTCGTGGCCGTAGTTCATGCCGAGACATCCACCGGCGTGTGCCAGCCCCTGGAAGATCTGGCCCGGATCGCCCATGATGCCGGAGCACTGTTTCTGGTCGACACCGTCACCTCCCTGGGCGGCATGCCGGTATCTATCGATGAGATGGACATCGATGCCACCTACAGTGGGACCCAGAAATGTATTTCAGGCCCTCCGGGTCTGTCGCCGGTGTCGTTTAGCCCGGCAGCTGTCAGGGCGATTGAACAACGAAAGACGCCGGTGGTGAGCTGGTACCTCGATTTGAGCATGGTTCGCGATTACTGGGGTACCGATCGGAAGTATCACCACACCGCCCCGATCAACATGATCTACAGCCTGCGCGAAGCACTTCGCCTGATTGCCGAGGAAGGTCTCGCCGCGAGACACGAGCGGCACCGTCTGAACCACAGGGCCCTGGTGGCCGGGCTCGAGGCCATGGGGCTGTCCATGCTCGTCCCGGAGCAGATCCGGCTGCCCATGCTGAATGCGGTGAATATACCCGATGGGGTCGATGACCTCACCGTTCGGAAAACACTGCTCAATGAGTATGGCATCGAGATCGGCGGCGGGTTGGGACAGTTTGCCGGGAGCGTCTGGCGCATCGGTCTGATGGGTCATTCATGCCGCCGTAAAAATGTATTCCTTCTGCTTGGGGCCCTCGAATCGGTACTCAAGGGCCAGGGATACATCGCAAAGCCGGGGGCGCTCGATGCGGTGACCGCGGTCTATGACCAGGCTGCCTAAGTGTCATTTGAACAGAAATTAGTCCCGAACAGATCGCTCTTGGCGATTTACTACCTGAAAAGATTTCATGCTCCTATAGTTTTACCAAAGATAAAGAGGTAGTTTGTTGTAACCACTTACCGAAAAGATTTCATGCCATATTCGAGCGAGGAGGGCCCATGCTGACCGAACGTTTTATAGACGATCTCAAACACATCGTTGGTGAAATAAGGGTGTCGGTCAGCCGGGCGAACTCTGAACTCTACTCCTATGATGGCTCACTTGCCCGGGGCCAGCCCGGCGTGGTGGTGTTTCCGGCAGATACCCACGAAGTCTCCGAGGTGGTTCGGGCTGCCCGGCGGGCAGGTATATCGTATGTGCCGCGCGGGTTTGGAACCAACCTTTCGGGCGGCACGGTGCTGCCTGCCGGCGGGCTCGTCATCTGCCTGGCCCGATTCAATCGCATCCTTGGACTGTATCCCCAAAGCCGCTATGCTGTTGTGCAGCCCGGCGTCACCAATCTCGAACTTCAAAACGCACTGGCCCCCTTCGGTTTTTTCTACGCTCCGGATCCCGCCAGTCAAAAAGTGGCCACCCTCGGGGGCAATGTCGGTGAAAACTCCGGGGGCCCCCGTTGTCTGAAATACGGTGTCACCACCAACCACGTTCTCGGTATGGAGATGATACTCGAGGACGGCGATATCATACGAACGGGGGGCTCAGGGCTTGACCCGCCCGGCTATGATTTGCGGGGCGCGATCATCGGCAGTGAAGGCACCCTGGGGATCGTGACCGAAGTGACGGTTCGTATCCTTCCGTTTTCAGAATCCATCATCACGATGCTGGCCATATACAATGATATCGGTGACGCCGCACGATCCGTGTCGGACATCATTGCCGCCGGTATGGTGCCGACCACGCTGGAAATGATGGATGCCCCCATCATCGAGGCGGTGGAGGACAGTTATGCCTGCGGGTATCCCCGGGATGCGGCGGCAGTATTGATTATCGAAGTAGAGGGCCCGAAAACCGGTCTTCGTGAGCAGGCGCAGCAGGTCACGGACCTCTGTATGCGCAACCGCTGCAGGAGCATTCGAGAAGCCAAGGATGACGGGGAGCGGAACCGGCTATGGGAGGGCAGACGCGGGGCCTTTGGAGCGGTCGCCCGCTTGGCGCCGAATTATCTGGTCAACGACTGCACGGTCCCTCGAAACAAGCTTCCGGAGGCGCTGGCCACTGTGGCCGATATTACCCGGAAATACGGATTCCAACACGGGAATGTATTTCATGCCGGCGATGGCAATCTGCATCCGTTGATTTTCTTCGATTCCCGGGATGAGGATCAGATGACCCGCGTCAAAAAAGCCGGTTGGGAAATCATGGAAGCCTGTGTTGCCCTTGGTGGAACCATTTCTGGAGAACATGGGATCGGGATCGAAAAGATGGAGGCCATGCGCCTGGTCTTTTCAGAAAAGGATTTCGAGGCCCAGCGATCCCTGAAGCGGGCATTCGACCCGGACGAGCGGCTAAATCCCGGCAAAGTGATCCCAGGTCCGAAACCGGCTCCCGGCAAAGAGGGATTGCAGCCCGAACGATCGGTGCTTCCGGGTGAAGAACTGCTCCTGAAGAAAATTCGAAACGCTGCTGCATCCGGGCAACCCGTCTTGCCCATCGGCTGCGGGACCTGTTCGGACTACGGCAATCTTTCGAATCCTGAAACGGTTCCACTCCCCGTCAGCGGGCTGGATGACATTATCGAATATGATCCCCCCAATCAGGTCGTCACCGTCGGTGCGGGGATGAAGTTGGAAGCGCTGCAGAATAAGTTAGAAGGAAATCGGCAGTGGCTGCCACTCCGCCCGCCGATGTCTCTGCAACGACACTCGGTGGGCGGTGTGATCGCTCTGGCCGCATGTGGCCCGGAGCGCGCCGTATATGGCGCTCCCCGGGATTTGCTGCTCGGCCTGCGGTTTATCAGCGCAATGGGGAACCTGGTTTCAACCGGCGGCAGAGTCGTGAAAAATGTAGCCGGCTACGACATGACGCGACTTATGGCCGGATCCGCCGGGACCCTCGGCCTAATTACCCGTGCCACCCTGCGAGTGGCGATGATTCCAGAGCGGTGTACGGCGGTAACTGCTGGTGGTGACCTGGCGTCCTGTTCGGCCACGGCTACCGCCCTCATCACGTCGAACCTGGCCCCTGCCTTTGTCGTCATCACCGCCAAGGGCAACGGCAAACGAGCTCCGGGAGGGGAGGTCTCGAAATGGCGGCTGCATGTTGGCCTGGAAGGTTTTGAAGCGGCAGTTCAGGCTCAGGCCGAACGGGTCACGCAGCAGTTTGAGTCTGCCGGCATGCGCGGTGTCACGATCCGGAACTATGGTCTGTATGAGGGCCATTTCGGATCCCTGTTAGAGGACTGTAATCGGGAGGACTTTCTGTTGCGGGCCGATCTGCCGCAGGAGCATGTTGTTGAGTTTATTCAATCCGGAAATGGTTGTTTGCGGCATTCCCATGTGATGCTGGATTGGGGATGCGGACGGATTCTGGCAGGACTGGGACAGGTCGATGACGCGGACTGGTCGATATTGGGCCGCACGGCCGAGGATTACGGGGGACAGCTACTTCTGGAAAAAGCACCTGTCGAGTTCAAACAGCGACATGACGTTTTCGGCCGGCCGCGATCAGCATGGCAGGTCGTGCACCGTGTTAAATCCGCCCTCGACCCGGTGGGCATATTCGCTCCCGGCCGACTACCGGGAAAGGTCTGATCGTGTTCTCCAGCATTTTCATTACCGCCCATTCGCTGCGCTCATTAGAGACGCGAAGAACGCAGAGATAACTAGTGTATTCCTTTCCGCTGAGAGGGCGAAAGGGAATACAAGCGGATCTCCTGGGAGAGGATGGGGACCTTTAGATGCCGAAGGCATGAGGGTACTATTTGCCGGCGTCTCAGCGGCAAAATAAAAAAAATTACCCTGCTGGCTCTGCGACTCCGCAGTGGATCGTTTTTCAAATAAAAGGCCAGCAGAAGTTAACCATTCATACCAGATTCGGATGGGAATCTTATGAGCATCGCCCAATACTACGACGAAATCGCACACTGCAACAAATGTGGATTCTGCCAGGTGGCCTGTCCAATATTCCGCAGCACCGGGCATGAATCCGGTGTGGCACGCGGCCGCCTGGCGTTGCTGCGCGCGATCATCGAAGGCCGTCTGGACTGGTCCGACAGTATTCAAGCTCCGCTCTTTGACTGTCTGCTGTGCGGTGCATGTACATCGAATTGCTTTCCTGCCATTCCCACTTCCGATCTGGTGATCCAGGCCCGTTCGGAATACCTGAACCGGGTGGGCCGAAAATCGATGCACCGCCTGCTGTTCGATCATCTGCTCCCGTATCCCGATCGTCTTCACATGGCGGCCCGGGCGGTGGCCCTGGGGAAAAAAACCGGAATCTCACATTTGGCCCGTGCCTTGGGCTTGCTGCGTATTTTCGGACGCGATTTTGCCGATGCGGAAGATATCGTTGACCATTTGCCGCTGAATGCATGGCGCGCCAGAAACCGCCCGGGTGTATATGAGGGCAGCGGACAAGACCTCGCCATAGGCTATTTCGTCGGGTGCGGTGTCGATATCGTTCAGCAGCAATCCGGGGATGCCACCTTGCGGCTATTGAAAAAAACCGGTCGGCAGGTGCACGTCCTGGATAACTGCTGCTGCGGATTGCCGGCACGGTCCTTTGGAGATAGGTTAGTTGCCAAAAAACTGGCCAAAAAAAATCTGGCAGCCATCGCATCCGTCCATTTGGACGTGATCGTGACCGACTGCTCCAGCTGTGCATCGTTTCTCAAAACCTACCCGTCCCTGTTCACGGAGGGGAACAGCCGGGTCGAGGCGGCGACGCAATTGTCGGACAAAATAAAAGATCTGACGGAGTGGCTGGATCATTCCGGAGAGCCGACCCCTTCAGCCGATCATCTGATCCGGGTGACCTACCACGATCCCTGTCACGCGGCGAGGGGCCAGGGCCTGGTCAAAGAACCCCGCGAAGCACTGAAAAAGATTCCGGGAATCGAATATCGAGAATTACCTGAGGCAGACTGGTGCTGCGGTGGGGCCGGGGCCTATGCGTTGTCCCAATTCGATCTGTATCGCCAGGTACTGGATCGCAAAATCGCCAACTTGAAGTCAACCGAAGCGGACATCATCGCCACGTCCTGTCCAGCCTGCATCATTCACCTATCCTATGGTGTGCGCAAGCATGGTCTGGCCACCCGGGTCTGCCACATCTCGGAACTCGCCAACGGCGATACCCGGGCCTTGAGGTAATGTCGAGAACCACCAGGATCCCACGGTCTTGCCCCACAATCAGGGAAGTAAAATGCTCCGTAGCGGTCTGACCCCATGATGGTAATTGCAAAATCGTCAATCACATGCACCACAGACAAAACACCAAACCCAATATGGCGGATAATAACATCCTCGACCAACTGAAGCGTGACGGCCATATCCGCAGCGCGGATGCCCGGGTAACACCACTGACCGGAGGTGTCTCTTCGGACATTTATCTTGTGGAGGACGGCTCGACGAAGTGGGTGGTGAAACGGGCCCTGGAAAAGCTGAATGTCCAGGAGGACTGGTTTGCGGATATCTCCAGAAACCGTTTCGAGCTGGAGTATCTGAACTATGTCGGCGCGTTGCTGCCACAGGCGGTCCCCCGGGTGATGTTCGCCGGTGAAGGCTATTTTGCCATGGAATATCTGGACGAAGGGTATGTCAACTGGAAGCAGATGATGCTCGACGGCCAATACGACCCGGATATCGCCACACAGGCGGGCCATACCCTGGGGGTCATACACCAGGCGTCATGGGGAGATGCGAATGCCCGGGAACGGTTTGACTCCACGGACAATTTTCATCAACTCCGGTCCGAACCGTACCTGGTATTTACCGGAAGCCGGCATCCTGATCTTACCGCCATGTTCGAAGCGGAGGTGTCTCGTCTCGAGTCCACCCGGGAATGCCTGGTGCACGGAGACTACAGCCCCAAAAACATGCTGGTCTCGGAGTCCCGGCTGGTGGTGCTGGACTGTGAAGTGGCCTGGTACGGCGATCCGGCGTTTGATATGGCGTTTCTATTAACCCAGTTGCACCTGAAGGCGATCCACCGGCCTTCGGCATCTTCGGTCCTGGGCACCATGGTCGGTAACACGCTGGCGTCCTATTTTGCCGCCCGGGACCTGAATGACCGTGAACGCACGGAGATGGAGCGGCGGACCGGCCGGCTTCTCCTGATGATTTTGCTGGCGCGCATCGACGGCAAGTCCCCGGTGGAATATCTGACGGATCCCGAACCCAAGGAATGGGTACGACGGTTTACAAAAAGAGCCTTGCTGGACGGCATCGACAATCTGTCCGACATCAGCACCGCCTGGTACGCACAGGCAGCCCGGTTATAGAGAATGAAAGCAAACGTTCCATTTCGGAACCGTATTGTGTTGGTCTTGCTTGTCGGGTCGACGTGTAAAGCCGTAGCTTTGAGGCGCAGCCCTAAGCTTTATGCGACGTTTTGGGACGTAGCTTCGTGGAGATAAGACTCAAACCCGATACAGCGGGGCGAAAAGGATGGAAATTTTGAAATATAGACAAAAATAAGAGCTGGTCTTTTCTTACCCCCTCCCTTTTAATCCCTCCCGCCAGGGGAGGGAAAACAGATGGCCTCCCCCTTGATGGGGGAGGCGCGGTGGGGGTGAAGAACGGCCGATTTCCGCATCTTTTGTTTATAGGTTCATAGCAATCTTTGTTTTTCGCTCTTATGAGCGACATCGTCGCGTTTCATAAAATCGTGGAACGATTTTATGTGGAAAGATTTTATTATGAAGATTAAATCCATAGATGCATTTCAGATTTTCGACTCCCGGGGAAATCCAACCGTGGAAGTCGAGATCACTCTGGAGAACGGAATCACCGGCAGCGGCTTGGTGCCGTCCGGTGCCTCCACCGGGCAGTATGAGGCACTGGAACTCCGGGATGGAAACTCCCGCTTTCGTGGCAAGTCCGTGCTGCAGGCTGTGGCCAACATCCGCGAAGAAATCGCGCCTCTTCTGACGGGTGCGAAGGTGGATGATCAGGAGAGGATCGACCGTCGGATGATCGAACTGGACGGCACCGAAAACAAACAGCGGCTGGGCGCCAATGCCATTCTGGGTGTATCCATGGCGGCAGCCAGGGCGGCGGCGGCCGCACAAGGTAGAGCCTTGTTTGACTACCTGGGGCGTAGCAAAGGGAGTTTGCTGCCCCTTCCGGAAATCCAGATCATCGGGGGCGGCGCCCACGCCGATTGGCGTATCGATATCCAGGATTTCATGCTGGTGGCCGTCGGGGCGTCCCATTATGCGGACACCCTGGAGATGACTTTCAACGTCTACCATGCGGCCGGCGATATCTTAAAAGAGCGCCGGCAGTATGCCGGGATCGCCGACGAGGGCGGTTACTGGCCGGAGTTTGAAACCAATGACGAAGGATTCGAGCTCTTCATGGAAGCGATTGCACGGGCGGGCTATGAACCCGGAACCGATGTGGCGATCTCCCTGGATATTGCCGCCAGCGATCTGTATGACCCGGTTCGCGGTACCTATCTATTCCGGCTCGAAGACAAAATCTTCTCTTCCAGGGAATTTGCTGATTTAATGATATCCTGGTGCGATAAATACCCGATCATTGCGATCGAAGACCCCATGGCCGATACCGACTGGGATGGCTGGGAAATGATTTACACCGCTCTGGGTGACCGGGTGGAGCTAGTGGGGGACGATTTGTTTACCACCAATATCCGTCGAATCAAGGCAGGCATCGAAAAAGGGATTGCCAATTCGGTTCTCATTAAGTTGAATCAGATCGGCACCGTTACCGAAACCCTGGAAGCGATCCAAATGACCCGGGAGGCCGGATGGCTTCCGGTGGTGTCTGCCAGATCCGGCGAAACCGAAGACGCATTTATCAGTCATCTGGCGGTGGCCTCCAATGCGGGCCAGCTGAAAGTCGGGTCGTTCGCCCGCAGCGAACGCATGGTCAAATGGAACGAAGTTTTGCGCATCGAACGGGCGTTGGGGGAGAAGGCCCGTTTCGAAGGGGGCCGAATCTTCGATCGGGTTCTGGATCGGTATTGACAATCTTTTTAACCCACTTATTTTATTGTTATAATTTAGAGTACGGGTGTGTCGAACCGAAACGTCGAGCGACATTTCCGGCTGTCTACAACTGATCGAATGCACAGCACGTTCCCATGTGCTCGTCCCTTTCCGCCGATAATCCCGCTCTTGCATCGCTTACACAGGTAATTTTCTGCCTGGGTCTGTTTGATACCAGATCCTGAACTCAAGAATACTGGTCTGATCCTAACCGCTATCCATACCCGGACATCCCGCCGAATGAGGGCGGTCCTACTGAACAGAGTCCGAGCCATGTTCGGGGAAAGGAGGGGATGATGTATAAACGGATTATGGTCCCTTTGGATGGGTCTGAACTGGCGGAGCGGGTCCTTCCACATGTCAAAGCTTTCCTTTCAGCGTTTCCCGCAGCATCCGCCGTACTGGTGCGGGTCGTGGAACCGTCGCCGGTGATGTTTGATGATACCGCCTCCATCAGCAGTACGAGTCGCGAGAAGATGATCGCCGACATCAAGAGGATTGAAGAACAACGAAAAGTATCTGCGGCCGTCTACCTGGACGGTGTCGCTGATCGGATGAAACATGAAGGGGTGGGGTTAACCAGCGTGGTGCTCACCGGGAGGGTGGCAGAACGGCTCGCGGAATATCTCGAAAACCAGAATTTCGACCTGGTTATTATTGCCACCCATGGACGTTCCGGCATCAGCCGCTGGGTCAGAGGCAGCATTGCTGAAAGGGTTCTCAGTTCATCGCGTGTACCGGTGGTCATGGTGAGGCCTGAAAGCTGAATTGACGATTCCGGAACCTGACGACCGCTGCGGATGAACAACGTTCAACTATTGTCGTCCTCACCCATACGTGCTACACGGCGTGTATTGAATGCGGACCGATATTGCACACACGTACATCATCACCTATCTTAAAAGCACCTGTCATCCAGATGTAGGAACCTGGGGGCCGCCTCCAAGCGCCCTCATGTGATCAATCAGGCGCTGGAGCATGGACACCTTCGGCAGGCGTGCCCTGATCCCTGATGGACACCCTTGAACCATAGATTTTAGCCAAACGTCCCCTTTAATTCTTCATTAATGAAAATTGGATATCATCCAAGCGGAGGGAGGACCATTATGGAAGCCACATTGAACGTCAACGGCATCGAAGTTTTCGGGCCGGTATCAGATGAATTCAAACAAATATTGACTCCCGAGTCCCTTCAGTTCCTCGCGGCCCTGGCACGGGAATTCGATTCCACACGCAGGGAACTGCTGGAACGGCGCAAGGCGGTTCAAAAAGACATCGACGGCGGCAAGTTTCCCGATTTTCTTCCCGAAACGCAGGATATCCGCGAGGGGGATTGGAAAGTCGCCCCCGTTCCAGCAGACCTCCAGGATCGACGGGTGGAGATCACCGGCCCGGTAGAACGCAAAATGGTGATCAACGCCCTGAATTCGGGCGCATCCACCTTTATGGCGGATTTCGAGGATTCCCATTCACCCACCTGGGAGGCCACCGTGCAGGGCCAGATCAACCTCATCGATGCCGCCAATGGCACCATCGAATTTGTCAGCCCTCAAGGTAAGCAATATCGTCTCGGCGATAAACTCGCCACTCTGATCGTCCGTCCCCGTGGCTGGCATCTGGACGAAAAACACGTTCTCGTCGACGGGCAGCCGATGTCCGCCAGCATTTTCGATTTTGGGCTGTTCTTCTTTCACAATGCGAAGACCTTGATTGAAAAGGGAACCGGCCCCTATCTTTATCTCCCGAAGATGGAGAGTCATCTGGAGGCCCGGCTGTGGAACGATATCTTCATTCGGGCCCAGGAAGCACTAGACATTCCGGTGGGCACCATCAAGGCCACGGTTCTGATCGAAACCATTCTGGCCGCCTTTGAGATCGATGAAATCCTTTACGAACTCCGGGATCACATGGCCGGCCTGAACTGCGGCCGGTGGGACTACATCTTCAGTTTTATCAAAAAATTTAAAAACGCTCCCGACTATATTTTTCCGGATCGGGCACAGATCACCATGACGCGCCACTGCATGCACTCTTATTCCCTGCTGGTGATCCAAACCTGTCATCGCCGTGGCGCCCATGCCATCGGCGGCATGGCGGCCCAGATTCCGATCAAAAACGATCCCGAGCGGAATGAGGCCGCTTTGGGCAAGGTGCGTGAGGATAAAATCCGGGAGGCCACCGACGGGCATGACGGCACCTGGGTCGCCCATCCCGGACTGGTGTCCATCGCCATGGAAGAGTTCAACAAGGCCATGCCGACCCCCAATCAGATCGATAAGTTGCGCGAAGACGTCTCGGTCACCGCCCAGGATCTTCTCAAGCTGCCCGAAGGTACCATCACCGAAGACGGGCTCCGCACCAATATCAGTGTCGGCATCCAGTATATGGCCGCCTGGCTGAATGCCAATGGTTGTGTGCCGCTGTACAATCTGATGGAGGATGCGGCAACTGCCGAGATATCACGGACCCAGGTCTGGCACTGGGTGAATCATCCCAAGGGGGTACTGGAAGACGGCCGCGACGTCACCCTCGATCTGTTCCGGGAACTCATGGCCGAAGAACTGGAGAAGATCAAGATCGCTGTGGGAGAGGAATATTTTGCCGGCGGCAAGTACACGCTGGCCGCACAGCTGTTCGATGAAATCATTGCCGGCGATGAATTGGAAGAGTTTCTGACGTTAAAAGCCTACGAACATCTAGACTGAAAACAGATTTAACGTCGAACATCGAACGCCCAACACCGAACATCGAATTAAGCAACTCTGATTTTTGAAAGTTCGAAGTTGAATGTTGAACGTTGGAAGTTAAATGTTCATTCCGTTGAAAGTTGAGGGCCGGTCTTTGCACCGGCCCTTTTGTTTAACCTCTTCCAATGAACGGCATCTTCGTCGCCATAATGGTCATAAACTGAATATTGGCTTCCAGGGGAAGCTCCGCCATCTGGACGATGGCCTGCGCCACGTGTTCCAGATCCAGGACCGGCTCCATGGCCTTGGTGCCGTTGGCCTGGGTGGCGCCGGCGCCGTCTTCCAGGATCGATTTGATCAGATCGGTGGCGGCATTGCCGATGTCGATTTGACAGCAGGCGATATCGTACTTGCGCCCGTCCAGGGACAGTGTTTTGGTGAGACCGGTGATGGCATGTTTGCTGGTGGTGTACGACGCGGAGTTGGGCCGGGGCGCATGGGCCGATATGGAACCGTTGTTGATAATGCGTCCCCCCATGGGGGCCTGGCTTTTCATGATCCGAAACGCTTCCCTGGAACACAGGAAGGCGCCGGTCACGTTGATGTCCATAACCGCCTTCCATTCCTCGTAGGGGATGTCTTCGGAGCCTGTCCCGTAACCCCGATTCGTGCCCGGGGTCACGAGGGTGATTTTTCTGTTTTTTTCGGCTAAAATGCCGTCCTGTTATAAATTAAGCTATTGATATAATAATGAATATGAGCCATTCTATCTCCAAAATGACCAACG
>Ga0209780_1000076_pt1 | contig 43104 bp, 38 predicted proteins | sample WorMetexBAHAMAS2_FD_187384 | JGI IMG/M metagenome (GOLD analysis project Ga0209780, IMG submission 187384) | Marine gutless worms symbiont microbial communities from Max Planck institute for Marine Microbiology, Germany - Inanidrilus exumae... | ecosystem: Host-associated > Annelida > Digestive...
GTGCCCCACGTAACAACCAAAATGGGCCGTTCTGCGTAAGCTCTAACGCAAAATGTGATCGGTCTCGAAGACAAAAGTATCAAAGAACAAAATTAAACCCAGTCGGGGTCTAATGCGACACAGTCTGTCTAGCCGGTATCGGGAACATCCTGTTGACCCGATCCGGCAGAATCCGCCTGGTTGATATCAACAATATCTGCCGCATCCGATTCGACCAGACCATACATCTCGATGACAAAGGTTATCCGGCGTGCGACAAATCCATCGAAGCGCTCTATCTCCTCGAGCGGCACCTGTTGGCTCCGGACACCGATATCCATGCATGGCCTTATGTGCATTTTCTACAAGCGGACCGGATGGCCGATGTTAGGGACCTGGAAGAACAGTTCTATGAACGATTGGAGTCTGAAGGGTCGTAAGCCGATTCCGTACAGCCGTGCTCGAAGGATGGAGTTCTATGCCTTTATCGTTACCTGCAATTTCCATGGCGTTATTCGAGGCAAAGGCAATACCCTAAAAACTCATACTAATTTCGTTTTTCGTGTCATTCCGGCCCCTGCCTCCGCAGGGGCCGGAATGACACCTTGTTTATGCTGGATTTACGGCGAGGTCTAAATTCAAAATGTCGCACGCTCGATTCTTGCATGGGGATCAAAAAATAGGCGCGGAACATTTTCGATATTCCGCACTGTTCTTAATGCTTTTCCAGGTGCGCATATATAGCTGATTTGTTCACCTCTTCCGCTGAAGTTGCCTATCCAGTATATTGTGGTTTGCCGAAAATACCCGGAATTGCGTAAAGGGATGTTATCCGCACCAATCTGAATCTAAGGATTGGTGTGCATAGATGGTCGAAGTGTTCAGTATGGAATATCTATTCTACTTACATTGACGATATCTTTTGGATATCATTTAATTTCCAAGTAGGTTGAGATTTGCTGCACATAGCAGGTATTTGTCAGTTTGACGTGGGCTGAAATATTCCAAATAGATCGACCTTATCACCGGTCAGACCAAAGTCCAGATATGTTGGAGGTATCGGTACTTTTAAAACTAAATTTTCATTACTGATATCAGCAGAAATCTGCAGAATAGAGTCAAGGGGGATGATATAAAATATATTGTGTCTTCCATAGCTTAGGCTTCAGACAATTCGGCCAAAATTTCTCTCACTTTGTCTGGCTCAAGTAGAGTGCTCAGTCGCTCGAAAATCTCCAGAGCATTGGTTAAAAACTCCCGAGCCCGTGCAATGTCACCTTCCTCCTTTAGGAGCCGGCCACAGCCTGCGTAGGCCATAGCCAGCTCGTTTTCGGCTTTGACCTCTTGAAAAATGGCGATGCTTTTTTCGAAGTGGGGTGCTGCCAAGGGCTCCCCAGACTGGGCTGGATTGGTTTTCATGGCAATCTCGCCCAGGAGACGTTGAGCGAACCCAGCATAATACCTCGCCCCGCAGCGCTCCATGATTTCCAGGCCTCTTTCAAGCGTCTGCCTCGCTTTGTCGTCGTCACCAGCCAGCCAATACCCTTCGCCGAGGTAACACATTAAAGGGATTTCACTCGCCGTTAAACCAGATCGAAGAATCGGCTGCACAGCTATCAGAAGCTCAATTCCTCTGTTTGGCTCTCCAGCCCGACACAAAGCCCATCCAAGGTCTCTCTGCGCGAGCGCTCTATCCGCAGGTGTTGGCGCTTTCCGGAGCGCTAGCTCCCCATATTCGATGGCCCGAACAGAGTCGCCTTTCCAACTATAGGCGTTCGAAAGGTTCCAGGCCGACCAAGAGATAAGGCTGTTGTCCGAAAGATCCTCAGCAATGCTCACCGCCTTTTGGGCTTCTTCCACCGCCATTTCCCAGCGGCCGAGACATCCGTATACTCTTGAGGCTATGGACAACGCATACGGATGCCAGCGAAGGATAGACCGCTGCTCCATTATGCGAATGAGTTCTTCCTTCAAAGCGAGGGCTCGGTCGAAATCGCCTCTCATATAATGGCTCCATTCTAACCGCAAATGCGCACGCGCGGCCTCTTCAGCGCTCCCCGCTGCCTCACAGAGTTCGACCGCTTTGGTCAAAGTTTGAATGGCCTGGTCAAATTCGCCAAACCAATACTCACAGTCCCCTAAGCGGGCATAAAATGCACCCAGCAGCTCTGGATTTCCTAAGTCCCTCGCCATAGATTCGTAGTGAGTCAAAAGGTCGTAATACTCAGGCATCATAAGGAGCAGCATGAAAATCTGACCCTGGTTTTCCAACAGAGAGATTCGCCATTGCATGTTCTCCTCGTCCTCAGGCAGGGTATCCAGCAACTCCATAGCCTCATCAAAATAAGTTTTAGCCTCCTCCATGGCGTTGAGCTTAGCCGTCTTCTGGTTGGCCAAACCCAGATACTGTAACGCCTTTTCCGTGTTGGCACTGCGGGCATAATGATAGGCCAGCAACTCGCTGTGTTCTTCGAGACGGTCCGGGTAGAGGGCTTCGATGGCGGTTCCTATTTGTTCATGAATTTCCTTTCTCCTTTTGAGAAGTAAGCTGTCATAGGCCACCTCTTGGGTGAGCGCATGCTTGAAGATATAAGTAGATTGAGGATATATCCCCCTTTCATAGATAAGCTCCGAGTCCTTTAAAGCCGACAGATGAGACAGCAACTCCTGATCTGCAAAACCTGTTACCTTCTGTATCAAGTAATGGCCGAACTCCCTCCCAACTGCTGATGCTGTCTGAAGCAGGCTCTTTATCTCCTCGAACAAGGAGTCAATCCTGGCCATTATCACATCCTGAATCGTGGTCGGGATGGCCACTTCCCTGATATCTTTTGTTATGCAATATCTGTTTTCATCTCTCTCTATGCACTTCAGATCTTTCAAGGATTTTATTAACTCCTCGATGAAAAAGGGGATGCCTTCGGTTTTTTCAAGGATGAACTCCTCAAGGTTTCTGTCAAGCTCCTCCTTGCGAAGGAGATGATAGACCAGCATGAGGCTTTCCCGGTTGGAAAGCCGATTCAAGGTTAACTGATTGTGATAGGATTTGGCGCCCCAGGTGTGAACAAATTCCGGGCGGTAGGTGAATATCAACAAGACTCTTGCCCCCGGTATGCTATCTAAAACATATTTCAATACCTCCTCTGAACTGTTATCGACCCAGTGAAGATCCTCATAGGCCAGGATCAGAGGCCGGATTTCAGAACCTTTAAGGACATTTTGCTTTAATGCTTCAAAAATCCGATCTTTTTTCTACTCAGGACTCATAGATATCTTATCGATACCACTATCTTTGACAGACAATAACTCCAGGAAACATGGGAGGGTTGAACCTTCATCTGCCCCTACAATTTGGATTCCTTTTTTCACCTTTTCCCTGATATCCGAATCGCTATCTCCTTCTCTGATATCAAAGTTTGCCTTCAGTATGTCTATGAATAAGTGATAGGGTACGCCCTTACTATATGACAGGCACTTTCCCTCCAAAAAAGTTGCATCTTCGTGGGCTACGGCCTTTCTGAACTCATATAGAAGTCTGGATTTGCCTATTCCGGCCTCTGCCATAATAGAAAACGCCTGCCCCCGGTCTGCCTTGGACCGCTCAAAACCGTCGAGTAATAGCTCAAGCTCCCGTTCCCTTCCCGCAAAGGGGGTCAGCCCCCGGTGGGCGCTCACATCAAACCTGGTTCTTCTGGTACTGGGGGCAATTACACGGTAGGCATTGATCGGTTCTTCCTTGCCTTTAACTTCCCGCTGGCCCAAGGCCTCAAAGCTAAATAAACCTTCTGTGAGTTTGAATGTCTCCTCTGTAATATAGGTTGTGCCGGGTTGGGCCTGTCCTTCCATTCTGGAGGTCAGATTTACCGTGTCGCCAACTGCCTTGAACTCAACTCGCAGATCGTTACCCAAAGTACCCACCACCACCGGTCCGGTATGTATACCGATCCGCATTTTAACAGGCGGAACATCTTTTTTTTCTTGCTTCAATTGGTCACTGAATTTTGCCATTTCCCGGTGAATGGCAAGGCTTGATCGAATCGCTCGTTGAGATGCATCTTCCAAAGCAATGGGAGCTCCAAACAGAGCCATAATTCCATCACCGGTCATCTCGTTGACCGTGCCCTCGTAGTCGTGGACTTTGTGAATCAGGATCTCGTAAACCTGATCCATGATGGAATATGCTTCCTCAGGACCCAGCTTCTCCGTAAAAGATGTAAAAGCCTCCATGTCGCAAAACATTACTGTGACCTGCTTGCGTTCACCCTCGATTTTATCTTTTTGTGACAGAATTTTATCAGTAAGACCTTCCGGAAGATATCTTTGAATCTTGTCTAATTTCTCGTCAAAAGAGAGGTCTTTTGGGGTTGGCTCAGAAGGAAGGATTAAGTGATGGCCACACTTGTCACAAAAACTATTCTCAGGTGGATTTTTAGTATTACACTTAGGGCAGACCAATGAAAGCCCTGCGCCGCACTTACCACAAAAAATGGCCCCTTCACGATTCTCAAACTGACACTTCGGGCATAGCATTTTTTGTGCCCCCCCATTAATGGTTTTGCAGTTTAAATGATGTTGAAATTCCGAAGGATGGTGAAACTGAAATATCGAAGCTATCAGTTTGTGTCAAATTAGAGGGACTACAATATGTTGTGGTTGGGACTTTAGACGAATTTTGCAGATACTTCCTATAAAAACCAAATATCGCCCGGGTGTTGATACATTGAGACTATATAGAAATCGTGAGGTAGGTCAATACTTGCGACATCTTGCCAATATCACAAATCAATTCAGATTGTATTTATGTTGAGGATATCTGAATTGAGGAAAAGTGCCAACAGTGCACAGGCTCCAAAACCGATCCTCCGGTGCACATATCAATATAGTATCCATCTGTTTCAGCCCGATGAGCCTATCACAAGATGTAGGGGGATGAAAATAGGTGGGTCAAAGCAGGTTCGGGTGCACACTTCTTGCCAATTCTGATGGTTATCCTGGTTCCTACTGATTTTCCGCACTACAAATGGCATTATGCACTTTGACGCTAATGCCGCGTCGTGCCAATGGACCATGCCCCAACATACGAGTCGGGTTTGGACAGGATCCAAATCCCGAATGCCAGGACTGCCTTAGATTATCCACTCTCAGATTGAGATTAGACCAATAGCGGAACCATGGACATATGTTTAAAAGGTGGTCTGCCCCTTGCACCGTGGGTTAATCGGTAAAATTGCGGCTCATTTTCGATAATGCTTCGAGACTATAAATTTAATTAATCTTGTATATTTAATCCCATATCCCAGAAACCTATCTCAAGAGAAGTCGCTTGGCGAAAGGTCTTAACCAGACCTTCAAACCGGACCGCGCTCATGCGTGATTCTGCCAACTTGTCTAAATTAAGTACGGCGGCCTTGGCAACATCTTGATACGCTTCAGCGGAGTACATCTTAATCCATTCTATATAAGGGTTTCCCTCCAGTTGAGTTTTGGAATCATTCACCAGATTTCTACCAATTACAGCGTAACCGACAATGCACGGCGCCAGTGCAACATGCAAATCTAAAACGTCACCGGCAAGGCCACGTTCTAAAACGTAACGGGTATATGCCATATTCGCTCTGGCTTCGTTTTTAAGCTCCATTTCTTGCTCGGTTATTCCCCATTCGGCACAATATCTTACATGGAGTTCCATTTCATGATTGATAATGGCGCTTAGCGATGAGACTGCTGCTCGCATTTCGGCAAGTGTATCGGCTTTATAAACTGCCAGGGCCCAGGCCCGAGAGAAGTGAATAAGAAAGAGATAATCTTGTTCCAAGTAGTGACGGAAACTTTGTTCGGGTAAAGTCGCATCACCGAGGCGTTGAACAAACTCATGGCTGCAATAATCAGCCCATTCGTCGGCACAAGCCGAACGAAGCCTCCCGAACAATGTCTTAGGATCATTGAAGTGATTAACGTCTGCAGCCATTATTTGTTCCTTTTATACGCCTCACAGGACCGCACATTTCTTGCCATTAGCCGCACAGTTCGCTGCCTAATCGAAGGGAAAGACTGAAATAGATAATCCTATGGGTAGAGTATAGCAAACAGCTCCTCCGCCAGATCCGAATCCAGTGCCTTGAGAATCGAATACTGGGCCAGAGCATCCGGTTTGTTACCGGTGGCGATGAACGCCTTACCCAACTGGTAATGGGATGGAGCGTGATCCGGTTTGATTCGAATCACCTGCTTATGGGATTCGATGGCGGCATCGGGCCGATCCATCCTCGCCTGCAGAACCCCCATGTTGTGAAACGCGTATATGTTTTCCGGATCCAGCTTTTCGAAATAACTGGGTGCTTTTATCTTGAAACTGATCCGGATAGAATGCCGGTGCTTGACCATTACGAAGGATAGTCAGGGTCTAAAACCAATTTATCATTAATGACAAATTCGGATTTGTAGGTTGTTAAATTACCAGTAGAAAATGGATGAGGAGCAGCGTACAGGGTAGAGAGAGTAGCGTATCAAGCTATTGAGAATGGAGTAACGAGCTATTAGGCTATGATATACCAATTAGACTAAAAATCAATATAACATTGACCTTTAACCAACTTCAGAAATCTTGCCATTGTGCGCACCATCAGAACGCCACCTCCGGGTGCACATAGCAATATAGTTTCTATCTGTATCGGCCAAATGAGGCTACCAATAGAGTCGAGGATGGGCGCGGTAGCCTATAGCCCCGTTTCCCATCCCCGCTCATCAAACCGGACGTGCGGAGCTACCGCATCCGGCTTTCCGACTGGATTCTCCTCAGGGCACACGCAGGACGGCAGGTTTTATCGGCCTTGGCAGCATTACCCCAAGTTCTCCAAATACCCTCTCGGAAGGATACCGATGGATGCCTCGCGAACGCACCTTGTGCCGATTGACCAAGAAACCCCTTACTCGATTGTAGACGTTACGTTCAATCGCTCGATAGGCGATCATCGCGGTCCCATAGCAAAAGTAAGTGCACCAGCCTCGCAATAGGGAATTCATCCGGTCGCGAACATCCGGCCATGCGCCTTTCTCACAAGGCCTTAACAGTTTCCTTACTTTCTGTTTCAAACGGCTTACGCTGACCTTCGAGGGACTGGCCCCGGTGTACCCTGTTCCATCTTTCTTGAATGCCAGGTGGCCGAAGGTGTAACCTAGAAAATCAAAATTCCTACACAGACCATCCCTGATCGATGTCTTGTCCTCATTGAGACTCAGGCCGAGGCGGCTCATCACCCTTTCAGTCCACTGCAAGGCTTCCACTGCTTTGCCGCGACTCAAAATAACAAAATCATCCGCATATCAGACAATCTGCGCCCGGAACGTTTGATGACACCTTTTCATCCGCCAGTATTTCAGAAAACGATTCATGTACACGTTGGCCAACAGCGGACTGCTCACACCGCCTTGTGGGGTGCCGCTGTTGTTCTTCCGTCCGCCCGTTATCTTCTCGCTTCCGCCTTTACCATCACCGGTTACAATGGGTGATTTCAACCAAAGCTTGACCAGGCGCAATACGTTCCGATCCACAATCCGGCGGACTACACACTGCATCAGTTCGGCATGCGGAATCGTGTCAAAATACCGGGACAAGTCCGCGTCTACCACATCCGTGTAACCGTCTCGCAGCAGCTTGTGGACCTTTTTAATTGCATCTAACGCGCTGCGCTTTGGTCGATATCCGTAGGCATCCGACTCAAGGTCAGCTTCAAAGATCGGCTCAATCACCAATAAGGTTAGCATATTCGGGTGGCATCAAACAAAGGCCTTGAGAAGCACTTTTCCCGGCACTTCGGACCAGTTTAAATTCGATAGTTGGTCTGGGGTAATTTCCAGACCGTCCTTTTCTATATTTATGATTAAAGATCTAAGCTTATCAAAACGGTTTTTCAAAATGGCCTTAGCATCGTCCTTTTTCAGCCATAACCCCTTTTTCAGGAACAAGGGGCCCAGCTCGCCTGCCAATTGATTGAAGAGTTTGATGGTAACCATCCCTTCCGTGGGGGTTATTTCCGTGGTCTCTTTTTCATGATGGGTAATTGTGCTTCGATAATCGGCCAGAAGCCCCCCCTTTCGTAACGACGCGCCCAGCAGCCCGCCTAAGGCGATCGATAGGGCGATCGTAGTGCCGTCCTTTACGGTTGCCGTTTCCTCATCATCCACTGGTTTTCCATCAAGCAGAAGGGTTTGGAGCCGATGCTTTAAAACATCTTCTGCCACTTTAAATTGGTCACAGAGCAAGTCTTTGATGCTGCACCCGACCATCGCTTTCACCTGAAATCCACGGTGTAAAACTGAGGAAAAGGCCACAAGGTTCGACTTATCTTGTTTCAAAAAAAGCGTGATATGCATGGGGTCTTTCATAGGAGCCTCCGGATATACGGATTGGGCATTTTTATAGTGCCATCATATTAGGCTCTTTTGATATAATATCAAATACATACTATTTGGTTAGACAGTTACCAATAGGTGAGTAAACCTATCTTAATAATAAATCTAAGTGCCCATGGTTGTATGGATTATATGAAGCGTTTGATAATTGAATCGACGATGTCATCCACATTTTGAATGGTAGCTCCGAGTTCGGCGCACATTTGTTCGGCATAGCGAACCTTGATAGGATCGTCGAGATCGGTCAATTTTGACATCCGGTGCGTGCGTCGGCCGATGGAAAAGATCAGCTGCCGTTCCGGACTGAGTTGTAAAAAGTTGCGAACCGTGGAGATCATTTTTTCTTTGTCCTGGGGAAGTATGCCTTCCACTTCGGAAAACAGATTCAGCACGTGGTCGCTTTTTACGGTGCTTTCGATACCATTGAGATTATCAAGAAACAGCTGCAGTTCCTCAGCGGTCTCTATTTCGCCCATCTTAACAAATTCACCGGATTGAAATTGCTCGGCAAGGGGGGTGCCTTCAGGCAGCGCCAAGGTGCGCAATCGAATGAAGTCCGGGTTGATCTGGTTCAACGCGTCCGCCGTCTCTAGAGCATTTTCACGCGAAAGAGTACGCCCACCCAATCCCGGCATGTAATATTCCGACAGCTCCATACCGGCCCGCTTGATCTTCTGACCTGCCAGGATTTGAGTTGCCTTGTTCGTGCCTTTTTTCACCTTCTTCAAAACAGCATCCGAACCGGATTCCATACCGATGTGAATCCGGTTCAATCCGCTTTCAGCGAATCGGCGAAGATCATCGTCGCTGATTCTGGCGATGGTGTGAGACCGTGAATAGGAGGTGATTCGATCCACGTCGGGGAAGACCTTCCTGAGCTGAACCAAAATACGTACGAGGTCGTCCGGACTGATGATCAGGCTGTTACCATCCTGGAGAAAAATGGATTTCATCCCGCTGGCCACAAAGCTGCGGGCGGCATGCAATGCCATTCGATCATGGTCATTCGGACTTAAAGATAAGCTGGTATAGTTGCATTGGGCCACCCGCCCGTTTTGCTTTTGTGCATTCAAAATGGATTCGACATAAGAGTGGACCTTGTCGATATCCTTGAGCACATGTTCCACCGGTCGCAGACTGAATTTCGTTCCCTTGTAAACGGGACAGAATGTGCACCGGTTCCATGGACAGTTACGGGTAATGCGTATCAACAGGCTTCCGGCTTCACTGGGTGGACGAATCGGTCCCTGTTCAAAGCCGGTATAGGGTTCGATCCTTTTCAAGCTTGGTCCTCCAGCGTTTGTCTGATTGCCGCGAAGGTCCCGTGGAGATCATTTTCAGGATAGGGAACGGTTCCATAAAGCGGTGACAGCGATTCTTTGTGAAACATGTCAGGCAGGCGGTCATCTTTGTCTGTCAAGCCCGCTCTACGATTAAAGTCGATCTCCGCTGTCAAAATTCTTGTTCCCAGCTGCTGCCACGCTTGGGAATCGAACGGTTTTCCAATCATTGCGCTGATGGCACGAAACAGGTTATCCATGCCACCGGACTGAGCAAACATGCACAATCCCATGCTGTCGGTAGCGGCCATGTGCACTTGAGAGGATTTGGATGCATTGCGCAGCGTATCGATCGATCCGCTGGCTCCGCCCACAAAACCGGCAGTGTGATCCCCTCCCATGGGAGAGGTGGCGTAGGTTACCCCCATACCCGGCATGGCACGCGGATCGTACCCAGCGATGCTCTGCCCTTTTATTGTGGGAACCCTGGAATGATTCAGATGATTGCCCACGGCTTCAGGCCCATGGCCGATAAGCCGTCCCCTTTTTGTGCCTTGGGCCACAGAAGCGACCATATCAATGGCAGCCTGCGCATCACCAAAAGGGATGACCCCTGCATCCATGGCGACGGCCAGCGACACCCCCGTATTCATGGTGTCCAACCCGATATCGTCACATAGAAAGTCCAGCCGGGCTATGGCATCGAGGTCATCGATACCGGTCATGGCACCCATGGACCAGAGCGTTTCGTACTCCAAGGCTGAGGTGATGGGTTTGCCGGAAGCATCCACATATACATTGGAACAGTTGATAATGCACTGGCTGCACCCCTTGTGAGTTGTTTTGCCGCCGCGTTGCCGGATCGTATGTGCAACGGCATCGCCGTTGATTCTGTCCGCGCCTTCGAAGCTTCCCTGCCTGGCGTTGCGTGTCGGCATGGCTCCGGATGCGTCCGTGTTGGCAAGAATGCTTGCCGTCCCATATTCCGGAAGCACGCGACCACTCCATCCATCTCGCTTGATGGCCGCAGCAAAGTGCTTTGAGGCTTCCATGAACCCTTCAGAATCGGCAATCGGGCGCGCCACCTTGCCCTGCTTGGACACGACAAGAGCTTTCAATCCTTTGGACCCCATCACTGAACCCAGCCCGCCTCTTGCCGCTGCCCGGCTGGGAATTCCGTCCGGGGAGGTGGTTTGAATGGATGCGCTTCTCATGAGCATTTCCCCTGCCGGGCCAATCGATGAGATGGCATTCCTATCGCCAAAATCTTTGAACAACCGTTTCGCCAACGCATAATTGCCCATTCGGCGGCAATCCCTCGCATCCTCCAGCGACGCAGTGCCCTCACGATCGATTACCAAATGGTACAATGCATCTTCAGGCGCTCTGCCTTCGATGATTATGGCGCGGATTCCAAGCCTTGCAAGTGCAGTGGCTATGGTTCCGCCGACATTGCTCTCTTTGATGCCGCTCGTAAGCGGGCTTTTCGCGCCTATAGACAGTCGTCCGGTATTGACCAGTGGCGTTCCGCTTAAAAATCCGGGAGCGAAGATCAACAGGTTGTCTTCTCCCAGGGGATCACAGTCCGCTGAAACCCGTTCGTTGATCATGATGGACGTCAATCCACGCCCGCCTATTCCGATATAACGTTCGGGAATATGTTCCTCTGCGATCAAACCGGAAGTCATGTTAACGCGTAGAAATTTCATATTATTCCCTTCGTCTAGACACTTCCATTATACCCCCAGTTATACCCCCAGTTTGCGGCACAACCCGTCGAAATCCTGGGCTTCAATATCGAAATTGGAATCGTCAGGGTACTCAAAACCCTCAGCCATGTTGTCCTCTTCAGGAACATTGACATACGCCGTATGCAATCCGGCAGCCCGGGCTGCCGCCAGATCCCCTTCATGGGCGGCGACCATCATGGCTTCAGACGGCTTTAGGCGCACTGGGAAAAGGCTTGAGGTGATGCCAAGTCGATACTACGAGAGATGCGTTGTCAATTTGATGTAGCAGTGGATAGTCGATCGCCATATTCGCCAATGCTTGAAGATGCATATCGTCCGAGGTCAACCAGGGCAGGTTGCCCTGCCTAAACTGGGTATGGACCTTGAACATTTCTCCCCGCCACACGTTGGCAAAAGCTTCACTGTCTATCGACTCACCTTTTTCATCGGCCAATTTCTGGATATTCTCTCGGGCGGTGTTCTTCCAATCGAACACAGTGCCCCCGACGTCGAAAAACAACCCTTTTACGCCTTCCATTTTACCCCCTCAATGGTTATCCAATCATGATAATCTCTGGGCCCACTGCGAGCGATTTCGGTCGCCAGTTCATCATACGGCCTCAAGCTGATGGCGAAAGTAGGCTACGTTCGTAGTCAGACCGGGAATAAGCCATTGGAATAGCCGGCACACCTGGATGATTTCATCAAAGCTGGCATCATCCTCCGCCACTTGCCTTAATGTTTTTGATGACAGGCCGCCTGGATTGGGCAGTTCTGAAGCGGCAAGCCTGGCAGCCCTGTCATGGCACCACTGGGTGATATCTTCATGCACCGATGTGCCTACTTTATCCCGGAGGTCGTTCCAAGCAAGAGCGAAGTAACTCGGCCATCGAGCAAAAGCCCGGTAATCGGTGTTAACGAAGGGCAGATGTAAAGTTGCCATGATGTCCTCGTAAATAACCCGGGTGGGCTCATCTGCATGGTGGTATTCCATCAGCATGAACGGCACCGTTCTATCGGGTGCATGTCTTCCGTTGAAGGGTTCCGCGTCTCCACTTCCAGCCATGTCGCCGATTTCAAGCAGGTGCCTGGCAATGCTCGCAATCAGGACATAAAGCTGGTTGCCATGTGAAAAGACCGTGTTCATCTGGCGAATGGCGTCTATTTCTCGCGGGGCATACCCCATTGTGGTAAGCGAATCGATGAGTGACGTCGGGTTCAATTCTGCGGTCCGCGATTCGACGTAGTCGCGCAAACTCATAAACGCCTCGACAAAAGACCGGCTTTGACACAACGGCTTCAGGCCCCGCCACAGTTCGCCGAAAAAGGTCGGGTAGTGCGCATACGCCATGGTCACGACGCCCATCCATGGCACCTGGAGCACCTGCTTGGTGTCTTCGTACCACTCGGCACGTCGACCGGATGCCAGGTATTCGGGCATCGGGTGGATGTCAGGAATCGGATCGGGCCTGAGTCGTTCGAGGCTGCTCATGGCTTCCCCTCCTTGAGAAATTTGATTTACACCCTCTGTTAACCGACAGAAGGAAATAGCTGGTCCAGGTGAGCGTCAAACCGAACAAAGTCGTTCTCGACATCCGGATTCTTGAGCACATCGTGACAGGCAAACGTTTTGAGCGGCGTCATCCCTAAAAACTTGAAATTAAGGTGCATCGGCCAGAACAGATCGTCCACACCGCGTCCAATAAAAAACTCTTGATCAGGATCATTAAACGCCTCCAGGGGGGCGTTGTAGGTGATGGACAGCATATACTTCTTGCCCGTCAGCGTTCCACCGGAACCATACTGTTTGGATTTGTCTTCGCGGCTACGACCGTCCCCATCGCACAACCGGCCATCCATCCCGGCGGTATAGACCTCATCCATATACTTTTTAAAGGTCCACGGCACCCCCATCCAATTGCAGGGGGTTTGCAGAATCAACGCGTCCGCCCACATGTGCTTTTCAATCTCTTTTTCGACGTCGTAGTCATCCTGCATCGTGGTCAACTGGATCTCGTAACCTTTGTTTTTCAGGTCCGCCGTGGCTCTTTCGAGCATTGAACGATTAAGCTTGCCTTCAGAGAACGGCCAGGGTTCGTGGGCGTTGATGATGAATACGTTTTGCATGTTTTCTCTCCATTTGTTTTTTTATTTCTAAGTCAACACCTGCCAACGCTTTTTTTGGCGTTCTCGATGAGTACTTTTTGAACATTCTCGTTCCATTGCTTCGGTGCGCAGTAACGGAACGAAGGATCAGGGTCTTCGACCACGTCGGCGATCAACGAAACCAGGCTGCCCGGATGCTCGGCAACCACAGGAGCAGAGTCGAATTGGTTCTCGAGAATGTCAGTTTCGCTTTTTTTGACAAGATCCATGTCCCCGGCGAACAACGAATTTTCATTGAACCATCTGTATTTCGACTCCATCAAAAGCTCGTTGAAACCTGTGGCATAAGGCCCGGGCTCGATGACAACGACTTTGATATTGTGGTGTTCCAGCTCTGCGCGGAGAGTCTCAGAGAGAACTTCCAATGCATGCTTGGTCATACAATACGAACCTATGTAGGGAATGGCGACCCTTCCCGCGATGGAGGAAATATTGACAATTTTACCCCCTCCCTTCTTCAACATTCCTTTCAACACTCCCTGGGTGAGTTCGAGGGGGCCGAAGACGTTCGTTTCGAAATTCGCCCGCACAAGGTCTGCCGAAATCTCCCCGATAGGTCCTGATTCCCCGATACCGGCGTTGTTCACCAGGACATCGACGCTCCATTCTTCGGCTCTCTTTCGGTCGGTTGAATCTCCCACATCGAGCTTTTCCGCTCGCAGTTTCACCCCGGCGGTCTCTGCCGCCGCTTTCACTCCCGTGATCTGGGCTACAATTTGGGTCGTCGCGATGACGTCGTAGCCCCGTCGCGCCAACTCTATCGAAGCGCCGAGACCAAAACCTGAACCGGCGCCTGTAATCAATACGGTTTGATTCATAATTCCCCCCTATTAAATCATTACGCTTAAAAGCACGTCCCCCGGCTCTTCCGACCAGTCCCAAGCCGCAAACTGTTCAGAGGACATTTCCCGCCCGTCCTTCTCTAACAATTCCACGGAAGACAGCAGCATATCGAACAGATCTTTCAACACCCTTTCCGCATCTTGCTTTTTGACCCAAATCCCTTCTTTTAGAAATACAGGCCCCAACTCGCCGACCAACAGGTTGAACAGTTTGACCGTCACCATTTCTGCCCCGTCCATCCCGGATATTTCGTCCCGCTCTCGATATGTGATTCCGTTGCGAAAAGCGGCAAGCGCACCACCTCGTCGGAACGTCGAACCGACCAGTCCAGGCATGGCGGCGGAAAGGGCCACGGCGCTACCGTCCTTGACTATGGCGGTTTCCGCATCGTCCACCGGTTTTCCGTCGAGAAAAATGGTTTGGATCCGGTCTTCATAGTAATTTGCGTCCACTCCGAATTGCTCGCACAAGAGATTTTTTATGCTGCATCCTGCTTGTGTTTTCACTGTAAACCCTTTTTGCAGCAAAGGGAAAAATGAAGATAAACTACCTTTTTCGGATTTAAGAGCTAATTTAATATGCGTGTGATCCTTCACTTGCGCCTCCTATACCGTGGAGAGAATTCCGCGGATTCGCTGGTTTTGCCGTCAAGCGGCTTTCAAGATTTCAATGATGCCGGCCGGTTCCGGCCGCTTCGTGTAATCCGGGTGCACATCGACATGGATGATCGTTCCCTGCCTGTCCAGGAGAAATCGACCGGGTAAAGGCAACGTCCATGAGGGATCTCCGTTGAACCGTTCCAAATTAATTCCCCACTTGTCATGCAGTTCCTTCAATGGGTCCGGCAGCGTATAGGTCAAGCCGAACTGCGACGCAACGGCATTGCCCCTGTCGCTTAATACGCTGAAAGACAAACGATGCTTTTTAACCGCCTGACGGGAATATTTCTCCAGCTGCGGCGATATCACCACCAGGTGCGCTCCGCGAGATTCAAGGCCTGCGACGATTTCCTGCAAAGCTGCCAGCTCTGCATTGCAGTACGGTCACCAAACACCCCGATAGAAACCAACTACCAGCGGCCCCTGGATCAACAAATCTGCTGAGCCGACCATGTCGCCTTTGTGATTGGGAAGCGAAAATTGAGGTGCCCGGTCGCCCACCTTCAGGACGCGTTCCATGATACCGGACCGCAGCAGCCCCTCTGTTGATCGGTGCATGGTGTTCACAATTTCGGGCGGAAGTCTGGATTCGAACGATGCACGCATAGCATCCAAAGTATCTTGCAAGGGCATGGGTTTTATCCTTTCTCAATAGTAAACTACAGGGATGTTCGTGCAAACGCCGTGGATAGGGTCTCTGTGCCAAGTTTTTCAATACCTGCATCAATCGCAGCAATCATGCTTCGTTTATCTTGAGGAAGCCTGCCGGAAATGCGCACGGTATTGGTTGGATGGACCCCATAGAAGCGAACATTCTCCAGTTCGATTGCATCGATCAGCGCTTTTTCTTCCTCCAGGATCTCCAGCTCCGTCGCAGGGATAAACAATCCCCGCCCCATTTCCGCGTGAATCGCAGTGCCCTCGAAGATGGCCAACGTTCCAACCCAGATCATGCTTGGTCGGACCTGATTGAGAAATTCTGCAGTCAATTGGGCATTTTCCAGGCCATTTCCGATGCCTGCAACACCGAGCATCAGGTTGGCGATATGATTGATACCGGCCCGATTCAGTCGATCAAGCTGATGTCTGGCTTCGATCACCGTGTGGCCTTTGTTGATTCGTTCAAGAACCTCGTCCCAGCCGGACTCAACACCCACGTAAAGATCGTTGATGCCGAGACTTCTCAACTCATCCAGCTCATGGTCGCTCTTGGCCTTGATGTTGCCGATAGAGGCATACATGCTGATGGTCCGGCACTCCGAAAAGATTCGATGGATCTTTTCCGCAATCTCTTTGAGCCTGCTTGTCTTCAGTACAAAAGCGTCTCCATTGACCAGGAAGATGCGCTCTGCTGTGGGGAATATTCCCCGCAACTGCTGGAGATCAGCCTCGATCTGGTCCATTGGAATGCGCCGGAAGGTGACGTCCCGGTACATGTCGCAGAAAGAGCACCGGTTGTGGGCGCAACCCACGCTTACTTGCAGCAGCGGCGTGTCCGCCTCTGGCGGCGGGCGATAGGTTGTACCTTCGTATTGCATCGCGTTTTCCTCTGTTTGAAAGTTGTGTATTGGCGGCTAATTCACGGTCACCAACGGTTCAGGATGTGTAGCGTTTTCCGCCCCGCGCAAAATCTTACGGAACGTATCAATCGGCTGGGCTCCGCTAATCGAGCCGTACCCATCGATCACGAACGTGGGTGCCGCGCTGAATCCATTCGCTTTCGCCTTTTTGGTGGTTTCCTCAAGACGGGGCAGATAGGTGTTCCGTTCAAGCACCGCATCTAATACCACCGCATCGAGCCCCACACGTTTGGCTATATCCAGGATAACCTTCTGATCGCCGATATCCTTGCAGTTGGTGAAAAACGCCCGAAAGACCGCTTCGTGGTAGGCGTCATGTTTTCCATGTTCTTTCGCGAGCTCACCGCCCTGCATCGCCATACGGGAATTGCTCATCAGCGGCTGCGGGCCGAACCGGACGCCCATTTTCTTGCCTCGCTCATCGAGTTGCCGGAAGAAGGCTTCCGGATCCATTCCCGGGAAATAATCCTTCCAGAGGACACCCTCTGGAAGCGTGTCCGGGTGAATTTCAAAGGGCAGCCATTCATCGATGATCGGAAACTCCCTCTTGAGCCTGTCGACAATACCTTTGCCGATATAACAGAAGGGTCAGATATAATCGGAATAGATTTGGATCTTTATCGGTGTCATAAGTTTTCCTTCTTTCGGTAAATACGTTTCGGTTACCATCAAATCGCTTTACATGCCCTGCAATATGATATATATTTACAATAAATCAAGTACTTACTATTTCGTAAGGTACTTACCAAAAGGTATGTAATGTGAATTGGAGCGGCTTATGAAATATCAGTGTGATGCAAAAAAAGCAGGCGAGGTAGAGTTTCGATGCTATTTTCAGTTGGCGATGAAGATCATCGGAGGAAAATGGAAACCCAAAGTCCTTTTTCATCTGGCCCAGAATGATGTTGTTCGCTTTGGGGCGCTACGCCGGGGAGTTATCGGAATTACAGAAAAAATGCTTATCCAGAGCCTTAAAGAACTGGAAAAGGATGGTCTTGTAAACCGGAAAGTATACCGGCAGGTGCCTCCCAAAGTTGAATATTCCCTGACCGATCTTGGGAAATCGTTCATTCCGGTTTTAAACGCCATGTTCGAATGGGGGAAATCTTATGCTTCTTACCTGATCGCCAGACAAAACGACCATTGTGAGTATCAGGCTGGAAAGGTTTACGCGAATATAGATGATCTTGTAAAAGTTGAGGACAGAGACACTATCATGGGTTCTATGCAGTAGGTAAAACACTCATCACTGCTTGGGATTTGTTTTGCTGGGCAACTTGGAATTATGCAATAATAAAAAAAGGTTGCAGGGTAAAATTTCAAAACCACGCTTAATTAACTTCCAGTCCATTCACGCATCAGAGAAAGAAGACAGCGGCATTATCTGTACTGGTGCCATAACAGCTCAATACAATTTGGCACTCTATACAATACAATCGAATTGTTTGGGTCAGAGCAGTTGGCTCGTGATTGTGATAAAGTTTTTTTTATCGATCCGAATAGAAACTCGCAAACACCGTACATGATTACTTCCTATAGAAAAAATCATGACGAAAAACAAATTTTGGAGTCTCAGGAATGGCTCAAAAACTGAGGGGATTACCATGTCCTTTGCAAGTACCTGCCCGGAGATAAATGTCACATTGGATGAACGCGTCCTGACCCTGGGGCTGAACCGACTTGAAAAGAAAAACGCCCTGACACTGGCCATGTATCAGGCGCTGGTTGAAAGCCTGGATAAGTCTATTCGGGATCCGAAGGTGCGTGCCGTAATTATCACGGGCTCTAAAGATTGCTTTACGGCCGGCAACGATATTCAGGATTTCCTGTCCGGCGGGGCGCTTGGTGACCGGCACCCCACGGTGCAATTCCTGGCTACGATTTCTAAATTCCCAAAACCGCTACTCGCAGCCGTTAGCGGTCCCGCTGTGGGCATCGGCACGACATTACTGCTGCACTGCGACCTGGTGTATGCCGATCCGAATACGGTTTTCCAACTCCCCTTCACCAATCTGGGACTCTGTCCGGAAGCCGGCTCCAGTTATCTTCTACCCCGTCTGGCCGGTTACCCCCGCGCAGCCGAACTTCTTCTGCTGGGCAATCGGTTCGATGCTGGCCAGGCTCTGGACGCCGGCATCATAAACGCTGTTGTCGAAAACCCGTTCTTGGCAGCAGCGGGTCAGGCCAAATTGATCGGCGATCGGCCACCTGCCGCCGTGCGCATTACGAAAAAGCTCCTGCGAGCCGGTATTGCCGATCAGGTCAGCAAAGCCATGGCGGCAGAGTTCGAGTATTTCGAAAAAGCCCTGCAGTCGGCCGAGGCACACGAAGCCTTTACGGCATTCATTGAAAAGCGGGCACCGGATTTTTCCGGATTTGAATAAACCCCACACGAAGGTGAATATCCAATGAGCATCTCTATAGATTATCGTGGCAAAACGATTGTAGTAATTGGTGGTACCAGCGGCATCAATCTGGGAATCGCACAGGCCTTTGCCCGGCAGCAGGCCCGGGTGGCCGTTGCCAGCAGGTCTAAAGAAAAGGTGGATACCGCTGTCGCCGGCCTGCAGGAACTGGGCGCTCGGGAAGCACGCGGTTTTAGTGCCGACGTACGAAACCCGGAAGCTATCCATACGGGAATCGCTGAAATACACAGTGATTGGGGAGAACTCGATGCAGTTATATCCGGGGCTGCCGGCAATTTCCCTGCCACGGCGTCAGGAATGTCAGCCAATGCATTCAAATCGGTTGTGGACATCGACCTGCTGGGCACTTTTCATGTAATGAAAGCGGTCTATCCCTTTCTTAAAAAACCGGGCGCCTCGGTGATCAATATTTCTGCACCGCAGGCTTCCCTTCCAATGGAGGCCCAGTCCCATGTTTGTGCAGCCAAAGCCGGTGTGGATATGATTACCCGCTGCCTGGCAATAGAATGGGGTCTAGAAGGCATTCGCATCAACTCTATTGTACCGGGACCCATAGACGGCACCGAAGGTATGGCTCGGCTGGCGCCAACAGAAACAGCACGCCAGACGGTGATCGATTCTGTCCCATTAAAACGTATGGGACAACCCGACGATATCGCGAATGCGTGCCTCTTTCTATGTTCAGAACTGGCCAGTTACGTGAATGGTGCAGTGATCCCCGTCGATGGGGGCTGGGTCCAGGCAGGAGCAGGCGGAATGAGCCATTTCTTGGCCGAGTTCGCCCGCAAACATTGAAAACAGGATATCACGCAACCTCAGCGAAGCAGAAATGCTGGCAAAGCTGGCCCGAACGGGTCCCCACTATGAATATGAAATTCAATTTGAAAGTTGTGTTAGAGGCCTGTTTGTAAGATAGCCACTATCCGCACAGCTCGCCTCCTATCTGAAGGTCAAGACTGATACAGATAATCCTATGGATAAAGTATAGCGAATAGCTCATCCGCCAGATCCGAATCCAGTGCCTTGAGAATCGAATACTGGGCCAGAGCATCCGGTTTGTTACCGGTGGCGATGAACGCCTTACCCAACTGGTAATGGGATGGAGCGTGATCCGGTTTGATTCGAATCACCTGCTTATGGGATTCGATGGCGGCATCGGGCCGATCCATCCTCGCCTGCAGAACCCCCATGTTGTGAAACGCGTATATGTTTTCCGGATCCAGCTTTACCGCCTGGCTGTAAGCATTGATGGCCTTTTCTAACTGATTCTGATTGCTTAGGGTCACCGGCAGATTGTAATAGGCGGGGCTTGACTCCGGATGTACCCGGATCACCTCCATATGGTTTTCAACCGCCTTTTCGTATCGTTCCAATTCCGTTAGAACAACAGCCAAGCGTGAAAACGCTTCCGCATAATCCGGATCTATATGGGTTGCAATTTCAAAGGCATCGGCCGATTCTTCCAATCGCCCCATCTTGTAAAGGTAGTTACCCAGTTCAAACCGCAACTCCGCATCTTCAGGATGAATCCGGATGGCCTGCTCATAAACAGAGATGACCTGTTCCGGTTTTCCAAGCCCATCATAACAGTGCCCCAGTCCGTGCCAGGCCTGCGTGTTGGCGGGATCTTTGGTGGTGGCTTCTTCATAGAATTTCAGGGCCCGATCGTACTGTCCATTGACGGAAAACTCAAAACCCTTGCGGCAAAGGGTTTCCGCCACCCCCGGTTGATTCAGACTCTTGCCATAGGTCCACTCCGAAACCGTTTTCGCCGGACCGACCGGACCCAGCATCTCGACCCCTTGGGCGGAAACCGCAAAATTAAGATTCTGCCCCAGCACCATCATGAATGTGACAATTCCGACAACACGACCCTGGTAGTCCACCACCGGGCCGCCGCTGGATCCCTGAGAGATTGGAGCCGATATCTGGAAAAATTTTCCAAATCCCGGCATTTCCCGAATACCGGAGACGATGCCTTCGGAGACGGTTTGTTCGAGACCCATGGGACTTCCGACCACAACGATCGGCTCGGCAATGGACGGCATTTCGGATTTGGTTTGCAACCAGTGCCGGGATTCTTTCGGAATTCGGACGCGTAACTTGATCAGATCGGATGCGGGATTTTCGCCGACAACCGCTTCCACAGGATATGTTTTGCCGTCTTGGGTGCGGATATCAGCAGCATACGCTCCGTCCAGGACATGATAGTTTATGATGAGATGACCCTCCGGGTCGATGAAAAATCCGCTCCCGAATCCGGAAATGTCCCGGTTGAAATCTTATGTGACCACCGTAACCACAGCCGGCCGAACCATGTTTACGACTTGGGGCAGTTCCAATGCCCATACATTCCCGGCGGACAGGCCGAACCAGACCATAACGGCGAATAATATCCAATGGCGTAGTCTACATCGCATTTATTCCATGCTCCCTCCCGGGTAATGCTCTAGCCCGGACATTGCACCAAAAGGAGACGTTCATGGGCAAGGCATTTCAAGGTGAAGCTGTAGTCCCTCTACCGCGAGCCTTGAATAACGCAGACCATGGACGTCTCCTTTTGGCCCGCAGGGTGAAATCTTTTCAGGCCGTGCATCAGTTTTTCAACGTGACATATTGCATCACCGCCGGTTGGATCCGTATTCACGTTAAGACACTGATATTGTTTCTTTCTATACGTTTGCTGAAGAGATTTCATGCAATATTCGGGATAGCGCCCGGCAACATTTACCCCCATAAGGGAGTCGGTAAGACCGTCATCGACCTTACACGCATCAGGGTCATCATCAGATCCGCCCTCTTCGGGCCTCATAACAGCGACGTTCAACAAAACTGGCGGTTTCCGGATCATACACCGCCTCGTTTTCATGGATGACTTTAGTGCCGCCCTCCCACGCACCGCATGCCACCACGGCGGACTCCCCCAAGGTAAACTTCCGGCCGCAGGCGGGACAGCCTTCGGAATTGAGGCTGTTGAGTTTTTCCAGGTCTATGATAAAGCCTTTCTTCTTTTTCGACTTTTTGAACATGTCGGCTGTCCTCCCCTCTGATTGTCCCGATCGTTATTCGACATCCTACCGGGAAATGGATCATCGGTGACGTACCGGGATTAGAATTGGTTTCGTATCACCAAAGTAAGGGCCGCCCGTAGTGAGTCAAGATATCTCTGAATGACTCCCCCGGCCGCGGTACATCGGAGTCTGTTGACAACGAGGGGTTCCCCGTCTGATGGGGGTGCTACCTAACCCGGACATTGCACCAAAAGGAGAAGTTCATGGGCAAGGCATTGCGAGGCGCAGCTGTAGTCCACCTACCTCAAGCCTCGAATAACGCAGGCCATGGGCTTCTCCTTTTGGCTCGAAGAGTGGACTCTTTTCAGCCATCCGCTGAAGAGAGTTCATGCAATGTTCGGGTTAACCAAAGGCTTCCCCGGGTCGGATTCCGGCCTTCCTCAGGATGACCGCCAGGGGGCAAAAGCCCGTAAACGCCGACTGGAGCAGATTGATTCCGACAAAGACCGTAAGAAAAAGCCAGCTTGAAACTTCCTGAATGATCCTCATATTGAAAAAATAGACTTAAGGTCTGAACATCAGCGCTCAGCACTCCTAAGTGTTCTGTAAAGGAGGCGATATGGCCTATACATGTAAGAATTGTGGAGCGGTTGCCGATGCTCCGGGGCATCTGTGCGATCCTTGCGGGGATACAGCGAAATGCAGTTTTTATGGGGCGCCGGACGTGAAAGCCCACCATATCTGCAGAGGCAAGTTAGAATCCATGAAATATGTTTGTGACGGGTGCGGCCGCGTGGCAATGGAATCTCACCACTTATGCAAGCCGGTGGAGATCGGAGGATAGGCGGCTCGGCCCTGTCTTAACGGCGAGTGGCATCGAGCCGCCCGCTGTCCAGCGGAGCCTCTCGGTCAGCATCGAGGACCGACGACCCAAAAGACAAACGCTCCAGGATAAATTCTGCGACGTCTTCGGTAATACTATCAATTTGCGAGCGCCGGATATCCATGATGTCGATATACATCCGATTCACGGACGGAAAGACGTGGTCAGGTTCCAGTGCCAACGCCAGATAGACATCCTTTCCGGTGAGAATCAGAACAAGATCGGCCTCCGGGCAGGTGTTCGCCACAACGGCCGATGCGGTTTCCGGATAAATGACCAGCGGGCGCTCATCTTCCAGCAAAATCAAAACCTGTTCCCCCCAAATCCGCTCAAACTGCCTTTCAGCATCCAAACTACTCCCGGATCCCTGCGCTGAAACGCGAGCCGCTATGGCCGCTTCAAGGGATTCCCGGATGCCATCTACCAGCCGATCCACCATTTCCACAAAAAACGGGCTCGGACGAAATCCGGAGGGATAGGAAGAATCCGGAGAGAACCCGAATTCGAATTCCTGGATCAGGGATGGCAGGATCGCTATCGTTATCGCCTCCGGGGACGTACCTCCAGCGTGTGGTCGGCATTGAACGGGGCGATTCAACGATTTTTTCTGAATTGAGTCGGCTCGGGCATCTTCTTCGACAACCCCGAGCTGAATCAGACTGTCGATAAGGCAAGGGCTCTCCAAGTGCTGGAACAGCTGAGGCTCACTGGAGAAAATATCTTGCAGCAAGCGTATTTCTTCGAGCCGGAGGCCGGTAGCCTGAATATCCGCGTCACCCGGAAGGGCATTCGGGTCAAGGAACAACGATTGACGATCCAGAAGCGTCCCAACCCTGATCCGCTCTCCCCGATGCATTTTCTGCAGCAGTAAAATCCGTAACGCCACCATTTCTGAAGATGGATACAGGCTGACATTTCCGGATCGTCCCTTGAATTGATTCAGTTTCGGATTGTAGTAGTAGAGGACTTCGCTGAGCCCAAGAATATTGGCATCGAAAACCAGCAGTGATTTTTTATCCTGGGCGGAATCGCCCATGATCTCACTGATCGCTGCGAAGTCAAGATCGATGTTCAGGCCTCTGGATGCCCAGCTATCTCGATGCTTGGGATCGCCGGCCCGACCCAGGACCACTTTCATCATGTAGGAAAGTACTTCCGCGGAATATTTTTCGGCCGGGGACAGAGCTACAGTTTTTTGTCCCTCCGTGTAGGCGGCAGGAGGCCGAGACACAGTGGTGCACTGCAGGCACACGAGGCAAAGGAACAGAGCGGGGAGAATATGATAAAACCGGAAGCGCATCAGTTAATAATCAGAATAGACACATTCCCGGCGGAGTGAAGTACCTTCTGGGAAACGCTACCGAAAAAGAATTCACGAATGCCGGAAATCCCCCGACGGCCCAACACAACCAGGTCATATCCATTGGTGGCTTCGTTGACAATATCACGGGCGACCCCCTTGGCCTTGAAATCAAGTTTCATATCGATATTATCTTCCGAAAACCCCGCCTGTACCAGAATGTCCTTGGCCTGTTCCAGGGCTGACGACAGGAGGCTTTTTTTCTTTTCTTCCAGTGTGCAAAAGCTATGCTGCTGTTCCTGAAAATATGGCGTCAGTTCCGGGCTGTTCATATCACACAACGCGGCACTGTCCTGAAGTACACTAAAGAGTGTTACCCGGTGTTCGGCAGTAAACGTCTTGGCGAGGAATTCAACAGCACGAATGGCATTCTCCGAATCATCAAATGCGACCAGAATCTTTTTTCCCATGAATGGTATCCTCCATTTTCAATGCTTGCGATACAGATTTCAGTGGTGAGTCCGACAAGACTGCGGAAAGAGCGGTTAACCCGGACTTTGCTCCAAACGGAGGCTTTCATGGTCAAGGCACTTCAAGGCGAAGCTGTAGTCCGACTACCGCAAGCCTTGAATAACGCAGGCCATGGAAGTCTCCGTTTGGCCCGAAGGGTGAAATCTTTTCAGGCTGTTCTTCAAATCAACAACATGACAAATTGTATTCTTGCTGAAAAGACCAGAATTAACATTATCGCTCCGATTTTGCTTCTTTTGAGCTAAATACTGAAACGATTTCATGCAATGTTCGGGCTAAGGTCGATGGAGACAATCATTCCATTGATATTTCCGGAAATATGGCGAATTTGTCGCTAAAAGACAAGCCTTAATTGGTTGGCCGGTTTGCCCGTTTGCCCTGAGCGAGCAAAGCGGAGTTGATGGAGTGGTGGAGCGCTGGAGTGTTGGATCCCCATGGTAATGCGGAGTTCCACCATTCCAATACTCCATGAGTCCAGGGCTCCAGTTTTCAGATACCTGCATCTTGAGTCTTGTGGCCTGCATCCGGTCTCCCGGTTGGCCCGTTTGCCCGCTTGCCCTGAGCGAGCGCAGCGAGTCGAAGGGTCTGCCGGTTGGCCGCTTTAGATATTCGGTATTGGGTATTAGGTATTCGGCATGCTGTAAAACCTTTGACAGACCTCTAAACCAGATAGGACACCGAGTACCGAATACCTAGTACCCAGTACCCGGTATCGAGCATCCAGAATCCAGTATCAAGAATCCAGACTCAAGCTTCCACCTTGACACCCCAACGGACCGCTATCTATACTTCTCGAAATTGCAGTAAACCACCATCAATCATGGGGAGCCTATTTGGAGCACCTGAGACGGCTGTTCATAATTTTCGCCTTTTCAGTTGCGCTGCTCGGCATCGGGACGGTCGGTTATGTCGTGGTAGAGGGATGGCGGCTGAAAGATGCCTTTTACATGACCGTGATCACACTGGCGACGGTCGGCTACAGCGAAGTCCACCCTCTCAGCGATTCCGGGCGAATGTTTACCATGGTGCTCCTTCTGATGGGAGTAGGGTTTACCTTCTATGTCATCGGGCACATTGTCCGGTCACTGGTAGAGGGCAGAATTCTTACGGTCCTCGGGAGGCGGAGCTTGGACTGGCGTATCAAACACCTGAAGCAGCATTTCATCATCTGCGGATACGGCCGCATCGGACGTGTGCTGAGTCGCTTCCTGCTCCAGAAGAACTTGCCGCTGGTCATCATTGAACAGAATGAGGACCGCATCGGCACGATGCAAACGGACGGAGTGCCGTACATTATCGGCGATGCCGCAGCTGAATCGATCCTGAAACGGGCCGGCATCTCTCGGGCAAAGGGGTTGCTCGGCGCCCTTGGAACCGATGCGGCCAATGTGGTGCTAACTCTGCTGGGTCGACGCATGAATCCGGATCTCTTCATCGTGACCCGGGCCAGTCAGAATGACACCAAAAAAACGCTGCTCGCCGCGGGATCCGATAAAGTGATATCTCCATACGATATCGGCGCCAGGCGTATGGCCCATGCCGTACTCCGACCGACTGTCATTCATTTTCTGGAATTGGCGTTTGCCGATGAGAGCACCGACATTTCTATTGAAGAATGCCCGGTTGGAGCAAATTCCGAGCTGGTAGGGGTGTGTCTGAAAGACTCAGGTCTCCGCCAGGATCTCAATCTGATCGTCATCTCCACGAGAAAAGCCGATGGGCAGATGCATTTCAATCCTTCCGCAGAGACCTGCCTGGAAGCTGGCGACACGCTGGTCGTGGTGGGCGAAAATCGCCATCTGGAGAAATTGGATAAGCTCTTGAACCCCTAATCCGAATAATGCATGAAATCTTTTCAGCCATAGACCAAGAGTAACGACATCCATATAGCGGCGCTGATTTCAAGCCGTTCACGCAGATAACCTTATGAAGCAAAAGATCAATTTAAACTGTCTGAAAAGATTTCCCCCTTAGGGCCAAACGGAGACTCCCATGACCGGCGTTATTCGAGGTTCGCGGTAGATGGACTACAGCTTCACATCGAAGTGCCTTGGTCACGGAAGTCTCCGCTTGGTGCAATATTCGGATTTCACTCCAAATTTCATGAATTCATTTCTAACCACCAACGGATGCCGAATGGGGAGTCCGTATCATTCCGAAAAGGCCATCTGAATGAATCCATTTCATCCGTTTCAAATCCAGGCGGTTCTGTTCGATTTTGACGGTACATTGACCGATCCCGGCGCTCTTGACTGGGCGTCGCTCAAAAAACGTCTGGGGTGCCCGTTGGACCAGCCGGTATTGGAATTTATCGAAGGCTTGCCCGAGGAGGGACTCCGTCGGGAAGCGGAGGCGGCCCTGGATGATTTTGAGGCGCTTGGGGCGGCCGCCTCACAACCGGCAGAGGGTGCCGAAACGGTCGTTCGGAAGCTGCACCAAATGGGCCTCAAAGTGGGAATTCTGACCCGAAACAGCCGGGCCGCCGTCGAACGATCGCTGAGAAATTTTTCCTCCCTGACGAGCGGGGAGTTTGATCTGATCGTTACTCGAGAAACGCCCATACCCGTAAAACCCTCCCCCAAGGGCATTGAATACTTCGCCGAAAAGGCCCGGGTGCCGGTATCGGACGTTCTGGTTGTGGGAGACTTTCGTCTCGACATTGAAGCCGGAACCGCCGCTGGTGCGGTGACTGTTCTCCTGGACCACGGCATGTCCGAATCCTCTTTCCCGGTCACACCGGATTTTCGCATTGAGAGACTGGATCAGCTAACCGATATCGTCCGCCTGGGAATCCCCATCAGCGGCGGAAAATTACCCAATGATCTCCTGGAGGTCTTTCTCAGCGATCTCACCGTTGAAGATCCCTCCGTGCTGATCGCTCCGGGCATCGGTCAGGATACCGCCGCAGTGAATATAGAAAATCAGAACGTTCTGATATTGAAATCCGATCCAATCACGTTCGTCACCGATGCCATTAGTGAATACGCCCTCCTGGTCAATGCCAACGATATTGTTACCTCTGGAGCTCAGCCACGATGGTTTTTAACCACGCTGCTGTTTCCACCGGGCACCACACCCGGCCGCATCGGTCACGTTATGCTTGAACTCCAGAGCGTATGCCGGAAATGGGATATCACGTTGTGCGGCGGACACACCGAGGTAACCGATGCCGTCACCCGGCCGGTCGTCACCGGTATGCTCATCGGCACCGTTGCCAAGGATCGCCTTATCGACAAGCAGGGGATGAGGCCGGGAGATGCCGTGGTACTCACCAAAGGAGTGGCCGTTGAGGGAACGGCCATCATTGCCAGGGAGTTTTCCGATAAACTCCGATCCATGGGCATACCGAAGAACACCATCCAGGGAGCCGCCGCATTTCTCGACCGTATCGGGGTGATCGAAGAAGCCCGCATCGCTGCCGAGCATCCCGGCACGAGCGCCATGCATGACGTAACAGAAGGGGGCCTCGCGACTGCCCTGGATGAACTCAGCGTCGCCGGAGGGCATCGCATGCGGATTCACACGGACCGTATTTCAATCTTCCCCGAGACCGAAGCGATCTGTCGTCTCCTCGACATCCATCCCCTTGGGTTGATCGGTTCCGGAAGCCTGATTATCTGTTGTCGGAGTGCCGGCGCCGAAGGTCTATGCGAGCAAATCAGGGCCTCGGGTATCGAGACGGCGATCATCGGAGAAGTGATCGAGGCGGGGCGGGGTATCGAGGCCCTGGATCGCGGACACCCGGCACCCTGGCCGGTGTTTGATGCGGATGAACTGACAAAACTCTTTTAACCCGAACATTGCATGAACTCTTTTCAGCGGATGGCTGAAAAGAAATGATATTAAGATCTTATTGTCTTTACTGGGTTATTCCAGTAACCCACAGTGTGTATCCCTCGATGTTGTAAGGCAGCGCTTATCCGGAATCCCCCTCTCAGGGATTCTGGATAATAGGTACCCTCTCTGCGCACTCTGCGTCTCCGCGGTGAAAAAGAAATTTGAAAAAGATACAAAACATCTCCGTACAGGCACGCAAAGCCCAAAAACCGCTCCCGGCGATTATTTCGGTTTGAAGGTGAATTTCTGACCACCGATGCTGGCCTCGAACATCAATCCTCCCTTTGCCATGGTAAAGACCGCCACACCACCGGCATAATCCACATCCGCCGAAGCTCCGGCTGTGGCTGCCACAGCGGAGGCCTGCCCGGAAAATGCAAAGTTGCCTTTCTTGAATCTGTCCAGTGCCCGTTTGTCTTCAAAGAAAATAACCTCCCGGTAGGCTTGCCCGCCCAATTGAAATCCAATGGTGCCCTGGGACAGAGACGTCTTTCCGATGACCCGTCCTTTTCGATACACCAGCCCTTTGCCGTGGGCGCCGCCGAATCCGATAGCGCCCTTGACAACCGTCGGAAACACAGCATAGCCATGGGCTTTGTTGAAGAACGCCTTCATGCCCGGATCGACCTTTTTAAACTCCCGGATGGCAGCCTGACATTTCTTGTCCAAATTGGCATCCCACCCGGCTATGACCGGAACCGCTAACACCATCATGCTGAACACCACCATCATCACCTTGGCGATTTTCATCATAAATAGTCTCCTTTAGATTTGTGACACGGGATAAAAACACGTTTGGCAGCGGACCAAATCTCATCGCTGCCATTGTGGGTATTGTATAGGGTAGCGCCTAATTTTTCAACTTGACCCGCTGGACGCTCGGTACTCCCTTGCGAAAAGGCATGCAACTATTAGAAACATATTTTTATATCAGTATATTATAGGCTGATCGGACGAATTTTAAATCAAGAGGTAGACGGCGGGAGGACCTTCCGGTTCGGCAGTGACCGCCACGCAGGAGAACGGCCTAGACTGGATATTGCTTCGGCCTAGGGCCGGTCCGACAATTCCGCGGGGCCGGGGAGGAGACGCTCTCTGAGGCGGATCACCAGGTGTTTGATGTCTTGGTGGATCATATAACTGCAGGGAATAAACAGAAGGGTGATGAAGGTCGAGAAAAGCACACCAAAGCCAAGACTGACGGCCATGGGTATCAGAAACTGCGCCTGAACGCTTTTTTCCAGAAGCATCGGTGTCAAACCGGCGAAGGTGGTGAGCGATGTCAGGATGATGGGCCGGAAGCGGAGGCCGCCGGCTTTGCAGATCGCATCATGGGCATTTTCCCCGCCCCGTTTGAGGCCATTGGCGGCATATACCAGCACCAGTGAATCGTTGACCACCACGCCGGCCAACCCCACCATACCGAACAGGCTGAGGATGCTGATGTTGAATCCCATAATTAGATGCCCAATCAGCGCTCCGACGAATCCAAACGGGATTGCCGCCATCACGACCACCGGCTGGGTGAACGATTTGAACGGAATGGCCAGTAACGCGTAGATGCAAAACAGGGCGATACCAAACCCTTGGTAAACATCACCGAATGCCTTTTTCTGCTCTTTCCCTTCTCCCTCGATGGTATAGCGAAGGCCGTAAAATTGACTGGTGAGCCGCGGCAGGACGTCGGATACCAGCATGGTGCGCACCTCGTTGGCGTTGGAAACCGTCTCGTCCACGTCGGCGGTGACCTTGATCACCCGCTGACGCTGAGCCCGCTCAATGGTGGTGTATCCGGCTTGCATGGTGACTTCGGCAACCTGCCGGAACGGCACCTCGATGCTGTCGGGCGTGCGAATGCGCATTTCCTCCACATACCCCAGAGCCCGTCGCTCAGACTCCGGATACCGGATCATCACTTTGACTTCGTCTTTGTCACGCAGCAAGCGCAGGGCTTCCGCACCATAGAATGCGTGGCGGACCTGCCGGGCCAGATCGTTGAGGGTAATCCCGAGGGACCGGGCCGCCGGCTTCAATTTGAGCTGCATCTCGTTTTTTCCGGGAAGAAAGCTGTCCCCCACATCAAACACGCCGGGGTACTGTCGGAGTTCTTCTTTGAGCGCCTCTGAGGCGGCCAGGAGAGTATCGTATTCATTGGTCGACAGATGAATTTCAATGGGGTCCCCGGCACTGTGGATTTCACTTCGGAAGGATATCTTCTCCACATCGGGGATGCTGCCGATCCGCTTCCGCCACCGATTGGTCAACACCCGGGTACTGATTTGCCGCTCTTCGCTTTCCAGGAGATTGAGCCGAACCTGCCCCAGATGACCGCCGGTGCCGGTAGTGCCGCCCCTGCCGTAATGGACGCCGATGATAGACTGGCTGAACTTAAGCAACCGGTCCGTACCAACCGGCCGGTCTTTTTCAACCTCCTCCAAAACTTCAAGCCCGGACTGTTCGACGAACGCCACCACTTCCCGGGTCCGTTCCACGGGCGTACCGGTAGGCATGGTCACGTACGCCCGCATGGTGTTGCCTTCCACCTTTGGGAAAAACGTAAACTTGATCCACCCGGCCTGCCAGATGGCAACGCTGATCATCAGCAAAACCACGGCAACCGCAACAGTGGCATATCGCCAGCGGACGCAGAAATCGACCAAGCGTGCGTATGGTGTTCGGATCACCCACTTGAGGGCGCGGGATGTAAACTTCTCCTTCCGGTGCACCGCCCAATCTCCCCCCCGCTTTTCCGAACTCCGGTTCAGGTGCGCCGGAAGGATAAACAGGGACTCCACCAGAGATCCGAGCAGCACCACAATCACCACGATGGGAATATTGCGCATCAGTTTGCCGGTGGTACCGCTGGCCAGCAGCAGCGGCCAGAACGCCACCACCGTGGTAAGCACCGAAAAGACCACCGGCCGCCCCACCTCCAGGGCCCCCTCCACGGCGGATTTGAGCGGCGGCAGTCCCTGCTCCTGCTTACGGAAAATGTTTTCCCCGATAATAATGGCATCATCCACCACGATGCCCAGCACCATGATAAACGCAAACAGGGAGATCATGTTGATAGACACATCAAAATGGGGGAGAACGAACAGTCCGGCCGAAAAGGATATGGGGATACCTAGGGTAACCCAAAACGCGAGATGCATGTCCATAAACATCCACAGCAGCAGGCTGACCAGAACCAGTCCGAAGGTTAGGTTCCGCACCAGCAATTCCAGCCGGCTTTTGAGAATCTCGGTCCGGTCTCGATAGAAATCTATATTGACACCTGCCGGCATGGTCGGCCGGATGCGATCGACGTAGGTTCGCACTTTTGCGGCCACATCCAGGGCGCTCTGATCCGCGACCCGGTAGACATGGATCGTGGCCGCCGGTTTGGACATGAACCGTGCACTGATATCCGAATCCTCGAATCCGTCCGCCAGTCGGGCAATCTGGCTCAGGGTGATCTTGCTGCCGTCGGTTCGGGTAATAACGGCCACATCCGAATAATCTTCCGCATGATAGCGTCGTCCTTTGGTACGGATCAGGATTTCTCCGCCTTCGGTCTTGATCCGTCCGGCCGGCAAATCCAGGCTGGCGTTGCGAACCTGGTCGGCCACCGCGCCCAGCGTCAAACCGTACCGCCGAAGGGTCGATTCGGATATTTCGATTTGAATTTCCGGATTTCGGATGCCGCGAAGTTCGGCCAGGGTAATCCCGGGAATGTTGGTAATGTCGTCTTTGACTTTTTCAGCCAGGGCTTTCAGGGTGGATTCGGACGCATCTCCATAGACGGCCACGTTGATGACACGACTCCGTCGTGTGATCTCTCCGACGACCGGTTTTTCAGCTTCGTCTGGAAAGGTGGTAATCCGGTCGATTTCGGCCTTGATCTCTTCCACCAGCTTCTTCAGATCCCAGTCTTTGACCACTTCGATGGTGATGGCCCCGAACCCCTCCCGGGCGCTGGAGTCAATCCGCTCGATGCCGGCCAGACCGGCCACCTTTTCCTCAATCTGACGTACGATGGCTTCTTCAACTTCGGCAGGAGACGCACCCGAGTAGGCGGTGGTAATCCGGATCATATCCAGATCGGTTTCCGGAAACACCTCCACCTTGTGGAACAGACCGGTGTAGATACCGGCAAACAGAAAAAAGAACATCAGGAGATTGGCGGCCACATGGTTGTCCGCAAACCAGGCAACCCAACCTTTCATGACGGCCTCCCACCGGTGCCGACACGTACTTTCATGCCATCGGTGACCGACCGCAAGGGAGACGTGACCACCCGCTCTCCGCTCTGCAGGCCGCCTTTGATTATGGCCTGATTTGGCATGACACGGGCAACATCCACGCTACGGAACGAGAGGACACCGTTCTCGCCGACCACCCAAACCGTCTGGTTTTCTCGCAGAGCAGCGCTGGGGATGGCGACGGAATCGGTCAGGCGCTGGCCCTCGATTTCAACCGTGACAAAGAGTCCGGCCGCCAGGGGGGGTCTGCGCTGATACGGGTTATCTACCCGGATCACGACATTGATCAGTCGCGTGCGGGGATCCATTTTGCCTTCGGCCCGGACCACCCGACCGGCCCAGGTGAGATCCCTGCCGGCGATACGGGCCGTAATCCGGACGGGAGCACCGGGGCCGTCCCCCGGCGTAAATCCGGGTACGTGGAACCAGAACAGAGCGCTATCCTCCAGGGGGACCACAATTTCTGCGGCATCTGTGGAAAAAATGGTGGCCAGGCTTTGGCCGGTGCTGACATATTGACCGAGGCCCACCTGTTCCGAAGACACCCGCCCATTGAACGGGGCCCGTATCTCGGTCCGCGCAAGATTGAGACGGGCTTTTTTCAGATCGGCCTTCTCAGCAGCCAGCCGCGCGCGGGCCGCGGCCAGTTGGGGAAGCTTCGCAACCAGGGGCGGCGGGTCGTCCTTACGTTCCAGTAGCCGCCACTCTTCCACGGCAGCAGCGGCCTCCTCCTCGGTAAACACTAGGTCACTTTCCGCGTCTTTGACACGGGCGGCTGCCAGAGTGACGGCCAACTCGTAATCTTCCGATTCGATACGCAGCAGCAGGTCCCCTTTCGAGAATCGGCCTCCGTCTACAAGCGCCGGGGATGTCTCCACGATCTTTCCACCGACCTGGGGCACCAGATCGATCTCCCTGAGGGGTTGGACCGTCCCCTCTCCCCGGATCGGTATCACCAGATCCGTCGTTTCCACCGTCATCACACGGACCATGGGTACCGGTGGCGCCGGCTGGGTCCGCTTCAGTTCGGGTTTGTTGGCGGTGATGATGAGAAAAACCGCGGCGCCACCGGCAATCATGGCTGCGGTAACGAGGAATTGAACCAGTCGTTGTCTCGCGGGGGTCATGGGCTCTCCTCGCCTTTTCCCGTACCCTGGGCATCGGAGATCAGCGCATCGGGAGAAATTTCCAGCGCGGCCCAGTTTCCTCCGAGTGCACGATACAGTTGGACACGGTTGCTGAGTACAACAAGCTCAACCCGGACCAGTTGGTCTTCCGCTTCGAATCGGGTGCGCTGGGCATCGAGGACATCCAGGTACGGAGTCAATCCCCGGATGTAGCGCTGAGCGGCGACACGCCCGGTGGCACGGGCCTCCTCCCGAAACCGGTACAACCGTTCCCGCCGTTCGCTCTGCTTTTTCCGTGTCAGCAGGGCCGCCTCCACCTCCGAAAACGCTGTCAGCAAGGTCCGGGCGTACACGGCGGCTTCCTGTTCGTAGCGGGCCTCGGCACCGCGCTGATTGGCCTTCAAGCGACCGGCGTTGAAAATCGGTTGGGTCAGGCCGGCGGTGGCGCTCCAGAAGTCGAAATCCAAATCCACCAGGCGGTTCAGCTCGTCACTGGAAAATCCGTATTCGCCGGTGAGAAATATGGATGGAAACCGGGCTGCCTTGGCGGCGCCGATACGCTGGTTTGCGGCCTGGAGCCGAGCCTCCGCAGCCCGGATTTCCGGCCGTCGCTGAAGTAGCTCGGACGGAAGCCCGGGCGGCACTGGCGGCAGTTGTTGAAAATAGTCTTCCGGTTGTTGACGCGGATCGGACGTGGTCGGATACCGTCCCAGCAATACGGCCAGTTCCTGTTGCCGTAAACCGAGGAGCTGCTCCAGTTCGGGAAGCACCGCCTCGGCCTGGGCCAGAACGCGCCTGGCCTGTCGGACGTCCAGGACGGAAATCAGCCCTCGTCGGTATCGGGTCGAGACAAATTCCAGGCTCCTGCTGAAACTGTCGATATTCTGATGGGCAATCTGGATGCGACGCTCGAGGGACTCGATCTCCAGATACAGCAGCACGGTTTCGGCCACGATGCTCTGGGCAAGGGTCCGGCGGGTTTCTTCCTCCGCGAGCAGATCGTTCCGCGCCGCATCGGTTAAACTGGCAAAACGCCCCCACAGGTCCACCTCGTAGGCCGCTCCCAGGGATAATTCGTAGGATGTGATATCGAGTTCGGCATTGCCCTGGGTCCCGGACAGGTTCCGCCGATCCGCGCTGGCATTGAAACCGAGTTCCGGATAGCGGTCGGCTCGGGTTTGCCGAAACCGTGCCCGGGCTTCCAGAATCCGTGCCGCGGCCTGCTTGAGATCCCAGTTGTATACCAGCACGTCCTCCACCAGTCGATCGAGACCCGGATCATTGAATTCCCGCCACCAGGCGTCATCAACCAGGGCCCCGTCCGTATGGGCGGAAACCTGTTCGAACTTATCCGGTAGCTGCCCGACCGGCTCCGGTCGCTGATATTCGGGCTCCATCCGAACGCACCCGACCAGAAGTGCCGTACAGATCAATCGTCCGAAAACGTGTATACTTAATTTTAAACCCATACTAAAAAACACCTAATTTATTGATTGCAATATGCGATCTCATCGCTAAAAGTCAATGCGTTCCTGGGGCCCCTGAGCGGGCGGAGAGGCCCGTGAATCGCCCCCGGACAGTAAGGGTAGACGATCCAGAGACCCGGTTGACACCCGATGGCCGGTTCTATACTATAATTTTTTAAATAAATGCCGTTCTTAAATGACAGACCCTGGCATCACAACCTGTATGGGTACGATCCATAGGGTCTCAGGATTCGAGATCTACCCACCTGAGGCGATTAACCCTTGGACCCTTTATCTCCCACGTGGGAGATGAATGCAATTGAGCGGAACCATTTCCCCACCGTTTCTCGGCTTCATGCATCACGGTACCGGCAATCGCCCGCCTGCCGATCCGGTAAGCCGCCCCTCCATCGATACGGTGCGGATTCCATAGCCCTCCGGCGGGCCCCGGCAGAGGCATCGGTCATGGAAGTCCGGTTACAGAAAATTCTATACGCGACCGATTTTTCACGCCTAGCACCCACCGGAATCGCCTACAGCGTCGCGATGGCCCGCCGCTTTAACGCCCATCTCATCGTATTTCACTCGGTCCAGGCGAGCCGGGATGATCTGTTCGGGACCGACGTCGCCAAAGCAGACCTTCAATCCGATCACATCCGGGAACAGGCCGACAAAAGAATCACCGAGCTGATGCATGGGCACGATGTCTCCTGGGAGCCGCTGATCGCTTTCGGCGATTCAGTGGAGAACATACGGCCCCTGGTTGAGCACCGTAATATCGATTTGGTGATCGCCATGAGTTACGGTCTGTCCGGCCTGAAACGCATGTTGATGGGCACGGTGGTGGAGCGCATGGCACGATCCCTTCAACGGCCCCTGATCATTGTCCGGCCCACCGAAGATAGCCCGGAAAACGCCGCAGCTCCCCGCCGGATCGTGATGAGCTGCGATTTCTCTCCGGTCTCACAGACGGCGCTCCGATATACCGCGGCGTTGACCCAAGCCATGGGTGCTGAACTGCATCTGCTCCATGCCATCGAAGCTCCTCTGGATGAGGATGTGGTGGAACCCACCGAGGCCCCTTACGAACGGGTTCAGGCCATGCTTCAAGATCGTCTGAAACAACGCCTGAAACAGCTTTTAGTGGACCTGGACCTCGATATTCCCGAGGTGATCATCGAAGTGGTTCAGGGGGTTCCAGGGGAAGGCATTCCAAAATACGCCCAGACGCATGGGGCCGACTTGGTGGCTGCAGGCGTCAAGCCGGGAGGAAAACGGTTTCAGTTTCTCTCAGGATCCACAACCGAAGCGTTGATCCGAAAGGGACCGTGCCCCCTGCTGGTGGTCCCGGCGGACATCCCCATGAAACTCATGATGACCCCGGGAATGGATGGGGAGGCGGACCGCAGGCTTCAACCGACCGGCATCGTACGGGACCAGCGCTTTCTGCACCACCTGACCGGCGATGATCACCCGGAGAATCCGCGGCGCCTGGCTACCGTGTACGAGATGCTGGACACACCGGACATGCGTCCGTTGTGGCAGAAAATCGAGTTCCGAGAAGCCAGTTGCGACGAATTGTTAATGCTTCACGCCCCGGAATACCTGCAGCAAATCGCCGCCACCCAGGGTCAACCCCAATCCGCATTGACGATGGATACGGTGACTTCCGAAGGTTCCTACCTGGCCGCACGACTGGCAGTGGGCGGATACGTGGAAGCCATCCGGCAGGTTGTGGAGGGACGTATCCCCAACGCCATCGCACTGGTGCGCCCCCCTGGACATCATGCAGAAAGAAGCCGGGCATTGGGATATTGTCTGTTCAATAATGTGGCACTCGGGGCCGCCTACGCCCGCCGCTATCTCGGAATGAAACGGGTGCTCATTGTAGACTGGGACGTACACCACGGCAATGGTACGCAACACCTGTTTGAGCAGGACAATACGGTGCTGTTCTTCTCGATTCACCAGTATCCCCACTTCCCAAAAACCGGTTTTTTCACCGAGGCCGGGATCGGGCCGGGGGAGGGTTACACGATCAATGTGCCGTTGCCGAAGGGTTATGGCGACAGGGATTATGTGGCCATCCTGGAACACCTGCTGCGGCCCGTCGCCAGAGACTTTGCCCCCGACCTGGTTCTGGTATCCGCAGGTTTCGACATCCATCCCGAGGATCCTCTGGGCGGCATGGGCGTCACACCCCGGGGCTTTGCCGGAATGACGCGCTCGCTTCTGGACCTTGCCGAAGAAGTCTGCGACGGACGCATTGTATTCATCCTCGAGGGCGGCTACAATCCACCGGCTCTGGCGGATTCGGTTCAGGCGGTCCTGCGGGAAACCTCAGGGGATTCCCGCGCCGACATCGATGACATGATGGCCCGGGCCGATCGAAAGAAAGTGATGTATGCACTGAAACGCAGTATCGGCGTCCATGCCAATTTCTGGCCGTCGCTAAGAAACCGCAAGATCTTCTAAAAATGGGATCAAAACTCCGTGCACATAAAGAAAGAGGGGAGGCTCCATGAATAAACTTAAAATCATGGAAGCATCCGTAAAGAAATGGGATCGCATCATTGCAGGTAAAGGCTCGGACGGTGGTGTCTTCGACTGCCCGCCATGTCGCATTTTCTACGTGCTGATCTGCATTGGGTGCCCGATTTCCGAATATACCGGCAAAAAATTTTGCAAGGGCTCACCGTATCCGGACTGGTATTGGCACCAGATCGAGGAGCATGGAGAGTTTCGAAAGAAAGTCTACTGTGACGAGTGCCTCCGCCTTGCAACTGCCATGCGAGATTTTATGCAGGAGATCGTGGACCATCTTAAGGCGGAAGCGGAAGAAAAGAAGACATTGAAACAGAAGGGCCAATAACATCCATGGAAATACGAAGCGGATCAGCAACGGCAACCGATAATGGCCGGCCCTGCACCCATCATCCACCTGCTCGTCCGGACGCCGTCATGTATGGAACAAATCCCTGGATCGAACATCCGTGACCCTTCAACTTCCCGCCACGGTTCCGGCTCTCGTGTCAGCCATTGAGATGGTTCTGTTTTTCGTGGCCGGTTTCGCATTCTTCAGGAGCCGTGGCTACACGTTTCCGGAGGCGGTCTCTGTCGGATTGATCACCGTCCTGGTGGTTCTGTCCCTGGTGTTTCAGGTGGCCTTTCTGGTGGGTGCCATCTGGCTGGCGCCGGGCGTGGAAGTCATACTGGCACTTCTCGCCGTCTGGGTAATCTGGCGCCTGCGAAGGACCGTTGCGGAACTCCCCGGCCAGATGGTCCGCCTCATCGGGGATCATTCCATCGCCGGCCTCGGCCTATTCGCGGCCGCCGTTTACCTGCTGATCCAGGCGATGTTCATCGGGCCGGGTATCACCCACTGGGCCGACATGGCCGATCTACTTCTGTTTCAAAGACAGGGCGGGTTTTTCACCACCCCCGATACCGGTCCGGGATGGCTGGCGGAACGCCCGGGAACCCCGCTGAACGCATTGATCCTCCCCCACATGCTGCTTCGATTCGGTACCGATACCGGCGTGGGATTATTTGGGTTCATGGCGTGGCTATCTGTCGGATTTGCCACCTATTCCCTGGCGCGCCGATATGCCTGGCCGCCGACTGCCTTTACGGTAGTGATGGTGGTCATGAGTTTTCCCCGGCTGGTCCTGCTGGCCACCACCCCCGGTCAGGAATTGGTACCGGCGGCCGTGGCTCTGGTTTGTCTCCTCGCGCTGTACCGCTTGGGGGAAGAGCCCAACATTTCGGACATGTGTTTGCTGACAGTCGGGATTCTGTTCTGCATATCCGGCCGGGTCTTGAGCCTGACGTTTCCCATTGTCCTGATGGCCCTAACGGGAGTACTACTCTTTCGACGGCATGGCGCCGGAGTATGGTGGCAACTCATTTCCGATCATCGCGGAATAGCATTGGCGGTCCTGTTTCCTGCGGCGATATTCTCCCAAATATGGTTGTTCGGGCATCACTTGATTCATCACGGAAGATGGACCGACCTCCCGCCGTCGGAAAATTTTGCCCCCAATACCGATGCGCTCTTCGGGGCCGGTGCCAACCTGCTCCGGTATGGTCTGGAAATGGTACACCTGACCTTGCCGGTCGAGCACGTCAGCAGCTGGATGTTTGGACTCAGCCCCATCCGATTCCTGGAAGGCATTCATACCGTCATTGTCGCTTCGTTGTTCGGTGCCAGTGGAACCGCCGCGGAGTTTCAGATCCTGTGGTTTCCCGATGAGGTATTGGCATGGTTCGGGCCGTACGGCGCGCTGTTAATCGTGCCGGCTCTTGTGTATGCCTTAATCCGAGGCCCCCGGCGTCTTAAAGCCATCGCCCTGACCGTTTATGTGTACATCCTGTGTCTGGTGCCGGCCTGGCTGCCGGGAAATGCACGGCTGTTCACCTCCTTTTTTGTCTGTTCCGGGTTTTGCATCGCTTTTTTTCTTCCCCCCTGGAGGCTGACGTCCACGGCGAAGCTGACATTACAGGTGGTCAGTGTTCTACTGCTGGTATTTACAGCCACTGCCAACACCATGAAACCGCTGACCAGCCTGGAAGGCTTACTGGCCAAATCGCCGGATGCGGCGGCGTTCACAGATTTACCCAGATCAGCCTGGGCAAAACAGAGTATTTGGCGAAACATTCCCGCATCAGATCGGCAGATGGTGATGGCCGGAAACGTGGTTGGCGATGATCGCATGAGTACTATCGACCGATCGCTTCGGCCGGGGAGCCGGGTGGGGCTGGTCGAGGATTTGCCGGACTGGCTGTATCCGCTGCTGATCTCAAGAGCCGACGTTCGTTTTTTCCGAGTACCCACGGGTCCTGATGGGTTGGACACATCGGCAATCAGTGGACACCTAAACTACCTGTTTTTTGTCAACCGGCCCCCGCCGGATGGTATTCCAGGCGAAATCGTCTGGAAAACACCCGCGGCGGCACGATTTACGGGAGCTTTGATCCGGTTGGAGAATTGAGGCAACTCAGCTGGTGGCGGAATCGTGGATACTGGATTCTTGATACTGGATGCTTGTCCGCCTCCGGCGGGCTGGATTGTTGTTGAGCTGAAAGGATTGGAGCTGAAAGTTCAAAGTTTAAAGCTGAAAGTACAATGATCAACTACGAATGACATTCCGCGCAGCGGAACAAATGACAAAATGACGCCGCCCCCAGGCGGCAAGTGACCTTCTTCGCCGGAAAACAGGCTAACAGGCACACGGGCAGACGAGCAACGGGCACACGGGCAGACGAGCAACGGGCCCACGGGCAGACGGGCTAATGGGCAAACCGGCTAACCCTTCGACTCGCGCTGCTCGCTCAGGACAAGCGGGCGACCGGGCTGACGTGCCGACCGGCAAACCGAAACATTTGTTATTTGTTATTTCCGACGTTTTTGGCAGAGATGCCTTTTTGAAATATCCGCATGGCCAGATCGAGAGTTTCCTTGAGGTAGTCCTTACGGTTGTCAATGAACCGCTTGCTCTCCTCCCAAAGTACAATCCCGGAGAACATGGACCAGAAGATATCCGCCATGGCCACCGGGTGAGCTTCGATAAATTCCTTGTCGTCCATTCCGTCTTTGAAAATTTGAGCAATCAGACCCAGTGCTTTCCGGGACAGTTTCATGATCTCGGCCAGAAAATTCTCGGAAAGATTTTTCAGTGTCTCACTGGACTGAAGATGAAACATATTGATGACGGTTAACGGATCAAATTCGTACACGTCAAAGAGGGCTTCCGATAACAGCTCCAACCGTTTGGACGGGCTGCGTTTGTCTTCCGACACATGCTCGAGACGAATCAGCAGGTACTGCAGCACCCGTAGCGAAAGAGACGCATAGAGCTCATCTTTATTCTTGAAGTAAAGGTACAGTGTCCCCGGACTCAGTTCCGCCTCCCGGGCAATATCTTCCATGGTGGCCCGGTTGAATCCTTTTTCAGTAAATACACGCTTTGCGGCAATCATGATTTGTTGCCGCCGGCGTTCCTTTTCTTTTTCTTTTCGTTCCTGTATTCCCATGGTGGTTGCCTGCCTGAATCCGGTTTAGAAAGAAAAGCGCGATATAATGGATAAATCGTCCACCGTCAAGCGAAATATCCGAAGCGGATCGGCAAACGCCCCTGGCCAGTCAGGGGGCCTGAACGTCTGTAACCCTCTGGAATCCATATCCATGTTCCCAGAGTTCACTGAATTGGCTATATTTCTGTGTAATTATAGCTACTTGCATCCGAACTAAACACTTGTATAAACTATTATTTTGTGGTAATAATAGTTCGTCTGCCGCCGGTTCCCCCGGGACATACAATAATCCAGTATAAATCCTGTGTTCTACTCGTATTTGGATCCCAAAACGGTCAGAATGGGGTGGAAATGGCTACGGTTAAAAAGCTTTCCAAGCTAGTCACTATTGGGGTGCCGGAAGCGGAGACCCCCAGCGAGCGTTTGGTCGGTCAAAAACATCTGATCAACAAGATTAACTACATCAATTTCCAGAATGAAACGGTTACCGCAAATTTCCGACACAAGCGCTACGATCGAACCTTTTCCTTTCCCGTAAAACCCCAACCGTGTCTGGATGAAAATCTGGAATGCCGTTGGGGAGAAACAGCTCTCCCGCCAAAAGAGATCGATGCCTATGAATTTCAGGACCTGGCCATCGAATCCCATCAGCGCGTGATCCGATTTGTACCCGAGCTGCTGGACATCAGCGAATCCGGAATGATGTTCCGCCTTCCCGAGAACGGCACGGAGTTAAGCGAAGGGAAAGTATCCCGCCGCTTGTGCCGAGGCATCCAGGTCCAAGTCATCCAGACAGGGGCCCATTTCTTCGGAAATCTGGCGTCATACACCGAGCTGACATTCCAGGTTGAGCTCCAGGCCGTCCCGCCCCAATCCTTCAAATGGATCAACCTGGAGCGTCCCATCAGTCTGATTGTTTCCAATACCGATGAAACGTTGTACGCAGGCGAGTGTAGAATCGTGGAGGCCCAGGTCGACGGGCAAACCGGTCGATTCCGACTGAAACCGCTGCGAGAGCACCTGCAGCGATTCGGTACCAAGGAATTCAGGAGCCCCCGCCACCGGCTTGTCCCCTCGCCCTATGTCAACCTTCGCCATCCCTTCACCGGCCTACTCATCCATCGGAATGTGATCGACATCTCCGGATCCGGTTTTTCCATCGAGGAGGACGATCCGGATGCCGTGTTCCTGCCCGGCATGATTCTGCCCCAGGTGGAAGTCAATTTTGCCGGCAGTTTCAGATTCTCCTGCAAGGTGCAGGTGGTCTATCGACGGCCGCTAAGCAGTCCGGACACCGGCAGTCGGGTCAAATGCGGACTGGCCCTTCTGGATATCTCCGCCGAGGATCACAACAAACTGCTGGCCCTCCTGCATCATGCCAAAAACAAACACTGCTATGTCTGCAACCGTGTCGATCTCAACGTGCTTTGGGATTTCTTTTTTGAAACCGGATTTATCTATCCCCAAAAGTCAGTAGTGTCCGGTTAAAGTTTATCGAAAACGTCTCAACTCATTTAAAACATTATTAAAAAAAGGTTTTTTGAGGTGTCCGCGATTTGAAATCTGACCCAATGAGCGATACGGCTTTCGCACCAGC
>Ga0209780_1000079_pt1 | contig 42827 bp, 35 predicted proteins | sample WorMetexBAHAMAS2_FD_187384 | JGI IMG/M metagenome (GOLD analysis project Ga0209780, IMG submission 187384) | Marine gutless worms symbiont microbial communities from Max Planck institute for Marine Microbiology, Germany - Inanidrilus exumae... | ecosystem: Host-associated > Annelida > Digestive...
ACCATTTAGTCCGCTTCATCCGTAGCGATCGAAAACTCAGTGTTTTCGGAGAGACTTTTTTACTCGCTCCCGAGCTACAGTACGAGTATGTGGTGGCTACTGTCGATGTCAAAGAACAGAAACTCAAAATCTTCCTGGGCAATGACCAGGTTGATGGTTTCGATTATAAATTACGATGACTGTTATCGATGTCGTGGCACAAGATAGTGTTATCGATGTGCTGGCACTCATCAATTAGATATTGGGTATCAGGTATTCGAAAAATATGGAGTACTGGAGTGATGGAGTGATGAGCGGAGTTCCAGATCTCTAGTAATCCAGTACTCCAATACTCCGCTTCCCAAGGGCGAACTTTCTTGCGCTTCGTATCCTTGGCGGTGGAGGAAATCGATAACCCATTGAAAGAGGAGTTCTATGACAACCGAGCTTTTTATCGCATGTTTCGCTTTGGGCCTGGCCATACTGTTCCGGTGGTCTTTCAAGCATCTGCCGGGTGAATCGTGGCAGGTCATCGGTGCGATGCCCTGTTCGAAGACGCAAGACGGCCGCTGGAACGGCATCAATCTGACATATTATGGATTTTTTGTGGCCAATGCCTATGTCCTCGGAACGGCCGTCTGCTTTATCCTGCTTGGCGCCGCCGGAGTGCCGCCGACCGGATCCATCATTCTGGCCGGCTCCCTCCTGCTGCCGTGTATTGCCGCCTCAAAACTCGTCGCCCGCGTGGTGGAAAAGAAGAAGTATACCTTCAGCGTCGCCGGTGCGGTATTTGTGGCCATCATCATCACACCGCCGATCATTATTGGAGTCGATGCCACGGCGGGGCGATGGATGGGGTTCGAGCTTCATGTCATGACCGCTGCAGCGGCCATGTCCATTGCATATGCATTCGGTGAAGGAGCCGGCCGGTTGGCATGCATCAGTTATGGCTGCTGTTATGGAAAACCGATCGGGGATCTGCCACCGACGATCCAGCGTTGCTTCCGGAATCATTATTTTGTCTTCTCTGGCAAAACCAAAAAAATCGCCTACGCAGACGGCTTTGACGGGCAAAAGGTGGTACCCGTTCAGGCCATTACGGCCATCCTCTACTGCCTTTCAGGTTTGATTGGGGCGTATCTGTTTCTCAAAGGCTATGTTATTATCGCCTTTTTCGTGACGCTGATCGTGACTCAGGGCTGGCGATTTCTTTCTGAGTTTCTCCGCGCCGACTATCGCGGTCAGGGGAAGATTACCGCTTATCAAATCATGGGTATGGTCGGGCTGGCCTATGCTTCTGTCCTGGCCGTGGTCCTCTCTCACAACGCTCCCGCCTTCATAGATCTTGCCACGGGACTTGGTTACCTGTGGTCCCCGGCCGTGATCCTATTCCTCCAAGCGCTATGGTTGCTGACGTTCATTTTCAAGGGCCGCAGCCAGGTCACCGGCGCCACCTTGTCCTTCCACGTTCACGAACACCGGATTTAGAGAATGGGTCTGCCCGTATGCCGGTTGGCCCGTGGGCCCGTTTGCCAGTTATGATTCATATTCACCACGAAGTGCACGAAGCACACGAAGAAATTTTTTGTTTTGCATTGAATCTTCATGACCTCCGTGGTCGTATATTCTGAATCCCTGTTTTTTTTAATCTTTCAGCTTTAAACGTTCAGCTTAAACAATCCAAAATCCGCAATCCAAAATCCACTGGCCCATCACTCCCACATGCCAGGTCCAAATCTTTTGGTGCCTATCGGCTCACATAATCTGAACAGTCCTCTGGCCATTCCCTAACATCTGAAGAGTATGTTGGGCGCTTCCGGGATAACTCCGGAATTGGTCCAGGGCACTACATGTTGAGCACCGTATCATTGACAAGCACTACAAAATGTGGGTATAAGACGCCAATGCTCGCGTTTTGCCGCTCTTTTAAAACCGCCGGCCCCGATGGCGGCCCATTAAAAAGGGATTTTCTTCATGACCGTTGAAAAGCACTATTTCATCGACACGAACGTCCTGCTCGATGATCCCGGCGCTCTGTTCAAACTTAGAAACGGCAATGAAAACAATGTATACATTCCATACCATGTACTGCTTGAACTAAATAAATTCAAAAAAGACCCCCGCCTCGGCCACATCGTCGCCAAGGTCATCAAAAACCTGACTGAAAACCCCGATCAGTTTCAGGTCCTCAAGGCCAACGGAGTGGCCAAGTCCCTGTCCTCCCTGGTGGATAACTACATCCTCGAAGAAATCGAGGGCAGCGGCGTCGACAACCCGATCCTGGTCACCAACGACAAGATCCTCCAGCTTCAGGCGGGCCTCAGCGGTATCACCAGCGAAAGCTACAAGGACTCTTCCCCTTTCAAATCCGTCGCCGAGCATTTTACCGGTTTCGTCAGCGACGAGACCGACATCCAGCCCAACGCCTTCATGTGGAACGGCAAGGGTAAACCGATCTTTTACCCTTCTGAAGGCGCCCGGGTTATCGACTATCAGAACAGAATCTGGAATGTCGTCCCCCGCACCGTTTACCAGAATCTGGCCCTGGAGTTGATGATCCATTCGGACATCCACGTGGTCTCGGTGCAAAGCGACGCCGGGTATGGAAAAAGTTTTCTGGCCTTGGCCACGGCCCTCTACCTCACCCAGCAAAAAAAAACCCACGATAAAATTTATGTCGTCAAACCCATGATCGAGATCGGTCAGCGGCTGGGGTACCTCCCGGGCAAAGTCGAAGAAAAGATGGAGCCCTATATCCGGTATATTGCCGATCTGATCACCAAACTGCACAAGTTGAGACCCGCCAACCGGATATTTGCAGAGGCAGACGAGTCACCCCTCAAATTCGATCCCAAACGGTTTGAGCTCCTGCCTCTGACCTATATCCGCGGCATGAATATCGAAAACGCCGTGGTCATCATCGATGAAATGCAGAACATGTCCCGGCCTGAATGCCGGGCCCTCCTGTCCCGTATGGGGGAAGGCGTCAAGTGCATCTGTCTTGGCGACATCCACCAGGTGGATCACCCCTACCTGAATTCGGAGAACAATGGTCTGAACTGGGTGGTCAGCAAGTTTATGGGAAGCAAAATCTACGGCCACATGGTGCTCAAGGGCGACAAGTCCCGTGGCCCGATCACCGATCTGGTCATCAAGTCGGGTCTGTAAAACAAAATTGCCGCTGAGACGCAGAGATCGCCGAGGTGGCAAATCTTCTCGGAACTACAAAAAGCCCCTTCCCTTTGATCCCCGCTCCCCTCAAGACGGAGGTGCAGTGGGGCTGAACCGCAAAAACAAGCACTCCCTTAGTTGACGTCGCTCAATCTGAAAAACTTGTAAAATCAATCTACTGGAGGCAGCCCTTTGTCAGAATCCCCCTCTCAGAGATTCTGACAAACTAGAATACCTCTGCGAACTCTGCGTCTTTGCGTTGAGAACTTCATGGCAGGCGGTCAAGATGCCGAATTTTCTTCTTGGTTTGATCGCGGCAAAGAGGCATCAGCCAAACTGCCGCCAGCAATCGAGGATGGCTTCGGCGAGGAGCTGCGTTCGGGGAAGAAAGGTATCCTTTAGCAGGTATTCATCGGGACTGTGATCCCTGGCACCGGACGGCCCGAGTCCGTCGAGCACCGGAACCCCCTCATCGGCTACCAGGTTGGCATCGGAGACGCCGGCACGAAATTCCGGCTCAATATCGAATCCCAGACGCAGGGCGGTCTTTTTAACCGCCGCAAACAGCGGTTGATTCGGTTCTTCCGGCATGGCCGGTCGGCTGGTTCGGATGGCGTGGGAGGTCTCTGTTTCTGGAACCATGGGCTTCTCGAGAATCTGCTGGATCCGGTGTTGAACGGTCTCGGCATCTTCTGGTCGACTGAAGCGAACATCCACACCGGCGACGGCCTCTGATGGAACGGTGTTGGGGCCAATGCCGCCCCGGATCGTCCCCACATTTACCGAAACGCCCCGTCCCGGATCGTTTAAAGCCTCTAGAGCAAGGGTGTGATGGGCCATTTCCAAAATGGCGCTGCGTTTGTCAGGTCCCGCGAAGGCGGCATGCCCGGCAATACCCCGGGCGGTCACTTCGAGCGACACATTCCCTTTTCGCCCGGTGACTACTTCACCATTGAGCCCGCCTGCCTCCAGAACGAAGGCGAAAACACTATGGCGTGCCTCTTCACGAATCAGGCCCCCTGAGCCGGGAGATCCGACTTCCTCATCCGAGTTGAACACGAACGTCAGCGGCACTGACGCCAACATATCGGCCCGATCCAGTGCCTTCAGGGCAAAGATTCCCGTGACCAGTCCGCCTTTCATGTCGATTACCCCGGGGCCGTAGGCGTACTTGGCATCTTCCCGGTATTCGGTAAAGGACGTGTCTTTCGGAAACACCGTGTCTATGTGGCCGATAAGGAGAAGCTGGGGTTTCCCTGGGGCAACAGCAGGGGTGCGCACCACCAGATGATCGCCGTATTGACGTTGGGGAACCCGTTGGTAGGTAACGTGGACGTCCGAAAACTCGGATTGGATCAGGTCTGCCACCCGGTCTACGCCCTGTTTGTTGCGGCTGCCGCTCTGCACGGTAACCAGCCGGTCGAGAAGCGCAAACAACCCGGCTTCCCGATTTGCCAGATCGGCGGATATGCTGCCGACGGGGTTCATCAATTATACCGATTAAAGGAAAAATCGTCCCGTGCGTAATCCGCGGGATCAGGATCCGGATACTCGACGGTTTCGCCGCTCCAGGGTTTTCGCAGAATCACCGTATCGCCACGTTGCTCTAAGACATTGCTTCGGTGAAGGGGTATCTTGCCTCCGGCAGTTGCGATATACCGTGGGATGGCATCGCCGGACAGGTTGCCATACATGCTCTCCACAATGTCCCGGCCGGTTTCTACCGGGACCCGAAAGTGCATGAACTGGGGATTCCGATAGCTGCAGTTGAAGATATAATATGGCCGGACGTAGCTCTCCTGTATGGTCTCACACAGCTTCCACATCTTCACCCGGGTGTCGTTGATCCCCTTCAACAGAACCGCCTGGTTGAGGACAGCGCTGACCCGTTTGGAAATCTCCTTGAACGCGGTCCGGGACACCGGCGTGATTTCCTGGGCCGTGTTGATCTGGGTCACCACGCGGACCGGTTTTCGATCATTGCTGGCTTCAAGAATATCCAGGAGTTCGTCGTCGACCCGCATGGGAGCGGTGACCGGAATCCGTGTACCCAGCCGTTTCATATGAACATGGTCGATGCCGTCCAAAGCATCGAGAATTTTCCGGATCATACGGTTCGGCAATACAAACGCATCCCCCCCGGTGATCAGCACATCCCGTATCCGATCGTTCTGCCGGATATACTCGAGGGCTTCCCCGTAAGCAGCCTCGGGGTAGATGGTGTCTTTCTTTCCGATGTGGGCGATCCTGAGGCAATGGGTGCAATACATGGCACACATATTGGTCACCTTGATGGTCACCGTCCGGGGGTAAAACTGGTCGATCAGCCTGGCCGGTGAATGGTCCGCGGCCACCGGGGGAATTTCAACGCCCACATTGTCTACCATCTCGGCCGTGGGGACACTTTGAAGCAGAACAGGATCGTTAACGATGCCGGGACGGATCAGACTGGCATAATAGGGGGTCATCCGCATCCGGTAGCGGCGGGTTACCCTGGTGACATCGGCGATAACTTCGGGGCTCAGATCAACAATCTCTGCCAGCGTGTCCACGGAATCAATGCAGTTCTTCAGTTGACCGCTGTAGCTGCTCCAGTCATCGTTGCCCATGTTCAGCTGCGACTGTATCCGCTCCTGATTTTGCAGGATGACCTCCCAGAGCTCGATGCCACTGGGGGCTTCCGTCTTCCTGTCGCGAAGATATTCATCCACCCTGGCGTTGGCCGCCTCGACAATGGGACGAGCCCGATTCAGGCGTCCGCCGACCGTGACATGGTGCTCATCCAGGTCTTCATGTTGTTGGCTCAGATCGGCCAGCCGCTCGCGGGAAAGTCCAAAGACCTCCGGGGTTTGACCGTCCTCCTGGCGGAGGCGTTTGAGCAGTGAAAAGAGATCAAGAATGGATCCGGTGGTCGTGGCGGATTCAGCATCCGCAGCCATTTTCTCTATCTGAGTCCTGGTTTCCGGATCAGGCGGAGTGGAAGGAGTGGGAGTTTCCGCAAAAAGCTCATCAATCAGTTCCCGGGTGTAGTCATCCATGACAATCAAGCCTCTTCAGATAGGTCCTCTTCGATGGTGGTCCGGATGGTCTTCAACCCTTGAGTCAGCCCCTGCTCCATACTGGGGGAATCTTTGTCCAGTGAGACAATCCGGGCCAGAAAGGATCCCTCCGCCACGATAAAATCACTCCCCACGTGCTCCAGGATCAGGAAATCTTTTTGACGATGAAAATCCGCCAGGTTCTGAAAGGCTTCCCGTTCATTGGGGTTGTTGGGAAGATAGCCGCTGGTTCGAATGTTGTGATGAATTTTATAATTGTAGGTTCCCCAGTGGATGCCTTTCGGATTTTCGATCATCTCGGTAGTCCCCGGAGGAAACCGGCCGGTGACCACCGCGTAATACTCCAGCTCCGGTAATGTAGGCGAGCCGGGAGGGAGGCTCTGCTCCAGGGTGCAGCAGAATTCCATGGTCGTTCCTTGTTTTCGGGCATTGACCTCCAGGAAAAAAATATCACCGTCATCAGTGACGATAAAGTCACATCCGAAAATCCCCCGGTAGCCTTCCCGAGCCAGTTCCCTTCCGACACGGCGGGTATAATCGCCGAGCCGGTGCCGGATAGCCTCTCCGAGAACAGAGGGGAAGGTGGATCCGGTAAAACGGGTCCCCCCTTCAATGCGCTGATCCGCCACCCCGGCGACAAACACGTCGCCCTCTCCGGCAACGACCGCCAAAACGGTCGGATCGTAGGCATGGGGCATATAGCGGCTGATGACAAACGTTTGATGGGAAGCTTTAAAACGCTCGTCAATCTCTTCCGGGCTATTTGCCACCTGGCTGTTGCCTCCGGCAGCGCTGTATTCTTCAGTGATGAAAATACCGTCGGTCCAGCGATCCCAGAGACGGTTGGTGGCTCGCTGCAATTCCTGCCAACCGTTGCAGAGTCTTCCTTCCGGCATGGGAAGAAGAGATCGAAAGCGACGGAATTGATAGATTTTGCTGTTCAACCGGGCAGCCGTTCGCTTGTCCGGCCCTAAAATGGACACCCCGGGCAACTCGTCCAGGGTCATCTCGGGAAGACTTTCATAAAGATAGATATAGAGTTGCTCCTGGCTCCCCAGGATCAGCCGAATGAGTTCCTTGACGTAGCGGCTTCCTGACACACAGCGCATGAATTCCCGGCCCGATATCCGACAGCTGACGTGATTCCCATAGCGGCACGCATAATCGTCCCAAAGCGGGTTGATGACAAGCAGGTTTTCGTAGCTGTATTGCTCCAGAACATCCGGAACGATCGCGACAAACCCGACACGCCGCTGTAGAATGCGGGACATGGCCTCTTGAAGAAATGTTGAAAGACCGTAGTTTTTCAACTCACCGATATAGAGGAAGTACTCGGTGTCCTCTTCCAGCTGGATATTGGATTAGTAGAGCTCTGACATTGTGGTCTATAAGATCTAACCCGAAAATTGCAGGAACTCTTTTCAGCGGCCCGGAAACCCTGCAGCACGATCAGCGTAAAGTCCTTTATTCGAAAACACGCTTATTAATGATCCGGGACGGGAAAATCAAGGATAAACCGACAGGAAGGGGGGGATTAAGTATCGGGTATTAGGTATTCGCTGCTAACTAAATAACAGGCTCCTGTGTATCCCTGCATCTTGAATCATGGATCTTGCATCCACGCTGTCGAAGGGTGAGCCGGTTTTGTCATGATACAAGATCCAAGATCCAGGATACAAGCATCACGTAAGCATCGGCCGAACGCTCAATGTTTTGTATCCATGGGTCCTGAATCGTTTTCCATCCAGAATCGAGTATCCAGTAGCCAGTCCGCCCGAGGCGGACAAGCTTTCAGCTTTGAGCTTTTATTTTCCCTTACGGAGCATCATGACCCGCTTATTGACGGTCACGTCACCACGGAAATCTTTCGTCTTGTCCTGGAAAACCACCCGATCGTTTTTAATACGGAGGATCCGGCTGTTATTAGACCCGACACAAGCCCCTTCGGGGAAGATATGGCCCTTTCCGGAGGATTCCTGAAACAAGGCTCTCTTTTTGCTGCTAGTGAGGATGATACCCACCAGCTGTAGTTGGTCGAGGGACCGGTCCTCTATATAATTTCCGGCAGGACACTCTTTTACTATCACGTCGGGTGGCGTTGGCGGCGGTTGTGGTGGAGGGATAAATAAGCTTTTGAACGGATCGACCGAAACCATGGCCGCTTTGCTGCTGGCGTCGGAGCCGCTTGATGCCTGCGGCTTCGTCTGGCCAGCCATCGCTGGCCCTACCGCTGTCATCAGAAATGCAAAAAGCGCAGCAATCCACAACATCGACTCGACTACGTTAACATTCCGGTTCATGAGACGGCCTCCCTATCAATGGTGATCGAAACTAGTTGGCACTCGGCGTGGGAACGCAATTTCCGGTGTCGGTTCCGTCGGCAGGAAAAGCAAAAACGCCTACGGAGAACAGCAGGTCGCTCGGTTCAGATATGATGGGAATGTTATAAGTATGCCATTTGACGGATTGAAAGGCAAATTATAGCCGCTATTTTTGGGAGGCCGAGTTTTAAAGGAAGTTGATGGACGGAGATGAGCTGATAAGATAGTAAGACCGTAATCAGGGCGACGATAAACGAATCAAGGTTATCTGAAATCCCGGATTGGTTTCGGGAATGCGGATCACCTATCGTCTCAGTCGCCTTCTTCTTTAAACCGGTACCCGACGCCCCGGACCGTTTCGATAGAGTCCCCGTAATTGCCCAGTTTTTTTCGAAGTCCAACAATCTGGACATCCACACTGCGGTCGGTGACCGGGTAATTATCTCCACGGACTGCATCCACAATCTGGGAACGGGTAAACACCCAACCGGGTCGCCGGGCCATGAAATAGAGAACCTGAAACTCGGTAAAGGTAAGTTTGATGGGGCTTCCTTCCACCAGGACACTGCGTCGGCCCGGGTGGATGACCAATCCGTGTAGCTCGAGAACGGGGGAGTCTTCGGTGACCTCCCATTTGCTGCGCCTCAACACAGCACGCACCCGGGCTGCCAAAACCCGGGGGCTAAACGGTTTGGTGATGTAGTCATCGGCGCCCAGTTCCAGCCCCGAAACGACATCCGCCTCCTCGCCTTTGGCCGTCAGCATGACAATGGGTAGATTCTGTGTTTTGGGGTCGCCTTTCAGTTTGTGGGTAACTTCAAGGCCATTGATCCCGGGTAGCATCAAATCCAAAACCATCAAATCGATGGCCTCGGATGCCGCTTTTTTCAAGGCCTCTTCCCCGGTGGCGGCACAGACCACCTTGTATCCCTCTCGCACCAGATTGTACCGGACCAGTTCCAGAATATCTTTTTCATCGTCCACTACAAGAATATGTTTTTGGGCCATGGTCTCCCCCATCCGTTCAATTCGATCCTGTGATGTCTCATCCTTTGGACGTCGGGTTATCTGATTGCTAGAATCATGTTAGTTTTTAGTTACGGCATAATATCGTCGGTACATGGCCGCGGTTTCCGGCCGACCGACCCATCGGCTCAACAGATACCCCACCACCAGACGGACGATCAAGGCCGCTCTACCAAAACCGGAAGCCTCCCAGCGCCGGGGCGATATGGAGGCGGCTCCGAACAGGTATGTTTGCCTGCCGAGCCGGTTCAGTCGAAGGCTCAATTCCACATCTTCCATGAGGGGGATGTCCGGATACATCCGGTATATGGTGACCGGCATTCTGCGAAAGAACTGGACCTGGTCGCCAAAGTGTATCCCGAGCAGGGCGGACTTAAAGTCATTGGCTACCTCCAGTATCCGATATCGCGGATCCGTTCCCCCAAAACAGCCCCCCAGGGCTCCCCCAGCGATCATCGGCTGTTTGGAGAGTACCCGGCACATGCGTGAAAAGGAAGGCGGCGGCACACGGGTATCTGCATGAACCACCGCAACCACATCCCCGGTCGTTTGCTTCAGACCAGCGAGAATCTGCCCTCCCCGGCCGCCGCCGTGTTCATGGGAGTACGCATGTTCCATCACCATGGCCCCCGCCGAATCGGCCAGGGCCGCCGTGTCATCCTCAGAGCCACCGTCTACCACAAGGACCTCCGAAACCGCCGGATCGGTCAGGGCAGACCGAACGCATTCGGAGATGTTGCCGGCTTCGTTGAGGGTGGGGACGATCACGGAGACGGAGCGGGCCGGCCATCGACCCATGGGGCGTGCGGTTTGGCGAAGTCCGGACTGAACGTCCTGACCCAGCAGGGCCAGAAAGGGCAGCCACTCCAACGCCCATGCCCATGCGGGAAGATGCCAGATACCGGTATCCTGGTAGACGCCCAGAGTTGTGAAATAGGCACTGACGGTCAGACAGAGGACCATCCATGAGGCGGTCGGTCGAATCACCAGGAAGGGGACAATCCAGCTCACATACCAGAAGTGCACCGTCGGTGACATCAGGATCAGCAGGCCCAATGCGAAAAAGCAGCCTGAAATCGGCTCGTCGGCAAACCGCGGGTTCCATCGGGGATGGAAATACAGACAACCTCCCGCATAGCAGACGAGAAACAATATCTTGCTGATCCGGGTGGCTGTTGCCATGTCGCCGAAATCCCATCGAAACAGACTGTGGATCGGGCCGTTGAAGGCATAGGCATCGCCGAAATGGATCAGACTGGTAAAATAGGCTGCCGCACCCTGGTCCGCAAAAAGGCCAAACGGAATCACCGCAATAACGACGGTGAGCCAGCTCCATTGCAGGTTTTCCCGCCGAAGCAAAAAGGGGATGGCCAGTATCGCCACATACTTGGATTGAATGGCCAGCCCGGCGACCACAAACATCCAGGCCCATGATCGGCGATCGTAGAGAACCAACGCCCCCAGCAGAAGAAAATTGTGGATCGCATCAAAGTGGCCCTGCCCGGCAAAACTGTAAAGGATGACCGGATTTACCGCGTACAAAAGGCTCCACCGTTGATCCAGGCCCCGATGGCGCAACAGCAGGCACAGCAGCACCAGAGTGCCCATGTCACATGCCACAACGAGCAGCTTGATGGACAGGGGATCATAAAACACACCGCCGGCCGCAGCGAAGAGCAACAGGAGAACCGGCGGATACCCGGCGGACAGCTCGGGATGGTTGACATTCGGGTGATAGGCGTCCCCTTCGGCCAATTCTGAAAGAGCCATATGGTTCGGTGAGAAATGATACGGGCTGACCCCCTCCCGAATCAGCCGGCCCTCCCACAGGTACCGGTTGACATCGTCCGATGGAGGATGGGGAATCAGAACCAACCGGGTTAGCAAGGCGATCCCGACAATCCAAAGGGAGGCATGGGCTGTGGACAGGCGGCGGGGAAACAGAAGGAAGACCATCAGGCAGAGCACCCAGGTGGCCCCAAACAGCAGGATGAACATGCCTGATGGTATGTGTCCCGACAGCCCCGGCAGAAGCAGTGGTTTGTCGCCAATCGGGTCAAATTGCCCTCCCCACCCGCATAGCAAGAGCAAAAGCAACACCGACAGCCCAAACAGACCCACTGTTCCTCTGCCGAAGGTCATTTTAACGTCCCTGCAGCCTGAACTATGGAAAGCAGGCCGACAAACAGGAATCCGCCGGCATAGGCCAGCAGGAAGGGGCCGATCAAATATTTTCCGGCAGCCAGATAGACACCGAGTGCCCCGGCGCAATACAGGCCCATCACGACTTCCAGCAGGGCGATCGCCGGAGGCCGAAGCGGATAGCGTTTGAGCTGCCGATCGCCCTGTTTTGGCGTCCGGATAAAGTCGCTGTCAAGTCCCATGGCGGCCTCGAGTACAGCACGGGTATTGGACAATGCAATCCCGACCCCCACCCCCACTAGAGCCGGCAGAATCAACAGACGCCGACGCCAATCGGGATAGGCCGATCGTTGACTCACCACGTAAAGACTGCTCGGTGCCGCCATGGCCGTTAGTAGAACAAGCCCGAGTAGGGTGAACACCCAGCGCGACAAGGCCAGATCGACCCACAATAGCACCGGCAGCGCCAGAAGGCCCGACAGCAGGATCAGTGGATGGACCAGGTAGTGGGTTAGATGAAATACCGCCTGTATTTTCTGAAAAACGGGAATCGGAGAGCTTAGAACCTTCGGCAGCAGTTTTTTGGCGGTCTGGATGGAGCCTTTGGCCCACCGAAACTGCTGCCCCTTAAATGCCCGGATGTCTTCCGGGATTTCCGCGGGGACCACTAGGTCCGGCAGAAATGCCGTGCGCCATCCGGCCAGCTGAACCCGGTAGGAAAGGTCCATGTCTTCGGTCAGTGTGTCCCAGTGCCAGCCGCCACCATCCTCAATGGCGGTCCGCCGCCAGATACCGGCAGTGCCGTTAAAGTTCATATAAAGCCGGTTCCAGGTGCGGGCGGCCTGTTCGATCATGAAATGACCGTCGATGCCGATGGACTGGGCCCGGGTCAACAGCGAATGACGGCGGTTCAGGTGCCCCCAGCGGGCTTGCACCAGCCCGATGCCCCTGTCCGCCAGAAAATACGGAACCGTTCGCAGCAGGTAGTCTTCCGGCGGCACGAAGTCCGCATCGAAGATGGCAATCAGTTCTCCACGGGCTTTTTTCATACCGTTGGCCAGGGCGCCGGCTTTGAATCCGGTGCGATCCTTCCGGCGGATCACCGTGATGTCCACACCGGCGCGTTGAAGCCGTTCCGCCGTTCGATCAACCACCTCCCGTGTTTCATCCGAGGAGTCGTCGAGCACCTGAATCTCGTGTCGGCCATCCGGATAGACCATTCGAGCAGCAGCCGCCATCACCCGCTCGGCCACGTTCATTTCGTTGTACAATGGAATCTGAGTGGTCACCACCGGAAGATCGACGCGGTCAGGGGAGGCCGGGAAACGATCCATCAGGAGGCGCTGGCACTCGGCCGACTTCCGCCGGCGTTGAAACAGGAGGATCAACACGTAACAGTTGAGGCCGTATATCATCAGAAGGGCTACCGAGACGGCATAGACAACCAAAAGGCTGTAGGCGGCCAAATTCACAATAGGATGGATGTATCCTTATGCAGAGTTGTCCCGAATATTGCATGAACTCTTTTCAGCGGAAGGTTAAAAAGATGCAATATCGAGCTGTTATTGGTTCCACTGGGCTATAGTATCAATATACTGTGTGTATCCCTCGCTAATGGTGAAACGAGCTGAAAAGGGTTCACCCTGCGGGCCAAAAGGAGAAACCCATGGTCTGCGTTATTCGAGGCTTGCGGTAGGTTCCCTACGGCTGCGCCTCAAAATGCCTTGCCCATGAGCTTCTCCATTTGGTGCAATGTCCGGGTTATGCGGTTCGGGTTTCGGCTTCAGATGACGGACACCCTCCTTGCCGGCCACAATCAGATCCGTCGTCAGCTCCAAAAACAGACCATGGGCCATGATACCGGCCCGCGCATCGAGCTTCCGGTCCAGGGTTTTCGGATCGGCAATCGGCCCGAAGTCCGCATCCAGGATAATGTTGCCGTTGTCGGTGTTCACCGGCACCCCATCGGAGCCCACCCGCACAGTAACCCGGGCCCCAAGGGATTTCAGAAAATTGGATTCACTTCCTTGGGCCATTGGGATCACCTCTACCGGCAGGGCCCATCGGGTGCCCACTCTGGGTGAACATTTTCCGTCATCGACAACGATCATATATCGCCGACTGGCCTGGGCCACAACCTTTTCGCGAAGCAAGGCACCACCGCCGCCCTTGATCAGGTTCAGAGCGTCATCCACCTCGTCTGCGCCGTCGATGGTGAGATCGATGACGGGCCGCTCATCCAGAGTGGTCAGGGGGATTCCCAGTTTACGGGCGAGGTGTTCTGTCTGAGCTGATGTGGGCACGCCCTCTAAGCCTTCCAGTTCCCCTGCACGCAATCGCCGGGCGATCGCTTCGAGCACATACTGCGCCGTGCTGCCGGTTCCCAGCCCAATGACCGTTCCGGATGTCACAAAGTCGGCCGCCCGCTCTGCGGCCTGCTGCTTGTAGATTTCGACGTCTTCCTTAGTCATGGGATTAGATAGTCGGTATTAGATATTGGGTATTGGGTACTGGTTAGAACCGTTGTTAGCAGCGAGTACCCATTACCCGATACCGAATACCAGGCTTTTTGAATTCCCGTTTGCCGGTTAGCCCGTCTGCCGGTTTGCCCGTTTGCCCGTAATCCGATTCGATAGTGTTGCCGGGTTTATTTAGTGCCCAAATGACGCCGCTGAAAGGCGGCAAATGACATATCTTTTAGATCCCTGCTTTCAGCTTTCAACTTTCAGCTCTTGCGCCATCCAGAATCGGTTATTCCAACGTTTTTGCCAGTTGGTCCAGCGTCCCCGCCAAGTCCCCCTCGACGTGTATCCGCAGCACCCTTCGATGGCCGTCGAGCAGGGCCTGGCGGTCTCCCAGAGCCTGTGCCTCAATGAGGGTGCCGAAGGTCAAATGGGATGTGGGTTCGCCGGCCTGATCCGGTATCTCTGCATCCTCCGGCCGGTCCTGGGTGATTTGAATAAATAACCCGTTGCCGGCATCTCCTTTATGCAGTTGGCCCGTCGAATGTAGAAACCGTGGCCCATACCCTATCGTTGTCGCCAGACGACTGGATTGCTGGATGCCCGTGCGCAATGCCTGGAGGGCCGAGTCTGTTTTTGGTGTCGGCTGGACATAGGCCTGTATGGACACGTAACTGCGTCCAGCCCCCATATCGTCCCCGGGTTCCGCGGTGTCTAAAAATTCCTGGAGCGCGGATTCCGGTTCTGACACGGGAGCTCCAGCGTAAATTCGAATTCCGTTCCGGTCGTATTCCGGAGTCGGCTCCGGGAGGGTCCCCGTGTCCTGATAGGCGGCCATCATTTCCCGGGCCAATACCTTTGCCGACTCGACATTCGGTTGATCGAATGGGTTGATTCCCAGTCCTCGTCCGGCAATGACCGTCGCCATTTCCCATCTGAAAAACTCCCCGCACACGTCATACACATCTCTCAGGCGAATCTGAACAACCGGGTGTCCTGCTCGGGACAAGCTGTCTACCCTGCCGTCCAGGGTGTCGTCGCCGTCCAGTTTCAAATAAACGAACAAACGATCCGTCCCATAGGCATCGGGCCCCAGCACCGCCTCACCTTCCACCGGCAGGATGCCGCGGCCCTCCTTTCCGGTGCTTTCGGCGATGAGTTGTTCCACCCAGGGCCCGAAGGGTTGTAATGGATCGGAAGTGATGAGCGTCACTTTGTCCCGCCCGGCCACGGCCAGTTCTCCCAGCGCAGCCCCAAGATATGCCACCGTGTTGTCGTCACCGGGATCTGCGGCATGGCCGGCCATGGCAGCGGCACGGGTTAGAATCCGATTCAGATTGAGCCCCAGCAACCCCGCCGGGACCAGCCCAAAATATGAGAGCGCCGAATACCGTCCGCCAATGTTTGGATCGTTGCGAAAGATTTTGCGAAATTTAAGATCTTCGGCCATGGCCTCCAATCCGCTGCCCGGATCGGTAACGGCGCAGAAATGACGACCGACGCGTTCCGGACCCACCGAGGCCGTCACGGTGGTATAGAAGTATTTCATAAATGAGATGGTTTCGATGGTCCCTCCGGACTTGGTTGAAACGATATACAGTGTTTTGGATGGATCGAGATCGCGCTGCTTCTCGAGCACGGATCCCGGATCCGTGCTGTCTAGTACAGCGACGTCCAGGTACCCTTCGGCAACACCAAATATCTTTCGAAATACTTCCGGAGCCAGGCTGGAGCCGCCCATACCCAGCAATAGCCCATGGGTGAATCCCTCCCCACGGATTTCATCAACAAAGGTTACGATCTCTCCAACCGCTTCCGTCATCACCCGGGGGGAATCCAACCAGCCCAACCGATTCGAAATTTCGGTGGGCTCGGGTTTCCATACGGTGTAATCCTTGGCCCCTATGCGATGGATGACATCCTCTTCCCTCAACACGGCCAGGTTTTTCTGTATGGATGCGTCAAATTCTCCTAGTTTTGAAGTGGTACTGGCCGACACGTATTGAAGGTTCTCTATCTTCCGGGCAATGCTGGCCATCAGTGAGCGGAACGGACGGGCGAACGCGTCGACCCCCTCATCCTGAAGCGTTTGCGTCACGTCGTCTAATTGGATGCCCAGGTCTGCCAGCCGCGCCAGACGGGATCGGGCCTCGTCGACGCCGGTGGTCAGCGACGGCTCGATGCTGCCATGGTCGACAAACGCGTCAAGGGTCGACGGTGGCAGCGTGTTCACGGTATCCGGGCCGATCAATTTGTCCACATAGAGGGTGTCTGAATAGTTTGGGTTTTTTGTGCCCGTACTGGCCCAGAGCACCCTCTGCACCCGGGCCCCCTGGGATGCCAGCCGATCCCATCGGTCCCCGGAGAAGAGTTTCTGAAATCTGGCATAGGCAACGATGGCGTTGGCTATGGCGATGGTTCCCTGAAGATCGCGATTGCCGATCGTTTCAAGTGCGGTATCCACGGCGCTATCGACCCGGCTCACAAAGAAAGAGGCCACAGAGGCAACCCCATCGACCCGGTGCCCCCCCTGCACGGACGGTCCGGTCGCCGCCAGTTGCTCCAACCCGGAGAGGTAGGCCTCGACGACAGCAGCGTAGTTTTCCAGGCCGAAAATGAGCGTCACATTGACATTCACGCCTTTCCCGATCAGTTCGGCAATGGCCGGAATTCCCGCGGGCGTGGCCGGCACTTTGATCATGACATTGGGACGGGCCACCGCAGTAAAGAGGTGGACGGCTTCGGCCACCGTGCCGTCTGTGTCATGGGCCAACTCGGGGCTGACCTCCAGGCTGACGTAACCGTCGGTGCCGCCGGTTGTGTCATATACCGGTTGCAGGACGTCCGCCGCCATCTGAATGTCGGCAATGGCCAGGCTTTCATAGATGTCTTCTACCGAAGTGCCTTCGGCGATCAACGTTTTGATGGCCGCATCATAGTCTTGACTTCCGGCGATGGCCTTTTCAAATATGGCCGGATTGGAGGTGACCCCGCGGATGCCCCGATCCACCAATGCGTTGAGCTCCCCGGACGTCATCAGAGACCGCCGGATATAGTCGTACCAGACGGACTGGCCCTGGCTTGCCAATTCTTGTAGTTTTGTCATCTTTCGCCACCTTTGACTTCGGTATGATGGTTTGTACTGCCGTTGACGGATTCCGCCGGTTGGCCCGATTAAAATACGGAGTGCTGGAGAATTGGAGTAATGGAGTACTGGAAATACCTTCGTTGACCCATCACTCCATTACTCCAACTCTCTCTACGCTTGTCATGTGATTCTCATATCCCCGCGCTAATACCAAGAACATATTACCTACTCCATGGCTCCAAGAGCCGCCCCCAGCAACGCCGCCCGGTCATTCATAATAATTTTAACGGCTGTCTTTTCAAGCATCGGCGTGAATCGCCCCTTCCGGGTAAACGCTTCCTGAAATGGTCCGTTCACGATGGCCGAGCGGATTTTTGGCGGAATTCCGCCGCCCAGGTAAACGCCACCGAAGGCCGTTCCGGTCAGGGCAACGTCACCGGCAACAGCGCCCAGGATCGACACGAAGCGATGGAGGGCGGCAACGGCGATGGGTGTTTTGCGGACCATCGCGGCTTCGGATATGACTCCTGCCGAATCCCCGCTGGCTCTGGCCGCCGCCAGCCAGCGGGGATCACGGTATCGACCGGTGGCTTTCAACCATTCAAATATATTCACCAAACCCTGGCCGGACAGCACTCGCTCGGTACTCACATGACCGAATCTGGCCCGGAGGTGTCGCCACAAATCCACCTCTTCGTCACTATTGGGAGCAAAGCCGGCGTGTCCCCCCTCAGAGGCAACGGGGACATGCTGCCCGTCGTGGGCGATCAGCAGCGCCAGGCCAAGTCCGGTTCCCGGGGCCACCAGGGCCAGGTTCCGGGATTTTTGGACCCGATTCGGATTCACCGAAACCACTTCCCGGGCGCTTAACACCGGGACCGCCATGGCAGTAGCGACCAGGTCATTGACCAAACGCACTTTAGGCCAATTAAATTGTCGTTGGATCGCAGCTTCCGATACCCGCCAGGGCAGGTTGGTGGTCCGGCTATGCCCCGCCACCACAGGACCGGCGATCCCGAAGCAAGCACCGGCCACCGGAGGGTCCGGATGCTGCTCCATGAACCGCGAGAGGATTGTCTCCAACTTTGTGAACTGCCGACTGGGAAAGGTGGCGGAGGTGACCAGTTTAGGCCGCGTGGGGCCGGGCAGAAAAAGGCCGAGGTTGGTTTTCGTGCCCCCGATATCCCCGGCGATATACCAGCTAGCCGATCCCATGCCCGACCCCTTCCGGAAGCTCAGCGCCCGCCGCACGGTCCAGCAGCCAAGTCATGGAGCCGGACGAGGGCTCAATATAATGGGCCGGGAGCATGGGCGGCTCCCTTGTGACAATCCGTCGTACCACGTCCGCTTTTTCGGCACCCGATACCACCATGACGACATGCCTCGCGCTGTTTAGAACATTGTAGTTGAGCGTCAGCCGCTCGACACTTGGACTTCCCCCGGAGACCGCAATCACCCAATGGTCCCGGCCGGACAGGTTTGGAAAACGTTCCGGGAACAGGCTGGCCGTGTGACCGTCGGGACCCAGACCGAGAAAAATAAGGTCGAAGACGGGAACGGATGGGTGGTTAAAAAACTCCCCAAGACGCTGCCGATAGGTCGCTGCCCCCGCGCCGGGATCCAGATGCACCGGCATGGGATTCACATTGGCCTCCGGAATCGGAACCAGCGACAAGAAATCGTCACGGGCGGCGCCGTAGTTGCTCTCCGGATGATCGTAAGGCAGAAGGCGCTCATCCACCCAGAACATATGGGTTTCGGCCCAAGGCATCTCGGAAAGGATAGGCTCCCGGGTGAGCAAACGATGCATCCCCCTGGGCGTGGAACCACCGGAAATGGCCACGGCGAAACGACGATCGGAGCGGACACTCTCCTGGGCGATCCGAAGAAGAAGGCCGGCGCCTTCCATGGCCAATGCCTCGGCATCGTGAACGATGTGCACAGTCGTTTCCATCACAGTGATTGCCCTTGTTGAGTCGCGTCGAGCCGTTCGATATCCGGCTCAATTCTTGCCCAGGATTTCACGAACCGTGCGGACCACCTGTTCGGCGGTTAATCCGAAGTGCTCGTAGATCTCCTGATACGGGGCGGAAGCTCCGAACCGATCGATACCGATGATCCGGCCGCCGGTGCCGACATACCGGTGCCATCCCTGGGTGCTTCCGGCTTCGATGGCAATCCGAGCGGCAACCTCTGTTGGTAGTACAGTGTCCCGGTAAGATTGAGACTGTGCGTCGAACAGTTCCCAGGATGGCATGCTGACGACCCGAGCATGGATGTCTTCTTCGGCAAGTGTTGCCGCTGCGGCCATGGCAATGGCCACTTCGGAACCGCTGGCCATCAGTATCAATTCCGGCCGGCCGCCGGGTGGATCCTCGAGCACGTATCCACCTTTGAAAAGTCCGCCCGCCTCCGGATACACCTGTCGATCCAGCACCGGCAGGCCCTGGCGGGTCAGCACCAGGGCGACGGGCCCACTACTCGATCCAACCGCATAGCGCCAGGCCTCGGCCGTTTCGTTGGCATCGGCCGGCCGGATCACCGTCAAATTCGGGATGGCCCTCAGAGACACCAGATGCTCAACGGGTTGGTGGGTCGGTCCGTCTTCCCCCAGGCCAATGCTGTCATGGGTGAACACATAGATGACGCGAAGCCCCATCAATGCGGCCAGCCGTATGGGGGGTCGCATGTAATCGGAAAAAACGAGAAAGGTGGCCCCGTAGGGAATCAACCCGCCGTGAAGAGCCATGCCGTTCAGGATCGATCCCATGGTGTGCTCCCGAACGCCGAATCTGAGATTGCGCCCCTGAAACGCCCCTTTTTGAAAGTCGGGTTCATCGGCGATCAGCGTTTTGGTCGATGGCGCCAGGTCGGCCGACCCGCCGACCAGATTAGGAATTCGAGCGCCAATGGCATTCAGAACTTTTCCGGAGGCCACCCGCGTGGCCATGTCCTTGGCATCCGGTGGGAATTCCGGGATGGCAGATGCCCAGTCTTCCGGTAGACGGCCGTCCAGCCATCGTTTCAGATCCGCCGCCAGTTCCGGAAATTCGGTTTCATATACTGAAAACCGCTCCTGCCATTGGGTTTCCGCAGCGGCTCCGGCCGAAACAGCCTCACGGAAAATCGGTAGAACATCCTCGGGAATAAAGAAATCCGGTGCCAACGGCCAGCCAAGATGTTCCTTGGTCCGCCGGAGTTCTTCCAATCCGAGGGGTTCGCCATGGGCGCCGGGGCTGCCCTGCTTTCCCGGGCTACCGAACCCGATATGGGTTCGGGTTACAATCAACGACGGCTTGTCGGTTGCCTGCCGGGCCGACTCCAAGGCGTTTTCAAGGGACGTGATGTCGTTGCCGTCGGGGACCTGCAGGACCTGCCAGCCGTATGCATCAAACCGCGCGGCCCGGTCTTCAGTAAACGCGATATCTGTGCCGCCTTCGATGGAAATCCGGTTATCGTCATACAGGTAGATCAGTTTGCCGAGTCCCAGGTGCCCGGCCAGGGAAGCGGCCTCGTGGGATACTCCCTCCATCAGATCTCCATCACTGACAATGCCGTAGGTATAATGATCAATTATGGTGTGCCCGGGTCGGTTGAATCGCGCGGCCAGGTATGCCTCGGCCAGTGTCATTCCAACCCCGTTGGCAAATCCCTGCCCCAGCGGGCCGGTGGTGGTCTCCACACCAGGGGTGTGGCCGTATTCCGGATGCCCCGGGGTTCGGCTGCCCCACTGGCGGAAATTCTTCAGTTCTTCTATCGGTAAATCGTACCCGGTCAGGTGGAGCAAACTGTAGAGCAGCATGGACCCGTGACCGGCCGACAATACGAACCGGTCCCGATCGGGCCAGCCCGGATTGCTTGGATTGTGCTTTAAAAAACGGGTCCAGAGTACAAACGCCGCGGCCGCGGCTCCCATCGGCATTCCCGGATGTCCGGATTTGGCCTTCTCCACGGCGTCTGCCGAGAGCATGCGGATGGTATTGATACACCGGGTATCCTGTTCGGTCATGATGCCACTCCTTTCGCCGATGGTTCTTCGCCTTTAATTTTTTTGATAATTTTGGGAATGAAAAAAGAAAAGATAAAGAGCCCGATGGAGAAAAACACTTTAAACGACAGCAGCTCCCCCCAGTTCCCCGACACCCATACCTCTTTTAATGTGCCGATAAAGAAGACAAAGACAAAGGTGCCGACGATGATACCCAGGCCGGTTCCAAAAAAGTAATCCCAAAACCGGACTTTGGTCAAGCCCATCCCGAAATTCATGGGGGTAAAGGGAAAGTAAATCAATCGCAAATAGAGCACGGCTGCAAACCCGTTTCGTTCGATGGCGTCATCATACTTCTTGAGCCGATCTCCGATGAGCTGTGCGGCAAAATCCCGCCCCAATGTTCTTCCTATGAAAAACGATAGGCTGGCGCCCATCATGGCCCCGAACCAGACATATACAAATCCCCAGTAGGGACCGAAAATAGCGCCCCCGATAAAGGTCAGAAGGGTCCCCGGAATAAACAGACTGACGCCGATGGCATACACGAACATAAAGACCACAGGCGCCCAGATCCCTGCGGTATCAAGGAATTGACCCAGAGCTTCCGCGGTAAGATATCCCCGCACCGGCGTATACCGAAAGACAAGAATTGCCGACACGATAAAGGTAGCCAGGACCAGTGCTTTGATCAGTGCATTGGACATATTTTTTTTTGGATTGGGAATTGCATTTTCCATGGCAGTGTTGCCCTCTTCGGATGGCTTGGGTGATACCATACGGTCCTCACGACGTGGTTACAGGTTTAATGCCATTTCCGGGCCGTTGGATCCGGCCGGATATAAATGCAGCAATGCGTTCCGATCACCACAGGTTTCACAGGCTTCCAGAATCGGTGTTAGAAATGCCCAGGACGTCTCGACGCTGTCCTGACGCCAGAACAGCGTCTGATCCCCGACCATACCATCTAGAAGTACTTTTTCGTAGGCGTCGAGTATCGGTGCCGTGGTGTTCTCCGAATAATGAAAATCCATGGTGACCGTGCGCAGCCTTACACGGGCGCCGGGAGATTTGGTCTGAAACGTGAGTGCGATCTTCTCCTCCGGATAAATCCCAAGGATCACCCGGTTGGCCAGAATATCCGTGCCCAGGATGTTTCGAAACATGGAATGGGGAACCGGACGGAAGTAAATGTCAATCTCCGTGCGCTTTTCCGAGAGCCGCTTGCCCGACACCAGGTAGAACGGCACCCCCTGCCAACGCCAATTATCCAGGTACAGTTTCATCATGGCATAGGTCGGGGTGACCGAGTCGGGGGACACCGCCTGCTCTTCCCGGTAGCCGGGGACGGGGCGGCCGTCGATTTCACCGGCAGTATATTGACCCAGTACCAGGTTGGTATCCAGTCGGTCCACCGGGAACGGCCTCAGGGCGCGATATACTTTTATTTTTTCATCCCGCACCCGTTCGGCCTGGAACACGGCGGGCGGCTCCATGGCCGTCAAAGCCAACAGCTGCATCATGTGATTTTGAAACATATCCCGAACCACACCGGCCTGTTCATAGTATCCGGCCCGGTGCTCCACACCCAGGCTCTCCGTGGCGGATATGCGCACACCGGCGATATACCGGCGATTCCACACCGGTTCGAAAATGGCGTTGGCGAAACGGAACATCAGCACATTTTGAACGGTTTCCTTGGCGAGATAATGGTCGATGCGAAATACCTGGTGCTCCTGAAAATACTCGTGGATGCCCCGATCCAGCTCAATGGCGGAGGGAAGGTCTCGACCGAAAGGTTTTTCGATGACCAGCCGGGACCAACCGCTGCCGTTGGTGTTTTCCCCGGCAAGACCGGCCTGCCCCAGCATCCGTGCCACCGACATGTACAGTGTTGGCGGCAGCGCGAAGTAGAATATTCGGTTGCCTCGGGTATGATGACGCCGATGGATCTCTCGAAGCATATCGGCGAGGGTCTCGAAGTGCGATGGCACGTCATATTGCAGGGGGCAATAATACAAGTGCTCCAGAAACCGGGTCACGACGTCCGTGGCTGAACCATCCGAAACCGACAACGCCTCTCCCATGCGATCGCGGAATGTCTCATCGGTCAGCTCCGTTCTCCCGCAGCCCACAATGGCGAAATCTTCTGGAAGGCTCCCGATCCGGTACAGATTAAACAATGCCGGCATCAGTTTTCGAGCCGTCAAATCGCCGGTGGCACCGAGAATTGTAATCGTGCTGGGCTCGGTGCAGATCGCGGCAGCGGCGGAACCATTGCCGGCGGCCGCGCATGGCGCGATAATGGCATCCGGATCGGATGGGGCTGTGTCTGCCATGGGTTATCTCCTGATTGACTAAGGGGATGTTTTCACCGCGTGTCCACCGAATTCACGTCTCAGGGCTGCCAGCACCCGATCGGTGAATGTATTCTCCTGCCGGGACCGGAATCGCCGCATCAGAGAGAGGGCGATCACCTCTGCCGGAACATCGGTTTCAATGGCCTGCTGGAGGGTCCAGCGGCCCTCTCCCGAATCCTCAACATATCCCTGAATATCGGTCAGCCGGGGATCCTTGGCAAATGCCGGCTCGAGCAGTTCCAGAAGCCAGGAGCGGACCACACTGCCTTGATTCCAGAGATGGGCAATCTGTTGATAGTCAAAGTGATCCCGGTATGCGGAGGCCTCGAGAATTTCGAACCCCTCACCGTAGGCCTGCATCAGCCCGTATTCGATACCATTGTGGACCATTTTGACGAAATGCCCGGCGCCGGAAGGACCGCAATACAGGTACCCCTCCGCGGGTGCAAGGGTTTGAAAAACGGGCTCGAGCCGATCGAAGTGCTTTTTTTCCCCGCCGATCATCAGGCAGTAGCCTTCGGTCAACCCCCAGATCCCTCCGCTTGTGCCGACATCCACGTAGCCGATGTGTTTTTCCAGCAATGCCTCTGACCGGCGGATGTCATCTTTGTAGTACGTGTTGCCCCCATCGATGAGAATGTCTCCTTCATCGAGAATTTCACTGAACTTGGAAATATGCTGATCCACAGCCTCTCCGGCCGGCAGCATGAGCCAGACCAATCGCGGCGCCGGCAGTTGCTGAACCACCTCTTGGATGGAAAAGGCAGTGGCGGCACCGTCTTCTTCGGCCAACTGACGGGTTTGCTCCGGAGAGCGGTTGTAGGCAACAACGTCGTGCCCGCCCCGAAGCAGCCTTCGGGCCATGTTCATCCCCATGCGTCCCAATCCGATCATGGCCAGTTTCATGATGCCTCCTCTATCGGTTTGCCGGTTTAGCCGGTTGGCCGGTTTGCCCGTGGGCCCGATTAAAATGCGGAGTGTTGGAGTGGTGGAGTAATGGAGTACTGGAAATTCCCTCGTTGGTCCATCACTCCACCACTCCATTACTCCACTACTCCGTTCTAGCAGCTCCCGGCATCCAGTATCCAGCATCCAGTATCCAGAATCCAGCATCCAGTATCCAGAATCCATCCTACGTACATTCATCCACTTGGCAGGCCCGCCCCTTCAGGCTGAAGAAGAATTTAAGCCCTTTTTTGATCTTGTCGGAGAATATCTTGGGGGAGAAGAAATTGCCCACCACCTTTTTGTTGATTTCACCGATGGTCGGGTAGGGATGGATGGCCGAGGCAACGGTGGAAAGCTTGACCTTGCCGTTGAGGGCCGCCACCCACTCACTGATCAGGATACCGGCCTGGGGACCAAAGATCTGGACTCCGATGGGTTTTTCTTTTTCGTCCAGGAGCAATTTTACTTTTCCGATCCGTTCCTCTTCGGCCAGGCTGCGATCATTATTACGGAATTCCTCTGTGTACACCCGGTAATCGATCCCCTGAGCCTTCGCCATGGTTTCATTCATCCCGATATTGGCCAGCTCCGGATCCGTGTAAGTGCACCAGGGAAGATACGTGTAATCGGTTTTGCGCGGCAGATGAAATATCGCGTTACTTACCACGATACCCCCTTCGTAGCCGGCGGCATGGGTAAACTGAAATCCGCCGTTGCAGTCTCCGGCCGCATAGATATGCTTTTGGCTGGTGCGAAGACGATCGTCGACGTTAATTCCGCGACGGCCCACATCGACGCCGATGGATTCCAGGTTCATACCGTCGGTATTGGCTCTACGGCCCAGGGCCACCAGGAGCGTCTCCGCCTTGAGCCGGGAGGTGGAACCGTCGGGATGTCTGATCGTAACCTCCCGCTCCGGGCCAAGATCTCTGGCTGCGATGACCTCGGTACCCATGTGAAAGACCACCCCTTCGGACTTCAGCACGGCCTCTACGCCATCGGCCATGTCCTTGTCTTCCTTGCCGAGAATCTGTTTGGCACGTTCGATCACAACGATCCGGGATCCCAGCCGCTGGAAGGCCTGGGCCATTTCGATGCCGATCGGCCCCCCACCGAGAATGATCATCGACGAAGGCAAATTGTCGAGATAAAATATTTCACGGTTGGTAATGAAGGGGGTCTGGTCCAGTCCCTCAATGGGGGGAATGGCGGGTGAAGAACCGGTCGCCAGAACCCAGCGGTTGGCAGAGAAGGATGACCCATTCAACTGCACGGTATGCGCGTCGGTAAACCGTGGATCCCCGAATTCCACCCGGGCTCCCAGCCGGCAGAACCGCTCCTGGGAATCATGTTTCTGAATGACGCCGATCACCGAACGGATTCGATCAGACACCTTTTGAAAGTCCACCGGAGGTAAATCCACGGAGGGCAGACCATAACGGACGCTGTGCCGCATTTGATGATACACATGGGCAGACTTGATCAGGGTTTTGCTGGGAACGCATCCAAAGTGCAGACAGTCTCCCCCCAGCTCTTTCTCTTTTTCGATGAGCAACGTTTTCGCGCCGAGCTGCGCGGATCCGGAGGCTACTGTCAGACCGGCAGCGCCGCCTCCAATGACTCCGATATCAAAATCAAAGTTTGCCATGGGTTTCTCCTGGTGCACGGTTCTGCCGAAATTCCGGCATTGAGTGGCGCCACACGCCGCCCCGCCCCCAACCGATGGGGCCATGAATATGGTATACGCTGGTCCTATTTCCCGTTTAACGACCAATCATAATCCAGGTACTTGATCCGAATGCGGTCTTTCCGTTCCTCCAGCTGCTGTTTAAAATCCCCCCGCGCATAGGCAAGAATAAACGGGAGAACACCGTCCGGAAAATCGCCGCCGTACCACTTAAATATCCGGCTGACATACAAGGTGTCGCCTTGCAGATAATTGTACCTGGGGTCGTTGAGAAAATCTCGAGTGGCCGCGTCCAGCTGCTGGTCCAGGATGTCGCCCCGGTAGGGTTCCGAGATGAGCGGTGGACAGCTCTTGGATGCGCAATTGACGGCAAAATGTACCCGGGGATCCTTGTATGCTTTGCGCAGAATCCCGTGTTCGACATCATCCAGGGACATCACCCGGTCGTCGACCCGTACGATTTTTTTCTTCCAGGGGCCGGTGGAAAATACACCAAGCTCCCGGATCGACTGGATGTCGGGATATGCGGCCAGGATCACTTTGAGGGTCCACGCATTGTAGGCATTGACATAGAACGCATAGGTTTCATCCCGGTCCAGGCGAGCGATATCGGTGTTTTCCAGCAACCTCAGGTATTCATCAAGACGGGCCTCCTCCTGTTTCAAACCCCGGTAGTCGACCATGCCGTTGTGGACGTATCGCTCCAGAAGATCTGTGTAGATGGAATTGTCCACAAGGGATGCGCCACCACTTGCTGGAAAGAAAAGCAGAATGGAAAACAGAACAAGAAGTGGCGATGCTGAGCGTCTTGTCATGTGTCAACCTCCAAGCGTTATCCGGTCGAGACGATGGTTTCGGATTAAAAGCTCTGGGCTAAATTTCTGGCGTCCTCGATGGCTGCCGCCTTCGAGGCATCCGCCGCGTCAGGTCCTGCCAGGGTACCCTCAACGATGACGCGTTGCACGTCGGTGAATCCAATAAACCCGAGAAACAGCTCAAAGTATTTGGTCTGTAGATCAAACGCTTCGGTATCACTGCCGGCGGGGTATGCCCCCCCTCTGGAATAGGAGATAAAGACGGGCTTTCCGGTCACCAGCCCCTGGTAGCCTTCCTCAGGAGAAAAACTGAACGTGTAGCCGGGTTGGACAATCACGTCGATAAAATGTTTCAGCCGATAAGGGATACCGAAATTCCACATGGGTACGGCAAAGACGAGCTTGTCTGCAGAGGTGAAGCTTTCGATGACCGCTTCCACGGCCTTCCAGGCCACGGCCTCATCGTCGGTATGGTCCTGGCCGTTCAGAATGGCGTATTTGGCGTTCAGGGTAAATCCATCGAAAGTAGGCAGTTCCGTGGTAAACAGATTGATGGATGAAATCTGATCATCGGGGTGTGCGGCTCCATAAGCTTCGACAAACGCATTGGCGGCGGCCATTGAATAGGACCGTTCTCCCCTGGGAGATGCCTGGATATAGAGTAGTTTGCTCATGATACCCTCCTTTTACGTTTACGCGTCTTGGCAGCCTTTTGTTTCTGTTTTCCATTGACCCATTTATTTGCTTCGTCAAAACACAGCGGGCGGTAACGGCAACCCCACTGATCGCAGTACTCGACGGCACTGCCGAAACAATCGAAATTCCCTTCCGCGATCTGAATCTCGCGGATCAAGTTTGCTTTGGTTTTACCGAAAGAGTTGATCCCGTGTTTTTTGGCGATCACCCTGAGTTCCTGCATCTTCATACACGCGTCTCCTTGTCATAAAGCGTCTGCTGATGGTTTCACGGTTAATCGGAATCTTTTCCAACGGAGGCCAACGCTTTTCCGGACTCCATTTATTTGAATGCTTCCGGGAAATCGATCTCGGATCCGGCAAACAGTTTAAAACGGCGGGCCATTCACTCCGGACATTCGACCGAAGTCGCTGTTTGCGAAAATACAGTAAGAACTGCTGTTTCGTTCCGCAACGGTGAAGGAGAACAGCGCACGGAATATCTAGTCATATTTTTCAATCGCCCCTTCCGTTCGTCAGTCGTTCAATATTGGATCACCTTACAATTGGCCCAAAAAACCATGACATCGTTCCTGCATTGGCCATCACCGAGGACGTTCGGTGGAATGTCCGGAATAGAGGAATGGCAGTACAGTTGCTCCGAGAACGGGTAAGTTCCGTAGCCGAAACACGGTTCAATGGGAACTGAACCGATGAATGTCGGATGGCGCTTCCGCGGAGCCTCACCACCGTCTCATCTGCGACCCGATGCCCGTCCCCCTCCTCGAGCAGAAAGCGGTAGCCCATGGTTATTATAAGTTATTTATTATCCTTGTTCGCCGGTCTCATCCTTTTATAATTGACAGATATTTCCTTGTAACGTTAATAAATTACCTCTTTTACAACATCTCGGAAAGGTATGCCCAATGAAAGATCTCATGTCCACCAAAGAAGTGGCCCACCTGCTGTCGATCAACGAGAAGATGGTCTACACGCTGATTTCCGAGAAGGGCCTTCCGGCCACCAAAATTACCGGAAAATGGCTGTTCCCGACCCATTTGGTCCGCCAATGGATTGAAGCCCACACACAAAACATCCCGGAAACGGAGTCTCGGCTGCCGCCATACGATGGTCTGCTCATCATGGCCGGCAGCAATGACCCCCTTCTGGAGCAGACCATATCCCTGTTCAACCGGATCCACCCCGGGCAGATTGCCGTATTTGGTAATCTTGGCAGCATGGGCGGCATCGCCGCCTTGCGGCAGAATCTCTGCCACATTGCCTCGAGCCACCTGCTCCAGAAGGATGGGGCCGAGTATAACTTCGACTTTGCCTTAAAGGAGCTGGATCAGATGCCGGCCATCGTCAATTTCTGCCGCCGGGAGCAGGGCCTCCTCCTGCAACAGGGCAATCCCAAAGAGATTTCCCATGTCTCGGACCTGTCCCAACCCGGTGTGCGCATCGTCAATCGCCCCATGGGGACCGGTACCCGGCTGTTATTTGACCGTGAATTGGAAAAATCAGGACTTCGCGGCCCCGCCATCGAGGGCTATGAGGTGGAGATCGCCAAGCACCTGGATGTCGGCATCGAAATTCTTTCCGGTCGGGCCCATGCGGCGCCCGGAATCCGTCCGGTGGCGGCCCTGCTGGGGCTCGACTTTATCCCCATCCGGTGGGAGCGATACGATCTGCTGGTCCGAAAAGAAAAATTTTTCGACAAAGGGATTCAACTGTTTTTGGGAATGCTGCATGAACCGGCATTTTTGGAAATCGCCGAAAAACTGGATGGATATGATGTGACCACCAGCGGGAAAATGCTGTTCCCCCAAGATACTGCGAAAGGAGAGTGAACGATGGGTTTACGTCTACGACTCGCAACCGCACTGATCGCATTGGCACTGGTATTCGGAATCACCGGCGAATGTCTGTCCGGACAACAGGTGGTCATCTTCCATGCCGGCAGTCTGACGGTTCCCTTTGCCGAAATGGAAAAGCGTTTCGAATCCCTGCATCCGGATATCGACATCCGAAGGGAATCCGGGGGTAGTACCAAAATGGCCCGACTGATTTCGGAACAGTACAGGCCGGCGGACATCATGGCATCGGCCGATTTTGCCGTTATCGACAAAACGCTCATACCCGATTTTGCGTCCTGGAACATCCGCTTTGCCACCAATCAATTGGTTCTATGTTACACCGATCAAAGCCGCTACGCAAAAGAGATTTCTCAAGACAATTGGCCGGAAATCCTCCAAAGACCCGGCGTTGTGTGGGGGCATTCCGATCCGAACCTGGATCCTTGCGGATACCGAAGTTTGATGGTGCTGCAGCTTGCCGAAAAATATTACAATAGTCCCGGACTCTACGACCGGCTGATTGCCAACCGACCGGAGCAGAATGTCCGTCCCAAGGCCATCGAACTGGTGTCTCTGCTGAAATCCGGGAAGATGGACTATGCCTGGGAATACCTCTCGGTGGCGGTTCAGCGAGAGTTGAATTATGTCATACTCAACGATCACATCAATCTCGGTAACTACCGGTATGATGACTTCTACCGACAGGCAACGGTTCAGGTCAGCGGGAAAAAACACGGCACTCAAATTACCCGGACCGGCAGATCCTGCACGTATGGCGTCACGCTGATCCGAGGGTGTGAAAATCAGAAGGCGGCGATTTTATTTCTGGAGTACCTGATGAAACCCGACGGTGGTCTGGCCGTGTTAAAGAAAATGGGTCAGCCGCCGTTTGTGCCACCCCGTGTACCCGACAGCGGCATGCAAAAACGCCTGCCCGATTTACTTCAAAACTCAGTCGAGGTGCGTCAATAGCAAGCCGGCGGCGGCCGACCCGGTCCAATTCGGTCCGTCCGCTGTTTGTTCATTTTTTATAAAAGCCGAAAAGGAGGAACCATGAAACGAACTCTAGCGTGGATATTGTTTGTTCTGATGTGCGGTTACGGTACGGCATCGCCGGGTTGGAGTGAGGACAGGGTACTTAAGATGTCGACCACCACGAGCACCCAGGCCTCGGGTCTGCTCGACATCCTGCTGCCGGAGTTCGAAAAAGACACCGGAATCCGGGTCAAAGTATTTGCCAAAGGCACCGGTGCCGCCATCCGCGACGGCATGGACGGCAATGTGGACGTCATCTTTGTACACGCCAAGGCCCGGGAGGAAGCATTTATTGCAGAGGGATACGGCACCCGGCGCTACGCGGTGATGCACAACGACTTTATTATCATCGGACCCCCGAAGAATCCGGCCGGCATCCGAAACAAGGACACCGCGGCGGCGGCGCTTCAAAAAATCGCCTCCCAAAAGACATCGTTTATCTCAAGGGGAGACGACAGCGGCACCCACACAAAGGAACAGGCCCTCTGGAAGGCCACCGGATTGAAATTGGTCAATGAAACCACCACCATTGTCAAAAAGGGGAAGACCCGTAACATCTCTTTTGTCCATCCGGATGGATTGGGTACCTGGTACATGTCCATCGGGCAAGGCATGGGAAAGACCATCACCTACGCCGAGGAAAAACAGGCATACACCCTGGCGGATCGAGGCACCTTCATCAAATACAAGTTCGGAAGGGACGGGGGATTGGATCTGAACATATGCTGCGAAGGCGACCCCGGATTGCACAACCCTTATGGGGTGATTCCGATTAATCCCGAGAAATTTTCCCACGTTCAGTATGACATGGCCAAAACGTTCGCCGATTGGCTGGTATCACCCCGCGGGCAAACTCTCATCAAGGAATATCGCCTGCTCGGTAAACAGCTATTTTATCCGGACGCCATGTAAGCCGAATCGTGGCGACCCAACAAGCACATGTGCTTGAGTTGCGTGTATAGGACGGATCCCTGTGGAACTTCTCATTGACAGCTTTCTGTCGGCCATCCTTCTGATTGTCTCTCTGGACCAGGAGATGCTTTCGGTGGTGGGGGTGTCGTTACGGGTCAGTACGAGTTCCACATTGATCGCCGGCATGATCGGCATTCCCATGGGGATCGGCATCGCGTCCAAATCCTTTGCCGGCAAGCGGCTGGTCATTACCGTCCTTAACACACTCCTGGCGCTGCCGACGGTCGTTATCGGACTGATGGTATATGCGTTCATCTCCCGCAGGGGTGTCCTGGGCATGCTGGATCTGCTCTATACCCAAAAAGCCATGGTGATCGGCCAGGTCATCTTGATTGTTCCGGTGGTGGCCACGCTGACCATCGCCGCCGTAAGCCGGATCGACGATCGATACCGGAAAACAGCCATGACCCTGGGTGCCAATGCCCGTCAGACGGCGCTGGTTATCATCCGGGAAGCTAGATTCGGCATCATGGCCGCGGTGATCGCAGCATTCGGCCGGGTGATTGCCGAGGTCGGAATCAGCATGATGCTGGGAGGAAATGCCCGGGGATTTACCCGTACCATGACGACGGCCATGGCCCTGGAATACGACAAGGGGCAGTTTACCCTGGCGGTGGCGCTGGGCATCATTTTGATGGCTCTTAGCTTTGGAATGAACCTGCTGTTTCATTTTTTTCAGGGGAGGGCCCGCTCCTGATGCTTTATACCCTCTCAGGGCTGAAGCAGGAATACGGGGATCGGACGGTGCTCGATATCCCCCGGTTGTCCATTGATGAAGGGGATATCTACGCTCTGCTGGGTCCCAACGGGGCCGGGAAAACAACCTTGCTGAACATCCTGGCGTTCCTTTCCCGACCTAGCAGCGGATCGATCCGGTTTCGGTCCCGGGACGTGGCATTTTCCGAACCGGCGCTCCAGCGTCTCCGCCGGGAAGTCATCATGGTGGATCAGGCGCCCATATTGTTTACGTCCACCGTTTACCGGAATGTGGAGTTCGGCCTGAAAGTGCGCCGGATCCCTGCGAAGCAGCGTCATCGGATGATCGACGAAGCACTGGACCTGGTGGGAATGAGCCCCTTTGCCCATGCCATGGCGCACCAGCTGTCCGGAGGGGAAACCCAACGGGTGGCATTGGCCCGAGCCCTGGTCGTGGAACCGGGTGTGCTTCTCTGCGACGAGCCCACCTCCAGCGTCGACGCAGAGCACCAGGCCGCCGTGGTGGCCATTTTAAAGCGGATCAACAGGGAAAAACAGATCAGCATCATCTTTACCACCCACGACCGGCTCCAGGCCGTCGCCCTCGGAAAACAGACCATTTACCTAGACCAGGGCCGCCCGGTGTCCAACGGTTTGGAGAACGTTTTCCCGGTCACCCTCACGCCCACCCTCCAGGGCCAGGTTGAATGCGCGGTTCCGGGATCGATCTGCCTGACGCTGCCGGCATCGGCCTACTGCGGAGGGACCAGACAGCAGCGTATTCTGATCGAGCCGGCCCGGCTGTCCCTTGTTGATGCGGCAACCCCGAATCCGAACGCAAATCGATTCGAGGGCCGGATCATCCAGTTGTCCGAAGAAAAGGGGCAGATCCGCATCGTGGTGGATGTCGGGATATGGCTCCATCTGCTGATGGAACCGGATGCCTACCGCAGAAGCCCGCCTCTGGTGGGGGAAACGGTCGCGGTGTCCATCCCGCCGGAGGCCGTCCGATTCATGTAATGCCATGGACCCAACCGGGCCTCGCCAAGGCGGAGCTTTGTGTTGAGTTTACGGCCACATTGTCCTACACAGGAATTCATAGGGATTCCCCCATGCCCTTTTGGATTCCGTTTGCCTGACCTGCCTGCCAGGAAGCCATACAAGAGAGGAGAGTCGTCATGAATCTTCCGAACCCGGTGATTGTCGTCCCCGGCATCACGGCCACTTACCTGCAGGACCAATACCCGCTCCCCCCCGAGCATGTCTGGACAGTGCTTAAGAAGGATTACGAGCGGGTCGCGCTGCACCCGGACAATGTCAGCCATGAGGCAAGCGAGCCTTCCCGGGTGGTTCCGGACCAGATTTTTGAGATCGCTTACAGGGAGCTCATCGAGGAACTTCGATATAACCTGTCGCCCACCCCGGATGCGCCGGTTCCGGTATTTCCGTTTGGGTACGACTGGCGCCAACCGCTGGAGGAAACCGAACGGGAGTTGGCAGGGTTCGTTGACGAAGTGCTTGAACGGACATCGTTGCTGAGGCACTATCACAAGGCCGGCTTTTCCAAAAAGCCCCGAGTCTCCCTGGTGGGTCACTCCATGGGGGGGCTGGTTATCACAGGCTATCTGGCACGTTATGGAAAAGAAGCCGCCGTCGACAAAGTGATTACCCTGGCAACACCTTACCGCGGGTCCTTTGAAGCGGTCATCCAGGTGGCCACCGGCACAGCCAACCTGGGCACCGGCGAACCGGTTTCCAGGGAACGGGAGGCCGCCCGGTTGACGCCCGCGTTGTATCACCTGTTGCCGGCATTCAAGAACGGACTGGTCCCCCCACAATTGCCGGCGGATGCCCTCTTCGACCCGAAGCAATGGCAACCCAGTGTCGTGGCCACCATCGCCCAAACCATCCGGCGAACCGGACTGCCCGGGGATCCTCCGAAGCAGCGTGCCGAAACCCTGTTCCGCAACCTGCTCCAACAGGCCAAGAAACACCGCACTAGGATACGGCGATTTCAACCTGCCCATGCCGGGATGGACCCGGCTGATTGGCTGGTGGTCATCGGTGCCGATGCCGTCACCCGGGTGCGGATTGAAATCAAGCGCGTTTCCGGAAAACCTCAGTTTCGGCTCCACTCCCTGGATCGCGAGAACCAGTGGGACAGCAGCGATCCTGCGGAACGACGCATGACGGGCGACGGCACCGTCCCTTTCGAGGGGGCGCTGCCGCCATTTTTACCGGAGGATCGACTGGTCTGTGTCACGCCGGACGACTATGGCTACTGGGAACTTCAGGACAAGGCGCTCACCAAAATGGGAGGATTCCATGGCATTCTGCCGAACATGAACATGCTCCAGCGGATGATTACCCGTTTTCTGACCGGAAAGCGGGACACTTATGGCAACACATGGGGCCGCCGGGTCCCCGGCGTCGCCCGTTGGAACCCTCCGCTGAAAATGAGGGAAAAGTAACCCATGCCCATAGATTCCCCCGGCTTTAGCCGGGGGAATCTATAATGGAGTGTTATACTATGACGGAGATCGCCCCCTGATCCGGTTTCAATTCGGGCATTTTACTCAGGATCAGTAACCTACAGATGGTACTTGGTGACGGAGATGATGAGACATTTGGAACATGACGACCCGGAGCTTGCCGAACTCATCCACCGGGAATCCCAACGGATCGAAACCACCCTGAATCTCATTGCGGCGGAAAGCCATGCACCGCCGTCGGTGCGGGAGGCCCTGGGGTCTGTTTTCAATGAAAAAACCATCGAGGGATAGCCGGGTCGGCGATTCCATGCGGGGTGTATCCATGCCGATAAGGTGGAAGAACTGGCCGTATCCCGCTCCAAAACACTTTTCGGCGCCGAGTATGCCAACGTTCAACCCCACAGCGGCACCTCGGCGAATCTGGCGGTCTATTTTTCACTCCTGGAAACAGGAGACCGGGTGCTGGCCATGAGCCTGCCCCATGGCGGCCATCTTTCCCACGGTCATTCCGCATCCATTACAAGCCGATGCTTCGAGTTTGCCCATTATCCCGTGGATCTGAAGACCGAGCAGATTGACTACGACCGGGTCGAGAAAATCGCCCAAACGTTTCGACCCCGCATGATCGTGACCGGTGCCAGCGCCTATCCCCGCCTGATTGATTACGACCGGATGGCCAACATCGCCGGCGGGATCGATGCCTATCTCATGGCCGACATGGCCCACATTGCCGGTCTGGTTGCCGCTGAAGTCATTCCCAGTCCTGTGCCCCTGTGTGACGTGGTAACATTTACCTGCTATAAGACACTGATGGGCGGACGCGGTGGAGTCATTCTGGCCAAGGGGCCCCATGGGGCCAAGATAGACCGTACGATTTTTCCGGGCAGTCAGGGAACCAGCCCGGTGAATGCGATTGCGGCCAAAGCAATGACCTTCAAACAGGCCATGACGCCAGCCTTTCGCCGGATTCAAGCTCAAACCATCGCCAACGCAACCCATCTCGCTGCCGATCTTCAGGCCCGGGGATTCCGTATCGTGACGGGAGGAACGGAAAATCATCAAGTCATCGTGGATGTGGGAAGCCAGGGTCTGGAAGGGGGTCTTGCCGAACGGACCCTGGAAGCCGTCGGCATCATCGCCAACCGGAATGCGATCCCATCAGATGCCACGACCCCCCCGTCGGTAAGCGGTGTTCGGCTGGGAACCAGTGCGTTGTCGGCAAGAGGCATGGGGAAATCAGAAATGAAACGGGTCGCTGAGTTGATCGAAGCAGCCCTGGGAGATCCGGAGGATCCACAGCGGCTGGCGGGCGTTGCATCTGCGGTCCGGCAACTCTGCGCAGAATTTCCAATCTATTCAGAGAAGGGGATGACAAATGAGTGAAAAGGCATTTCAGGACTATTACCCGGATGATACGAGCCACTGCTATGGATGCGGCCGGTTGAATCCTCACGGATACCAGATCAAAAGTTATTGGGACGGCGATGAATCCGTGGCCCATTTTACCCCTCAGCCGTACCACACCGCCATTCCGGGATTTGTTTACGGTGGATTGCTCGCCTCCCTGATCGACTGTCACGGCACCGGAACCGCTGCGGCCGCCGCTTACAAGGCGCGCAATCGGGAGATGGGCTCAGCGCCCCCGCTCCGATTTGTCACCGGGTCCCTGCACGTTGATTTTCTCCTCCCGACGCCGTTGGGTCCGGAGCTGGAGCTCCGCGGAAAGGTACTGGAAGTCAAGGACCGAAAAGTGGTGGTGGAGGAGACCGTATCTGTCGATGGCAACATCTGCGCAAAAGGCAAGGTGGTTGCCGTTTTGATGCCGGAGCATTTGATGCCAAAATAAACCATCCGTGCCATTCTGGGGGCCCGGTGGAAAACGACATCCGGGCACCCGGAGCCTTGCATTTTCGGGAAGGACAGGATACACCGATGCCGTCCGACTCCTTCTCCCCACGGCGGGTCGGGCATCACAGGAATTAGATGATTCGGGAAAGCAAACAGGATGACCACAGCTGATTATTACCGGCAAGCATTTAACACGGAAGCCCTCTCCGAATTGTTCCCCGATGAACGGGCCGACCGCTTCTTCGAAGCCCTGCTGGGCGATCCGGAAGAAGGTGCATACAATATCCGTCTTACATTCAAGGATGCCGGCGACGACCGTCTGGAATTCGAGTTTCAGCTGACCCCGAGACCCGGCAAATGTCTGCGTTGCAATTTGACCTACGGTCTTCCGGATGTATTTTCGCGGCATCCCATCATCAACGTCCAGGGCCTGGTTGACGCCATCGACCGATTTTTAGACGGCAAAGGTCACTGCACCGACTGGACCCTGGGCCGCGTTCGGGAAGTCCATCCAAAGCTCCATTCAATTCCCCTGACAACCCGCATCATGCCGTAATTCTCCCCGGAGCGTGCCACTCCAACTGGAATATCGTGATGGCCATGCAGGCATGTCACGGTGTGGAACCCCCTCCTGGAGATTTGAACAAGTTATCAACAATTGAGCCCTCCATTTGTTGAAATGTTCTCAAATAGTTAATCGACTTATCAACAAAATTGACAAGCCGGTATTGTGTCAAAACCACCATATGTTGGATAGTTTTCATCTTGACATACAATATGGGCTATATTATTAGGATAGTTGCCTGTGTTGTCGTGAACCAACTCACTCCGGGGGATGAATGAGAGGCGTAGAGCAGCTCAAACAGCATCTGGTTCCTAAACTGGCAGAACGAGGGATGGCTCCCGGAGCAATCCCTCTTTTTATTCGCGGTCTGGCCATATCCATAGCAAAGAGTCCGGATATCAGCGCGGCCTCTATCAATGTGCATATGCAACGTATGGGTTGGGATGGGTTTGATATGGACCGCGACGAACTGAACGTCGTCCTCAACTGTTTCAAGGCCGCCGGGTTGAAGAGTTTGAGGCAGAAGCCGGCCCGCTGGTTTTTCAAAGCGTTCGATCCATCTGATGACCATTCGTCCGGACGACCATCTGACGACGATTTTGAAACAGATCCGGCATTTAACAAAAAAACCACAACCTCGGCGGCAAGCGGCAGGATATCGATGCAGAAATAGCGGGTCGCCACTTTCCGGTGTGCCGTCCGGCCCCTCACCTCCTCCATTGAGGGCCGTGTCATTCTGACGGAGACCTTGGAAGGATCGGAATGAAACCATCGGGTATGAAAGCCTCCAGACCGTCACCGTTCAAAGGGCTCCAGGACCCATCTGAGCAGTATCCGCATTTTAACCACGGCTTATCGCAAGCATCCGACTATTCGGAACCGGACGAAACGTTGCTGACACCCAACCGGAGACAAGATCAACGATACGACGTCGAAGAAGGCGCCCTGGTCGTCTATGACCGTCGTACGGACCGGGAAATCGGATTTGTGAAGGATCTTGGGCCCGGCGGGTTGTCCTTTGAATATTTCGACGTGGGAGCACCGGTGATCGAACATGGTGAATTCGGTCTGCTGGTTCTGGACTCGAATTACTATATCGGTAAAATTCCATATCGGATTGTTTCCGATTATGAGTTGGAAACAGAAGACCACAGCCCGATCCCGATTCGGCACTGCAGCGTCCATTTCGACCACCCGAACCAGGAGAAAAGCCGTGAAATAGAAGCGTTCATCGCTATGTTTTCCGGCGAGGGCATCCACTAACACCGCTAGCCGTACAGCCTTCCCTTTCCCTATCGACCGTTTCCTGATATTCTGATCCCCCATGGAGCACGCCCCACCGAAACGCTCTGATCCATCACCCGTATTTCGGAGATGGATGGTCGTCGCCGTGTTCACCGGTGTCATGCTGCTCGGACTTCCCGTTTTTCCAATGATGTGGAGCGCCCTGGCCGCCGGTTTTCCCGTTTTCGTTCAAATGGCGACGATACTGTTTCTACCCATCGGCCTGCTGGCCTTGGTCACTGGGATCTGTACAGTTTCTGGAACACAAAGCAGGGTATTTTTAGTTCTGGTTGTTCTGCTGTGCATCGGATTCGGTATCCTGATGCAGGTGATGACCATCACGCCGGTGGAGCAGATTCATGCAGCCGAGTATGCCGTTCTGGCCGTTCTGGTCTATCGAGCACCGGCAAAGGAAATCGATTCTCGTGCGCGGGGTCTGATCGCACTGACGTACACATGTATCATCGGCGTTGTGGACGAGATGATTCAATATGTGCTCCCGAACCGTGTGTTTGATCCGAGAGATATCGCCGTCAATTGGACGGCCGGTGGCTTCGGTGTTCTGCTATCCGTTTTGGTACACCGCCGCATGCGCCGAGCGCACCGACAGAGGGAGATCCACTGAGGGGTGGGATGAGAACTTTAGGGTGTGTCAACAGAGCTGTATGAGCAAAGCATGAGACGGAACAAAATCAAAACCGACGGCAAAGTGATCCTCCGGTCGGTCCCCTCACCGGAAGTGGGACGACGGGTCGTTGGGCTTCTGTCACAATTAATGCCGACCACGCCGCCGGAAAAAATAGCGGCCGGGATCGCCAAACCGCCGGTCGTCCTGGCAAAGCGTATCCGGCCGGAAAAAGGTGAAAAGCTGGTTATGGCCCTGACCAAAATGGGGGCCAATGCCGCTTTTGTACCGCTCAGACCTGGGGAAGAGGAGAAATTGGCCATCGGGAATCTCCAGCCCCGTGTAGTGGAAATTCCCGTGGAGATCACCCCGCCGCCGGGGCGGATTCTGAGAAAGTGGTTGCGCCGGACGACCCTGGCACTCCTGTTGTCGCTGACACTGGTATACGCTGTGGTTGAAACTATCCCGCGCTTTTACCCGAAAGGCATAGCTCCAATCCAGCAGCCGGGCCGGCTCGAACTTGGCGGATTCCGTCCTGTCGGAGAACCGCTGCCCTCCCTTCAATCCATACATCCCCTCGACATGATGGCGGTCATGAAGCTGCAATTCCGGCTGGCTCCGGATCGGAGATTGTCCATGGTACTCGCATCGATTACGAATCTATTCGAGGGAATGATCCTGAACGGAGAGGCGAATGGACGGTTTCGACCCGGTCCGCTCCGATCTGACGGAAACACGCTCGTCATCCCCCTGATCATGGACAACCGGGTTGCGGCGGAAGTTGAGGTCGCACAGCCCCTCACCTTTTCGGGGATGATGGAGGCCGGCGCCACCTGGATCTCCATGTTGGCCACGGCCGTCAATGTCGCCCCCCCACCTCAAATTGAGGAGAACGCCATTCCCGGACTAGAGGCCGCCCTCATGGAGGTGCACGGGCTCGATCCCCGATTGATTCTGAACGGTCTCGGGACCCTGGACACCATCAGCAGGACCCAGGGTCCCCGGTGGTCCATTCTGAAAGCCGCCGCCCGAGGATATGCCAATCTACACATGACGCTTTTCCCGGATCGGACCGGTGGCCTCGACCGGCTGGCTGCCCATGGGCTGGCTCTGTTGGCCCTGGCCCGGTGGATCGATCCGGAAGCGGACCTTTTAATGGAAGAATCCCTTCTCGCGTATCAGATGGGATATACCGCCCATGCCCTGACTCTGCTTCGGGGAAAAGCATTTTACTCGGCAAGTCCATTGGATCGCATGATGGTGGCCTTCATAGCGCGAGACACCCGGCAGTTTGCCGCTTTCCAAACGGGAGACGGGGACATGATACATCGCTATCTGTCGGCGCGGCTGTATCGCGAACTGGACGAAACCCGATCGGCAGAAATATCCTCCGACGCCCTGCTGGCCACCTACCCGGACCTGTTCCCGGCAATGGTCGAGGCCATATATTCAAGTCGGAGGGGCATTGCAGAGGCCGCCAGCCATCGTCTTCTGTCAGAAATCGTGTCTTCTCTGGAAGACAAATCTCCGGATCCCGCGAACCCGTCGAAAACCCCGTCGGCCACAGCAGAGCCTTCAATGCCCTGGGCGTCGTTTGAGACCACGTTGACACAGGCCGACCTGCCAGGGGACACAGCGGTAGGACATATCGTCGACATTTACCTGGCTCGCCAGGTGTATCGGATCCTCTATACCGGTGCCCTCTTTCTACGTTTTCAACTTCTGTTGGAACTCCAAAATGTTACGGCTGCCGCCACCGTCGCAGACCGCCTGCCGCCGGATATGCCCTTGACCCTGACCATGCGGGCACAAATTCTGGCGAACACCGGAAAACCCAAAGAGGCCGCCACTCTGGCAACCCGGGTCATTATGAATCCCAAATCATCCGCCAGACTGGCCCTCCAGGTCGTACAACTTTCAGGGGAGAGACCGGACCGTGTGGGGCATCTGAAAGAGATGACCCGCCGAATGGACAATCGGCCGGGCCACCGGTTTTTCATGGCATCGCTCCTGCAAAAGATCTGGTACGGCGACATGGCCGAAAGGTTTTACAGAAACGGTCTCCGGGCGAATCCGCTCCGATTTTCAGGATATCGGGAGCTGGCCCGGGTGACCGGAACGGCAGATCCCTTGGAGGAAGCCTTGGAAGTGTACGACCATGTAGCGGCCCTTCACATCGCTGCGGGTAATTTTTATGCCGAACAGGCGGATCCCGAAGAGGCTGAAACGTCTCTGCCATTCTACAAACAGGCGTCCCTTCTGGCGCCCCGGGAGACAACGCCGGTTCTGAAAAGACATCGGGTGTTGCTCCAATTGGGCCGCCCTTCAGAGGCGGTGACCGTCCTGAAAGAGACCCTCGATCAAGGAAACATTTCCGGTTCCGGTGAACTGCAGCTGCGCAACACTCTGGCCAGTACCTATCTGGATCTCAAACAGACCCAGAATGCCATGGTCGCCATCGATCCGGTCAAACCGATGGGAGGAGCGGAGATCACCCTGGTCATGGCACGTCTCCACGAAGTCATGGGAGACTATAAGAAGGCCTTTGCCGCGTACCGGGAAATGGTTCAGCAATTTCCGGATGATCGACATATCCGGGCGGCCGCAGCCGGATTTAACTGGCGGGTGGGACGTTTCAAGGTCGCTGCTGATCTTGTGGCTGCGGGGCGACGCGCCGGTTTGACGGGATGTCGGTGGTATCTAGAGCACTTTGCGTTGGCATTTCGAAGCGCCCCGGAAGATCGCCTCCTGTCGGCGGCGACACATCTGCGAGACGCGGGTACAGATCTGTCTGAAATCCGCCGCCTGGCATTCGGGCTGGAAGAGAGACGGGCATTTTCGGCGGCATTTACGCTGATGCACACCCTTTTTGAGGAAGGCGACCGACAGGATATCGACCTGGCCGTCAGGATGGCCGTATTATTGCGCGCATGGAAGGGGGAAACCGTTGCCGGGGAATTCCTTGAAGATTATCTGAAGACACCTCTCCCGGCCGACCAGGCCGAGGTCCTGTATCGATACGGTTTTTTCAAACCGATTCTGGAGGGGCTGGCCGACGTGTCGCAGTACCCCCGGGAAGTTCGCGAACGGATCCGATTGATCCATTTGTCGGCCTGGTTTGGTACCGGTCGCACTGCGGACGGGCTGGACGATCGTATGGTGGGGCATTATCGGGGGAGCTGGCTGCAACGAAAGAAAGCCCAGGTGACCGGGCACATCTCCCCGGACCCGGACCATCTGGCCGGCCGGTACCTGCTGGGGATGACGTCCCGATCCGAACTGCTCGAACGGATCGACAGCCCCCGGCTGCGTTGCCAATACCCTTACATCGCAGGCCTTTCAAAGCGGGCGATTGGCGCATACTCCGTTGCCGCCGCATGGTATCAGCTGACCCGGGAATCGCTTCAGGTGAATCTGGCCGAATTCGGCTGGGCGACCAACGAGATGTTCTGGTGGGCCCATCTGGGCAACAGACACCGGAACCGGAATCTCGAGGCGGATATTTCGGCCTATTTTCAATCCCTGCCGGAAAGGACGGATCAGTGATCCCGAACGTGCGATACGCAATGAGCGCCGGTCTGATTTCGCTCTTATTGCTGATACCCGGTTGCCAGACTGTGTCATAATTATGTACCAATTACTACTGAATAACCGTATCGATAGGTGATATATAGGTTGTAAAATCAAGGAGAACGATATGGCATTCCGATACGGCCAAGACCGAAAGCAATTGG
>Ga0209780_1000080_pt1 | contig 42433 bp, 30 predicted proteins | sample WorMetexBAHAMAS2_FD_187384 | JGI IMG/M metagenome (GOLD analysis project Ga0209780, IMG submission 187384) | Marine gutless worms symbiont microbial communities from Max Planck institute for Marine Microbiology, Germany - Inanidrilus exumae... | ecosystem: Host-associated > Annelida > Digestive...
TCCAGTCCCCCCTTCTGAGCATGGCCACCTCCAGTTGATTTGCCGATTATCTGAAGGCTTACCATGTCCTTGGTTGGGGGGACATTTTATTCCGTTGATAGAGGGACTTTTATCATCGTTGGTGACAGGGCCCTTCGGATCTAGGCGTAGCGCTTTTTCGAGCACTGGAATGGCCTCTTCATATCTGCCTGCAAAGTTCAGAACGGCACCCAGGTGAGGATTGGCTCTTCCTGGATTTAATTCCACAGCCCGCTGCGCCTGGGCGACAGCTTGATCGTATTTTCGTTGCAATCCGTATACATAGGCCAAAGCACCGGATGCTATGGGGTGCGATTCATCAAGTGCAAGTGCTTGTTCATATAATCTAGCAGCCTCTTCCAAAGACTGACGCGGAGATTTGGCCGTACCAAGAATCACTTCCATAAAGTATGTAGCGGCAAGTAAGCATTGGGCATTCGGAAACTCAGGGTCAAGAACAACTGCTTCTTTTGCGATTTTACGAGCTTGAAAATTTGCATCCTTGGTCATACGATACCAACTCTCAAATCCTTGCAAAACCATTACATACGCCCGAACGTTATCCGTCCCTTTAGATAAAAGGCGGGATCGCTCTCCTTGAGTCACTTCGGCACCTACGGCGCTCATGATCTCTAGCGTAATAGCATCCTGTAGCTCGAATATGTCATTCAATTCCCTGTCGTATGTCTCCGTCCAAAGATGGCGTCCCGTGATTGCATCAATTAATTGGGCATTGACTCGGACTTTATTTCCAGCTTTCTGAATACTTCCCTCCAGAACATACCGTACACCCAGCTCTTCAGCCACCTGTTGCACCTTAACGGCTTCACCTTTGAAACTGAACGCTGAGTTACGGGCAATTACGAATAGATTGGGGACTTTGGAGAGGTTGGTTATAATTTGATCAGTGAATCCATCACTGAAATATTCCTGTTCCGGATCTCCGCTCATGTTGTTAAATGGCAGAACGGCAATGGAGGGTTCATCCGGCAATGGGAATGCCATCTTTTCAACGGAGACAGGATCTATCCGGCCTGCCTGATGAAGGTAGATATAGTAGGTGATCAGCCCCGCCGTTGCGACGCCCAATAAAAGGATGGCCGCAAGGGCGGCTTTTCGGGACATTCGTCCGACAAATCGTTTCTCCCCGATCACTTTGCCTGCATGCTCCGCCTTGGTTAAGACTTTGTAAATCCTGACCGGATTGGCGATATTCTTTACGGTGTGCTCTCCGATATACTGGAACCCATATTCGAGCTTGTGTCGGATATTGTCAAAAGCGGTTCCCGAAACGGCAATACCGCCAGGGTCTGCCAGGCACTCAACCCTTGCGGCTATGTTGACGCCGTCGCCATAAATTCTGTCCCCGTCCTCAATGACATCACCAAGGTTTACGCCTATTCTAAAAACCATCTGACGATTTTCCGGAAACTCCGAATTTTTCCCTTTCAGCCCCTCCTGTATCGCCACCGCGCATGAGACCGCATCGACAATACTCCTAAATTCCGCCAGAATATTGTCGCCCGGCGAGTCCACCACCCGTCCTTTGGAGTCCTCAACTTTTTGGAATATCAGATCACGATGGGATTTTAGGGTACTGACGGTGGCCTCTTCGTCGTCCCCCATGAGGCGGCTGTAACCTACCACATCCGCACTGAGGATAGCAGTTAGCTTGCGTTTATAGGTTTCATCAGCCATTTATGACCTTCAAAACTAAACGCAGTATATTTTTTGGTATGGAGACGGTGGTGGGCGTGGTCGAGAGAGAATCCAGCCGGTGATTTGCAGATCAATTCAGGATCAGCGTGAACTAAGAGTTAATAACGCGACAAATCAAGAATTGTCAAGATATTCGTTGTGTTAGCTAAAACTGTAGTATGTCGAGGGAAGGCCTTCCCCTATCTGTTTGATAAGACGCATTAAACTGCTGATGTCTGCACTGATATTTGTTTGGAAATGTAATAATCCAAGACCTGACCCCATTTTTCGCGAGCTACGACCCCGCAAGCAGGGGGCAGGACTCAAGATACAGGATTCATGGAATTCTATATGTAGTAAGCAGTGAATCGCGAAGCGAGGCGCCGTACTTCTTCCCGCTGAACCGATACGACGATTCTTCACGCAGGATACTATGAATCTTAAATGCCGCACTCTCGATTCGTGCCTATAAATAAGAATAATGGCGCGGAAAATTAAAGACATTCCGTGCCACATTCCAACCATTCCTTGGTAAATTTATATAGCCGCAATTTAACATAAATACAAAAACAGTGTTTCATGCTTTTATTTTAATTGGATGGTCATTTACGAAAAATAACTCGAGAAAAATAGGGTGACGAAATCACTGTTGTAAATTAATCTGATTTAGTCACATTCACACGAAACTGGGGTTGAACCAGAGCCGGTTTGTTGTGTACCACAATAAACATTCTTGCGCCTTTGTTCTTCAATTCGAAAATTGCCAAAGAAATAGTCATAGGTAGTTTTTGAAACAGAGTTTTTAATGGCTTTTTTAATCTCATTCATTAGTAGAATCTTTATGATATTAAAAGCCGGAGTGGGGCTTTCTATCAGGTTTCCTTCAAAACTGAAGGTAGAATAATTTATTTTTGTTTCGTTTCGTTTAATGCAGTTGTGGTCGATATTACCTCCGGGATTGTCTTTTCCGAATCGCACCTCAAATTCAAATACAGACGCTAAATTTAATGGCTCATTTATTATTGTTGCACTTCCAATTGGAGGAGAACAATATTTGACTTTTAACAAAGCGGAAATATCTGCTTCCGCTTTTCCTTTTGCCCAGCCCCGACCTGCATCCCAGTTTATAATTGACACAGAGTTACCTGGGTTTTCAATTATGTATTCAAAACAATAAGGGAATGCAATGGTACATTTTATGTAACATGGCGCTTCTGTAATTGGTACGAATTTCGGTTTTCCATTAGTAATAATTGGAATCTTCGAAGCCAAAATAGAAAGAAGGCCGACTATGAATACAAAGCAAATAGCAATCCTTTTTCCTTTTATCCTCATCGATTTCCTCCTTTCTTGTCTATGATTATTTTTTTATTTGCTGAAATTATTCTCTGTTAAGAATCCGATAGCATAGGCGAGAGCACTTCCCAAAGCAAAGCATATCAGGTCATATGTATCGAATGTACCAGCTGATATTAAACGAATTACAAAATTCAGTATCGAATCATTTGAAAAAATTGATATTAGCGTTCTCTCAAAAAGCTGGAAAAATTCAAATAGACAATTAAATAGAAACCAAAAGATGCAGCAAAATAGACTCGATGCTCTAGACTTCAAAAAAGCCATGCATAGAAGTGAAAAAGCCAAGGGATGAAAAAAATCACCTACCCAACCTCGCAAATCACCAAATAAATTAATTTCGCTTAAAGAGTAATGTACATATTGTTTGTTAAGAAAATAGAAGTAAGAGGCCATTCCTCTATCGAAAAGATATTCAAGAGCCCCGGCAAGAAAAAAGACCATTCCAAGGAAGAATTGATTCCAATTGATCATGTTTGCCATTCGTGTGACTTATTAAAACATAGATGTTTGGACAAGTACAACGCCGCGCTCTCCTTTTCGGTTAGCACCAATGGGAACATGATTACGTATAAAATAATTACGTGTAACAAGAAAAAAATATATGTAATTTTACAATTGACGGATATTGATTAAATATTACTAATCGAAGATCCTTTCTTTAAGGAGCAAATAGATTCCATCTCTAAAGATGTGCAATACAAACATGAAACTAAGAGCGAATCCATATTTTTTGATGTCTTCAGCGTATGTTAGGGAAAGTCAGGGAACTCAACGCGGGTGCTTATGCTGCCATATAGCGAATAAAGCAGTCCCATCGGGTTATGGTTTTTGTAAAGATGAAACCGGCGTGCATTAAGGACGGCTTCAGCAATTGTACTACCCCTCGATAGCTCGATGATAAACCTTTCCGCCCAAGCAGCGCCGAACAGAGTCCACACTTCTGACTCAGTCACTATTACCGAACGCGCCCCAAGGATCATTAGGGTCGTAACAAACAGCCCGCTATTACTCGGATCTACGCCCCCGGTACCTGTTTCGCAGGCATTAAGTACAAAAACTGGTCCCTTCGACCACACTGGCTTTCGGCGGACACGGTTGGAAATGCGTTGGATATGGCGAGGCGTCACTATTTGTTCTCTGGTAAAGAGAATATGCGGACCAATATCGTCGTGAAGGGTGATCGGTCTCGGGCCCCATCTGGTCGAATCCCAGATTATGTGACTGCCACTACTGCCATGACTGAAAAGAAAAACGAGAGCCAAGTTATCTGCTTTTCGTTCAAGTGAGCCAATAAAACTCCTGTCTGTATTGAGTATCGGAATTTGATCTAGCGGCATGTACGATGCATATAGTGTAGCTGCAAGACTTTCGGCGAGGTCTTCTATGGGATCTTTCGGAACTATCGCTTGGCCTTTGGCAAATACTACCTCATTGATTTTAGGTCTCAGGACAAGGCGGTCTAATCGTCCGGTCTGTCCACGAACGATCTGTCGGACTGCTAGCTCATATTTAAAACCCCAGAATTTGTCAGGGTCAGCAACCTGTGAGTCATCTTGGTCGGTATAGTTGGGATAGAGAAGCTGCCAGGGCAAGAAATAAGAAGTGTGAATGGAAATTCTTAATGGCCGGCCATTTTCGGTTTTGTATGATTCAACGACTCTTAGAACCTCGCGCAAGCCACTGCCACCGTAAAATTCATCAAACAGCGACAGATATATATCCTGCCCTACCTCCTTAAAGGTCATAAGGGCCTTGTCACGGTGTTGAGGTATTAATTCAGTCGCTGTAGAAGGCCAGGACCGATCGAAGACCGTCAAGCCTTGAGCCTCGTAAACCTGCTTCAGTATGGCGCGCTCCTTGTCGTCGGGGTGCACCATCTGACGCAACCGCTTGTATGCGTCGCGTGCTAACCTCTTAAACTCGTCGTTATTACCTGGAAAGTAAATAATAAACTTTCTCAACCTTTCTTCTTTGTGATCGAATACCAAATCGCTAAGCGCGTCCGTCAGACCAGGCAGAACTGGATCGAAGCTCACCGCAACCTCACATCCATCACTACTTTCAGGAGTTATACTGATAACAAGATCTGGTGGCGGGCCGAGTTCGGAAGGTAGGGGCAAAAACTCGATTTGTGGACGCTTGTAGTCTACTATCTTGCCAGGATCAGCTTCGTCGACGAAGACATCCAATGCGATATGATTTAGTTCGTAACCGCGCATAAGCAATGTGAGATCGATCTGGCCCAGACCACCAACGCGCTGGACGAGAACGCGGCTAGGCTCTATCTCAAACAAGGCTTTCGTCGATTGCTCGGTACGAGGGTCAAAATATATAGTTCGCGACTGAGTCGCGTTTTTCTCACATACTCCGCATACCATACGGACGGTGATCGGAATTGCCGCAGCCTCATCCTCATGCATCGAGGCCCAATACTTATAGCGCCCATCAATTTCGAGCGGCGGTAGGACGCTTTTTTCCCATGGTGGTCCTATATTGAACGCCATAAGTGTTGGCCTGCCGCTGTACAGGACAATTGGGTCCTCTTGCTTGAGCGGTTTAAAAGCAAGGTTGTAGACTCTCATTGAAGATTTATTTTTACTTTTAAGATTCGCTTCCTCCTCTCGCAGCCGATCCAGCTCAGTCTGTATCTTAAACAGCTTTTCTGGCGACATCCCCTTTTTGTTCTGCTCCAGCTCAGTTTCCATCTCAATCTTATACTGCGCTAAATCAGTCTCTATCTTTTGCAGTCGTTCCAGATCCGTCTGTATCTCAAACAGTTTTTCCGACGACAAGCCCGTTTTGTTTTTTTCTAGCTCAGCTTCCTTTTCTGTCTTGTACCGCGCTAACTCATACTCCATCCGTCTTAGCCGTTTTAGTTCCGCTCGCCGCAGATCAATTGATTTCTCGAGCTTAAGCTTATGAAGCTCTCCTTCATTATTAGGAGTTTCATGGCTAAAATACATAATTGAAGCAAACGCCACCAGACAAAGAAGTATGGCTATTGCGAGGTATTTCAACATGATCAGTTAAATATATTGAGTTTATACGACAATGTACATATGTCTCATATTTTACATTCGAACAAACATTTTTCCTGATGCTTTGAAGAGAGTCACAGACAACCTGCTTTAAGCATCTGAATATCAGCCAAGGCCCAGATTGTAGAATTTAGAATGTGAGGAAAAATCCTGACGTCGCCTTAAGGGCGGTCGCAGCCTTACGCGACTTCTATTTAGTCTAATATTATACAGTATATCGTATCATTGAAAACGCTTATTGTAGGCGTCCAGCCGGATGTCACCAAACTCCTGTTCATCTATTGATCCTAAGGTCTCGAAGCCGTAAGACGTATTGACTGCCCGCCGCACGGCGACATACATGGTCCGGTCGATACGCAGCTCTCCCGATGCAGTGACAGAGAAACCAACAGACGGTTCGAACTGTAGAATTTTACCTATTTGGGGTAGGGTCAGTTTTAGCTTGGCACCATTTTTGTCAAACATTTCATATTTTGCTGATGAGAAGCGGAAGGCTTCGGCCACCAGAAAATGATCAGGCTTAGCGAGCACATCCAGACACGCCTGCTCAAAACGTTCGGCGTTGTCGCGTACCCATTTGCCAAGTTTTATCAATCGAACTGCATCGCCGCCGTTCTCACCAATCACGAGCCTCACTTTGCCGACATTGGCAAATTCTGGGCCTGCTTTAACGCCGGAGATGTTAAGCATAACTTTAGCACTAAATTCGGCTTGCTTCTCGAAGTTGATTGGTGGGGAAGAACCAAGAACGACTAACGTGGGCTTGTCGGCGTCAGGAGGTTTGGGCTCCAGCAAATTGCGCGGCACACCGCAGCTATCGAGGCTATCGATCCAGCTGAGACCATCCTGCTCTGTAATCTTTACAATAGATCCGGGTACCAACTTGCTATCCGGCAGCTCAACCATGTGCCAGTTTCCATTCTCCTTGAGGATATCGCGCCATCCCGCGAGGTCATATACTTTGCCCGGGGGGACACACCCGTAACAGAGCCCAGCTAAAATGAAAAACACCACCATCCATGTGGCCCTGATTCCGTTTACCGACAGAATTGATGTCCTTCCTTCTGAGTCCATAGTATACCTCCCCATGTTCTAAGAAGTAGATCGTTTTTGTCGTTGATTTGTAGATCCTTCAATTAGATAGCAGAACAATTATCGGCGAGATGCATAGTTCGATGATTCGTTTGAGGTCAGGCCTGGATACAGACACACGCGCCATGAAAGCGAGATTATAGTGTACCGTAGTCGAAGGGATTGAGATGAAACGTATTAAGTTTCAGGGGGAATATTTAAAACATAACAAATTGGGCAATAGTGTCAAGAGCGATTTATCTGGCAATTAATAGATTGGGCTGACTTAGGAATTAGTTATTGATTAATATCCGAAGTTAAAACGGACTTGGGTTATACGTTTTTATAGCACTCATTCCAATTCTCAGTAAACCTGGGTTGAACTTCATATTGCCCATCGTCTGAATTAAGAATTGGTATCGTTATTTGGGGCAGGTCAAGGGCATCCTGAATTTATAATACATTTGGGTGGATGTATTTTGAGAAGGATCAGACAAATTGTCACTATCACAATCGCGTCCTACCGACCCCATAGTGCCGATATCGATACAGTTTCCATCTATTTCAGTCCGATGAGGCTGCCACACAATGTAAGGGTGTCAGGGAATGCGATTTAAGGTGGATTCCGGTGCACACTACTTGCCACATTGTGCACTTTTATGAGGGCAATCCAAAAGGGAGGACTAATAGCCGATATCTTTACTTCAGCCCTGCCATCCGCAATCCTTCAATTAGACGGCTTAAATATTCTTCTTGATAAGGAAATCCTTTGCAAAATCTATCCACAGAAAATTCGGGGTTAAGGCTGAGCACCTTAGCAGCCTGGGCACGGGCTTCTTCTTCACGACCCGCCAATGAATAGGTTGCAGTCAAAAAAACGTTTCCTATATAGTAATTCGGTACACGCTCGAGTGACTTTTTGTAGGCTGCAATGGCATCTTCGTATCGCTCCAATCCCCTATAGGCATGACCTAATCCATTGTAATAAAAGGTCGGCGCTTTGGGGTCGTAGCGTATTGCCTTTTTAAAATATTGTACCGCCTCTTCGTATCTTCCAACAAATACAAGAACGTAGCCAGTGTGCATCAGGGGCTTTCCGGGGTTTAGCTCCATGCCCTGTTTCGCTTGAGCCAGAGCCTTTTCATATTGCCTCTGGAATCCATAAATCATTGCCAAACCGCCATTGGATGGGGCATGGGTTTCATCAATAGCGAGTGCCTTCTGAAACGCTCTTACACCATTATTCCAAGATTCCTCGGATGAATCGGTTGAGCCGGCAAACGGGTCCATCAGGTAAGTAGCGCCCAGCAAACCATATGCGCTGGGGTAGTTCGGGTCGAGTGCTATAGCTTCTCTTGCCAGCTTGCGAGCGAGGATGTTTTCCTCTTTACCCTGGCGTTGAAAATGCTCGTATCCTTTTACGACCTTTGAGTAAGCTGCCAGGCTGTTGGTTCCTTTTCCATAAACTCGAGCCCGCTCCCCTTGTGTCAATTCAGCCCCAACGGCGCTTAAGATCCGCAAGGTGATTTCGTCCTGGAGCGCAAAGGCTTCCTGCAATTCCCGGTCATAGGTCTCGGCCCAAAGGTGATGTCCTGTGATGGCATCGATCAACTGAGCCGTTACTCGTACTTTTTGCCCTGATTTCTGAACGCTGCCTTCGAGAACATACCGGACCCCAAGTTCTTCGGCCACCTGTTGAATCTTTACGGCCTTGCCCTTGAAACTGAACGAAGAGTTGCGAGCGATCACAAACAGCCCCGATACCTTGGAAAAGTTGGCGATAATTTGCTCTGTGATTCCATCGCAGAGATATCCTTGTTCCGGATCCCCGCTCATGTTGTCAAAAGGTAAAACAGCGATCGAAGGTTCGTCCGGCAAAGAGAGAGCCATTTTATCGACTGAGGCAGGCTCTATTCGGCCGGATTGGTAAAGGTAGATGTAATAGGAAAATAATCCGCCAGCTATGATACCCAATGCCAGTATAACGGATAAGGCGCCTCTCCTGGACATCCGACCGACAAAGCGTTTTTCGCCAAGGACTTGACCGGCCGCAGTTGGATCGGCGAGGATGCGATAGACCCGGACCGGTTCGGTGATGTTTTTAACCGCCTGTTCGCCAAGATACTCAAACCCAAAATCCTGCAATTTCTTGACATGATCGAATACACTGCGCGATATACAAACACCACCCGGATCGGCCAGGCTTTCAATTCTGGCAGCCACATTCACCCCGTCGCCATAAATGGACTCACCCTCATGGATCACATCGCCGATGTTAATGCCGATGCGAAATTGCATCTGCGGGTGGTCGGATAGTTCCGCATTTTTAGCGCTGATCGCATTTTGAATCTCTACGGCAGAATTTACCGCATCCAGTGCACTAGCAAATTCAGCCAGCAGATTGTCTCCCGGAGCGTCCACCACCCGCCCATTGTGCTCCTGAATCACTGAGGTCATGGTCTCTTTGTAGGATTTTAGGATGGCAACGGTGGCTAGCTCATTGTCGGCCATGAGAAGGCTGTAACCGGCGACGTCCGCACTGAGGATGGCAGTAAGCTTGCGTTTGTAGGTTTCATCAGCCATTTAGGACCTCCAAAACTAAACGCAATATATTTTAGGAATAGAGAGGATGGGGGGAATCGGTTGAGTGAGAACTCAGCTAGTGAATAGCAGATCAGCTTTCGGATCAGAGTAGTTAAGCAATAATTAACGCATCTAATTAATAAGTGTCAAGATATTCGTTATGCTAGCTAAAATTACCATGTGTCGGAAAGTAGATTTAGTCTTTTGTACCAGTCGGTGGTGAAAGAGGGGGCTTCTCCGGTAATCCCACCCGCCGCAAGTCGGCGAGGTCGCGCTCGAGCTGAGATTGGTCTTTAAAAAACTGCGCTTTTTCCCAGATCTCCAGGTTCATGTCGGGTTTCATGCGAAGCACGCGTTCAATTTCGGCGCGGGCTTCCTCGTCTCGTCCTGTCTGGGCGTAATAGAGCGCGAGTCTGGTGCGCGTGAAGAACATGTCGAGGCGACGCAACTCTTCCTTGATGGTTTCTATTGCCTCGTCGTAACGGCCGCTCAAACGGTAAGCCTCCTCCATGGGCATGAGGAACCAGAGAGGATAGTTCGGATCCAGGCGCATCGCCCGTTGGATCAATTCCAGTGCTTCCTCCGGCCTGCCGGATGCGAACATAGTCCAGGCCAGCATCGCGACATTATTGGAATCGTTCGGATTCAGGGTGAGAGACTTCTCGCCCATCGCAATCGCTTTGTCGTGCTCGCCTTTCCAGAGGTGAATGACTCCTAATCGCCGATATGCACCGGAGACGGTATCATCCAAGGAGAGAGCGTGCGCGACTGCCTCCTCTGCCGCTCGCAATGAGTCCTCGCGGGAGTCGCTATATCCGAACCGCGCGTCGACCGAGTGGGTGGAGAACAACATAAGCCACGCGTCCACGTAATTCGGATCCAGTTCAAGGGTCTGCAGTAACAGCTCGCGGGCCTTGGCCTGGCCTTCCTTGCTATACTTGCGAATCTCGGCATCCGCTTGTAGGTAAAGTTCCCAGGCCTCAACACTCCGTGTCCCACCACGTACTACTCGCGCCTGCTCACCCTCTCTGAAAAGGACGCGGAGTGAGGAACAAACGTTGAGCGCGATCTCGTCCTGTATGGCGAACACATCCTTGAATTGCCGGTCGTAACGATCTGCCCAAAGGTGGTGGCCTTCCAACGCATCGACGAGTTGGGCCGGGACCCGCAGGTGATCGCCCGACTTCTGGACGCTGCCCTCGAGCACGTACTGAACCCCCAGATCCTCGGCCACCTGCTGCACCTTCACCGGCTTGCCTTTGTAGGTAAATGTAGAGTTGCGGGCGATCACGAACAGCGTGGGCACCTTCGACAGCAGCGTGATGATATTCCCGGTGATCCCGTCAACGATCTTGTCCTGTGCAGGGTCGTCACTCAGATTCTCAAATGGCAGCACCGCAATGGAGGGTTTACTGGGAAGTGGAAATGCCATTTTATCCAAGGAGGCCTGCTCTATTCGACCTGATTGGTGAAGGTAAATATAGTAGGAGAGCAAACCGGCCGTTAATAATGATAGAGCCAGAATGGCCAATACGGCGACCTTGCGTGAGATCCGGCCAATAAAACGTTTTTCTCCGATTACTTTACCGGCATGTTCAGTCGTGGTGAGTACTTTGTAGACGCGTACAGGCTGAGCGATATTTTTTACCTTCTGTTCTCCTGAAAACTGATAGCCATACGGCAATTTGTTTCGGACGCTGTCAAACGCTGTTCCGGAAATGGATACACCACCGGGGTCAGCCAGACCCTTGATCCGAGCGGCGATGTTGACACCGTCGCCGTGGATGCGGTGACCGTCTTGAACAACATCGCCCAGATTGACACCGATCCGAAAGGCCATTCTGCGGTTCTCAGGTAGATCTTGGTTCTTTTCTATAAGTGTCTCCTGGATTTCCACCGCGCACGAAACCGCATCAACAATGCTGTTATATTCAGCGAGGATATTATCGCCCGGTGAATCCACAACTCTCCCGCCGAATGCCTCTATTTTTTCGATGATTAGACTGCGATGTGATTTAAGGGTGCTGACGGTGGCAAATTCATCTTCGCCCATGAGGCGGCTATAACCGACCACGTCCGCACTAAATATAGCGGTAAGTCTGCGTTTATAGTTTTCATCAGCCATGAGAGACCTCCAAAACTAAACGCAATATTTTTCTGGAATGGAAACGGTGGTGGGGGAGTCGGTTGAGTGAGAACTTTACAAAAAGGGTGCAGATCCGGTTCAGGTTGAACTATGACCTAGTAACGCAACCAATCAGGAATTGTCAAGATTTTCCAAACGCAGATCATGAATGGTTACTGCTTAAATGCAGATGGCTTTTTCAGTGCGGCAGAATGCGGTGTAAGTGCTACCCTGTCACCTTCAGCGAGGACTGTGTTGAGATCTGCAACACGGCTGTTAACCAATACAAAACTAACATCTTCGCCTTGTATTCCGGCAAGTTGAACCAGATGTTCAACAGTTTGGCCCTCTTCAAGTTCATAGGAGGTGCTATCTCTAAAATCACATTTTTCGGGATTTGCAAGATTAGCAAAACACTTTATATCTACTTTCATAATTACCTCCAATATTGATTGAACTGTTTACTGGCAAGCAGATGGATATTGAATCGGGCTGAAATATAGCCACTTTGCGGTAGTATCAACCCATTATCCGCACAGCTCGCTTCGGCTTCGCTTCCGTCTTCGCTAAAGCTTCGCCGGACAGGCAGGTCAGGCAGGACAAGCAGGACATACAGAACAAGCAGGACAAGCCCTTCGACTCCTCTCAGGACAGGCAGGACAAGCGGGCTCACCGGGCTTCCCTCTTTCAGAGCTACGCCCCGGCAGGCGGGCTAACCCGTCTACGCTCCTTCGGAGCTACGCCGGGCAGGCGGGCCCACGGGCCCACAGGCAAACGGGCCCACGGGCAAACGGGCAGACGGGCCCACGGGCAGACCATTTACTTTTTTCTAGCCGCTTTGATCTCCGCTTCGGGCCGCCAGATGTCCGGGCCTTTGAATTCCATCAGGTCGTGGTAGATGGGAAACGGATATTTCGGATCATCGGCCACCCGACCGAAGTAGGCCGAACAGCTCAGCTGGTTGTCTATTTTCCGGAAGAAAAACTCCCCCCGGGTGGTGTCTACCGTCGCCCCCTTTAACGCGCTTCGAACCGCTTCCGTATCGATCTTTCCGGCTTTTTCAACCCCCTGTCGGAGTACCTGCACCGCATCGTAGAGCAGGACGGCCCAGTCGCTGGGATAGCGGTCGAACTTCGCCTGATAATGGTTGACAAAGGTTTTCATGGTTTCATTGTCCATGTGAGCGAAGAAGGGGGCACGGGTACGCCCGTAAGTGCCGCGACGGATACCCCGCGCCTGTTTGATCAGTTCATGAACGCTGATCAGCCCCCCCGGAGTTTCAACCGATTTGAACAGGCGGTAGTCTCTCCCGTCTCTCAACCAGTACATATTATCGGCGCCGGCGATGGAGCTGAGGACAAAATCGGCTTTACGGGCCATTATGTCGACGATAAAGGAATTAAAGCGGGTCTGCCCCAGTCGCGGCCAGTAAGCGCCGACGAGGGTGAGCTGGGGAGCGGCTTCGCGCATCAGGTCGACCTGGATTTCCTGGTTCGATCGACCCCATGCATAGTCGGATGCGATGGTCGCGTATTGCGTCCATCCCTTCTTTTTCGCCAGCTCGGCAACTCCCATGACCACGGTTTTGGACATCATGTAGGTATTCGGTACCACCGAATACGTATAGGGGCTGGGATCAGTCTTGGTGATATTTTCGGAATTGCTGATCGGCGCGATATGCAGGACTTTGTTTTCCAGGCAGATCGGTTTGATGGCCAGTGCGCTGGCGCTGGAGTACGTCCCGATCACGGCACTCACCCTGGATTCTTTGATTAAGGCGCGCACCACCTTTTTTGCGGTTTCCGGATGTGTTCGGGTGTCCCGTATATAGAGACGGATGGGATATTTGCCGAGAAGCCCTCCGGCGGCATTGATGTCATTGACGGCAATTTCTGCGCCCTCGACGGCTTCTTTACCATAGGGCGCTCCGGTTCCGGAAAGGCCGAGCGCGACACCAAGGTGATACTCCCCTGCGGCGGCCCCTGCTACCGGGCTGCTCACGGGAGAATAGATCACCAATACTAGAACGAGGGCAATCAGAGAATATGGTTTCATGGTTGGCCTCCTTCCCGAAACATCCGTTTCCGGGAAACGGTCTGGATCCGAGTGGAAACGCTAACGGTATGCTATCGATGGCAGCCAGATCACCAGTTGGGGCCACAGGATGACAATGATCAGTCCGATCAGCTGGAGGATGATAAAGGGGATGACCCCTTTGTAGATGTCGACCAGTTCAATTTCCGGGGGACAGATTCCCTTCAAATAAAAGAGGGCGAACCCCACCGGCGGGGTGAGAAACGATGTCTGGAGGCTGACGGCGATCAGAACGACAAACCAGACCAGTTCCGGGTTCTCGACCACTCCGTGACCTTCGATCTGGAATCCCAGGTTGGACACCACCGGCGCGATCAACGGAAGCACGATGAGGGTGATTTCGATCCAGTCCAGGAAAAACCCGAGCATGAAAATCGCTATTAAAATAACAATCATAATGCCGTAGGGGCCTAAGGGGATCCCGGTAAGGATACGTTCGATGAATTCATCGCCGCCCAGACTCCGAAGCACCAGAGCGAAACAGGTGGCCCCGAGAAAAATCGCAAAAATATAAGCCGTGGTGTTGAAACAGGCCTTGGTCACCTCGACCAGGACTTTCCAGTTCAACTTTCGATTAATGGCAGCCAGGATACTGGCACCAAGGGCACCCACACCACTGGCCTCGGTCGGTGTGGTAATACCGGCGAAAATAGACCCGAGAACCGCGACGATAAGCGCCGCCGGCGGCAGGATGTGCTTGAACACATCCCACAGCATGCGCAGTTTGATGGGTTTTCGATCCGGATCAAGAGGGGCCGCATCCGGACGGATCAGGGAGAAGATGAGGATGTAGCCGATGTAAAGAAGTCCCAGGATGACACCGGGTAGTACGGCACCCATGAACAGGTCGCCCACGGACAGGCCCAGCTGATCGGCCATGATGACCAGCATGATGCTGGGGGGAATCAGTATGCCGAGGGTTCCGGAGCCGGCGATGGTACCCAGGGCCAGGGTCTTGGAATAGCCTTGCTTTAACATGGCCGGCAGGGACAGCAGGCCGAGCAGCACCACCGACGCGCCAATAATGCCGGTGGAGGCCGCCAGAATAATGCCGATGGTGGTTACAGTGACGGCAAGCCCCCCGCGGACTTTGCCGAACAGGTTCTGCATGGACTTCATCAGGCCTTCAGCGATGCCGGACCGATCCAGCATCAATCCCATGAAGATAAACATGGGTAGTGCCACGAGAACCCAGTTGTCCATGAATTTAAACACACGGTTGACCGACATGCCGAGGGTCAGATAGTCGAGCCCGGTCCAGGTGCCGAAGTAGAGATCCGATACGTAGCCCACCAGGGTAAAGATACAGGCCACACCGCCCAGCACCCATGCAATCGGAAATCCGGTAAACAGGAATCCGATGAAGGAGAGGAACATGGCGATGACGAGATATTCATTGAATTCCATGCCTAGGCCCTCCTCAAGGAAGCGATGATCCTGACCAGGCGGGAAATGGTTGCCACGAACAGCAGCCCAAAGCTGATCGGGATAACCGACTTGATCAACCAGCGCCAGGGAAGGCCCATGGGGGCATCGGATCGCTCATTGACCCGCCAGGATTCATAGACGAAGTCCAGACTCTGGTGGAAGATGATGATGATAAACGGCAACAGAAGAAAAATGATTCCAAACAGGTCCCAGCGCATTTTCCACTTATCTGATAGCCTGGCGTGGATAATGTCGACCCGGATGTGGGAATCGAGGACCTGTGCATAGGAGGCCCCGAACATGATCCCGATGGCGTACAGGTGCCACTGGAGCTCTTCCAGAATCACCAGACCCCGACCAAACCCATATCGGAGGACGACTTGAAGGATGATGACAACAACCAGAACGACATTGGTCCACATCACCACGTGTCCGATACTCATAATGAACTTATCCAGGCCGTCGCAGAATTTGTTCGGAACCTGTTCCACATTGGCTTCTGCGGTCATTGTTTTTCTCCTGCGTGATGGATTTCATGGATCGAACCGCTGTTATCCATCCACCGATATCGTGTGTGACGCCAAAACGCAACTCACGTTTGCGCCGGTCTTCATGCTGAACCATTAACGCTTTTGGGAGTTGGCCGGCCAGGAAGCGCTTCCGTACATCATCTGCGCCGCCTGGCCGGTATTCACAACTCATATCATATAGAGAGTTTACTTATTTGGGCGGCTCCGGCCGCGGCAGGAAACCATAAGTCTGCCACAGTTTGTATTCTTCGCGGAATGCGCTCAGATCATCCCAGACCTTCTTGAAATAGGGATCCTTGGCGGATTGCTCGGCCGCAACTTCTTCCCAGGCCGCCTTGTATTTGGCCAGCATGTCGTCGTTCCAGTACATGTTGGTCACGCCGCGCTCTTCCACATTCTTCTTCATGACTTTTGGCTGGATCGCTTCGGTCATAGCAAAGGCGTCTACCGTGGCCGCCTTGCACAGTTCTTCGATGACCACCTTCTGACGGTCGCTCATGCCGTTCCACACGTCCTTGTTGATCAGGAGTTCGAACACGGTGGCCTGCTGGTGCCAGCCGGGAAAGTAGTTGTACTTGGCAATTTTGTAGAAACCGAGCCGCTCGTCGATGGCCGGCATGGAGAACTCGGTGGCCTCGATGGCTTTTTTCTCCAGGGCCGGAAAAATCTCGCCACCGGGGAGGAGGCTGACCGAAGCGCCCATTTTTTCCATGGCCTGCCCGCCAAGACCGAAGAAGCGGATTCGAAGCCCTTCAAGCTCTTTTGCGGATTTGATCGGCTCCTTGAACCAGCCGGACGTTTCCGGCGCGATGATGCCAAGCACCAGGACCTTCACGTTATACCCATGGGAATCGTACATTTCCTGGTAGAGTTTCATGCCGTTGCCATGCCACAGCCAGGCCAGATACTCGCCGGCTTCCGGTCCGAAGGGCACGGCGGTGAAGAACGGAGAGGCCGGAATTTTGCCGGCCCAGTATCCGGCGGTGGAATAGCCGGCGTTGATTTTGCCTTTGGACACCGCATCCAGAATCTCGAAGGGCGCCACGAGTTTGCCCGGTTCGTATACTTTCATCCGGAGGGTCCCGCCGCTCATGGTCTCAATGCGGTCGGCCACATAGGTTATGGTGGTGCCAAGCCCCGGCAAAACGGTTGCAAAGCACACCGGCACCTTGAGCATTATTTTCTTTTCCGCTGCCGCTGTCGATGCCATGGACATCAGGAAGATCAGCGCCAGGGCCAAAACTGCCAACCGGGATATCGTCTGCTTCTTCATCATGAGTCTCCTTTAATTAGAGGAACGGTTCTTCGTTTAAGCCATGTGACTGCCGTAAATGCCTATCACCCCCCTTATCAATAGGTCAGTACCACGCCGCCATCGAACAGGAGATCTCCGCCGACAAGATACCGGGCATGGTGTGAATAACCGAACAGGAACAGGTTGGCCACATCAACCGGGGCCATCATCTCTTTAACGCGGGACTTGCCCATCATCACGTCGGTGATGACTTGCTCCTGGCTAATCCCCCGCTGTTTTGCCTGGGCCGGAATCTGATTCAAGGCCAGTGGTGTTTTGACGTAGCCTGTGCTGATGGTAAAGGAGCGAATTTTTGCGTCACCTTCAGCGGATATGGACTGGGCCAGGGCGCGCAGCCCGAATTTGGTGATGTTGTAGACCGGTTTATTGACGGTGCAGATATGGGCGTGAATGGATGCGATATGGCCGATGACGCCGATGCCGTCATCGGTGTTCTTCATATGCGGGATACACAGTTTGGACAAGTAAAAGGGCGCCCGCAACATGATCCGCTGCATGAGGTCGTATGTTTCCATGGGAAAGTTTTCGATGGAATCGATGTGCTGCATGCCGGCGATGTTGGCCAGAAACCGGATGTTTCCGAGTTTGGCGGCTTCGGCAACGGCATGTTCGATGTCTTCATCGGAGCCGACGTCGGTGCGGATGAAGATCATCTGTCCGCCGAGTTCCCGGGCCTTGTTTTGAGTCTTGGTCCCTTCCTCTTCATTGACATCCAGGCCTACGGTCATCAACTGGTTGGTCGCTGCCGTCACTGCCACGGCCCGGCCGATTCCGGTCCCACATCCGGAAACGATGCAGACGTTGTCCGGATTGAATAACGGATCCCCTAACATGAGTATGTCTTGTTTTGTTATCTCGGGTTCCCCGATCTGCATGTATTTCCTCCAAGTCGCTCCTGTCTCAGGGAAGTGAAGTAAATTCAAACTATGGGTAGGGTTCAAACTCTAATGTGAAATGCAAAACCGGGACCAGCGATTCAAGCTGCGGGGTGAATTGCCGGCAGCGTCCGTGGAACGCGGAGAATCGTGCGTTCATTGCGGATCGCGTACCTGATACGATCGTGAATTGTCATTTTATCCTGTACAATTCAAAATAATCAATGTATCAATTTTTCTACATGTGTTTGTTTTGATACATGCTGAAATTATGAAAAGTGCTATTCAGATTGGTACTACCTTTAGTATTTATGCCCCTGCAAAAAGTTTAACAATAAACATCACTATCACATAATTAGATATAACATTCTTATATAATAAGTAATTAAATCATAGTTGATCATTCAAGGATTCTATTAAATAGGTCATACCAATTATAATTTATTATCCGAGGAGTCTGCCATGGCGTTGGACGAATCGAGACACGATGTGACCTCCCTTCGGGAACAGCTCGAGATGTACGAACTCATTTTCGACAGTATCTACAACGGGGCGATGGTCACCGACGCGGACGGTGTCATTACCCATTTCAACAGGCCCTACGGCCAGTTCCTGGATCTGGATCCGGAAGCCCAGATCGGAAAAAACTGTCTCGAAGCCATTGAAAACAGCCGGATGCATATAGTCGCAAAAACCGGCAAGCCCGAAATCAATCTGACCCATCGCATCCAGGGGCAGGATATGGTGGTCCAGAGAATCCCCATCCGAAAGGACGGGCGCGTGATCGCGGTGTTCGGTCAGGTCATGTTCAAGGATGTTCGGGACGTCCGAAAGCTGGCCGATCGGCTCTCCCTGCTTGAATCAAAAGTTAAGCTGTATGAAGAGGAACTGATCAATCTCCGATCGACCCGGTACACCTTTGAGAGCATCATCGGAAGCAGCCGCTCCATTCGGCAACTTAAACAGGAGGCGCTCAATGCAGCCGCTAATCAGTTTCCGGTGCTCGTCACCGGCGAGAGCGGCACAGGAAAAGAGCTGTTTGCCCAGGCGATCCATCATTCCAGTCCCAGGAAGGTATACCCCTTTATCCGGATCAACTGCGCCGCGATTCCAAAGGATCTTCTCGAATCGGAGTTGTTCGGCTACGAGAAAGGTGCGTTCACCGGCGCTCGGGCCGCAGGTAAGCCGGGAAAGTTCGAGCTGGCCCATCGGGGCACGATTTTTCTGGACGAGATCGGAGATCTGCCCCTGGAGATGCAGCCCAAGCTGCTGCGGGTAGTGGAAGCCAAGGAGTTTGAGCGGGTTGGCGGTACCCGTGTGATCCAATCCGACTTTCGTCTGATATCCGCCACCAACCAGAATCTGGATCAAATGATTGCCGATGGTCGATTCCGCAAAGACCTGTTCTATCGACTCAACGTCATACCGTTGAACATTCCACCGTTGAGGAAAAGAAGGCAGGATATCCTTCCCATCGCACGTCATCTCCTGGATCAGCTCAAAGAGGAAGCGGCATTAACCGGGATACGGATCGATCCTGAGGCGGCGAACTTTCTGAAACAATATGGCTGGCCGGGCAATGTCAGAGAGCTGTCCAACATCCTCGAGCGAACCCTGTCTACCCTCGAGACGGACATCATTCGATATGCGGATCTGCCATTCTACCTGCAACGGGAGAGCGGCAGCCGGAACGAGGGGCCGCCGGCCACCATAAAAGACGTTCAAGCCAAGGCTGAAAAAGATGCCATCCTCTCGGCTCTTAAGGAGACGGGGTACAACAAAGCCCGGGCCGCAAAACTTCTCGGCATTCATCGGACGCTGCTGTATAAGAAGATAAAGAAATATGGGCTTCGGCTGGACGGTTAATTCGTGCCGGTCAGGAATCTGGATTCCAGCCTTCGCTGGAACGACGAGAGTGATTTGAAAAATACAGCTATCTAGAGTTTTTGATCCTTTCACTCGGCCCCTTGAATCCTCGACCCCTTGAACCCTCATAGATTGCTGTGCGGAAGAAATAGCCGGCGGTTTTAGCGCAATATCGAGACCCCAAGCGATGCGCCCTAAATGTTTGTTTCTTTGTCCTTCCAGTATTCTGCACGCATCTCACGCTTGAGGGTTTTACCGGCCACATTTCGGGGAAAGTCATCCATGATGGAGACCCCGGATACCCGCTGAAATTTGGCCCCTACGCGGGCATTGATCCATTCCTTCAGTTCATCCTCGGTCACCGAGCCGGGTTCGATCAACACCACCGCCGCCAGGGGCGTCTCCCCCCACTTGTCATGGGGTACACCGAAGACGGCAGCTTCCCGAACATTCGGGTGCTGGACAATGATTTCCTCGATATCCCGCGGATACACATTCACGCCGCCGGAAATAATGAGATCTTTCTTACGGTCCACCAGGTACAGATACCCGTCTTCATCCATATACCCCATATCCCCGGAGTGCATCCATCCGTCCACCATGGCCGCTTCGGTCAAATCCGGACGTTTGTAATAGCCCGGCATCAAGAGTGGGCTGCGACCGCATATCTCACCGACCTCACCGGGGGGCAACTCCGCATTGCGTTCGTCAAAAATTTTGATCTCAAAGAAGGGGAGGGGGGAGCCCACCGATTTCTTCTTCCTGGGGTAGTCGGCTTTATCCAACACGGTGATCACCCCCTCGGTCAGGCCGTACAGTTCATAGAACCGCCCGGGCAACGCATCGGCCAGCGCTTCCTTGTGCTCCATGTGCAGAGGTGCGCCGAGGGTGAGGATCATTTCCAGGGATTCCAGTTTGGCCGGGTCGAAGTTTGGGGCGGCCATCATGGCGATAATTTGCGCAGGCACCAATATCACGTGGGTGACCTTTTCACGGTGGATGGTCTCGATGTATTCTACCGGATCGAACTGGGGCAGCAGAATGTATGTGCCGCCGACATACACCGTGGGCATCAGGTCGACGAAGGCCCCGTTAAAGACAATGGCGCCCGAGTGCATGGTGATGCTTTCGGGCGTCATCCGATAGGCCGATGCAAAGGACCAGCCGTATGCCATCCGAATGGCGTGGGTGTGCACGATGCCCTTTGGCATTCCCGTGGTGCCGCTGCTGTACATGATATTGAATGGATCGTCTCCGGTGATCTCGATCCCTTCCGGCTCCAAGGGGGACGCGTCGGCTTTCATGGCGTGGTAGCTTTGAAAACCGGGAATGTCGTCCGCGTCGGTCAGCAAGTATCGGTCGGCGCCAATGTTGGGCAAATCCGTTTTGATGCGATCGATGATGCCAGAAAAACTCCTGTTGGTGATGAGCATTCCGGTGTCGGAGTCATTGAGCAAGGTCTTCAGGGCACCTTCCAGCAGCAAGGTGCTCATGGGCACCACAACAGCGCCGAGCTTACCGGCGGCCCAGAATGTTTCGAGGAGTTCCATGCTGTTGGGAAGTACCGTGGCGACCTTGTCGCCCTTTTTAATTCCCAGCTGCCGCATACCGTTGGCAGCCCGGTTGATGTGCTCATTATATTCCCGATAGGTCCGGCGCTGATTCTCGAACACCACCGCCAGATGATCCGGTCGGTAACGGGCATGTCGGGCAAACATGGAAGCAAGATTCATGGTGGGCTCCTTGTCTATATGGCCTTGTGGTTAGGCCGGAAAGGCGATTTACGATCCTTGCAGTGATGACATCTCGGTGCATGATCCTAAAAGTAAACGGGCCTATAACCAAAAATAAGGAATAAGCCTATCTTACCCCCTCCCACTGGCTCCCTCCCGCCCGGGGAGGGAGAAAATATAGTCCTCCCCCTTGATGGGGGAGGCTTGCCCTGTTGAATGCCGCCTTTGGCGGACCCTGCAGATCAGGGATTCAATAGGGTAGAGTGGGGGTGACAGAATTGCTGAATACGGTTGCCATAGTTTTGTTTATAGGTCCGAAATTAAATAGCAAAAAACATACCCGGAGCAAGACACCGATTCAGCTCCCGGTCTACAGACCTTCAGCGGAGGCCCGGATTTCCCATAAACGGATGTGTAGATATTTTGATACACCTCGGGATGCGCCTTATTTTTTTTCGGGCCTATAAACAAATTTAAGGAAAGCACCGATAATACCCCCTCCCTCTGGCTCCCTCCCGCCAGGGGAGGGAGAAACAATTGTCCTCCCCCTGGATGGGGGAGGCATGGTGGGGGTGATACAATGGACAATTTCCGCATCTTTAGATTTGTTTATAGGATCGTTATTTTTTTTCTAGAGCCTGTCTGGCCTCTTCAGGGCTCTCGTAGATGTGGGGCGCCACATCCCGCTGCTTCAGGGCATCTCCGATCTTCATCCGGAGGAAGGTGCTGGTGGTATACCGGGTGACTCCCGAGTAGAGGTCGTCTACCACCTTTTTGACCATGTCGGTGTAGATATCCACCAGGTCCGGGTTGATGGTAAAGTTGTCGTAGTTGACGATGGTATACACTTTTCGGTCGAGGGGGCTCAGGATTCGGCGTACCGCTGCATCAATCTCCCGAACGTCATCGACCGACTTCACGGCATATCCCTCGAAATTGACAAAGAACAGATTTTCCGCCGGATCATAGGTAAGACGCTCGTCAAGGGAAAGGGTCAGCAGGTCGTCCCGGAGTCCCATGGGATCTTTCCGAAAGATGCGTTCGTCCATGGTGCGTAGCGTTTTCGGGAGGATCGGCGTAAACGCCATCTGAGACAGGATATCTTTTTCGAGATCCATTCCGGGTGCGATTTCGATCAGTTCCATCCCGTTTTCAGTCAGCGAGAACACACACCGTTCGGTGACATACAGCACCGGTTGACTCTTTTCCACGGCATATGGACCGCTGAAGGTCACATGCTCTACCTGCTCGACGAATTTTTTGGCTTTTCCTTCCTGCTCAATCCATAGTTTCCCGTCCTGTATAGCGGTCTTCAGGCCGCCTGCCGTGAAGGTGCCGGTGAACACCACTTTTTTCGCATTCTGGCTGATGTTGATGAACCCGCCGGCCCCGGCCAGTCTGGGACCGAATTTGCTGACATTCAGGTTGCCGTGACGGTCTGCCTGGGCGAGCCCCAGGAAGGCCAGGTCGAGTCCTCCCCCGTCGTAAAAATCGAACTGTGAGGGTTGGTCGATCACCGCGCTGGTGTTGGTTGCGGCTCCGAAATTCAGGCCCCCAGCGGGAAGACCGCCGATCACGCCGGGTTCTGCGGTCAGGGTAATATAACTGAGGATCTTTTCTTCGTTGGCGATGCTGGAAATCCCCTCCGGCATGCCGATACCCAGATTCACCACGCTGTTGGGCTTGAGTTCGAAGGCGGCCCTTCGGGCGATAATTTTTCGGGGTCCCATGTCCATCGGCTCAATCGATTGCATCGGGACTTTTATTTCACTGCTGAATGCGGGGTTGTATGGCTCCGCAAAGGTCTGCCAATGATGCTCCGGCGGTGCCTTCACCACGCAGTCGACCATGATGCCGGGTATTTTGACCTGGCGGGCATTGAGGGTGCCGCGATTGGCGATCCGTTCGACCTGGACGATGACGAAGCCGCCTGAATTCCGGGCAGCGGTGGCAATGGCCAGGGCTTCGAGGGTGAGCGCCTCTTTTTCCATAGTGATGTTGCCGTCGGTGTCTGCGGTTGTACCCCTGAGGATGGCCACGTCGATCGGCAGGGTTTTGTACGCCAGAAATTTTCTGCCGTCGAAGTCGATATGCTCGACAATTTCCTCGGTGGTGATCGAATTGATCTTTCCACCGCCGTTATCCGGATCCACAAACGTACCCATGCCGACGGTTGTGATGGTTCGGGGTTTCTTGGCGGCAATATCCCGGTACATATGGGAGATCACCCCCTGGGGTAGATTGTAGGCTTCGATCCGGTTTTCCATGGCCAGTTTCTGTAGTTTCGGCACCAGTCCCCAATGACCGCCGATGACCCGTCGAACGAGACCTTCGTGTCCGAGGTGGTTCAGCCCCCGATCTCCGCCGTCACCCTGGCCGGCCGCATAGAGAAGGGTTAGATCTCTGGGCTTTCCCTGTTCGAGAAAATGGGATTCAAGGGCAATGGCAATGGACTCGGCAAAGCCGGGGCCGACAAACCCGCCGGTGGCCACGGTGTCCCCGTTTCGGATGACCCGGACGGCTTCCTCGACCGTGACGATCTTGCCCTTTCTGGCTCTTTCCGGGGGAAGTGACGAGAGCATGGGGTGGGTGCCGCCGGTTGTTTTCGATGGGTGGTTCATGACATATCTCCTTGCTGTGGCAGGTGGGCACGCAACCCGGATCCTACCCTGTTGGTGATGACATCTCCACCGTGGGATGGTCTGTGCAACATGATCTTGTAAAGCAAGAATGATGCCTCCCTATCCCGGACATTGTAATGTTCGGGATAGAGGTGGCGGTTCGCCTTCTGGCGGGGGATGTCATGGCATATCCGGAACAGCACTCGCCGGGGCGGGCTGTTCCGGTATCATGCCCTGTTCGGCCGACGGCCGGAGGGAGCAAATCGGTCGGGGTTCGGTTCAGCCCGAAAGGATCTTCACAACCTTATCATAGACCGCTTTCTCCTGGGGGTGTAGGTTCGACCCCATCATATCGAGGCCTGTTTCGAGCAGCGTCAGGGCTTGTTTGCGGTCTTTTCGTGATGACAGCAACTGGGGCAGGGCCTCGATGGCCGCATCGGTGTCGGTCTGAAGAATGCGCGCCTGGCTGCGAACGATGCGCTGTAGTTCGGCTTGTTCGAGCTCCTTCAGGCGGCGGTTGTTGCGGATCAGTTTACCGATGACCTTGTATCCGCGACGGTATATTTTCTGATCGGCGAAGCCGACGGAGAGAAAAATGCGTATCATGGCTTCCGAAAAGCCCCCGGTGGGAACAAATTTGCGCCATTTGTCGGCATCCTGCCGCCGGAGATTTTCAAGACGCGCTTCCTCGGCTTTCAGCCCTTCGGCCGATACGAACGGGTGGAAAAAGCGCATCCATGGACTTTCATAAATGGCCTTGAACCATTGCTCGGAAAATCGATCCCGTATATGGCGGTACGCGTCAAGGGCATTGTAGATGGCGTTGGCGCTATGGGTTTCCATCTTCCGGAAGCTGTTTTCGTCGCGGACGTGGCACCGACGGTCATCCTTTTGAATCATCGATGCCCACATATTGATGGGTATCATCCAGGGGTTCAGATCGGAAAATAGATACCGCTGGACTCGCAGAGGGTGTAGCTGCTTTAGAATTTCGGCGGTCACGTCATTGGCGGCCAGGCGAATCCATGGCGCCAAAAACATGCGATACAGCGTGTCGTTTGCGTTCGAGATCGCCATGACCGGAAAAAAGGCCTGTTCGTCCTCGAGTCCATCGTCCAGAGCCAATATATCGTCCATGGTCTTTTCAGCGTAACTGACCAGATATTCGCCGGGGTCCTCCGGGTCCTCCTTGATCCTCATTTCATACAGCCCGGGGGGCAGATAATTCAGCATGTCGAAGCTGGCGATAATTTCCTTGTGTTCTTTTTGGGCGATTTTCGCGGAGACGAAAATGCCTAAATGCCCGATTTTCGAATGGCCGATTCCCACGATCACCTGGCCCCGGCGCTTGATTTCTTCAACGGTACCGTAGGTTTTGACGATCCAGTTGAAGGCCTGCTGGGGAGGCGTAATATTGTCCCCGAAAGATGCAAACACCACCACCGGATTATCGTTTCGCCTCAGGTCCACTTCAGAGCCATCTTCCAGGACGAATTCTCCCCGTTCGAGCTTGTTTCCCACAAAGAGTCCATCCACAATGGTGTGAATTTCATTGTCCGTGGTAAAAAAGAACCCACCCCACCATTTCTCAAAATTTAAAAATCGATCTTCTTCCGTGTCGACATTCGCATAGACGTGGTAATACTTTTGCCATAAAGTATTGGCCGGATTGAGGTTTTCAAAGTTGGACACCAGATGGGCACCATCGAATTTACCGTTTCCCAGATCGCTCAGAAACGAGTTGAGCCAGACCCCTCCCATCAATCCGCCGCTATATCGCATGGGGTTGATCCCGGCCATCCCACCCCAGTAGGAAAGGGGAGACCCGTTGAACACCATGGGGCCCACCAGGTCGGGTCGTTCCGCCCCGATTAACGCAGCAGCCCAGCCGCCCTGGCAGTTTCCGATGACCGCCGGTTTGGGGCTGTCGGGATGGCGCCTTCGAACCTCTTCCAGGAATTTGATCTGTACATTACGCACATCCGCCAGGGTCTGCCCAGGCATGGGTTCGGTGAAGAAGATCATGAAATACACCGGGTGACCGGCATCCAGCGCCATACCGATCTGGGAGTCCCTTTTGGATCCGCCAATTCCCGGCCCATGGCCGGCACGAGGGTCGATGATCACGATGGGCCGTGACACGGTTTCTCCCGCTTCCTTCCCGATACGGGGCTTGTGCCGGCGTTCGATTTGGTCTGTTTCCGCTTCCCCCACCGAGGGGTCGCCATGGCGACGATCCACAATCCGCACCAGGGCGTAGTTTGCCGGTCGATTAAGGGTCCGGCCATCGAGAATGATTTCATAAGGAAAGGCCAGCACCGGGGGCTGACCATTTCTCACATGGTCGAGGTAAATGTTACCCCGCTTGCGGATGGCATCCATCAACAGAACCGAGCGCTGTGCCGTATCCAGGCCATAGGCGACCAGATCGGACAAGCATGTCATATCGGTTTCCATCGGTTGTACCGTCATGTTTGAGTCCTTTCTATTCCGATCTATTCCGACCTCTCCATTCCCTGTCTGGGGGAATTGCCGGTGCCTCACCAGTGTCTATTCTTTCTCCGTATCGGTGCGGGGTTTTTTCAGGAATGGATTGAGCTCTAAAAAAGATTTCAGGGTCCCCATGTCGTCTGCACCCTTTCGAGCCATTTCCGAAAAATTCATCCCCATGCCGATCCAATCCTTGAATTGGTCTTCGACGGCCGCCTTTTGCGACAGATATGCCTGGATGATCTGTTGAAGATAGCTGCCGAAAAAATCACCCAGCAGGTTGTCCCCGAACTGTATGATCAAATGCAGCAGAGGGACCGGGAGCAGCGCATTCTTTTTTCTGGCCTCTTCGAGGACGATCTGAGTGAGAATAAAACCGGTCACATCCTCTTTCGTCTTAGCTTCCAGGACCTGGACCTGCCGGCCGCTGCGAATCATGTCCGTCACTTCCTGCAACGTGACGTAGGCGCTGGCCTCCGTGTCGTACAACCGGCGATTGGCATATTTTTTCAAAATTACCGTGTCAGCCAAATCCTTGCTCCCTTCGAATGCTATCCAACAAAATTTGCAATTGCAATAAAAATTGGATCCGGGCCATCCCAATACATTCTTAGAATGTTATAATAACCAATTAAAACAGTATGTAAATAGTTATTTTATGTTTTTCACCATAAAAAAGGTCGTAAAAAAAATTTGTGCAATGCACAATTTTTTTGTTGACAAGTCCGTTTCGGAGGTTATATTCGACCCATCACAACATCACCCATGAAGGAGGGGAAACGGAATTATGGAACAGAACAAGACAGAAAAAAAAGCCGGCCCGAAAACAAAGGTGGGTACCACGGAGAGTCGTACCGTTGAGCCCAAAAAAGTTGAAAAAAAGGCCAAACCCAAACATCAAAGAAAAGGAGTAAACAGTATCATGGAAACCAACAAAATGGCAAAAAACGTCTTTGACATGCAGAAATCCGCTTTTCAGAACGCTTACGACGCGATGACCACGGTTCAGGACCAGACCGAGCGAGCGGTAAACATGGCTCTGGACAGCGCCTACTGGATTCCTGAGGAAGGGACCCGGGCCCTTCGGGAATGGGGACAGACATTCAAGCAGGGACGTGATGAATGGAAGCGCTGCGTGGATGAGAACATTCAGGCCGTTGAGAAGCTTTTTACCACGGCTGCCAAATAATACCACAAACCCAATAGGAGGAGAGAACTCATGGATCAGAAACAACTTTTGAAACAGATGATCGACTTTAACAAGGTGGCGTTTGAAAATACCTTTAATGCCATGGTGATGCTTCAGGAGCAGGCCGAGCGCACCGCCAGCGCTCTCCTGGACCAGGCGACCTGGCTGCCGAAGGATGGACGAAAAGCCATCGATGACTGGGCCAAAGCATACAAAAAGGGACGTCAAGATTACAAAAAGATGATCGACGACAGTTTCGCCAAAGTTGAGGAATATTTTGCCGGCCCGTCCAAGTAAGTGTTGATTTCGACCCATTTCTGATTAAGGTAAACCAAGCGGCGGCGACCTTCGGGTCGCCGACCGTCTTTTTGCTATCCCAAAACGATCTGGGAAGTTGCCACGATGCAATATTGCGAGTATAGGATGTCCAAATCACGTTAGGAGATTACCACCCATGCCGACCGATCGATCACCCAACTCCACCTCCGATGTATTCGAAAAAAGCGTCAAAGCCTATCTCAACGGGCTTTCTTATCTGTTTACCGCTTCCCAGAACGGCTTTTCCGCGTTGTCCAGATATACCAGCGAGTTTCTCATTCCGTATATGCTGGCCACCAATTATTTTAAAGATGTTGAATTCAAGAAGATGGGGGTGACGGGCATCCAGGATACCATCGAGGACTATACGGGACTGGGACGCTTCAACCTGGACTTGACCAACAGGGCCATTGTCGGTGCCGTTCAGGCGTTTGGTGAGTATTTTCGACACGAGTCCGAGAAAACCGCTGAAGCCGTCGCCGATGTGTTCCTGTCGGGAAATACGGATAATTTGGAGAACCTCATAAATCGTAAAAAGGATCTTCTGGACCTGCTGGCTCATCGATATCCGGAGGCCATTGAAGCCATTGAACCCGAATACGGGTTTCATTTCGATCAAGACGGGACCGTCAAGGTTGCCGAAACCGACCGATTTGTCCTTTATCAGGTCCTCCCCACCGATCCGAAGGAGGAGGTGCGGAAGACCGGAAAACCGATTCTGATCCTCCCACCTTACGTCCTTGGAGCCAACATTCTTGCCTTTCTGCCGGGTGATGACCGCAGTTACACACATAGCTTTGCCAATCAGGGGATTCCGACCTATATCCGAGTGTTAAAGGACATTCAAACCAGTGAAGCACTCCAGGTGATGACCCCAGAGGACGATGCCAGGGACACACGGATCTTTTGCGAGGCGATTCGGGAACGGCAAGCCAAACCGATTACCCTGAACGGATATTGTCAGGGCGGGTACTCTGCTTTGTGCAACCTGTTGAGCGGAGAGCTAGACGATCTGGTCGATGCCTTTATTACGTGCGTCGCTCCCATGGATGGGACCCGCAGCGAAGGGTTATCCGGATTTCTGGCGGACCTGCCCAGGCGATTCAATGATCTCGAGTACGGCAGCAAAACTCTGCCCAACGGCAATACCGTTGCCGATGGAAAACTCATGGGATGGGTATACAAACTCAAGAGCATCGAAGATGAGTCCCCCATCGCGGTCTTTTACCGTGATCTGATGATGTTTGCCCGGCAGAAGGGCTCCGATTTCAAAATCAGCAAGACAGCTGCTGCCTTGAATTACTGGCTGAATAACGAGCGGAACGATCTTCCCATGGAAATTACGAAGATGAGCTTCACATCCTATAATACGCCGATTTCCGATGATGGGACGCTTCCGATTACTCTTTTTAACCGCAAACTGAATCTGCATCGATTAGCGGAAAAAAAGATTCCTTGGCTGATCTGCTACGGACTCCACGACAACCTGGTGGAGCCGCCAACGGCCCTGGCACCTCTGGATCACATCGAGGCCGAGGTGTCCGCGTTTCCAAAGGGCCATGTGGCCATCGCCACATCCTGGTCGAATCCGAATTCGGCATGCGCCCTTCATACCCGTTTCGGAGAGGAAAACTACAGGGGTCCGGTCCGATTCCAGCTTGACCTGGAAGACGCCATGGGTCAAGCAGAGGCACCAAAACAGGCCCAAAAAAAGGCCGCGAAAAAACGAGCCGCTAAGACCACCAAAAAAAGCGCCCCCAAGGTGGCCAAGAAAAGCCTGACTGAGGCGGCCAAGAAAAGCTTGACCGTGTCCGCCAAGAAACGCTCGACAAAGGCTGCCAAAAAACCGGCGGCCAAACCCGTAAAGAATAGCCTGAAACAGGTCGCCCAAAAAAGCATGACCGCATCTGCTAAGAAACGCTCGACCAAGGCTGCCAAGAAAGGCTCAGCCAGGGTCGCGCCTCAAAAAAAAGGCTAAAACCTTTCCCTGGCACAATGTCCGGGGGGCATTAATGCATAAATTCGAGGATCGAATTTATTATGGATAAACAACTTCTGGAATTCTGGGGCAACTTTCTCCTGTCCGCGGCCAAGGGACAGCGCCAGGTCGATGAATTCTCCCGCTGGATGTCCCAGGGGATGAAAGGATTTGAGGATCTGAACGAAATGTTCCGAAAGTTCTATGGGCTTGAGAAGACAGATGCGGTCGATCCGGATATGTGGACATCGGCACAATCGACCTTCCGGGATGCCTACAAGACCTATCTGGATTCCATGGGTGTCGTCCCGAAGTCCGACTACGCCGATTTGAAGGAACAATTTGAAGCATTGCAGAAAAAGGTGGCCGAGCAGGAGAAAACGATCCGAAACCTTCGACTGGATTTGAGCGAGTCCAGATTGTCTGAGGGTGACACCTTGCGTGGATTTCAGGAACTCATCCAGGTTCAAAGTGACCAGTTCCGGGAGTTGACGGACAGCTTCAGCCGGTTTTTCAGCAGCACCCAGGAAGATGAAACGGAAAAGAAGAAGCCTTAACAACTGCCATACTAAAACAAAAAGATACGATGCAAACGTGTGTTTGAAATAACTTTTAGGGAGGGATGTAATGTTAGACATCAAAGATTCTGTTGCCGTTATTACCGGCGGGGCCAGCGGCCTCGGACTTTCACTTGCGGGTTACTGGCTGGAAAACGGGGGGAAGGTCGTTCTGGGGGATGTGGCCGAAGAAGCATTGAACCAGGCAAAGGAAACCTTAAACGGTCCTGTTGAAACCGTCGTCTGCAACGTGACCAATGAAGAAGACTGCGGGCGTCTGGCCGATGCCGCGATCGATGCATTCGGACAGATCAACCTGGTGGCGCCATTTGCCGGAATCATCGCAGACGGATTGATGGTTTCCACCGATCGGGAATCGGGTCAGGTCAAGCGCAAGATGCCCCTCGAACAGTTTCAAAAGGTGATTGATATCAATCTCACCGGAGTGTTCCTCACGGTTCGGGAGTGCGTCGAAAGGATGATCAATAACAACTGCAAAGGGCTTGTCAGTCTGGTGTCTTCCACAGGATCCCTGGGAACCGCAGGGCAGATCAACTACTCCTCCAGCAAGGCTGCCATGTCCGTCATGCCGAAAGTGATCACGGCCGAGTTTTTCCGCAGAGGCTTAGCCGGACAGATCCGTTGCGTGGCGGTAGCGCCCGGGTATGTGGGCACTCCGATCCTTTTGGGAATGCCTCAAAAAGTGCTGGATAAAATCGTCGATCAGGTCCCGATCGGACGACTGATCGAACCTGAAGAGGTGGCGTCACTGATCGGTGAATTGTACCGCAACGAAGCGCTGACCGGGGATGTGTTTTTTATACATGGGGGATTGCGACTCGGATCGAAGGGGTAAAGGGAAGCCATTCTCTTTCCCTTTTGAGGCATCGAAATTTAGGCGAAACACGAAACCACAGCCGCTCCTGAACCCGAGACCTTGATCCGGGTTCAGGAGCGGCATGAGCGATTCTTTTCAGAGGCGGTTTTTCTTAGCCGCTAAAGCTTGCGATGATACGGGTGTTTAGCTGGCTTAGCCGTTCGGCAAGCTCCTTTGCCTCTTCCGGTTTCAGCTTTCCCTGAACCTCCCGCCATTTCTTGCCATATGTACCCATCTTTTCGTTGAGCTCTTTGCGGACTTTGGCGAGTTCGGTGCTGTTGTTGGACGCTTTCGCCGCTTTCATTTTGGAAAGAGATGTATCGACCAGACCCTCATATTCGTCGATCAGTGCTTTGGCTTCCGGCAGGGCCGGCGAGGGACCGCCTCCGCAGGCCAATATGCACATCGCGGTGAAAAGGCAAACAACGGCCGCTACACTTTCCGTTTTCGAAAGTTTCATCCTACCTCCTCCTAATCTCGGTTCGCGCTGCCACTATACTATTGCTGCCTAGTATACTAAAATTCCAGTAAAATAACAAGACCTTATCTGGATGTTGCCTGACGCCAGGGGACAACTTGTCCCATTATCAAGCGCCGATCATATTTACAGCAGCGCTCCGATTATGGTCTTTTCAGATTAGTCATTGGATCTAAGAATCTACATTGTGCAGACGGGACCAATACTGCAATGCGTTCTTGAACATCTATTCCTCATTTATTTCAGGGGTCGGGGTGTTTCTTCCGTCATGCCGACCCCTGCGTGCGCTGATCTTGAAAGCTCCAGTCGGATAATTTTCACCACGAAGCTAAGAGGTGAACTCGGAGCGGGAAGCGCCGAGGGTAAGCTTATATTGGCGTGTACAACAGAAGTTGGAAGGCAGGTCATGTGTACCGGCTGAATGAGTAGGGTGGAACAACCGTTCTCATTTCAACCGGGGAAGGAACGATTACCGGGTAATTTATTTATCGGGCTTTTGGCGCCAGGACAACCGCTTCACCGTCCAGGATGACCGTCCCGTTCTGATCCGTGCAGGTTGTTTTGAGTCGGACACGGTTTTTCTCGACGGTCAGTTCCACCACTTCCACACGTGCCGTGATCGTTGTGCCGATGGGCACGGGGGCTTTGAATGACAGGCTCTGACTTAGGTAGATTGTCCCGGGTCCCGGCAGCCGGGTACCCAGAATAGCCGACACAAAGCCGGCACCCAGCATGCCGTGGGCGATTCGCCCTTGGAAATGGGTATGCTTTGCATATTCTTCGTCAATATGGGCGGGATTCATATCGCCGGTGACTCCGGCAAACAGGTAGATATCCGATTCGGATACAGTCTTTGCAAACTCCGCGGAATCGCCGACCTGAAGCTCGTTGATTGTCTTTCCAATCATTAATTTTCCTCCGTTAAACCTATTATCGCACAACACTGTTTATTAAATCCGAAATCCGAATATCGAAATCCTAAACAAATTCGAAATTCGAAAGTACAAAACAAGGAACGCAAAAGAGCCGTTCAAGTCTCTTTCATGCACTACACCATTTAGCTACAGTGCCGAAAAGGATAGTTTATGTTATTAAGTTGGTGTTTTGGTAATTCGGATTCTTGCCCGCCTCAGGCGAGTGAATTTCGTATTTCGTGTTTCGTGCTTCGAATTTTAGCCTACCGGGAGATCCCTTTGCACATTTCTGCACATAGGTCTGTGTCGCTTAATAATTACGCTAAAACCAAGACCGGTGTGCCCAGATATCCTGTTCCAGACTTTCCTTGTCCTGCTGGAGCTGTAAATACATGGATGCGTTCTGAATGGCCAGGGCGCCCGTGTGGGCCAGGGCCTCCACCAGGTTAATGACATCCGTCGGATACTCGCGCTTGACGGCGGAAAACAGGATCATTACGCCAACCACCTTTTCCCGGGACATGACGGGGACACACAGCATCGATGCAATGCCCTCTTTTACCATCTCTTTTCTGTATTGAATCCGCTTGTCGGTGGCGACATCCTCAACGATCACATTTTTTCCTTTCAATGCTTCATTGAGGTGTTTTTTCACATAGACTGGACCTTTGTCGACGTACTCCTGGCTGAGTCCGTAGGTGCTGATCAGGTCGAGGGTCCCGGTTTCTTCGTTCATCAGCCGGATGGATGCGCCTTTCATGTCCAACACATCGCAGGTCTCGGCAGTGAGTATGTGCAGGATCTGCTGAATATCCAGGCTTGAATTGATACTCGACGCCATGTCCAGAAAAAGCACGGCATTTTTTTGAATACGGCTGAGGAGCCGGGCCTGTTCAATGGCCATGCCACCCTGCTCGGCAAGGGCCGAAAGGAAATCGATCTCATCCTGGTCGAAATCCCTCGGTTTCGCTGTGTATAGGGCCAGTACCCCGACCGCTTTGTCTCGAACGATCACCGGAACATCCAGAATCGACGCGATCCCTTCCTTTTTTTTCATGTCGTGGTGTTCGACCCGGGGATCCTTGGTGGCATTCTTGCTATGCAGGTGACCGCCCTTCAGGATTGCGCTGACCAATTTTTTTGCGCTCAACGGCTTGGCATGCAAATAGCTGTCGGACAGGCCCTTCTGAGCCACCGGAACGAACACGTCCTGTTCCTCGTCGGCCATGAACAGACAGGCCGCTTTGGCATCCATGGTGTCGATGGCACTCTCGACGACCAGATCGAGAAGCTTTTCCTTGGATAGTGTCGATCCGAACGCCTTGCTGACCTTGCAAAATGTCTTGAAGTAATCTGGTTTTCGTTTCTTTGCCATCCGTATGCTCTCCTTGGGTTATGATTTTTTCGTCCGCGCTTTTGATCCGGTCTTGGAGGCCTTGGTTTGTTTGGCGGCGGCCTTCAATGTTTTCCGTTTAGTGGTCTTCTTTTTAGTGGTCTTCTTCCTTTTTTGGACGGGTTTTTCCCGTTCCTTGAGCCAGGCGGCGATTTTCGGTGCAAATTCCCTCTGGCATTTCGAACTGACGTAAATACCGATATGCCCTGTTTTCAGGCAGATATCCTCCGTGTCCGTGCTGCCCACCTGACTTGTTAGCTTTTCGCATGCTTCCGGAGGCACCAGATGATCGAACTGGCCGTAGAAATTCAACAGGGGCATGGTGATGTTCTTCAGATCCACAATATTTCCGCCGACCTTCATCTTGCTCTGTATCAGAAGATTTTTCTTGTAGCAGTCGTTGACAAACTGTCGAAACGTCTCTCCCGGCACGTCGGGGCTGTCGAAGATCCATTTCTCCATGCGGATGAAGTTTTCAACAAATACCTTGTTATCCATGTTTTCCATGAAGCCGACATACTTGTCGATCATGAGTCTGGCCGGCTTCAGCAGGAGAAATCCAAAGTTGAGGAGGTCACCGGGCATATTACCGAACGTCTCCACCATCTGATCGGCTTCGATGGCCCGCATCCATGTATGCAGCAAGCCCTTGTCCGTGTCGAAATTGGTCGGTGTCACCGTGGTCACCAGATTTTTTATCTTGTCCGGATGCATGGCCGAGTAGATTACTGAAAAAGTCCCTCCCATGCAGATCCCCATGAGATTTATTTTGGGCACCTTGTGCCGGCTCCGGATGACATCCACTACATTATTCATGTAGCCATTCACGTGATCGTCGATGGACAGATACCGATCCTTCCGGGTGGGATAACCCCAATCGATCATGTACACATCAAGGCCCAGATTCAAAAAGCTCTCGACCACGCTTCTTCCCGGCTGCAAATCGAGCATGGTCTCCCGGTTGATCAGGGCATACACCACCAATATCGGGGTTTTCAGTTCAATGTCCCTGAGCGGGCGGTAGTGTTTGAGCTTGATGCGGTCTTCTTCATACACCACGTCATAGGGAGTTGTGGCGATATCGGTCTCCAGGGGCCCCAGGAGCACGTCCGATGCCTTTTGGGCTCGTGCCTGTGCCTTTTCCGCATCTTCGGCCAATTTTGATAATATGAGGTCGACCTGTATTTTAGGTTGTTCCATATGTTCCCCCTGCGGGCGTTATTGATTCCCGGCCGTAATCACTTAGCGGAGTTCTCCAACTCGCGGATGCGTCGCTTGAGGTGATAAATTTCCTTGTAAAGTTCGTCCATATCTTTATGGGTAGCGACGGGAACGGATTGCAGCATGTCTTCCAGCACCTCCCGGCGGGCCGACAAAAACTGGTTCATGGCATCCAGCGTTTTGCCCATGGTTTCCGTGTACTCATTGGACTGAAAGAGCGTCATGAAATGACCTTCCAGTATTCGGATCCACATCTGGTAGTAATATTTTGAGTCTTCCGGGAGCTCGCCGTCTTCAGCTATTTTGCTCAGCTTGTCCTGCATGACACGAAACGATTTCTCAACCGGCACGGAGAGCAAATGCAGGAATTCCATTTGAGCGGCCTGAAACAGGTTGTGTTTGTCCACTGCCCTGTTGAATTTTTCCTGGTAGAATTTGGTGAGACCCAGCTGAGGAACATTCAAGAATTGATGCAACTCTTGCTTGTATGTATCTGTCCAGCGGTTTAAGAATTCGGTGTCCAGGTCACTGAAATCGAATGGCTCCGTTGTTTCTCCAATCTTCTGCACCCGGTCCGTCCATCGCTTCTGGAGTTCAACGACACCATCGATGCTGGTCTGAAAAAACCGCATGGAAGCGTCCGGAGCTGTCTGGAAGCCTTTCACCATGGCCTCCATACCTCCCGGCTCAGCCAGGGCCTTGGCGGCAGCATCCCACAGCTTCATGTGGGACGCCAACATTGCCTGGAATCGACCGACCGACCCAATCTCCGAATCTTGATCGAATTTCGGCTCGGCGGTGGGCCAAACCTTGGCCATGTCCCCCCAAAATTCAGTCGCGGTTTTCATCCATGTCGCCATCATATCTACCGGCGATGTCTTGCCTCGGGACGTCTGGTCGGTCATGCTCTGCCTCACAAAATGTAGGTGGGTGCTTGGTATGCGGTTTGAATCATGTTTTGGTAACAGCAGGTACCGGTTGCCCGTCCTGATGCAGATCAAACCCTTGAGGAACGGTGATACGAATTTTAATAGACTATTAATAAGGATGTAAAAAGCATCCTGCAAGAAAAATTATAGTGATTTATCAACTTTTGACCAGACTTTTTCGGATTATTTTTTGGCTTTACAAACCCCACCGTATCGCTTATGGATAATTTTTTATTCCGGTTGCCCATCCTGAGACAACGACCCATGCGTGGCCCATGCGATTCGGCAGCCGGATGCCCCGCACGCGGTTGTAACCCGTCCTATGATGTCATGTGATTCCGCCGTCTGGGTGGGCAATCTTAAACTGAGCAATAATTTTCTGAAGGAGTGGCTTTATGGCTAAAAAGATGAAAACCATCGACGGCAACACAGCCGCTGCTCATGTCGCTTACGCCATGAGCGACGCTGCGGCGATTTATCCGATTACCCCTTCGTCCCCCATCGGCGAGCTTTGCGATGAGTGGGCCGCAAACGGGCTGAAGAACGTTTTCGGTCAAACCGTCACGGTCCGGCAGCTTCAGTCCGAGGCCGGCGCCGCTGCCGCCGTTCACGGGTCCCTTGCGGGAGGAGCCCTGACCAGCACGTATACCGCGTCTCAAGGGCTGCTGCTGATGATCCCCAACATGTACAAGATTGCCGGCGAGCTTCTCCCGGGCGTGTTTCACGTTACGGCCCGCGCCGTAGCCGGCCACGCCCTCTCCATCTTTGGCGACCACCAGGACGTCATGGCAGTCCGCCAGACCGGTTTCGCCCTGTTGGCCTCGAATTCCGTTCAGGAAGCGATGGATCTGGGTCTGGTCGCCCACCTGTCTTCGATTGACGCCAGTGTCCCGTTTCTCCACTTTTTCGACGGTTTTCGTACGTCCCACGAAATTCAGAAGGTGGAAATGATCGACTACGAGGACATGGCCAAACTGGTCAACTGGGAGGCCGTTGCCCGCTTCCGGGCCAGGGGTGTCAACCCGGAGAATCCGGAGCTGCGGGGCACCGCCCAGAACCCGGACATCTATTTCCAGAACATCGAAGCCGGGAATCCGTACTGGCTGAAAATCCCGGAAATCGTCGCCGCAAATATGGCGAAGGTCAGCGAACTGACCGGCCGTAGCTACAACCTGTTCGACTATTACGGGGATCCGGAAGCCGAGCAGATTGTTATTTCGATGGCCTCCTCCTGTGAGACCTTTGAAGAGGTGATCGACCACCTGAACGCCCAGGGGCAGAAACTCGGAATGGTCAAGGTTCGGCTTTTCCGACCATTTTCCGTGGAGCACCTGCTGAAGGCTATTCCGAAGACAGTCCAGCGGATCGCCGTTCTGGACCGTACCAAAGAGCGTGGTTCCATCGGCGATCCGCTCTATCTGGATGTCTGCACAGCCCTGATGGAGCAGAAGCAAACACCCCTGATTGTCAACGGCCGGTACGGGCTGAGTTCCAAGGAGTTCAACCCCAGCATGGCCAAAGCGGTGTTTGACAACCTGGCCGCCGACGAACCGAGAAACCATTTTACCGTGGGCATCGTGGACGACGTCACCGGAACTTCCCTGGATGTCGAAGAGGGATTCGATGTGGCCCCGGAGGGAACAGTTCAGTGCAAGTTCTGGGGGCTTGGTGCCGACGGAACGGTGGGCGCCAATAAAAGCGCCATCAAAATTATCGGCGACAATACCGACATGTATGCCCAGGCGTACTTTGCCTACGATTCGAAAAAATCGGGCGGTGTGACCATTTCCCATCTACGGTTCGGCAAGGCCCCGATCCGGTCGACCTATCTGATCGACGCGGCCGATTACATTGCCTGCCATAAGGACAACTACGTGGACATTTACGATGTCCTTGAGGGCATCAAAGACGGCGGCACCTTCGTGTTGAACTCGAGCTGGACACTGGAAGAAATGGAAGAAAAGCTGCCGGCCGCCCTGCGTCAGACCATCGCCAGGAAAAAGCTCAAATTCTACAATATCGACGCCGTAAAAATTGCCAGTGAAATCGGACTCGGCGGGCGGATCAACATGATTATGCAGACCGCCTTCTTCAAACTGGCCAATGTGATTCCGGTGGACGATGCCATCAAATATCTCAAGGAGCAGATCCAGAAGCTGTTCGGCGCCAAAGGCGAAAACATCGTCAATATGAACTTTGCCGCGGTGGACAACACCCTGGACAACCTGGTGGAGATCGACTACCCCGACTCCTGGGCCGATGTCGCGGAGGCGGGTGCAGTTGAGGCTGACGAGCCGGATTTTGTCAAGAACGTCATGCGGCCCATGCTGGCCCAACAGGGAGATAAACTGCCGGTCAGCTCCTTTACGCCGGACGGTATCTTCCCGGTAGCAACCACCAAATACGAAAAGCGCGGTGTGGCCATCAACGTGCCGGAGTGGATCATGGACAACTGCATCCAATGTAATCAGTGCGCCATGGTCTGTCCCCATGCGGCCATCCGGCCGGTACTGCTCACCGAGGAAGATGTCCAAGCGGCGCCCGCCGGCTTCGAGGCCAAAAAGGCAGTAGGCAAGGAGCTCAAGGGCTACCAGTTCCGTATTCAGGTCTATCCCATGGACTGCATGGGCTGCGGCAACTGTGCCGATATTTGTCCGTCAAAGAAGAAAGCCCTGGCCATGAAGCCGTTCAAGACCCAGGCCGGACAGGATGAACTCCGTGTTTACACGGAGACGCTGCCGATCCGTGACGACCTGGCGAAGAAGACATCGGTCAAGGGAAGCCAGTTCTGCCAGCCGCTCCTCGAGTTCTCGGGTGCCTGCTCCGGATGCGGCGAAACGCCCTACGCCAAGCTCGTGACCCAGCTGTACGGGGATCGGATGATTATTGGAAACGCCACCGGCTGCAGCTCTATCTGGGGCGGCAGTGCTCCCTCGGTGCCCTACTGTGTGAACAAGGACGGGTTCGGCCCGACCTGGGGCAACTCCCTGTTCGAGGATCCAGCGGAATTTACTTACGGGATTCTGCTCGGGCACTTCCAGCAGCGGCGTAAACTGGCCGACTTGATGCAGGAAGCGATCCAGACGGACATCTCACAGGATATGAAGGCCGCCATGCAGGGTTGGCTGGATAACATGAAAGATCCGGAAGGATCCAAAACCTACGGGGATCAGCTCAAGGAGCTGCTGCCCACCAACGGGGACAATCCGGTACTGTCCCAGATTGCCGCCTTGTCGAATCTGTTTACCAAAAAATCCTACTGGATTTTTGCCGGTGACGGTGCGGCATACGATATCGCCTTTGGAGGCATCGACCACGTGCTCGCATCCGGAGAAGATATCAACGTCTTCGTGTTCGACACCGAGGTGTATTCCAACACCGGCGGACAGTCCTCAAAAGCTACACCGACCGGATCGGTTGCGAAGTTTGCCTTTTCGGGAAAGAAAACCCCCAAAAAGGACATGGCCGCCATGTTCATGTCCTACGGCTATGTATATGTCGCCAGCATCGGGATGGGGGCCAACAAGCAGCAGACCATGAAAGCGATTCTGGAGGCCGAAGCCTATGACGGACCGTCCCTCATCCTGGCTTACGCACCGTGCATCAACCATGGTATTAAAAAAGGCATGGGAAAAACCCAGGAACAAACCAAGCTGGCAGTTGCTTCCGGTTACTGGCCGCTGTTTCGATATAACCCGATCCTGGCGGAAGAGGGCAAGAATCCCTTCACACTGGATTCCAAGGAGCCGGACGGCAGTCTGAGAGAGTTCCTTTCCGGCGAGGTCCGATACGCATCCCTGCAGCGAACCTTCCCGGAAGAGTCCAAGGAGCTGACCGCGTTGCTGGAAAAGCAATACCAGGAGCGGTACGATCATCTCAAGAGGATGGCTGAATGGACCGTTGCAGAACCGGGCCTGGCGGAAGTGCCTGAGGAGGTCGCTGCGAAGGATCCGAAATCGGCCACCGACATGGATTCCTGTACGATTTCCGGAACGGCCGAACATTCCCGATCAGGGGATGCAGGGGAGCCGTGTGATGATGGACGGGCTGGAAAGTAGCAGCCTGGTGAAAAGCATCGCCTAAGGCCGCCATGCTGCGTTTTCGGAATTTGCCGATCCTCAACGTACTGACCAGTACGCCTCCGGTCGCCAAATTCCTGCAGCCTTGCCTGACAGCCTGATGCTCGCTTTTAACCAGCCTGTGATATGATAACAAGGCCATCCGCTGGAATCAGCGGATGGCCTTTCGATTAAAACTCAAGAAAAGCTGACAGATGAATATGTAATGTATTCTCCTTCGTGTCCTTCGTGGTGAATATATGATTAACCAATTAAAACAACCAACCGCGGAAACGGGTTGTCTCCGCTGCGGGACGTGCTGCCTTAAGGGCGGCCCTACGCTGCATCGGGAGGACCAGGATCTCGTCGAACGCGGCTTATTGCCGGTTAACCTGCTGTATACCATTCGGACCGGCGAAATTATCCGGGATCCCATTCGGGAGACGACACTGTATGCCGACTCGGACATCATCAAGCTCAGGGGAAGCGGTCGCGACTGGCGCTGTACTCTATTTAATGAAGACGAGAGCCGCTGCGAGAAATACGACAACCGGCCTGCCGAGTGCCGTGCCATGGAGTGCTGGGACACCCGGGAAATTGAAGCCATGTACGAACATGACCGGCTGACACGGCAGGATCTTCTGGGCGCCGTGGCCGGGCTCTGGGAGTTTATTATCGAGCATGAGACCACGTGCGATTATCGAAAGCTTCGATCTCTGAAATCTGAGATGCAAAACGGCGACAACGGGAAGACTGCCGATCAGATTATGGAGATGATCCGCTACGATGCGGCCGCCCGGGAGCTGTCCGTGGAGAAGGCCGGTACCGACCCGGAACACCTGGACTTTCTTTTCGGCCGACCGATGTCTACCCTGATCAGCGGTTTCGGGCTTCGATTGAAAAAAGAAGGCGACAAAGCAACCGTAACGCTCGACCCTGTCCAGGCATCCAAATTCCAACCCACCGAAGGTGGGCAAGAATCCAAAATCTAACCCACCGAAGGTGGGCAAGAGTCCAAAATCCAAAATCTAAAATCCGAAATATAGATTATCCAACACCCGCTCTTGAGTATGCTCGACATCACCATACGTGACGCGACGGTGGACGACCATATTGCCCTCCACCAACTCAACCAGGCCAGCCTGCCGAATGTGAATTCCGTTTCATGAGTCATTCGGATTCAAGGAAGTCGGACAACAGGACACCGAAGGCGGGAAAAAGCGGGTGTCTCTACAGATCCTATCCATAGGGACATAGCACATGACCTATAACTTCGATCCGGACCGCTGGTATGATACCGAGCGACGTGCGCTCGACGAGGCGGTGAAAGAAGCTCGCCTCAGCAAAGAAGAATACCAAAAGAGGTTAAGCGATCTGGATCGACGCTACGACAACATGCTCGACCGCCTCGACGGTACCTATCGGCTTCCCGGTTAGCCTCTTCAATATGCTGCCATCAGTATTCCCGGCTTTTATGCCTGCGAAGGCCGGCTGTGTTACAAACCGTCCCATCGAACAGAAAGGAACATGTTTTCGTCATTCCTGCGGAGCAGACTGTGTCGCATTAGACCCCGACTGGGTTTAATTTTGTTCTTTGATACTTTTGTCTTCGAGACCGATCACATTTTGCGTTAGAGCTTACGCAGAACGGCCCATTTTGGTTGTTACGTGGGGCAC
>Ga0209780_1000081_pt1 | contig 41930 bp, 36 predicted proteins | sample WorMetexBAHAMAS2_FD_187384 | JGI IMG/M metagenome (GOLD analysis project Ga0209780, IMG submission 187384) | Marine gutless worms symbiont microbial communities from Max Planck institute for Marine Microbiology, Germany - Inanidrilus exumae... | ecosystem: Host-associated > Annelida > Digestive...
CTGGAGCTTGAATTTTTGACCACAACTCCATCGCCGCTTGCATAATTTTTCATAGAACGGCCGGACGAATCAGAATCCGAACGGCAAAAAAACCGAAAATAGCAGAATTGGGCTGCAGGACACCCTGATATTTTCGTTCCGATAGGAACACAGCGACGGTGCTTGCCGTTGCAGGCGGGTACGGTGACCCGCCCTACGAAAGCTCAACGAAATCCGTCATGTAGAGCCGGGCACCAGTCTTCGCCAAGGCTTCGCCCCGGCACGCCGTACCGGCCTTCTGCGTTCGTCAAACGGAACATATTTTTGGCAACTGCTATAAGTGAAGGAACGAAAAAACCCTCCGGCCCTTAAACGGACCGGAGGGTTTTCTTTGGTCTTTTGACTGGCACCCGGGCGGAAGCATTTATTTTGAGCGGCGTCGCCGCGTAACGTAAAATCGCGAAGCGATTTTACTACCAGTTTTCGCCAAGAATTTCGAAGTGCGCCTGGGGGTGGGCACAAGCCGGGCACATTTTCGGGGCTTCCAGTCCCCCATGGAGATATCCACAGTTCCGGCAACGCCACACAGCGCTTTGCTCCCGCTTGAATACCCGTCCTGCTTCGATGTTGGAAGCCAGATCGAGATATCGTTTTTCATGCTGTTTTTCGGCCACGGACACCGCTTCCCAAATGGCAGCGGCCGCATCAAAACCTTCCTCGCGGGCGACTGTTGCAAATCCGGGGTAAAGGATCGTGTACTCATGATTCTCACCGGCGGCGGCGGCCTTCAGGTTGTCCAGAGTCGGTCCGATTATTCCTGCCGGAAAGGCGGCCATGACATCTACGTCCCCGCCTTCCAGTTGCTTAAAAAACCGTTTGGCATGTTCCTTTTCCTGGTCTGCGGTCTCTGCAAAAATGTCGGCTATCTGGACGAGGCCGTCCTTTTTTGCCTGACTCGCAAAATAGGTGTAGCGCATTCTGGCCTGGGATTCCCCGGCGAACGATGCTATCAGGTTCTTCTCGGTCTCACTCCCTTTCAAACTGGGCATTCTTTTCCTCCTCTCCATTTGTTTGGAATGTTACGTTTTCTTCCTCCGTTTTGAAACAAGCGGCATAGCCGTAATTCATAAAACCGCTGGGCGGTTTTATATGTCGATCCACATATCCGCTTCAGATCCACAATGACTGCATACCCCATGTCCCTTGACTTTCTGTGGGGCTTCCGTTGGTTTTGCTCCTGCCGCTGCAGAATCAGGTTTGGATTCATCGATTTCTTCCAGCGTGCACGTCACCATCATCTCAGCTTCATTTCCGCAGTTTTTGCACTCACAAACTTTTTTAAACTTTTTTTCCGGCATGGGTTCACCTCCTCATTCTGACTCATTGGATAGGACCTTTTCGGTCCCTTTTGCGCACATTAGGATCCGTCCGCCCCTTTTTGTTGGCATACCGGACATACCCCATAGAAATCGAGCCGGTGGTTCGTAATTCGATATCCGGTAGTTTTCGCGATGTTCTCTGTAATCTGCGCAAGTTTGGCAACATCCGGGTCGATAATGCTCCCGCAGTCGGTGCATATAACATGGGGGTGTGGATGGGGACTATTTCCATCATATCGATTCCCGCTGCCGCTGAATTCAAGCTCCAGCAATTCCCCGAGATCTTTCATCAACGAAATGGTTTTATATATGGTCGCCAGACTCGTTGTGGGGAAATTCGGTCTCACCTCATCGAATATGTCCTCTACACTCGGGTGTCCATGACTCTCTGCCAGAACTTTTATAATGGCCATGCGTTGGGGGGTGACCCGATGCCCCTGTTGGCGGAGTTTTTCGAGCATGTGTTTCAATCGAAGCTCCGGATCGGCCATGGAAACCTTCCCTTGGTGGAATATCCCGGTGGATGACGCCTATAAAATTAATATTAAGTTTTTATTAATAATCATTCTTTATAATCTTATCCATGACTCTTTCCTTTGTGTCAAGCCTGTTTTTTTAATCCACTTGTGGCGAGCACTGGATATAACTTGACCGGGTTCGGTGAGTTGGATTCACTGGGCGCGATGGCTATCGTCGCTTTCTTATTCCGTGAGGCACGTGGGCCTTTCGAAAAAGCCGTGGGCAAGTCCTGCGGGTGTAGGTATAATCGTACATATTAACGCGAAAATTGCATGAATTCTTGTCAGGCTAGGATTTGAACACCTTAGTTCCGTCCTTCGTGTCCTGGACCACATACCCCATGGCCTGGAGTTCGTCGCGAAGTTGGTCGGACAAGGCCCAGTCCTTGTCCGACCTAGCCTGATTTCTGGCGTCCACCTTTTCAAGAACATCTGACGGCAATTCTTCAGTGTCGTCCACATGATCCAATTCGAGGCCGAGCACCCGTTCGAAATCCAGTATGGTGGCCAGTTTTTCGGCAACCGGCAGATCTGACTTGAGCATTTCCTGAACGACGGCCATGGCGCGGGGCATATTCAAATCATCATTGATTTCCGCAAGAAACTTATTTTTAAACCCGGAGCTGATGCTCCCGATCTGACCGCCCGAGTTGTTTTTAATTGCCCGGACTTGGTTGCGCAGATGGGCCAGTCCGTTCTTTGCTGCCTCGACGGCCTCTTCGCTGTACTCCATGGGCTTCCGATAATGGGTCAGAAATGCGGCGAATCGATATACCAGGGGATCGATCCCCTTGTTCGTAAAGGAACTGTCCAGGGTCAGAAAATTCCCCTCACTCTTGGCCATTTTCTTTCCCCCGGCGATGATCAAAAAGGCACCGTGCATCCAGAAATTGAAAAAAGGTTTTCCGGTGGCCGCTTCGGACTGGGCGATTTCATTGGTGTGATGGACATCGATATGATCCGTTCCTCCGGCATGGATGTCGAGCTGATCTCCCAGATACATCATGCTCATGGCCGAGCATTCGATATGCCAACCCGGAAAGCCGGTTCCCCACGGCGAGTCCCATTCCATTTGCCGTTGAACGTCTTCCGGGGAAAACTTCCAGAGGGCGAAGTCGGTCGGATTCCGTTTTTCGGGGTTCCGCTCTACCCGGGCGCCTTCCTGAAGTGCGTCCAGGTTCTGGTGGGAAAGTTTTGTGTATCCGGGGAATTTTGAGGTATCGAAATAGATACCATCGCTGGTGCGATACGTGAATCCCTTATCATCGAGAGTCTGGATCAGGGCGATTTGTTCCGGAATGGTATCTGTAGCTTTGCACCAGATGGTCGGATCGAGGATATTGAGTTTCTTAAGATCCGATTGAAACGCGTGGGTGTAATAATCGGCTATTTCCCAGGCGCTTTTGCCTTCCCGGCGGGCTCCGGCTTCCAACTTGTCTTCGCCCATGTCCCGGTCGCCGGTCAGATGGCCCACATCGGTGATATTCATGATATGCTTGATATCGAAACCATTGTAGACAAGTACCCGTTTCAGGATATCTTCAAAAATGTATGTCCGCAGGTTGCCGATGTGGGCGTAATTGTAAACGGTTGGCCCGCACGTGTAGAGGCCGACCTGATTATCCCGGATCGGTTTAAATGTTTCCTTTTTACGCGTCAAAGTGTTGTAAAGAATTAATTTCATATTAAATTTCCATATTATAGAACTGAGTCAAAAACCCGACGTCCAGCTTCTCATGTTCATTGTTGGCGTCCGTGGGACTGATGAGCATACGAACAACTCATGAAAGTAATGCTGTTTTTCATAAAATTGAGAATCAATTTTATTTTTTCTTAAATCTTAATTCAAGGAGATTCCGATGTCCAAGGTTTTTGAATCCACCATGATCAACGGCATGGTGTTGAAAAACCGTTTTGTGCGATCCGCGACCTGGGAAGGCATGGCTGCGGATGACGGAAGTTGCACCCCCAAACTGATTAACGCCATGACCCGTTTGGCACAGGGCGGTGTCGGACTGATTATCACCGGGCATGCCTATGTGGCAAGAGAGGGACAGGCGGGTGCCTGGCAGCTGGGAATTTATCATGATCGGTTGACAGAAGGGCTTGTACAGATGACCCACGCCGTTCATGAAGCCGGTGGTATCATTGTTGCCCAACTGGCCCATTCCGGGATGTTCGCCGACCCGGGCCTTACCGGCTCGGAGCCGATCGGCCCGTCACAGATCACCGGTGTCAGCCGGCATAAGATTCGAGAAATGACGCCCTTGGATATTGAAACCCTCAAGGCGGATTTCAGTCGTGCGGCAGAGCGCGCCAAGCAGGCCGGTTTTGACGGAGTCCAACTCCATGCGGCTCATGGCTACCTGCTGAGTCAGTTTTTGTCGCCATATTTCAACCGTCGAAAGGACGGTTATGGTGGGCCCGTTCAACATCGAGTCCGGATCGTTGTTGAGATTATAGAAGATATCCGACGCCGGGTTGGTGCCGAATATCCGGTTCTCATCAAGATGAATACCCGGGATTTTATTGATGGCGGCCAGGAACTCAATGATGCGGCAACGGCGGCCGCCGTATTGGCTCAAAATGGGCTGGATGCCGTTGAACTCAGCGGAGGGACCGGTCTGTCCGGAAAATTGAATCCGGTTCGAACCGGGATTCGAGAGGAATCCGATGAGGCCTACTTTCGGGATGCAGCACATACATTCAGGGAACGCCTGGCCATCCCGCTCATACTGGTTGGCGGCATCCGGTCGTTTTCCGTGGCAGAACAGCTGATCGAAGACGGCGTAGCTGACTATATATCCATGAGCCGTCCCTTCATCCGTGAGCCGGATTTGATCAACAGATGGAAATCAGGAGATCGAAGGAAGGCCGCTTGTCTTTCCGACAGTCGGTGTTTTGTGCCGGCGAGGAAGGGGGAGGGGATTTACTGTGTCATCTCCGAACGAAACAGCCAGTCGGAAAATGGCGCATCAGACGGATAAACGGCGTTCTCGGCGTTCAGTGATCCTCGACGTATTCGCATATACGCCTCCGGTCGCTGAACGCCTGCGGCCTTGCCTATCCATCCGATGCTTGTTTTCCGACTGGCTGTTAGAGTGTATAAATACGCCTCGTGAACGAAACTTGCACGCCTTGAACTTTACCGTTTTACTCGGCCGACCGAACGACTCCGGTGGCGAACACCTATGTCTGAATTTTGGTTTCCCGAGCGGCTGTTGGTTTGAGAAGTACGCTTCGTGCCACGAAACTCACGCGCCTTGACCTTGACCGTCTTACACAGCCGCCTTGGCAGAATATTAGAGGGACGGATCTGCCTGAAGCTTGCTTTCCGAAACTATCTTGGAGAAGAGGCTTGACAGGCGCCAATATATTAATATATGTTCATATGAACATATATTAAATATTTAAAGGGGGCGTATCAAGCATGGGAGCTGTTCCTAAAAACTCGGTTGATAAAGCTGATAAAATTGAAACATGCATTACAAAGGGTATTCATGGAGACATTATACGTTCCGTGAAACGGGATATGCCCGATCCGGTTGATATCTACGAACTTGCCGACTTCTTTAAACTGTTTGGAGATAGTACCAGATTAGGCATTCTTTGGGCCCTGAGCGAATCTGAAATGTGCGTGTGCGATCTTTGCGCTTTGTTAAAGATGAAACAACCGGCGGTTTCCCATCAGTTGAAAAATCTGAAACAGTCGCGGGTTGTAAAAGCCAGGAGGGACGGCAAAATCGTTTATTACAGCCTGGATGACGACCACATCCGAAGGCTGCTTAATCTGGGAATGGAACATACCCAGGAGTCCTAACTTTGTTTAAGGAATTGCCTTAATGACCGGACTCAAGACCGAACGATTTAACGTAAAAAATCTCGATTGCGCAGCGTGTGCCGGGAAGATTGAAAATGGGTTGAAAGCTGCAGATGGGGTTGATGATGCTGTGCTCGATTTTGCCAGTCTTACCCTTCATGTGAAGGCAACGGATACATTCCGGATCATAGAGGAAGTCCGTAAGATTGAACCCAATGTTGAACTGGTGCCGAAATCGGAGAAATCCGCCGCTTTTGAGTCCGATAAGGAGTCAGGACATATCAATTTCAAGACAGAGCTCGTGATCCTGATTGCGGCGGCAGCGCTGTTCATCCTGCAGTTGGTGTTTGAAGACTGGTTTCATCAGAAAAATTATAAAACACTGGAAATCGTCATTGTGGTCACAGCGTATCTTCTTGCGGGATGGAATGTCCTCCTTGGTGCATTCAAAACGATTCGCAGGGGAACGTTATTCGATGAAAATGTACTCATGGTAATCGCCACCGGCGGCGCGATGGCGATTCATGCCTACTCCGAAGCCGTCGGGGTCATGATGTTTTATAAAGTCGGTGAGCTGCTCCAGAATTTAGCCGTGACCCGTTCGCGCCGTTCGATCAGGGCGCTTTTAGCGGCCAGACCGGACACGGCGGTGTTAAAGACGCCTGACGGTTATCGTGAGGTTGCTCCGGAGTCCGTGGGCGTAGGTGAACTGATCCTCATCAAACCCGGCGAAAAGATACCCCTGGATGGCGAAATCATTACCGGAAACTCTCAATTGGATTCATCTGCCTTGACCGGTGAATTTGTGCCTCTCAATGCCAAGCCCGGGGACACCGTACTGGCCGGACAAATCAATAAACACAGTGCGCTGACGGTTCGGGTGTCTCGACCTTTCAGCGAATCTTCGATTTCCAAGGTCATGGACCTTGTCGAGAATGCCACTGCGCGAAAAGCAAAAACCGAAAAATTTATCACCACCTTTGCACGCTATTACACCCCAGCCGTGGTGTTGATTGCAGCGGGAATCGCCTTCATTCCGCCCGTTGCCACCGGAGCGTCGTTTCAAGCCTGGATCTATCGGGCACTGTTATTGTTGGTGATTTCATGCCCGTGTGCGTTGGTTGTCAGTATTCCTCTGGGTTATTTCGGTGGCATCGGCAGGGCCTCCCGCAGAGGTATTTTGGTAAAGGGCTCTAACTTCATCGATGCTTTGGCAGCCGTTAAAACGGTCGTATTTGATAAAACCGGAACGTTGACCAGGGGGGTGTTTGAAGTCAAGGAAGTCGTCAATCTGAACGGATTTTCTGCAGATCAGCTGTTGGAATTTGCAGCCGCTGCGGAACTAAATTCCAATCACCCCATAGCCACTTCTATTATTACGGCTTTTAATGGAGATGGGCGAAAATTGAATTCCGCTATGGTTGTTGAGCATACCGAAATCTCGGGACAGGGTGTAAGGGCCCGTTACGGCGACCATTCGGTTATGATCGGCAACGATAGCCTGTTACATTTGGAATCCATTGATCACCCGAAATGCGATTTCGACGGTACGGTGGCGCATATTGTTGTGGACGGCAAGTACGCAGGGTACATCACCATTGGTGATGAGATTAAGCCGGACGCGGAAAACGCCCTGAAAGTACTAAGGCAGCAAGGTGTAGAACATATTGCGATGCTGACCGGGGATAATACCCGGGCTGCGAAGCATATCGCAAGCCGTCTGCCCATCGACAGTTTTTATGCGGATCTTCTTCCTGAAGATAAGGTCACCATGTTTGAGAAGCTGAGCCGGGAGCACCGTGGCGAAGGGAAAATTGCGTTTGTCGGTGACGGGATTAATGATGCCCCGGCTCTTGCTCGTGCCGACGTGGGCGTGGCCATGGGGGCGCTTGGAAGTGATGCTGCCGTTGAAACAGCGGATGTGGTTTTGATGAACGATTCACCCATGAAGATGCCGGAGGCTGTTTCCATTGCCCAGCACACACGTCGGATTGTCTGGCAAAACATAGCTCTGGCGTTTACGATTAAAGGAATTTTTATACTGTTTGGTACCATGGGGATGGCAACGATGTGGGAGGCGGTATTCGCCGACATGGGCACGGCGCTGGCGGCAGTCGCCAATTCTACGCGGATCATCGGAAAATACGATCCGGTGAACTCTCCGTAAGCTAAATTTTACGAGGATTCATGTAAATACAGGGCTTATCCGGATGCCGATCCGACAGCATGCTCTCTGACCGCACACCGACCAACCCCTCAAATACAAATTGCGTTTAATTCTATATAGTTAATTTATTTGAATCCAAACGTCGATTGCATTAAGATATCCTTCAACCGTTTCGGTTCAAAGCAGCCTGTACTGATTCCAAGCATCTTAAATCAAGACAATCCCATGAGATCGGAAGCCGTAGAAGATTATCTGAAAGCCATATACGAGCTTCAGGAGCGGGACGGCAAGGCGAAAACTATGAGCCTTGCCGAACGACTCGGCGTCACGGCCGGATCTGTCAGCGACATGTTAAAGCGTCTGGCCAAGGAGCAGCCGCCCATCGTAGAATATCGGCTCCACCAGGGTGTGACATTGACGCCGACCGGCCGGATCACTGCTCTGGAAATCATTCGAAGACACCGGCTCCTGGAAACCTTTCTTCATGACGTGTTGGGTTTTGCCTGGGAAGAGGTACACACGGAAGCGGACCGATTGGAGCATCACATATCCCATCGCATGACCGAAGCGATCGCGAATCTCTTAAATCATCCCGACAAGGACCCCCATGGCGACCCCATACCCGATATCAACGGGCGGCTTCCCGAGAATTATTGGGTTCCATTATCTTCCATTGAACCCGGTCATCATGTCCGGATTTCGAGGGTCCAATCCCGAGATGAAGAATTACTGAAATATCTAACCGACATTGGAATCGGTATGGAGACCGTTGTCATGGTTTTGGAAAAACCACCCTTTGACGGGCCACTATCGCTCCGCATCGGTCCGACAGAGACTGGGCCGGTAATCCGCCTGGGCAGACAGATTACGGATGCCATGATGGTCGAGGTGATATCCACAAATCCCCCGAAGGAAGACTAAATTTGATCCCCCAAAATAAATATTTTGGTTGTCCAAAATATAATTATGCTTATCATTCTGAGTTATCGGCAACCATTTCCATTCTGACGATGTCTCTTACAGCGAGAGGAAAGATACATGCAATTCATATGGATTCGATACGTGCCGTTTCGAATGTTTTTGGCCGTCTTCGCCGGATGTCTGACGTTAGCGCTCACTGAACCGGCATCGGGGGAATACAAAGGAAGGTATCCTTACAAAGCTGTGGCCACAGTGGGCATGGTGGCCGATATCGTGAAAAATCTGGCCGGGAGCAAAGCTGACGTTTACAATATTATCGGCGAAGGGGTTGATCCTCATTTGTTTAATCCTACCCGTAGCGACGTGGCAGCACTTCTCAAAGCCGATATCGTATTCTATGCAGGACTGCTACTGGAGGGCCAACTGTCGGATATTCTTGTTAAAGTATCCCGCCGGCGCCCGGTGTATGCCGTGACCGAGCTGCTCCAGGCTTCTTACCTGATCCATGATGCGGCGACCAATCACAGCGATCCCCACGTTTGGATGGATGTAAAAGGCTGGATGAAGGCCGTGGAAGTGGTGGCAGAGGCCCTTTCTGAATTCGACCCGACCAATGCATCGGTCTACCGCAACAACACCCAGGATTATCTCAAGGAATTGGATCGGCTAAACACGTATGCCCGAAAAGTGATCGGCTCCATTCCCGAGACCCAGAGGGTCATGGTCACCGCCCATGATGCATTCCGCTATATGGGACGGGCCTATAGACTCGAGGTTCTCGGCATCCAGGGGCTTTCCACCGAATCTGAGGCGGGGCTAAAGGATATCAACCGCATTGTCGACGAATTGGTCAAACGCAAGATCCCGGCCGTCTTCATCGAATCCAGTGTATCCGATAAAAATGTCAAAGCCCTTATAGAAGGAGCCAGATCCCGGGGCCACAGCGTTCGAATCGGCGGGGAGCTATTTTCCGACGCCATGGGAAGACCGGGTTCCTATGAGGGGACCTATATCGGCATGATTGATCACAATGCAACAACCATCGCCCGCGCCCTGGGCGGAGAGGCACCTGATAAAGGGCTAAACGGACGATTATCGTCGAATCATTGATAAAGGATTTCAACTATGGCAGCACAACTACTCTCTCAGCAGCCGTACTTATCGGATAGGGGCCCGGAAGATATCCCCCTCTGGATCCATGACTTGACCGTGGCCTATCATCGGAAACCGGTACTCTGGGATGTGGACCTGGCGCTGCCCGAGGGGAATCTCATCGCCATTGTCGGGCCCAACGGAGCCGGAAAAAGCACGTTGATTAAATCAGTCCTGGGGCTTGTACCCCGAGCCTCCGGTACGGTGTCCATATATGGAAAAGAATATCAACGGCAACGTCATTTGGTTGGATATGTTCCACAACGGGAATCCGTTGACTGGGATTTTCCGGTCAATGCCATCGATGTCGTGGCCATGGGATTTTATCGGAAAATCGGCTGGCTTCGGCCTGTAACTCAACAGTACCGTCAGGCCGCACGAGAGGAGCTGGAGAAAGTAGGAATGGCCGCCTACGCCGAACGACAGATCAGTCAGTTGTCCGGCGGGCAGCAGCAACGGGTGTTTCTGGCACGGGCATTGGCTCAGGATGCCCGGATATACTTGATGGACGAACCCTTTGCCGGTGTAGATGCGGCAACAGAGCGGGCCATCATTGCCCTGTTGAAAGAACTCAAGGCCGCAGGGAAAACCTGTATCGTCGTTCATCATGATCTCCAGACGGTGCCGACCTATTTTGATCACGTGGTTTTACTGAACATGCGTGTTGTGGCCGACGGGCCGGTGGATGCCATCTTTACCGAAGAGAATCTTCGAAAAACTTACGGCGGGCAACTGACATTGCTGTCCCAGGCCTTTTTCGAATACTCCAAAGATCCGAGTCTGCCGGCAGGCAGCAAGGGAACTCAGGAATGATATCCATAAGAGGGCCATACTCTTTTCTTACCGTTCTTCTGTTGGTTCTGTTGCCGGGGGTAGGTTTCACTGCCGGCCTGGGTGATCAAGGCCTGGATTGGCCCAGCGGTGAAGAGCTGCTTCGGGTTCTCACATTGCGAGATTACAATACCCGGGTCGTGATTATCGGCACGACGCTTCTGGGGCTGGCCGCCGGTCTGGTGGGGACATTTCTCCTGTTGAGAAAACGGGCGCTGCTCAGCGACGCCCTCAGCCATGCCACCTTACCCGGCATCGCCCTGGCATTTATTCTTATGACGGTGGTGTTTGGGGAAGGTAAAAACCTGGTGGGCCTGATTACCGGCGCCGCAATATTTTCCGTGCTGGGCACCGCTTCGGTCATAATCATTCAACGCTTCACTCGATTAAAGGACGATGCCGCCCTCGGTGTGGTCCTGAGTGTATATTTCGGATTGGGGATTGCACTGCTGGGTCTTGCCACCCGTATGGAAAGCGGCAACGCGGCCGGCTTGTCATCTTTTATCTATGGAAAAACAGCGTCCATGCTGTTGTTTGACTCGGTGCTGATTGCCGTGGCAGCACTGATTTCGGCCATTTTCTGCATTCTGTTTTTTAAAGAGTTCTCGCTGCTCTGTTTTGACACCGACTATGCGGCCAGCCAGGGTTGGCCGGTGGCATGGCTCGATTTTTTCATGATGACCCTGGTTGTCATCGTCACGGTTATCGGCCTTCAGGCGGTGGGGCTGATACTCGTGGTTGCCCTGCTTATCATTCCACCGGCCGCCGCCCGTTTCTGGACCTATCGTTTGTCACGGATGCTATTTCTGTCCGGGATTTTTGGGGCGATCAGCGGATTGTTTGGGGCTGGTATCAGCGCCTTGCTGGCCAATCTGCCTGCCGGTGCTGTTATTGTCTTGACGGCCTCCATGATTTTCATCTTCAGTCTGTTTTTCGGCACCTCCCGGGGGCTCCTGAGAGTGTCCATGGAGAGGCGTCGGCTGAAGCGAAAGGTTCGAAGAGAAAATCTATTAAGAGAAATGTTCGAATGGGCGGAAGGACATGCCGATGGCAGCGGCATGCCGGAACTGCTTTCCCACAATGGAATGCCGTTTGAGGATCTTCGAAAGCGGAGATCCTGGTCGGGAACGGATCTCCATCGGGTCGTCAAAGAACTGCGGGGCGTCGGATTAATCCAGAAGACAGATGGTAGCCGGATTGTGCTGTCTGGCGCGGGCTTCCGGGAGGCGGAGAACGTTGTCCGAAAGCATCGGCTCTGGGAAGTCTACCTGATCACCCATGCCGACATCGCTCCCGGCCAGGTGGATTGGGGGGCGGATGAGATTGAACACGTGCTGGAAAAGGAGATTATCGATCAGCTCGAGGAACTGCTACCGTCCCTTCAAAACGGCAGAATGCCGGAAAGCCCTCATCAAAGCCCTCATCGGATCGAGGCGGTCGAGGGATAACCCATGGAATGGTCATCATTTGATACGTGGATTGTCGTTACCGGAGCACTCAGTGCCATGTCTTGTGCTTTGCTTGGCAATTACCTGGTGCTCCGCCGAGAGAGCATGATGGGAGATGCCATCAGTCATGCAGTCTTGCCGGGGCTTGCCATCGCCTTTCTGATCACCGGAAGCCGAGGCAGTGTGCCAATGCTCGTTGGGGCAACCATTATCGGTATCATGACAGCCTTTCTGGTTCAGTTTATCTACCGGCTCGGTGGGCTCGACAAAGGTGCGTCCATGGGTGTGATTTTCACCACCCTTTTTGCATTGGGATTAATTTTAATCCGGCAGGCAGCCGATCATGTGGACCTGGATCCGGGCTGTGTGCTGTATGGTGCCATCGAATTGACGCCCCTGGATATCTACAATTTCTTCGGCGCTGAAATCCCTCGTGCTGCTGTGACCAATGGGGTCATGCTGCTGATCAATCTGATCTTTGTGACACTGTTTTACAAAGAGCTGAAAATCACTTCTTTTGATCCCGCCCTGGCGACCACCATGGGCATAAATGCCAATGTGATGCACTATGTGCTCATGACCCTGGTCGCCGCCACCACAATTGCTTCCTTTGAAAGCGTTGGAAGTATTTTGGTGATTGCGATGCTGATCGTGCCGGGGGCGACGGCCCATCTATTGACGGATCGGTTGTCGTCCATGCTGCTTCTGAGTCTGGTTATCGCCGGGGGCAGTGCAATTATGGGCCATGTAAGCGCTATAACGGTGCCTACCTGGATCGGGTTCCGGGATACCAGCACGGCCGGAATGATGGCGGTTATGGTCGGCGTGGTCTTTCTAATGGCGTTTCTTTTCGCGCCGCGTTACGGGGTTCTTAGTCGCTTTATTACCCGCGCCCTTCTGTCCCTTAAGATCACCCGGGATGACGTCATGGGGTTTTTATACCGGCACCAGGAGCTCGCACCGGTCGATGCCGCCCCTGTTCGCATTGCTGATCTGCAGGCGGCCTTGAAGGTGGGCTTTTCAGTCAACATTGCGCTATGGGATCTGGCGCGCCGTCGTCGTATTCGGCGCATCGAAAATGGCTTCGGACTTTCCGAAACGGGAATAAATGAGGGTAAAGACCTGGTTCGCTCTCATCGGTTATGGGAATCTTACCTCTGCGATGCCATGGGGTATTGTTTGGAAGACGTGCACAGATCTGCACACAAGCTGGAACACTTCACCGATTCAGACATGCAGGCGGAGCTTGGCGAGGCCACCGGACACCCCAGTGTAGATCCTCATTCCAGAAACATCCCCTGAGAGTATGTAATAAAGTACAGAAAAGTCATCTCACAGTACCCAAAAATGAGTCACACGGCCTCTCCCACAACGCGCGGCATATCTTCCAACTTGTTGAATTCAATACAGTTTTAATTTTTTTTAAGCGTGTGCACAGTTTTTGCTACCACGTATTCATATCTGAAGTGCCCGATTTATTGATAACGCGTATAGATCGCGCAATAGGGTCGCTATTATAAGGTTAGGCGCTGAAGCGGCGATGGGCATTTTCGGATCGTCCCTTGTTGCGGGCCGGTCACACCGGCTGGTTGGCGGGTGCAGCAGAGGTAGCCTGCATCCGCCAATCTTTTGTTCATGAAGGCGTCATGAGCCTACCAAGTATCCTATGAAACTTATTGATCGACGGATTGGAAAGGACAGAAGGTCTGCGGCCGATTCCCCCGGCTTGAAAAATCGGCGGTCCGGAAAAGACCGCAGATCCGGGAAAGACCGCAGACGTGGAAACGACAGAAGGAGTCCGTTCGGATACCGGGCAATGCTTAAGCTAGGGCAGCGGCTCGGTTCCGGTGAGCAGTATTATTTCGGCGCTGATGATGCCGACAATGTGTTATTTCCTCAGATAGATCAACAAGACGACTAGGGTGTCATCATTTTTGCTTCCTGTCAGGAGATTCCTCCTGCCAGTCTTTTGAATCCCGGACGCCTTATTCCTTGGTCCACCGTTTTATCCGCTACGTTCTGGTCGGAATACGCCCCTTTTGAGTTGGTTAACCGCAAGGAAAAGGGAATATTTATTACCGAATCAGTGACGAATTTCGCTTGAGGCCTCTTTGCACTTCCATTGGCAAATACCTCATCATCCATAGCAGCATCAATAGACCAGGCAGCGCTGCAAAAGTGGATACGGTGAAAAAAGTTCCCCAATCGGTTTTATCCGCCACCCAACCCGAAGCCGCCGAGAGCCATGTCCGACCGAAAGCCATAAACGATGTGAACAGCGCATATTGAGTGCCTGTGTAAGCGGTATTACACAGCAGTGATAGGTACGCGACAAATGCGGCCGACCCCATTCCTCCGGACAGGTTCTCAATACCAATGGTTAGAAACAGAAACTCCACCTCAGGGCCGATAGCAGCCTGGGCAGCAAACATCAAATTGGAGAGCATCTGTAGAATTCCACAGTACAGCAGGCTCTGGAGTATACCGAATCGCTTGACCACCAGACCACCGATAAAAACGCCTAAAAGTGTCGCGAACACACCGAAGATCTTGCTGACATTGGCGATTTCCACTTTGGTGAAGCCGATCTTGATATAGAAGGGATTCGCCATTACACCGGCAAATGCATCGCCGAACTTGTATAGCAGGATGAAGCAAAGGATCGTTATGGCCATGCGGGTGTCGTTGCGCTGGAAAAATTCCACGAACGGTGCCACGACGGTGGTCTGAAACCATCTGTCCTGCGTTTCACTTGCTTTGCTATAGTCGCCATCGGTCCTGGGAATCGGGGCAAACAATGCGGTCAGCAAACCGATCACCATTAGCGCTGCCATTATCATATAGACAAGGGTCCAATTTATGTTCGTCGCCAGATAAAGCGCTCCGGCACCGGAGGCCAGCAAACCAAAGCGATAGCCTGCCTGGGTCATTGCAGCACCCGCACCCTGCTGATTTTCATCGAGAATCTCGATGCGGTACGCATCGATAACAATGTCTTGGCTAGCCGAAAAAAATGCTACCACCAATGCAAAAAATGCCGTCAAACTGACCCATGATTGAGGGTCAATCAGACCGAGGGCCACGATGGAGCCCATTAAACCCAACTGGATGAGAACCATCCAGGAACGCCGACGCCCAAGCAGGTGAGTTAGTATCGGGAGATTTACATGGTCAATGAATGGTGCCCACAGGAATTTAAGGTTATAGGGTGTGCCTACCATGGCAAATAGCCCGATGGCAGTTAGCGAGATGCCGGCCTCTGTAAGCCGGATCGACAGGGTGGCCCCGGTGAGAAGAAACGGCAGCCCGCTGGCAAATCCCATTAGAAAGACAATGATCAGGCGCCTTTCCCAGTAAATCGAGACGGCTTGCCAGAGTCCGGGTCCAACTTGACCGATGCCTCCGTCTGTAGAAGGCATTTTAGCGACCATGAACTTCCCTGCGAAGAATTGGACAAACTGGTCCGTTGCTCTCGATGATCATTGTATTCAATCCTGTCCTCGGGCTGAAGATTTTAGAAAAATTGAGGCTATTTGTTTTTAGGGCGACGGGCTCGCCAACCATACTCGATGTAATTCCATTCAATCCGGTTTCCCGCCAGCGTGATGGAATTGTAACCTTCATTCGTGCCAAACCAGGAACCTCTCCACCACTTTCCACAGATGGCACCCCCGACGATAAATGTGGTACCTCGCCAGCGGATCATCTCTTTGACATGCAGGTGACCTTGCAGAACCAGAATGACGTTATGTTTTTTGATTATATTGAGGACATCGACATTGTTGACGACAATTCGATTTTTTGGGGCAGAGGATGTCGCCCCCATAGAGGCAAAATAAAAGGCAGTGAGAATGGGTATGTGAGTGATGATCACGATGGGTGTGTTTTCTCGAACTCGAGCCAAGTCCTGTTTGAGCCACTCAATTTGCTCGAGGCTAATCTGTCCGTGATATTGATATTTGTCTTTCGTGACCTGAATGGAATCAAGAACAATGAAATGATAGCCGACCGCATCAAATGAGTAGTAAGTCCGATCAAGTCCCGTTTTGGCCAAAAAAATTGATCGCGGATCTGCCACGGGTGATGAGCCATCGGTTGGATTGGCCGCCACCAGATCGTGGTTTCCTATGGCCGGGTACAGGTCGGACTGAATTCTCTCGTGCATCATCATATAAGCGTCCCATCGGGGTGATGCGATGGCCGGCGAGGATTGAAATCCGTCGGTGATTAAATCCCCTCCCGCGATAACCAAGTCGGCTTTCTCTGAGTTAATGGCTGCCGCGGCTTTCTTCAATGCTTCCGGGGTGTCCCATTCTTGCCTGGCATGAACATCCGTATAGAAGGCAATCCGTACGGTCCCCTTGTCGGCACCCCGTGCTGCCCAGGCGATTCTGGAAGTGTTGATCCCAGACAGCAAAGCAATCCATGAAGCCGCTTTGTACAGAAATTTTCTGCGCGTGATAATCTGAGTCATCTGTTAATCCAGAAAAAATGATGATCGACTATATTAATGTATAAAACAACCTCGCAGAAAGGCAACATTATTGATAAATTTTTCGGCGCCTTCGGTTAGTACGTGAATACCTATATTCAGTATGACTTATGGTAAAGAGGGCGATGGAGACTCGGTCGTTGGTGTCGTGAAGAACGGTTTGGTGTTATTTAGATAGCCTCCCTCGCCTCTTTAGATATAGATCCGAAAGGACCAGTCCCACCACCAACAATACGAAAAACGTCGCAACCTGAATATCCGTGACGCTTGTGATCAAATGCCTTGAGACCCAACTTCTAAATACTTTTTCCTGCTGGAGATACTGTTCGGTCAAAGTAAATTTTTCTGGTGGCCAGACATAGATGGAAGATTGAAGAGTATTGGAAAAATACTTTTCTAGAATCTGATTCTCGCGGTATGCTTTTGTGAGTGCCCATTCGTAACCATCTGAGGTTGGACCGATATTCAAAGCCACGGAGAAATTGGCGTCACGGCTGTAGAGATGGACCCGGGCTTCATGCAAAAAGGGATCGACCGCAGAGGTATAGATCTTGAGGAAATCCTTATAACTGGCCCTGTCTGGATACATGTTTAAAACGGCTGCGGCCTCTTTTCCCCTTGCCAAATCTGTCTTACGGAGATCATTTAGTGGAAATCGGGAGAAAAATATACCGATCTCAGGATCGTGGTGTTGATAGGCATACTCGACCATGATGCTTTCATTATTTTTTAAATATTCCAATCCCGGAATCCGCTCTGCGTACCAAGCGACCCGTTCCGGCGTATTAAGGAGGCTAACCCCGATCATTGCAGCCGCCGCTGCCAGCAACCGACACAGAAAGCGAATGTTTTGTATGCTGGGGCGATTGGAAATGTATGCGGGCCGTAAACCTTTTGAAATGGCCACTTGAACCAAAGCGGCAGCGAAAAAATTGATCCATACATCTCTGAAGTCCCAAAACCGTTCAGGAATGAGCCACTGGATGAGTTCATCGATTATTCCGATCATTCCGCCAATAATCGAAGCTGAGAAATAAATGGTGATGTCACGGTACTTAATGGATAGGGCTCGGAAAACGAGAATCCCCAACACTCCGTACTGGATGAAATGTATTGATTCTTCCGGACTCCGTTTCCCTAAATAGATTGTATAAGCAGTAAAAAAAATCGCCGTTGTTGTCAGCCACAGAAGATGGCTTTTAGGGGCGGAAACTCTGTAGCGGATGACATAGAAAGCCGAAGCAACGAGGGCAACAGCAATGACTACCAGGACTGAGTAGGTAAATAAATCCCTACCCCAATTCTCAGAAACGAAATTTCGGATTGTACGGGCAAAGGGTATGGTCAGAAAAACAAATAATGACCAAATGACGACAACCGACCATGCTACCCATGGTTTTTCTGAGGTGGGCTTTGCAGCATCTCGCAACACTCATGGGACTAACTTTTACATGGAAAGGAAAAAATTGGCTACCGGAGCATAAAATCAGACAGCCTGTTCATGGAACCGATTCAACTATGAAGACCTAACAAGTTATAATACCAGAACTCCTCTATATAATGTCAATGTACTTATGAGTTTTTTAGCACATGGATATTATTAATAATATCATTACCTACTTACTTAATCACACCGGTGATGGGGAAAGCCATATGTCTAAAGTTAACCGCAGACGTGGAAACGACAGAAGGAGTCCGTTCGGATACCGGGCAATGCTTAAGCTAGGGCGGCGGCTCGGTTCCGGTGAGCAGTATTATTTCGGCGCTGATGATGCCGACAAAGTGTTGTTTCCGTAGAAAGAATCCTAGTACACTCCGGGTGTCATCATTACTTTCCGTGGCACACCTCCATCATACATGCAGATATAGTGACGCTCCCGGTTTTATGGTTGGTTTTCGGCTGGATAGCGGATCACCCGGGTAATCTTCGGCCGGTAGGATTTTTGTTTTGCCAGTTGATTGGCCTTCTTTCTCACAAAAAGGACCGCCAGCACGAGAAAGATAACCCCGAAAGTCATGGAGAGCAGGGATTCGTCGATATTGACGTTGGTGGCGAGGTGCTTGCCCGCCAGAGCTCCGATGACCATGACGATAATGGGAAAGACATACAGCAGAAAAGCCGCTTTGAGAAATGGCGCGGTTTCGAAGGTGAGGATGATCTGATCGCCGACTTTGGCGCCGGCCTCATTGATGGCTTCTACTTCCACCTCTTTGCCCTCACCGATCACATTGCAGGATCCTCTGGCCTCGCAATGCTTGCAGGCATCGGTTCGGGTGGCCTTCACCCAGGCGGTTGGCGGTGTTACCCGCATGACGATGCCGCGTTCTGTGGCCATGTGTAATACCCTTACTTTGTAGGTGTATCCTTTGGTTTGCCCAGCAATCATGGGCTTGCGACGGATGTCCAACCGCGATAGGTTAGCCCGTTAGCCCGTTAGCCCGTTAGCCCGTTAGCCCGTTGGCCCGTTGGCCCGTTGGCCGGTCAGCCGGTTGTATTCGGATACAAGATCCAAGACTCAGGATTCAGGATACGAAGAGGAATGAATCAGATCCCACCCAATCAGAGATGTATTTTGTATCCTGTATCCTGCATCTGTTATCTTTGTCTTTCAGCTTTCAACTTCGAACTTTCAGCCCATCTAGCATCCAGAATCCAGTATCCAGAATCGACCCATTCTCAACGAAGAAGGCCCGATGCATGGAACTCCTGTGGATTTCCATGCATCGAGCCTTAGAAGAATTCAGTCGGATTTCGTCTATGCTGTTTTTTGCAGCTCGGTGGTCGCTTCGGCTGCCGGCTGCGGTGAATGCTGGTAGCAAATCAGACCGCACTGGAGGCACCGATCCGCCTCGGTCTTAGCAGCTTCCGGTGAAAATCCCTTTTCAATTTCCCGGCACTGATCCTGTTCGGCCGGGCTGCACAGAGGCATGATCTGTCTCCGGTCTTTCGACACCTGTTCCACATGGTCGACGTCTTGAATGATCGATCTGTGGGTGAGCACTTCTTCCGGGAACGTCAACGGGATATCGTAGATGAGCTCATGCATGGAAGCGGCTCCCCGCCGCCCCGCACCGATGGCCCGGATAGCAGCGCTGAAGTCACTGAATACATCGCCAACGGCAAACAGGCCTTTTTGTTCCTCGTCTTCCGGTTTCTTGTAAGGCGCTATCGCCTGCCAACGCAGCGGCGCTGCTGGTGCCGTCTGTTCTTCCGGGGACTCCGGTGGGATCTCCCCCTCGGCGATTTCATCCGAACCGTGATCCGGGAGAAAGATCATCTCGGGGAAGCGTCCCGTAGCGAGGATTACCGTTTGAGCTGCTATCTTTTCTCTCTCGTTGGTTAACAGATCGATGGTCTCAAGTTCCTTGAGCTCACTTTCTTCGCCGTAAAACCGGCCGATGCCTCTGGTGAAACGAACCTGGATGCCCTCGGACCTGAGGGCTTCCAGCCCTTCGGCGTTAATCGGACTTTCGATCTCCATCTCCCGGAACAAAATGGTGACCATGGTGGCCCCGGCCTTTCGGGCAACCATGGCGGCTTCCACCGCCATTTCTCCTCCACCGGCGATCACCACATCGGCGCCGCAAGAAAAAGGCTCTGCCTTTTCGGCAGGGGTCCGCAACACATCTACCATCAGGTAGGTGCCGGGCAAGGTCTGCTCAATCTGCAGGTTGCCCCCTCTGGACAGTCGGCTGTCCCAACCGCCGGTGGCGACAAATACGGCCTGGTGGCCTTCCTGGAGTAATCCGTTTATGGTAATGTCCTTGCCGAGCATCTTCCCGACTTCTGCCGTTACCCCCATCTCCAGGACCCCTCCGATATCCCAGTCCAGAATATCCGAAGGTAGGCGATTGGCGGCGATGGCGCTTCTGAGAAGTCCGCCCAGCTTTTCCGTTGCTTCGTAAAGGGAAACATCATATCCCAGTCGGGCCGAGAAAAACGCTGTCGACAAGCCTTCCACACCGCCGCCGATCACGGCCACGCGTTTGCCGTTTGACGGAGCCTTGTAAGGCAGAACACGTTCACCCCGCTCCATTTCATAATCGGCTGCATAACGTTTCAGAAAGTTGATGGCCACCGGTTCATCGGAGTAATTACGGCGGCATTCGTTCTCGCACGGTCTGGGACAGATTCTGCCGATAACCGTCGGAAAGGGATTCCGCTCCTTGATCACCTGTACGGCGGTGAGGGGATTGCCCAGACTGACCTGTCGAATGTATTCGCGAATATTGATGCCGGCCGGACAAGCCCGTTGACAGGGGGTGGTGCACTCTTCGACGGTGTACTCCCTGAGAATCCGTCGGGTGATCGAAGACAGATTGATGATATTTTTGGGGCAAACCTTTTCACAGGTGCCGCAACCGGTGCATAGTTCATTATCCACCACCGGAAGGTTGTCCGGCCCCATGACGATCGCATCAAACGGGCAGGCACGGGCGCAGGTTCCAAGCCCAAGGCAACCGATGGTACAGACTTTCATTCCGCCGCTGAGGGCTGCGGCAGCTCGGCAGTCGTTCAAACCGTTGTATTCATATTTCAGGTCCGCATCCTGTACACCGAAATAACATCCGGGACGGGCGATGTCCGGTTCCTTGGCTTCCACCGCAACCCCCATGATGGCAGCGATGGCTTCGGCGACATCCGATCCTGCGGCAACACAGGAGTTGGGGGCGGCTTTGCCGGCGACAATGGCCTCGGCGTTGGCGCTGCACCCCGGCAACCCGCAGCCGCCGCAGTTGGCTCCCGGCAAGACGTCATCGATCTTCAGAATCAGCGGATCGACATAAACGTAAAAAATCTTCGAGGCGACAGCCAGCCCGATACCGACGATCAGCCCCAGGCCTCCCAACATCAGAACAGCTCCAACCATCAGAGAACTCCTGTTTCAATTGATCTAGTTATTAGTAAACCGTTCTAGAAGATGGCGTCGAATTTACACTTGTCGAAACACGTCAGACATTTGATACATATTTCCGTGTCAATTCGGGCCACTTCTTTTTTCTTCCATTCAACCGCTTCCACGGGGCACGCCCGGAAACAGGCCCCGCACTTGGTACACAGGTCGGGCTCTACACGGAACTCCAGAAGGTCCGCACAGCGTTTTGCAGGGCACCGCTTTTCGATAATGTGGGCTTCGTACTCATCCCGAAAATATCTCAGGGTGGACAGGACGGGATTAGGTCCCGTTTGGCCAAGGCCGCAGAGGGCGCTTTCCTGGACCACCGTTGAAAGTTCTTCCATGGTAGCGATATCCCCGGGTTCTCCTCTACCCTCACAAATTTTAACCAGTGTCTGCTGGAGCCGCCGGGTGCCCTCGCGGCAGGGTGTACATTTGCCGCAGGATTCATCCTGAATAAAGTCCATGAAAAATCTGGCCATATCCACCATGCAGGTGCGTTCGTCCATGACGATGACACCGCCGGACCCCATAATTGCACCGACCTTGGAAATCTCTTCGTAGTCGACCGGTGTGTCCAGATGGTAGTCGGGTACACAGCCGCCGGAAGGGCCACCGAGCTGTACTGCCTTGAATTTCTTCTTGCGCGGGATGCCGCCGCCGATGTCGTAGATCAACTGGCGAAGGCTGGTTCCCATGGGAACTTCCACAAGCCCGATATTGTTGACGTCTCCCGACATCGCAAACACCTTCGTCCCCTTGCTGGTGTCGGTGCCCACCGACGCATACCAGGCCCCACTTTTACGGATAATCTGGGGAATGTTGGCCAGGCTCTCGACGTTGTTCAGAATGCTCGGCTTGTCCCACAATCCCTTGACGGCCGGAAAGGGCGGCCGCGGGCGCGGCATGCCGCGGCGGCCCTCGATGGACCGCATCAATGCGGTTTCTTCGCCACAGACGAATGCGCCGGCACCCTGGTAGATTTCGACATTGAAGTCAAATCCGGAACCCAGAATGTTCTCGCCCAGGAGGCCGTACTCGAGGGCCTGTTGGATGGCAAGGTCGAGCCGGCTTATGGCCAGGGGATATTCTGTACGTGCGTAGATATAGCCGTAATGGGCATTGATCGCCTTGGCGGCGATAATCATCCCTTCCAGAACGGCATGGGGGTCTGCTTCCAGGATGCTGCGATCCATAAACGCCCCAGGGTCGCCCTCATCGGCGTTGCATAGCACGTACTTGATATCGCCCGGGGTGCCTTTGCAGAATTGCCACTTCAATCCCGTGGGAAACCCCGCTCCGCCGCGACCTCTTAATCCGGAAGTCTTCACCTCTTCGATAATGTCGTCCGGAGACATGTCGAATAAGGCTTTGGCAGCTCCGAAGTAACCATTGGTCGCAATATAGTGGTCGATTTTTTCCGGATCGATCAGGCCCTTGTTGCGAAGGGCCCGGGGCATCTGATGGGCAAAAAATGGAATATCATCCTGTTTGGGAATGCGTTTCTTGGACACCGGATCTTTGTAAAGGTTTTTCTCTATCGGGGTGCCGCTGGTCAAAGCATCGACAAGCTCCGGAACCCCCTCCGTCGTCAACTTCTGGTAGAAAATACCATCCGGCTGAACCACCAACAGCGGCCCCTTGGCGCAGAAGCCGTTGCAGCCCGTTTCGACAACCCGAAGTTTTTCCTCCAGACCTCTCTCGGTAATCTCTTTCTCGAGGGCTTCCTTGATGGGGATACTGCCGGTAGCATGGCAGCCGGTGCCGCCGCACATCATTAAGTAGGTCTTGTCCTTGAAAGATGTCTCGTTCTGTGTGGTTTCTTTTATCTGCTCCAGATCTTGAACTGTCAATTTCGACATCTACTTCTCCTCCGGTATTACCAGGAGCCGTCCAGCCCTCTTAATCCGTTCATGTAAAGACGCCCGCAGGCCACAAACAGGGAATCGCTCGTCATCAACAGCGGTAATCCGAAGGAGCGCGCCAGCTCCACCGAACTGTCGCTCGGCTTTTTCCCTCTTACGAATACAACCGCAGAGACACCCGCCACCTTGGCAGTTCGCACGACATCATCGGATGTCAAGCCAGTCAGCAGCACAGCCCCCTTGGCCACAGCGGCAAGAATGTCTTCCATCAGATCCGCGCCGCCGCCGCCAACAACTTCCTCGTCGAGCTGATCCTCTCCAACGATTAATTCGGCTTTTAGGATATCTCTGATTTCTGAAACTTTCATGATGCCCTAAAGGTGATCAATCATAATTTTCTAAAACTTCAAGCACCTTGTCCGCCGTGACATCGCCATGGGTGTCCTGATTGATCACCACGACCGGGGCCAGACCGCAGGCGCCGAGGCAGCGGACCGCCTCCAGTGAAAAACGGCGATCCTCGGTGGTACCGCCTTCTTCAACCTCAAATTGGTTTCCAATGCGGTCGAGAACCTCTTTAACTCCTTTGACGTAGCAGGCCGTTCCCATGCAGACTTTGATCATATGCCGGCCTTTGGGCGTCATGGAAAAGAGCGCGTAAAAAGACGCCACGCCGAAAACATCACTTCGGGGTAAATTCATACCGTCACTGATGTAGTCCATCAGTTCAATCGGTAAATAGCCAACTACATCCTGGCACTCTCGCAATACCGCTATCACAGACCCCGGAATATCCCGATGGGCGATGATGATCTCATCGACCTGATTCCACATATCATCGGCAATATCCGGATGCACCGGCCTGGGGGTGTCTATCATTCGAACTCTCCTTGTCAGATCCTGAATTTAGATGGTTCACTTGCGGCAGAGGCAGTGATTCCGGGTGGAACATTTCACAATAGATTGGAAATGTCAACGCTGTGTGTGGTGTCAAAAGAGCGGTAAATTCGGCTTCTTGACGCCATATTGGGAAGCGTCTAATATTCGATTCTCACAATGCCCGGCTTATAGGGATAAATCCGTACCGCGGCGGGTTTGGGCATTTACAACAAGACCGACCATGGAGGCAGGAAACAACCATGACCGATATCCTCGACCACTTCATTGAGACGGCAGAATGGATCAAAAGCACCGTTGGTGCGACGCCCGAGATCGGCATGCTGACCGGCACCGGGTTGGGCGGCCTTGTGGCCGCCGTGGCAGCCGAGGCTGAGCTCGACTACAGGGACATTCCCCATTTCCCCATATCGACGGTACAATCCCACCGTGGGAGAATGATGGTGGGGACATTGGAGGGCAAACCGATTCTGGTGATGCAGGGCCGTTTTCACCTGTACGAGGGGTATTCACCACTGGAAGTGACCTTTCCGATTCGGGTCATGCAGCAGATGGGGGTCTCGCACCTGATCATTTCCAATGCTGCCGGTGGGCTGAATCCCGTGTATCGACCCGGCGATCTGATGATCATTACCGATCACATTAATTTGACCGGCACCAATCCCCTCGTCGGTCCCAACGTGGAGCAATGGGGCATCCGCTTCCCGGACATGACGGCGGCCTATGACAAACAGATGATCGAGCTTGCGGAAACCGCAGCCAGGGATAACGGCTTGGGAATCCGAAAAGGCGTCTACGCGGGGCTAACCGGGCCATCCCTGGAGACACCGGCAGAAGTCCGGTTCCTTCAGGCAATTCATGCCGATGCGGTCGGTTTTTCCACCATCCAGGAAGTGATTGCCGCCGTCCACGGCCGCATGAAGATTCTCGGGTTGTCCACCATCACCAACGTTCACAATCCGGATGCTCCGGCGCCTGCCACGGTCGATGAAATTATCGAAGTGGCAACGGCTGCAGTCCCGAATCTGGAGAAGGTGATCAGAGGAGTCCTTAAAGAAATTTAGAATGCGGATTTTGGAATGAACTTGGGGAGTTAACCTTCCAAGCCAACTACCCAATTTGAAGATGACGGAAAAAAAATTTCTAAAAGCAGATATACTCATAAAAAATGGTTTTGTAATTACCATGGATGGGCAGCGGGCCCAGTACAACAATGGGGTCGTGGCGGTTGACGGGGACCGAATCGCCGCCGTTGGCCATGGGCGCGATCTCAGCCAGTGGAAAGGTGGAAAGGTGATCGACGCCCGAGGCGGAATCATCATGCCCGGGCTGGTCAATGTCCACACCCACGCCGCCATGACCTGTTTTAGAGGGCTAGCGGACGATCTTCCATTGATGACATGGCTGAACGACCACATTTTTCCGGCCGAAGCCAAGCTCGATGACCATAAGGTCTACCTGGGAACGCTCCTGGCATGTGCGGAGATGATCCGGTCCGGGACCACCTGTTTTTGTGACATGTACCTGTTCGAGGATGCCGTGGCCAGGGCGGCCCACTCGGCCGGGCTGCGGGCAGTGGTCGGCGAAGTGCTTTACGATTTTCCGTCTCCCAACTACGGCCCAATCGAGAAAGGCTTCGACTATACCCGTGAACTCATCGACAAATGGCGAAATGATCCACTGATTACCATCGCCGTGGAACCCCATTCCCCATATCTGTGTTCGGCAGATCTCCTGGAAACCGCCGCCGACCTCGCCCTGAAGCACAATATCCCATTGGTCATTCATGTCGCAGAGACCAAAGATGAAGTTGCCAGGAGTCGAAACGATCACGGCAAAACGCCGGTGGCATATCTGGAAAGCATCGGGGTCCTGTCCTCAAATCTGCTGGCTTGTCATTGTGTTCACCTGGAGCCTGCTGACATCGAGCGGTTAAAGACGCACGATGTAAAGGTTGCCCACAACCCGGAGAGCAATATGAAGCTGGCGTCCGGTATCGCTCCGGTACCGGAGCTGCAGAAGGCGGGAGCCTGCGTCGGTATTGGCACCGATGGCTGTGCGAGTAACAATGATTTGGACATGTTTTCAGAGATCGACACCGCCGCCAAAATCCACAAGGTCCACTCCCACGATCCCACCGTACTGGACGCTGACATCGTTCTGAAGATGGCCACCATTGACGGCGCCAGAGCACTCGGACTGGATCATGAAATCGGATCCCTCGAGCCGGGAAAACGGGCCGACGTGATCATTCTGGACACCCGCAAACCCCATTTAACCCCGATGTATTATCCAGTGTCCCACCTCGTGTATGCGGCCAAAGGCAGCGATGTCGTTACCAGCGTGGTCAACGGTCGGATCCTCATGGAAGACGGCCGACTCATGACTTTGGACCTGGATGGGCTCTTCAGAGAGGTGGGACAGATTGCCGAAGAAATCGGTGGGAAGGGCCGGCAGCCGGTTTAGGGGGTGGCTTGATGGAGGGAAAAAAATGGAGTGATGGAGTAAAAAAGACGGAGTGGTGGAGAATAAACCGGAGTTGTGGAGTGATGGAGTGTTGGAGTATTGGCTCTGAACGGAGAACCGCTGTATTTTTCCATTACTCCATCACTCCAGTACTCCAGCGCTACTGAACGTGGGTTTAGCCAATTGACTCCTCTATGAAGTATGTAAATGAGTAAACCTCTCGACACTATTATTTACAACGGCACGGTGCTCACCATGGATCCGGAATGTTCCATTCTGAAGGATGGAATTGTCGGCATCCGGGGCGGTCAGATCAGTCGGCTGGCGTCAAGACAAACCGATGAGCCGTTGCCTGACGCCAGGGTGACATTGAATGCCGACGGGGGGCTTGTATTGCCCGGATTGGTGAACGCCCATACCCATCTGCCGATGTCTCTGTTTAGAGGCCTGGCTGACGATTTGCCGTTGCCGGTTTGGCTGAATGAACATATCTTTCCGGCCGAGACGGCCCACATCACTCCGGAATCGGTCAAACTGGGGACACTGTTATCTTGTGCGGAACTGTTGCTCGCCGGCACGACCACCTGCTGCGACGGTTATTTTCTTGAAGATAGTGTGGCAGAAACCATTCTTGCCACCGGTTTGCGGGCGGTGCTGGGCCAGGGTGTGATTGAATTTCCGGCTCCGGGAGTTCCGGATCCCAAGGAAAATGTAATTCATGCCGCTGCCTTCGCAGACCGCTGGGTTGATGTCGATCCTCTCCTGACGCCTTCCATATTCGCCCATTCGACGTACACATGTTCACCGGAGACGTTGAAAGCGGCGAAGGTGGCTGCTTCCAATCGGGGCCTGCTGTTCCAGATTCATGTGGCCGAAACCCGGCAAGAATTCAGCAACACCCAATCTGAAACTGACACTTCTCCGGTGGCATTTCTGGATCACCTCGGACTTCTGGATTCGGCCACACTACTGGTGCATGCTGTGTGGATGGATGAAAACGACCTTGCCATCCTATCCGACCGGAGTGCAAAAATGGTCCATTGCCCCGAAAGCAACATGAAATTGGGCGCGGGGGTCGCGTCTGTTCCAAAATGGGTGGAGAAAGGGCTGACTGTGGGGATCGGCACCGACGGGTGTGCCAGCAATAACAATCTGGACCTATTCAAAGAGATGGATATGGCAGCCAAGCTTCACAAAGCCTATACTGGTGATCCTACGGTGATGGACGCTACCGCCGTATTGAAAATGGCCACGATTGACGGTGCCCGGGTCATTGGCCGTGAACGGGACATTGGATCCATTGAGGTCGGCAAACAGGCCGACCTTATCGTCATGGATGTCTCCAAACCGCATTTGTTTCCGCTGTACAACCCGATCTCCCACATAGTATACAGTGCCTCAGGGGCAGATGTTCGGGACGTCATGGTGGCAGGTCGGTTCCTCGTTCGGGACGGACGCCTGATGACCATAGACATCGAGGAGATCATGGATCGGGTCAATGCGTTAGCGAAAGAGATACAGAATTAATGAAATCAAGAGCGATATCGCGAAATATGAATGACGACCATTTACCTCACTTATTGGCGGTGGCCCGGGGCGACGAGCCTGCCGAATTACTGATTGCAAATGCCAAGATCGTCAACGTGTTCACCAGAGAAATTGTCGAAGGCTCTGTAGCAGTGGCCGACGGCCATATCGCCGGTATTGGCCCATACGAGGCGAAACAGCGTGTTGACCTTGAAGGCCGATATCTGACGCCGGGGTTTATCGATCCCCATCTCCACATTGAAAGTTCTATGGCCAGTATTTCGGAGTTTGCGCGTGGGATTCTTCCCTCGGGAACCACGACGGTTGTTGCCGATCCTCACGAAATTGCCAACGTGCTGGGCACTGCCGGCATCGAATACATGATCCAGTCGAGTGAAGAGCAGCCGATGAATGTCCGTTTTACACTCTCCTCATGTGTTCCGGCCACAGATATGGAGACATCAGGAGCCCGCCTCACGGCGGATGACATGCTGGCTTTTATAGAGCATGATCGGATCTTGGCAGTGGCTGAGATGATGAATTTCCCGGGCGTTGTTTTCGGTGATCCGGATGTCCTGAAAAAAATCCGTTATGCCAAGCAATTCAGAAAGCCTGTAGACGGCCATTCCCCGGGGCTGACTGACAAACAACTTCAGGCATACATTGGCGCCGGTATTTCCAGCGATCACGAGTGTACGGTGTTGGAAGAGGCTCGTGAAAAATTGCGTAACGGTATGCATGTGATGATTCGGGAAGGTACCGGTGCCAAGAATCTGGCGGCTCTGATGCCACTGGTGAATGAGGAGCATTCCCGGAGGTTAATGTGGTGTACCGATGACCGCCACCCCCATGATCTGATCCAGCTCGGCCACATCAACTCCATTGTGCGGGACGCCATTCAGGGGGGGGTGGACCCGTTGATCGCCATCCAAATGGCAACGCTCAATCCTGCTGAATATTTTCGCCTTTCCGACGTGGGTGCCGTGGCCCCGGGCCGACGGGCAGACATGCTCGTTTTGTCGGACCTGGAATCGCTTCAGATTGAAGAGGTCTACAGCTGTGGGCGCCTGGTCGCCCGGCAAGGGAAAATGCTTCCGGAAATCGAAAAACCGGCCTCCGTCCCGGTTCCCCGATCTATGAAGGTTGACATTTCGGCACTCGATTTTTCCGTTCCGGTTCAAAACGGCCGCCTTAGAGTGATACAGTTAGTGCCCCAGCAGATCGTCACCCGGAAAGCGCTCTTCGAGCCCCTGGTAAAGGAAGGTTTCGTTGAATCAGACATCTCCAGGGATGTTCTTAAAATGGCTGTGGTCGAACGGCACACCGGGTCCGGAAATATCGGGATAGGATTTGTAAACGGTTTCGGGTTGAAGCAGGGGGCGCTGGCATCCAGTGTTGCCCATGACTCCCATAATATCATTGTGGTGGGGACCAATGATGCCGACATGAAAGCCGCCGTGGTGGCAGTGGTCGAGATGGGAGGCGGCCTGGCGGTGGTTTCAGACACCACCCTTCGTGCCATCCTTCCGCTGCCCATTGCGGGCCTTATGACGGATACACCCATTGCTACGATTCGTGATGAGCTGGATCGGTTGATGGCGGCGGCGAAGGACATGGGTGTCGTGATGGACGATCCGTTCATGGCTCTATCATTTATGGCGTTGCCGGTCATTCCGGAAATGAAACTGACCGACGAAGGCCTTGTGGATGTGGGCAGGTTTGAGATAGTTCCACTTTTTGAATGATACTCATTCGGGTTTGCCGGTTTTCGGCTGGTTAACTCTCGCCGAAGCCCGGTTAACCGGTTCGCCGGTTATAATGTCGGGATGGTATCTTTATTACTGGCTAACCGGCAAACTGGAAAACTGGGTAACCTTTATGAACAGTTTGCCGACCTGTGTTATCTGTGGCTATATCTACCCAGGAATAGCCCTACAAAGGAATGAGCTGTGATCGTCGACGGAAAAGACGTGCGCCCCATCTGGCTGCACGAGGATCAGGTAACGGTTCAGGTTATTGATCAACGGCGACTTCCCCACGAATTTGTTGTCTTCGATATTACAACCGTGGATGACTGCATCTATGCGATTCAGCATATGGTGGTTCGCGGAGCGCCGCTTATCGGAGTTACCGCAGCCTACGGTGCCTACCTGGCGGCGCTTTCGGCACAACGCCAGGGTGATCCCGAGCCCTTCTTCAACGGCGAGTGTCAGCGCATCAAGGCCTCACGACCCACGGCAGTGAACCTGGCCTGGGCGGTGGACCGGGTGTCCCGCAGGGTTGAGTCGGTGTCCGATCCAGAGCAACGTGCCAGACAAGTTCGGATCGAAGCCGTCCGCATCGCAGAAGAAGAGGCGGAGAACTGTCGACGGATTGGAGAAAACGGCCTTAAACTCATTGAAGCGATCCGGGAGAAAAAAGGCGAAGAACCTGTCAATCTGCTAACCCACTGCAACGCCGGGTGGCTGGCATGCATCGAAGATGGGACAGCCACCGCGCCCATGTACTCGGCGTTCGAAAAAGGAATCGACATCCACGTTTGGGTGGATGAAACCCGGCCATTGAATCAGGGGTCCCGCCTGACCGCTTGGGAACTCGGAAAACGCGGCATCGCCCACACGGTGATCACCGACAACGCGGGGGGGCACCTGATGCAGCATGGAATGGTTGACTTGGTTATTGTGGGAACGGACCGCACGACCCGCACCGGGGATGTGGCCAATAAAATTGGCACCTATTTGAAGGCTCTGGCAGCCTATGACAATGGCGTCCCGTTCTACGTCGCGTTGCCATCGAGTACCTTCGATTGGGGATTGACAGACGGGGTGACCCAAATTCCCATAGAAGAGAGAGACCCGGAAGAAGTCCGTATTGTAGAAGGCATTGACCAATCCAGATCCCGAAAGGTGCTTGTCCCGCCGCAGGACAGCCCGGCCGCTAACTTTGCGTTTGACGTTACCCCGGCACGTCTGGTAACCGGCTTTATCACTGAGCGGGGCATATGCCGTGCGACAGCAGATGATATTCTCCATCTGTTTCCGGAAAGGGCTGCTCCGATTCGTGAGTAAACATCTCTGAGTGGTGGAATTAGGGGCAAACGAATGCAGGAGCATTTTTAGATGCTAAGTGACCTCGAGAAAAAAATCATTGCTTCCCTTCAGGAAGATCTTCCCATCGATCCCCGGCCCTATCGCATGATCGCTAAGCAGATTGGTGTAACAGAAGAACGCATTTTGAAGGAACTGCGCTCTCTCTGTGACCGAGGCATCATTCGTCGGTTCGGCGCGACATTGAGGCATCAAAAGTCGGGTTTCGCGGCGAATGCCATGGGGGCCTGGATTGTCGATGAATCTCTGATCGATACGGTCGGTGAGCAGATGGCCGCCTTTCCCGAGGTGTCTCATTGTTACCGCAGAAATCCAACCAACGGATGGCCTTATAACCTCTACACCATGATTCATGCCAGCGACGAAGACTCTTGCTTGGACACCGCCCGGCGGATGTCGGAATCTACCGGTATTACCCGCTTTGCCCTGCTTTTCAGCCGGAAAGAGTTGAAGAAGACGAGTATGGTGTACTTTCCCACCGACGAATAGAAGCGCTTTCTGATCTTCATCTCAGACTCGATAACGGTGTTGTCACGCAAATTGAAATGCTCACGTACGATCGTGGTAATTCAAAAAAAAAGACTTATTTTAAATGCTTACCTGTTAATTTTTTTCACAAAATACAAGAGTCGGGGTAATCTACCCGATCGACCATGCGGCAGATCCATCTGGTGGGGACGCCAAGGAAGGAACCCAGTCCTATGAAAGGAACGGAATTAGTTCTCAAAGCGCTGAAAGACAACGGTGTGAAATACATCTTCGGATATACCGGTGGAGCCATCATGCCGATATTCGACGAGATGGAAAAGCAGCAGATATTTAAATTCATCATGTCTCGTCATGAGCAGGGAGCGGTGTTTATGGCACAGGGGATTTCCCGTGCATCCATTTCCACGGAGAATCCTCAGGTGGGGGTTTGCATGGCCACATCTGGGCCGGGTGCCATGAACATGGTGACCGCCATCGCCGATGCCGGCATGGATTCCATTCCGGTACTGGCCATTACCGGGCAGGTCCCCACCGGCGTGATTGCCACCGATGCCTTCCAGGAAAGCGATGTGGTGGGCGTCATGATGCCGCTGACCAAGCAGGCCTATATGCCGCTCTCGGTGGATGAGATTGAAAGGACCATTTACGAAGCGATGCGTCTGTCATCAAACGGTCGCGGTGGTCCCGTGATCGTCGACATTCCAAAAGATGTACAGATCCAGGAAGCCGATGAGGTCTGCGGGTTCGATCCTCAGGATTGTGAGCCGGATCTGCCGGGGATGTTTTTCTCATGGGCGCCGGAGCGGGATCGCATCCGGGAGGCAGTAGGTATGATCAATCGGAGTGAACGTCCCATTATCCTGTGCGGGCATGGCGTGGTCACCAGCAATGCGGGCCCTCATCTGATTCAGTTTGCTGAAAAGGCGAACCTGCCCATTGCTTTTACCCTTCACGGTCTGTCTGCCATTCCCCTAGACCATCCCCTCAGCCTGGGAATGGTCGGCATGCACGGTACCGTCGAGGCCAATCGGGCACTGGCCGACACGGATCTGATCATGGCGTTCGGCATGCGCTTCGACGATCGGGTCACAGGGAAACTGGATGAATTTGGTGCCAATGCCGAAGTGATTCACGTGGAGATCGATCCATCCGAAATCGACAAGAATGTCAAAACAACCCTCGCCATCAACGCCGATGTCGGAGAAGTGTTGAAGGTGCTGGCTGGGAATCCGGAACTGATTCCCAGGCCAAAACGGATGTGGTTTGATCAGATCGAGAAAGCCCGCGGAGAAATTTCCGAAGAATTAGAGAAGGAAATTGAACTCGGTGTCGGAAAGGAAGGGCAACTCTTGATGAAAAGCATTCTCCGAAAGTTGTCGGACCTGACTGAGGGCAAGGATATCGTTGTTGCCGATGTGGGGCAGCACCAGATGATCTGTGCCAGATTCTATAATTTTCAAACCCCAAACAGCTGGTTTACGTCCGGTGGTGCGGGAACCATGGGATGCGCGCTTCCCATGTCCATCGGTGTGAAATTGGTCCGACCGGATGAACAGGTCTGGTCCATCAGCGGGGATGGGGGCTTCCAGATGAATATCCAGGAACTCGGGACGATCATGGAGAACGATATCGACATAAAGATCCTCCTGATGAACAATGGGTATCTGGGGATGGTGCGGCAATGGCAAACCCTGTTTTTTGATGGACGCTACGCCGGAACCCCGATGCGGAATCCTGAGTTTGAATCGATTGCATCAGCCTATGGTATCCCCTATCAGAAAATTTCCGAGCCGGACCAGGTGGAGCAAGCTCTAATCGCAGCGGCCGAACACAAGGGCGCCTACATGATTGAATTTCTGTGCGATCCCACAGAAATTGTGCTCCCGATGGTCCCCTCCGGAGGGAGCATTGCGGATATGATCGTTTCAGTGACACCTGAAGAGGAATGAATCCAAAAATCGGCCCGAATCGCAGAACAAGGGATGCGAGGTCAAAATTCGAAACTCGAAACAAAACAATAAATTCGAATAAAAAAAGCTGCTGTTTGAAATTTTTGTGTTTTTGATTTTTTCCTTTGTTTCGTATTTCGGATTTCGTACTTCGATATTAATGTTACCAGTCGATGCAGACTTAATTTAACTTCTAATTTCTTGCAGACCAATTCCAAGACGAAAACAGATGAGTCGGAAGGACCCCATGACACCACAAAAACAGATGAAACGGCGAGCCATCCTGTTGTTTATGCTGGATCGGCCGGGAGTTCTTAATAAAATTTCCATGCTGATCCGTCGAAAGATGTACAACGTCGAGACACTCACGGTGTGCGCCACCCATCGGCCGGGCATCAGCCGAATGACGTTGACCCTGACCGAAGATGACGATGATCGGGCCCTCCAGGTGATCCGCCAGATGGAAAAAGTAACGGAAGTCATCTCCGCCAAAGAACTGGATATCGATCAGAGTTACTGGCGAGAGGTCGCCATATTGAAATTCGAATCGAACGATTCGCAAATAGAGGATCTTCAGAGGCGATACCATTTTGAGGTTCTGGATTGCCAGCATAACGAACTCTACATCGTTCAATTGGCGGGGACCTCCAAGATGATCGATGATTTCATGGCGGAGTTGGGAAAAGATAGAATTATCGAAACGGCCCGGTCCGGATTTACGGCAATGGAACGATAACCTTTTCGGATGCATGGAGGCTGCCATGGGTTCTAAGCTTAACAAATACAGCTCACGGATTACAGGACCAAAGTCTCAGGGTGCTTCCCAGGCCATGCTGTATGGAGCCGGGATGACCGATGCGGACATGGAGAAGGCCCAGGTGGGTATCAGCAGCGTGTGGTTTGAAGGCAACACCTGTAACATGCATCTTCTTGCACTCGCAGAAAATGTCAAAAAAGGGGTGGATGATGCCGGTCTGGTGGGCCTGCGATTCAATACCATCGGAGTCAGCGACGGCATCTCCATGGGTACCGACGGGATGAGTTTTTCCCTGCAGTCCCGCGATTTGATTGCCGATTCCATTGAAACCGTGATGCGGGCCCAGTGGTATGATGCCAATATCTCGCTCCCGGGATGCGATAAAAACATGCCTGGATGTCTCATCGCCATGGCACGTGTCAACCGCCCGTCGGTGATGGTGTATGGCGGTACGATCCGGGCGGGCCATCTGGATGGTGCCAAACTGGATATCGTATCGGCGTTTCAAAGCTACGGAGAATTTCTGGCCGGCAGTATCGACGACGACCAACGGAAAGCCATTGTAAGACACAGCTGCCCCGGTGCCGGGGCCTGTGGCGGCATGTACACCGCCAACACCATGGCATCCGCCATCGAGGCCATGGGGATGTCCCTGCCCTACAGCGCTACTCGGCCTGCGGAATCATCTGAGAAATGGGATGAGTGCATCCGGGCCGGGGCGGCGATCCGCCGCCTCCTGGAACGAGATATCAAACCCAAAGACATCATGACCCGGGAGGCATTCGAAAATGCTATGGTCGTCATTACCGCCTTAGGAGGCTCGACCAATGCCGTATTGCATTTGATCGCCATGGCCCGTTCGGTGGACATTCCCCTGACGCTTGACGACTTCCAGAAGGTGAGCGATCGTGTGCCCTTTCTGGCCGACATGAAACCCAGCGGCTCTTATGTCCAGGAAGATTTGCATGATGTCGGAGGCGTACCGGCATTGATGAAATACCTGCTGAACGAGGGGATGATAAACGGTGACTGCCTGACGGTCACCGGGGATACCGTGGGTGAGAATTTAAAAGATGTCGCCGGCCTCACCGACGGCCAGACCATCATCCGTCCTTTCAACGAACCGATCAAGGAGACCGGGCATATTCAAATCTTATGGGGGAACCTGGCTCCGGAGGGGGCCGTTGCCAAAATCACCGGCAAAGAAGGGCTGTCGTTTAACGGACCGGCAAATATATTTGATTCGGAAGAGGATATGCTGGCAGCTTTGGAAAACGGGAAGATAAGAAAAGGAGACGTTATTGTCATCCGTTTTGAAGGCCCGAAAGGGGGGCCGGGCATGCCGGAAATGCTCACACCGACATCGGCCATCATGGGTGCGGGGCTGGGCCAGGATGTCGCTCTGCTGACGGACGGCCGTTTCTCGGGCGGGTCCCATGGTTTTATCGTGGGACACATCACCCCGGAAGCCCAGGAAGGCGGCCCTCTTGCCCTGGTTGAAAACGGGGATCAGATTACCATCGATGCGGAAAACAACACCCTTGCGGTCGATATCAGCGAAGAAGAGATGACAGCGCGTCGAAACGCATGGACGGCACCCCCGTTCAAAGCGACTCGGGGGACCCTTTATAAGTATATCAAGACGGTGGCGTCGGCTAGCCTCGGCTGCGTTACCGACGAATGAGAACCGATCTCCAAATCGCCTCTCAGGGATCATGGCTGTGTTGCGAAGCGGCGAAAAATACTCACGTACTACCGTGTACGCTCCGCGTTATCGCCGCTCCACGCCTTGCCCTGAGCCCTGACACACACTTTGGAGATCGGTTCTTTCGTGTTACAAACAGTTCAGAGCTTTGAAACTACGTCTAGTGTTTCTGTCTTTAAATAGCGTTGCTATCAGCTTATTCCGAGTATCGAATACCGATTCATTTCATTTTCATGCCTTTTGTGTATTTCGTGCTGAGCCATATTTATCTAAACAGGGAAAACCGGCCAACCGGCTAACGGGCAAACTGGCAAACCCGCCAACTAGTTGCCTCATACAAAAACAACAATGACCTCTGGATATTTTCAGCAATAGGCTCCGATCACTGAAAATCGCATGAAACCCGACGTTCCTCATCTTCTGTTTATTAATCCGTGGATTCATGATTTTGCTGCTTACGATTTTTGGGCCAAGCCGCTCGGTCTGCTGTCTCTTGCTGCGGTGTGCCGGCAGCACGGATTTTCAGTCTCCTACCTGGATTGCCTGAATCGACACCACGCCCGGGCGGCAGAGGCCGATCTCGAGGCCCGATATGGCAGAGGGCCCTATCTAAAAACCCCTATCCCCAAGCCCAAAGGGCTCGAGGATGTCGGGCGCACATTTTCCCGATACGGCATTTTGCCGGTATGGTTTGAGGAGGATCTTCGGCAAATCCGTCGACCGGATGTGATTCTGATCGGGTCTCTGATGACCTACTGGTACACTGGGGTGATGGAGACGGTGGCAGTCATCCGGCGCGTTTTTCCAAATACCCCGATTATCCTCGGAGGCATATACGCCACCTTATGCGGGGAACATGCCGGCCGATTGCCGGACATTGACCGGATTTTTTCGGGTCCGGGGGAGACCGGTGTCCTTGTGCTTTTGGAAGATATGACCGGACATGGGGAATCACTGCGGTTCGATCCGAACGATCTGGACACCTACCCGCTGCCGGCATACGACCTTCAAACCAAAGTCGATTATATTCCCATATTAACGTCCAGGGGGTGTCCCTTCTCCTGTGCATACTGCGCCTCCAGTCTGCTGATGCCGAAGCGCATGCGCCGAAGCGCCCACGGTGTCATCGAGGAGATCCGTTTTTGGCATAGCAAGTACCGGGTCAGAGATTTCGTGCTGTATGACGATGCGTTTCTGGTCGATTCCCAACGGCATGCCGCTCCCTTCCTCGAGAGTATCATCCAGACGGGAATCAAGATTCGGTTTCATACGCCCAATGCACTTCACATCCGGGGCATCACCGAAGAGACCGCCAATCTACTCTTCCGGGCCGGTTTCAAGACGCTGCGACTCGGGCTGGAAACGGTTGCCGAGGGTGAACGAGAACCGCTGGACCTAAAGGTAGAGTACAGTGAGTTTCAAAAGGCGGTTCGCTGGCTGCTGAAGGCCGGATTCGCCGCGGACCAGGTCGGCGCCTATCTGCTGGCCGGATTGCCCGGGCAATCCCTCGATGAAGTCGCCGAATCGATCCGTGTGGTGAAACACACCGGCATTACTCCGATTCCTGCCTACTATTCACCGATTCCTCACACGGAGTTGTGGGCGACCGCGAAAACCGCTTCCCGCTACGACCTGGAAAGCGATCCCCTATTTACAAATAATGCTATTTTCCCATGTCAAAAAGATCCCTTTTCCTGGGAAACAATCCATACTTTGAAACAACTTGTTGCTGGATAGAATCCGTTTGTGATGCGCTATAAAATTAATTAGCGGCACTAATTTCCAGCCGAAAAGCCACCATTACGTTGAAATTAAAAATATTTAGAAAATACAAAGATTTATAATTGCTTTTTATTTGATTATAGCCTTGACATGATCCGTATCATATGTAATTTATAGGTATAAAATATTTTAGCGATAATTGAGCTTCCAATCGAGACGCGTAATGATCTGGGGCGCATCCTGATCTCTTCTTTAAGTAACAACTTCGCGTTCGAACGCTTTCTATCTATTCGATTCTGCTCCGCTCCATCAGCCTCGTTCACCTAAGACACCGTTACAACTGACCTCAAGTTACTGTTTCAGCCAATTATCGTCGGGTTATCCAGACCAACGTAATCCGGGGCTGGACCAAACGGTCGACCGGTATGGCCGGGAAAGGAGGCACCATGAAATCGATCGAAAAAATTGTCGAGGAACAGATCCGGAACTGGCAGATTCTAGGCAAGGAAGAAAAGAAAGAAGATCCACCCGTTTCCTTGATCACCATTTCCAGGGAACCGGGCAGCGGCGGAAATCTGGTGGGGCAGGGGCTTGCCTGGCTGTTGGAATACGATTTGTTTCACCAGCAAGTCCTCCACGAGATGGCCAAGAGTTCTTCGGTAAATTCGGCCGTACTTAAAACACTCGATGAGAAAGGTATTTCAATGGTGGAGGACTGGATTCAGTCATTGGTCAACACTCGCCATTTGTGGCCGGACCGATATTTGAGGCATTTAATGAGAATCATCGGCGCCATCGGCAAACACGGTCGGGCCGTAGTCATCGGCCGGGGTGCGAATTTCCTTTTGCCGCCCGAGAAGACGCTCCGGGTACGGGTGGTGGCTCCGAGAAAGATCCGCGTTCAAAATGTCGCACGGGAGTTTCATGTAGCAAAAGAAAAGGCGATGCTGCGTGTGATCCGGGCCGAAAACGACCGCCAGGCGTTTATTCGAAAATACTTCAATGCCGACATCGCCGATCCCGCAAACTACGATCTTCTGATTAACACGGAGAAATTGAGCATCGATCAAGCGGTAAAAACCGTTCATGCGTCATTGAAGTCCGGTCCGCTCAGGGTACCGGGTCGCCGGGCGGCCTGACCCGGAACGAATGCCGATTGGGTTTTAGTTGACATTAAACTTCGATTATTGTTTATATTCGCCTGAGGTGTCCGACAGGACTTAATAGGGAATCCCGTGAGAATCGGGAATGGTCCCGCCGCTGTAATCGGGGACTACGTCTGGATAGACCACTGACTTGTTTTTAGCAGGTTGGGAAGGTGCAGACGATAGGGCGATCCGAGAGTCAGAAGACCTGCCTCACCAAGTAGTTGTGTCCCTACGTGGAACTAGGTCGGCATGGCACTGATCAAAGGGTCAAGGAAACTGGGTGCAGCCCTTCGAGTTTATGCTCGAAGGGCTTTTTTAGTTTGCGGGCAAGATTTTCAAATAGATTCGGACAGATGAAAGGAGGCGCCGAAAATGAAAACGGGTCTAATTGTCTATGTGACCGGTGACATTCCCCAAGGATGGAACGAAGAGACGGGAAAGAGAATTTTGTTGAATACCCTAGAGGCAGATGCCCTGGAGATCATTACCAGAGAAACCGGACACTATGATGTCTCCGATGCCTGGCTATCATTATTGTGCAAAGGGATGGAGCACATTGTGTGCAAAACGGCAGTGTTCGGAAGGCCCGGGCAGCTGAATTTTACTGACCGGGAAATGAGGTTGTGCGGACAACTGCCCGGATTTTGCGATATGCGCCGTTCAGTCCCTATCTGCCATAAATACGAATGAAGGGCCGGACAAAGTGCCGGCCCTACTTTTTCAAACGAACGCGCACCGAATTGGCATGGGCGCCCAATCCTTCGGTTTCGGCCAGTTGGATGATATCTCCCGCTTCCCGTCGAAACGCCTCCTCGGAATAGTGAACCAGGCTGGTTTTTTTGATGAAATGATCCACGGAGAGTGCCGATGAGAACCGGGCTGTACCGGAGGTCGGGAGAACGTGGTTGGGGCCGGCGATGTAATCGCCCACCGGTTCCGGTGTGAAATTTCCCACGAATACGGCACCGGCATTCCGCAGCCGGCCAACCCATTCAAAGGGGTGGTCGACCTGGAGTTCAAGGTGCTCCGGAGCAATGCGGTTGGCCAGGTCCACCGCATCGTCCAGCGAGGGAACGACCAGGATGGCCCCGAAACGGTTGATCGATTCCCGGGCAATGTCCTGTCGCGAAAGAGATGTCAGCTGCTCCTCAACGGCCACCGCCACATCATCTGCCAGTGTCCGGGATGGCGTGACTAGAATTGCCGACGATAAAACGTCATGTTCGGCCTGGGACAGCAGATCCGCTGCGATACAATCCGGCCGGGCCGTATCATCTGCAATGACGAGGATTTCACTCGGGCCGGCAATCATATCGATCCCGACGGTGCCCGCCACCAGTTTTTTGGCCAGGGTGACATAGATGTTTCCCGGGCCCACGATGACATCGACTTTCGGAATAGTTTTTGTCCCATACGCCAATGCGGCGATGGCCCAGGCACTGCCGACCTTGTAGATTTCATCGACACCCACCTTTTTGGCCGCAACAAGCAAATGGGGATCTACGGAACCGTCTTTACGTGACGGTGTGACCATCACAACTTGATCCACGCCGGCAATCTTGGCCGGAATGGCACCCATCAATACCGAAGAAACCAGCGGTGTATTGCCGCCCTTTGCACCGGGCACATATATTCCAGCCCTTTCGACAGGGTGCACCAACTGACCGAGAAATGTCCCGGGTCGCTGGGTATGCATCCAGGAATTGGGCAACTGTTTTTCGTGAAATTCAGTGATATGGGCTATTGCCCGATTCATGGCGCGGGTGAATTTTCGGTCTACTTTTTTCCCGGCAAGGGCAATTTCCGAAGACGTTGCTTTCATAGCGGAGATGCTCATTTTTGGCGCATCAAATTGTCTGGCGTATTTGATGACGGCGGCATCGCCATTTTTTCGGACATCTTCCAGAATTCTGGCCACAGCTGTGATATCTTTTTTTCTGAACTTCAGGCCCCGGTCGACAATGGCGGCGAGTCGTTTCTCGGCTGTGGCTGACGGGAACAAAAAGATTTTCATCTATGCACCTTTCCTCTTTTTTGCATTGTTCTGTGATATCGCATTGTTGATAGGGTCTCATTTTGCGTTTGTCAACCGTGAGGCTGTGCCTGCCGTTGCCATCAGCCTTTTGTAGCCGCCCGCTCATCCCGCCACGGCGGGATTCGCTCGACAGACGCAGACGGTCGCAGATAATTTTACCTCCGTGACCAGGCTTCGCACAAGGCTTCGACCCGGCAGGCCTGCGGAGGCAAAAACATGATCGCTGCGCGAAATAATATGCGCGTTTTTCGGGGAGGCTTGGAAGTTATGCCCGGGGAAGCCGCCCTTTGAGTGACATGGTCGCGCTTCATAAAATCGTTTCACGATTTTATCATTTGACATCTTCAGGATGTTTTGTACAAATTGGCTCGGCTTACGATTCGGCAAACTGATTCTTGTCGAATGTATTTGAACGGCCGGGGTAATCACTGTATGTCATTCCAGCGAAGGCTGTGGTTCGACAGGTTAACCATCCTGAGCGAAGTCGAAGGAGAATCCAGAAATATCAATGACTTCTGGATTCCTGCCTTCCAGACTGTGTCATAATTATGTACCAATTACTACTGAATAACCGTATCGATAGGTGATATATAGGTTGTAAAATCAAGGAGAACGATATGGCATTCCGATACGGCCAAGACCGAAAGCAATTGGCCCT
>Ga0209780_1000082_pt1 | contig 41854 bp, 40 predicted proteins | sample WorMetexBAHAMAS2_FD_187384 | JGI IMG/M metagenome (GOLD analysis project Ga0209780, IMG submission 187384) | Marine gutless worms symbiont microbial communities from Max Planck institute for Marine Microbiology, Germany - Inanidrilus exumae... | ecosystem: Host-associated > Annelida > Digestive...
CGCGAACTGGTGCAAGGTGCAGTTTTAAAACCGCCTTGGGCAGGGCGCGAGTCGAAGTAGCTTGGTTTTCGCTGTAAAAATCCCCACCGTGGGGACAACACACTTAAATAAAATTTAAGCATAAAAAATTATGTGAAGAACTTTTTTTTACGGCTTGTCCGTCTCGGACAATAGAGGAAATTAAACCAAGATGAAAAAAACCTTCAATATTGCAGGGCCTTGTCGTCCAGATGAACACTATATGTTGCCTACGCTGGAACGATGTCAAGGTATTTTGAACTTGATTGAACATAAACAATATTTCGTTATTCATGCGGCGCGACAATCTGGAAAAACGACGCTGTTATTGGAATTAGCCCAGCAATTAAATGAGGCGGGGAAATATTACGCTTTGTATTGTTCACTGGAAACTGTGCAGGGAATCACGGAGGCTGAGCAAGGTATTTTCTCTATTATCAATAGGTTAAAACTTGAAGTGGAACTTCAGGAACGATTGAGTGAATATTCTTTTGCACCCGATGCGGACCATTTTAGCACGATTTTGATCAGGAGCTTGTCGCTGTTTTGTAAACAGCTAGACAAACCTCTTGTCGTTTTGTTTGACGAGGTTGATTGTTTGTCAAATGGGACTCTGATTTCCTTTTTGCGACAATTACGGGATGGGTATGTCAATCGTAGCCGAATTGCTTTTGCCCATTCCATCATTTTAGTTGGCATGCGGAATATTCGTGATTATAAGGGTAAAATCCGTGAAGAACGAGAAACCCTTGGTAGTGCCAGCCCCTTTAATATTGTTTCTGATGCCTTAACCTTACCCAATTTTACATTCGAAGATCTTGCCAATCTCTATGTTCAGCATACTAAACAGACTGGGCAAATTTTCCCAGTTTTGGTGCTGGAAAAAATCTATCACAACACGCAAGGACAACCTTGGTTGGTGAATGCTATCGCCCGAGAAATAGTAGAAAAAATTCTCGAAAATGATTTTTCGCAAACAATTGAACCAAAACACGTTGAACAGGCAGTACAAACTCTGATCCTACGACGAGATACACATATTGATAGCCTGATGGAGCGCTTGAAAGAGGCGCGAGTGCAGCGGATTATTGAGCCAGTGATTATTGGGGAAAGCAAAGGATACAGTGTGTTAGACGATGATCATCAATATGTGCTGGATTTAGGTTTGCTGCGCCATGCTGAGGGGCATTTAATCCCTGCTAATCCCATTTATGGGGAAGTAATCGTTCGTACCCTGGGTTCTCGCACTCAAATGGAAATGGATGAACGGGCTTATCCGTCGTTGTCGCCGACTTATGTTACCAATGGGAAATTGGATATGAAACGGTTGTTGAGTGATTTTCAAAGCTTTTGGCGGGAGAATAGTGAGATTTGGGTGGGGCGGTATCAATATCAGGAGGCGGCGCCCCATTTAATTTTGCAGGCGTTTTTGCAGCGTTTGGTCAATGGGGGTGGGCGTATTTCACGGGAATTAGCTAGCGGGAGCGGGAGAATTGATTTGTGTATTCATTATGAGGGTGCCGATTATCCGATAGAATTAAAGTTGCGCTATAGTGAAAAGACTTATCAGGAAGGTTTGGAGCAGTTGGCGGGATATATGGAGAAGTTGGATTGTTTGGAGGGCTGGCTGATTGTGTTTGATCGCCGAAAAAATACGCCTTGGAGAAAAAAGATTTTTTGGAAGACTCGTAAGAAGGGGGGGAAAACTATTTTTATTGTGGGGTGTTGAAGCCATCCTACGGCACCACGCCGCCATTCTAAAAACCATACGTTCGCGAGTTTCGATGTTGTACGAGGATTTCCGCCCTCCGGTGCCGGTTATCGACAACCGCTGAGGGCGATTTAGAAATAGCGGCTGTTCCGTTCCAAATTTCGTAAACTCAGTCCGCTTTCAGGCTGGCTAATCCTCAACAATCACGGAAGGCAGATTGTGCGCTCCCTCCTGAATCACTTTCTCAGCGTAGTCAAAACCAACCCGAAAGCGAAATACTGCCACCGGCGATATACTTCTCGCGCCTAGCTTTTTAAAGGCGGCTCCCGCTTTTGTTTTGAAGGATTTTACCTGTGTGTTGCTTATGCTTTCATCAGGAAGAACATCTTCTCCTTCTTGGGTTGGTACCATGCGTTGATCATGCCAGGGGTTCAAGCTCCCGTCCGTGTGCCAAATTCGGCGTTGCCGTAGTCGTCCACCCGCTCGATTTCCTTCCGTATAAAAGGTACGCGATCCGCCACTGGTTGTTGGTGTTCCCTTGATCTTATTACCACTGGTCGCGTATTTATATTCCAGCGATACCGGCAGCGTCACATTGCCATCCGCCTCAAAAAACATCGTCGGACTTTCGTCCAGTCCCTGAAACGCAGATTCAACCCCCTCGGTCAAATCCGAGAAAGCGTGGCAGAACAACACTGGATCCTGTTCTGCGACTATACCAATGGCGAATCCTCCCGCGCAACCTGCGACCATGGAGACAATATCTGCCACCAGCCAACCGGCGAAATCTTCGGTATCTCGCGTGGCGATCTGTACTAGATAGGAGCCTGAAGCAGGGGTGGATTTCAGAGAAAATTCGGGCTTGTGAACGCTGGAAGGCTTCGCTCCTTTGATGGCATGGCCCATTTTCCATAAATCCAGCTTAGCTTCCAGCCCAGCCGTGAATTTTTTGGAGTAAATGTTATGGTAACTTTTGTGTTCCCAATCGGTGCCATTCACAGATGTCAGTTGGAAAGGCAATTTGCCCCCGTGCTTACGCACCAGGCGCGGCGACACATCAAAACCTAAATTGGCGAATTTGCTGTCCTTTACCCGGGGCAATTTCGCCATGGACACTTTAATAGCGTCGCGGAAAGATATGGACACCCATATTGTGGGCATGTTGCAGTCCGTTTGGTCATCGGTTTTGCAATAGCCGTTGTCAGATTTTCTCCAAGGATTGCCCTTCATTCTGGATTTAGGCGCGTTGATTACTACTTCCATATCAAACTCGTCGCTGACAAACGGATACTCGCTGGCCACGTCCAGGCCGAGACGCATCAGCCAACTAAATTTGCCGTCGGCCGCGATGTGATCGTTCATGGTGTAGTAGTTTGGCCAACCTTCCAGCACTCCGAATTTGCCGTTGCTAAACTTTACTAGTACCCGATCCACTTCCGTGTGGGCGGGCAGTTGCGACAACAGGGCCTCGTATGGGCCATCATGTAGGCTCGGGTTGACAAGCACGGCATCTCTGAAACGCGCACCGGCATCGCCATGCACCTCGCAATAGCTCACGTCCACATCAAAGATCTTGCAACGCCACCAATTGAGCGCGTGGCCCAATTCTTCGAAGTAAAATTTGCTCAAATCGTCCGCAGGATTTAGCAAATCAGAGTTGAGGACGATCACAGCGTGATCATTATCGTAAATCAATCCCGCAGGACGTTGTCCGATGACCGATGAATCCACCCAACGCGGCAGGAGGGGTTCATAATAGGCTATGTCCGCCACTACCTTGTACAATTCAAAATTGACCTGTGTTTCGCTCCAATCACGATACTTCGGGTTACGCTTGACCACCTCGGCGTAGTCCTTGCCCATGCTGTGGGCGAAGATGGCCGATATATGGTGATCGAAGGCTGAGCCGCCACTGGCGTATTCCATATCCGTCAAGGAGCCGCTATCGTAGTCCAGCGGATCACTCATCTTGTCGAGGTAATTATCATTTTCGGGGGTGAAATGGGCCCGAAATTGACGCACGTTTTCGTTGCCGTCGAGACTGGAATCCCAGGGGTAGTAGGCATATCGAACCGTTTGTGTACGCAGATCCACTACGCTGGCGTAGTCCACCTCCAAGGGAGGGTCATCACTGGGCTTATCGACCCATAAACCCGCTTGGCGGATACTTTCTATCGCTTCGTCGCCCAAATCGTTGATGGCGTCGGATACGATATCCTCTAGCGCCTCGCCAATGCTGTCGTCCTGGCCCAACTTGGTCAACATATCAGATAAAAAACGCAGTTTGCCGTCGCTCAGACTACTATCGCCCGTGGTTAGTTCGATAACGCCCTCCACTGTCTCGCCAACTGGTCCAGCCAAACCCAACAGCATACGACGGAGATTTCTATCGGTGGGATTTTCCACGTAATCGACAATGTGCCTGACTTCCGGCCCCAGCAACGGCAAATCCTCGGCCACGTCTCTCACAATATTGCCGGGGTTGGTGTCGTCCATATATTGTTGGACTGCGGCCAGATATTCCTGATGCTTTTCTTCTGCGGTTTGCTCGTAGCCCGCTTTCAATTGTTTCAGCTCATCCAAGGCGAGGCTTTCTTCCTTGAGCAATCCAGCAAAATGGGTGTCATCGTTTTGCGCCCACTGTTGGTGTAATTCGTGCCACTGCATGGTTCGACCTTCGGCCACTAATGCGCGGACTTCCCTAAGTTTATTGTCGCGCTCTGCCACCAAGGCATTGTATGCGTTGACTAAATCGTTGTACTCACTTGTGATGATTCCGCAAGCGATCGCTCCCGGAATTGTCCAAGCAAACGCGCAAGCTATAGCCTTATCGTTCCCCTTGCTACGCACTCTGCCGGCCAAATCATCCAGGCGGGCTTGGTAATTGTTGTCTACGTCAATTTTGAGCAACTTCCAATCTTCCATTTGGGTAAACGAGCGATCCATGTGTTCCGTTTTGCTGGTGATGATTTCTTGCACGTTGTTTTTGTGCAGCGATTGCCTTGGGCTTAATGCTTTCCGGCACCAGTGAATGGGCGTGTGATAACCCGTGCTGCCCCAGACACGCTGATGATGGCTGCCACAGGTCAAAGGTTTGGCCGCAGTCACCGGATCGGGTTGATCGTTCAGACTCTCCAGAAGATTGACCCAGCGGCCATTGAGATACGTCATCGAACGGACACCGCCAGTACCGATATGCAAGGAATCATACTCGTGGCGTAGGTTCACGCCCCATGCGATGGTTTTGACCTCAAGCGTGACGGTCTTGCCGCGGATGGACTGCGACGGGAGAGCAATGTTGCCAGTCCAGTTGCCGTCCGTGAAAACCAAACGCACCTCGTCGTGCGCGTCGATGTACTGCTTGAGCCTGCCGGCATTGTTTTCCAACGAACGTAATGTCGCGTTATCGCGGATCACGTAGACATCGGTTTTACTGGCATCTTTAAAGTAGGAGCAGTCTCGGCCATTCAGCGAATAGCATTGGGGGTTGCCGTCCGAGTCACGCGAGTACCAGGCGTGTAAGTGCAATTGTTCTCCCCTAAACCATTTCACTCCGGAATCGCTGTCCTGCGCAACGGCGGCGGTCGCCGAAAGTCCTAATATTACCACACACAAATTCCACTTTAAAATCCTATTCCAAACTAAGATTGTCATCATATGATGCCTCTTTTCCCAATTAGTGAAGAGGACAGCATAGATTCAGTTTATGACAATATGATTTCAATTAGGTGACAATTTCATGAAATTTTTATGACAGTTGTGTGACAGCTTACAGCAAGGGTCGATTTGTACTTATGTGTGGATAGTTCCTCTGTAGGGTGGGCAAAGTGTGTTTTTAGCGTGCCCACCATCCCCGACAGGTGGGCAACAAAGACACGTTGCCCACCCTACAATCTTTCTTAACTTAATGGCATTGATGCGTGGACAGGTGGGTGGAGACTATTCAAACAAATAGGCAGGTTCTCTTTCTTGATTTAAAATCATCAATCGAAGTAAAATTTCTGTGATAGTGTACAGCACAGCCAACACGGCAGTCCCTACCCAGAAATAGTCCGTAAGGGAAAGCGGCAGTAAGTCTAGTTGACCAACCACAATGTGATCGATATAGGGCTTTGTTGTAGCGACATTCTCCAACATTCCAGCAAGCAGCCATTGCATTCCTTCGTTAATAAGCATGGCAGCAAGTATAGCAATCGCAAAGCTCAGGGTGATTTGCATGAGGATTATTCCGCGCACTTGCCAACGAGATATTCCCTTGGATAGGAATATGCCATAGTTGTGCTTGCGATGGTTGATAACTATTCCTACTTGTACTAGTAGGAGAATAATCAGGAAAATGACGAAAAATGGGCCGGAAGCCCATTGAAGTATGCCCATTATTTGGTCTATGAATCTAAAGCGAACTAGGGCGTCGTCGTAAATAGATGGAATATAAAAGGCTTGTTTTCCTTGTTTGGTTCTGAAATTTTTTAGTTTGTCGACTTGACTAGCAAGGGCAGAGCGATTTTCTACGTAAGCAAAAGCTTTTTGATAGTTGCCCGTTATGGCAATCATGTCTATCTTTGCTTTTGTATCATTACATTCAACGCCCTCCCCTACTTCATCTCTCAAAGTCGAAATCGCTTGACAAGCTTGACAATTTTCTTGACAGGAAATCGTGAGATAATCTTCGGTGTCATACTGAAAACAGTATTTTTGTGGTAATTCTTCCGTGATTTGAATGGAGGGGGGAGACTGAGGATTATTGATAGAAAAACCGTTTTGTTTAGCGCAGTCAGTAACCCAGCTTTTGGGAAGGGGCTGTTTTAGGCTCAACCTGGTAGTTTGTTTGATCTCTGAATTCTGTAAGCAAGCACGTAATTTTGTCAGATCAGATGATCCCCATGTTGTTAACCCTTTCACGCGATTATTTTGATTGGCACAAGATTGTTCTGGGTAATAGGTGATAGCGTCATGACGTTTGGCCATTTTTAATGTGTTCAGCGTGCTGAGTGGAAATAAAAATGCTAAATTTTGCATGGTGGGTATATGTGGTTGCCAATGAATACGAAAGGGATGCAATTCCTTGTTTCTGCCCACATTTAGCTCTAACCACAGAATTCCGTTCGCCAAACAGTCTAAATTATCAAATTGGTTTGTTGTGGGAATTGGCACATGTTTTTTTTGTAGTGCCTTGATATAGGCGCTACATTTGAAATGTTGTTCAAATAAGCTTCTGTTCAAAATAATATCTAGGGGTAAAGTTGAATCTGTCTCTATTTGCCACAGCGGATCTTGAAATGAAACCGCCCAACCATTAAAGGGGACTTTTTCTTCTGTGGCCCAAATTTTGCTACGATTGGGTAAATCGACTTCATGCCATTCTACTTCACGATAGGGATAAAGGGTGATATTTTGTTGCTGTAGTTGTTGCAACAAATTTTTGTCAATTCCGTGAAGATTCGTGTAATTTGCAGCCAACCAAATGGGAATGCCGGCACCTTCGATGTAACCAACGGAAACATCGACAAATTTGTTGAGAAGACCTTCTCGTCCACCCCATAGTAGTAGAGCTAGCGTCAAGGTTAAAAACAGTAATGTTGTCAACCAGAAAAAGTCGCGATTGGGTTTGCCGCTCCAACTACGAAGCCATTCTTTCCAAGCGAGCCGCCATGTATTCATACCTGTTCTCCTTCACCACCGCCTTCAATCCAATTTTTCAGCCAAGCACGATTTCGCGGTACACATTTTTTGTCTTCAATAAAGAGTAAGTCATTAACGTCCATTAATTTTAAATCACTCATATTATGATGAGTCACCCAGATCAAACAACGTTTTCCTTGGCCTTTTTTTAGCCAGTGCTTTAGTACGCCCATGACTTGTATACGTGTTTTCACGTCCAATTGTCCAGTAGGCTCATCTGCAAATAGGACGCAGGGATTGTGAATGATCGCTTGCGCTAAGGCGGCTCGCTGACGTTGTCCGCCTGAGAGTTGTGAGGGAAAACTTTCCATCAGTTCTGTTAAATTCTTTTTTTCAGAGGGGAGTAAGACGTCTTTGAATGTGGTTTCGGCCAGTTCCAATGCCTGTTCCCATTTTTTTCCTTGTAGCAAAAGGGGATAAGCGATGTTTTCAATAATGGTTAAATGTTTGGACAATGTGCTGTTTTGAAAGGCAAAGCCGAATCGATGACGACGTAATTGCACGATGTCTTTGGTGGGAAAACCTTGACCAAATATGTAGGTGTTTGAGTCGTCGGGAAAGTGCCAAGTAATTGTCCCCGCAGTGGGTAATTTTAGCGTTGCAAGTAGATAGAGTAAGGTACTCTTTCCTTGTCCGCTTGGTCCCATTAAGGGTAGGGCTGCTGAATTGTTGGCGTCGTATGTGAAGTTGAGATTTTCTAATGTATTTTTATTTTTGTTGTTTTTGGACCAATTTGTTGTGAGCTTGTTAAGTGTAAATCCCCATCTATTTGTCATGGTAAAATTCCTATAATGGCGTCGTGCGCTCTATTCATTCGTCGGAAACGCAAATAGGTTAAACGCCGTTGCTGTTGCCGGAAAGGCAATAAAGGTGTTGATACTATTTAAAATGTGCCAGCGTGTAGCAGATAAATGAAATCAATCAGAGAAGCTTTTTTCCACAATTCCAATTTCTTCCGCCGTCAAATCATACAAGCTATAGACTAATTGATCAATCTGCTTATCTGTCGCCAAAATTCGCCGTTTCAGGATATTTTTCATTTGTGGCTCGGTGGTAGCGGCGGCTTGCTTGTTGAGTTCTAGCATTTGTTCTACCAGTTGTAACATTTTGTTATGTTTGGTTTTGTCGTTTGGGTTGTTAAAATCAATGGAGCGAATGGGAAAATTTTTAAAATAGACATAACTTGGCTCGTAAAAATCCCCCCGTAACTTAGGTAAAATTAAACGAAATAACAGAAACATTACTGAGCTGTTTAAAATGCCAAGCAAGTATTTATCCGAAACAGATATAAAAAAGCATTTTTGATTCGTGTAATAACCGGTTTCATCAAAAGAAAATTCCGGTTTTTGACAAATATTAGGATAAATTATTTTTGGTTTTTCAAATTCGTCATAATAATCACAACCCCGTAATTCCCACCAATATTCACCCTTGTCATAACGTTTTTGAGCTTTTTTAGCAAAAGGTTTTAGATGAGCCGCTATACTTCAATGCCATTAAGTTAAGCTTTTTTGTAGGGTGGGCAACGTCTTTTTGTTGCCCACCAGCCCCGACAGGTGGGCAAAAAAAACACTTTGCCCACCCTACAATAGAACGTTTTTGGCTTAACTTAATGGCATTGCGCTATACTTGGATAATGAGTTTCAAACCATTTCCAAGCGTTTTTTGCTGGTTTTGAATTTAACCTTGTCCATCCTTTGGGTATTAAAATTAAATAACATTTTCCTTCAGGAGGCTGATAGCGTTTAATATCCCTACCCAACAAGACAATGCCATTAGGTTAAGCCCAAAGACGTTCTTTTGTAGGGTGGGGGTAAAAGTTACTTTTACTCCCGCCCACCATCCCCGACTACAAGATTTATTCACAAATGCTGAAGGATAATTTGGCATTCCAGCCATAACGCAATGCCATTAAGTTAAGCTGAAAAACGTTCTTTTGTAGGGTGGACAACGTGTTTTTGTTGCCCACCGTTCGGAGCTACAATATTTCTTAACTTAATGGCATTGAGCCATAACGACGCACTTGGTAGGCTGATTCGAAGTGGGTTTGAAGATTAATCGAAGGTTTTTTTGCTTCGACAAAGAATTTTCGCACTCCTCCAATTCGAAAACTGTAATCAGGTATTTTAGTGGCTCGCCCAATTTTCAGCGCGTTTTCATGAACGACGTGGCGATAGACTTCTGATAAACCGTTCTCATTGTTGATATCCCAACCCAAGGCTTGAAAGAAGGGGTTGATGAAATCTAAACGAGTTTGTATTTCGTTGTAGTGGGAATTTTTGTAGCTTTCTAGTTGATTAGTAAAGCGTTTTATTAGGGTTTGGATGGTGCTTGGCATTAAGTTATATTTAAGCAAATAATCCGTTGTATTTTCGTCATAAACGCAAACAGGTTAAACTCCGGCGTTGTTGCCGGAAAGGCATCAAAGGTGTTGATACTATTTACGTTGTTATCTTCCAAAATGTCTTGATAGGGATTGAGTTTTAGTGCCACTGTTTTATCCACTTTTTCATAAACGCCAGCGTGTAGCAGACAAATAAAATCAATCAGGGTTTGTCGCTCGGGCGCGTTTTGGGCAATCATTCGCTCCATAATGCCGGATTGAAGGGTGCGATTTTTGTAAATATTGTCCAAAGTGGCATAAGACATAATGTTGTTGAAAAAGTTTTTTTCTGCCTCTTTGCCTGTGACTTTGATGCCATTGGCAATATTCAGGAAAGTCACAATTTGGCTTTCTTTGTCACTGTCCATCTGAACATGCTTTTGAATAGAGGGCACGTCGTCAATATAAATCGCATTCAATTTACTACCACCAAACATTTTGGCTGGATATTTTTCACAAAATGCTGGGTAAATATTCAAGTCAGCACGATTTTTCATCATGTGTTGTAAAACCGTCTCCGACATGAAAAATAAAGCTTTTTGTGGCTGTTTTTGTGTCAGATTCAGGTTGCTGGTAAATGGTGCTTTGGCAATGTACAAAACATCACGTATCTCATGTTTATCATACAAATTGTGAACGGTATCTATCAATTCTTTGGGATGACTATGAATGTCGCGTTTGTAATAGTTTTCGGCAAATGTCAAAAAATTGCTGTTCATTTGGAGAGTTTTTTCATCTACACGCTCAAGCATTACCACTCGCCCAAATAGGTTGACTAAGCTATAGTCATCATCTTGAGACTTGTGCTTGCTGGCGACACGCTGGGTGACGATAATAATAGCCAGTTTTTTAAACGCCGGCGCAAAGTCGGGCGCGGTAAACGTTTTGGGTAAAAAAGCGTAGAGGGAACTTCTGGCATTGGTTATTTTGTAACCGAGTTGTGTTGGAGTGCCTTTAAAATTGAGCAGTTGAATGCCTTGCATTCCCGCAGTGTAGCGTTCATTAAGCAAAAACGTGACAGCCGCACAAACAGACTTTAAATATTTTTCAATGGGATCATTTTCATCAGTTTTCTGCACTCTTACCAAGGGAATAGCCAGCTTTCGTTGTTCGGACAGTTTTTGACATAAAGCTGATAAACCCAGTAGAAAAACCACGGCGGCAGTTACTTTGTAGATAAAAAATTCAAAGGTATTTGACTTATCTGGTTTGATGCCGGGCATGATTTGTACCATCAAGCCTGCCGTTTTTCTAAGTGGTTGATGGTAATCCTTTCTTATTACCTCTTGTTTGAATTCTTCAGAATGGAATTTAGGTTGCACCAATACGGGCAAAAAATGCCATGTTTGCGTTTGAGTGCGTGTACTGATAGGGCGTTTTTCTTGTATATCGGAATAAAAAAAGTTGTCATAAAAAGAGAAGTTGAAGGGAATCGAATGTAAAGTTTCTTCGGGAGAAAAATTTCCCTCTTTAACAATGCGAACATAGCGCAGGCACTTTTTTAACCCATTGGTGTCTTGATTCGCCAAGTCTTTAATAAAAATGTCACCATCAGCAGCATGATCAATGTCATTTTTGACGACATTTTTGTCTAATAAAATTAGACAGTTTCTGCTGTCTTTAAAGCAAGGCGTTTTGCTCTCTAAGACGGCTTTCAGAGTTTTAAGGGCAGGAGTGATGGTTTTTCCCGTCGTTTTTTTCTCATTAATCAGCATGGTGTTGGCTAACTTCAATAGTCTATCCAATCCATTTGAATCACGCTTAGAAAGCAAAGTCGCCGTTTTTTGCCAATATGTCATTTTTTCTGAATGATCACTAAACACCATATAATACAAAAAAACCGTCCTAATACTTCTGCCAAGAAATCGGCGTAATTTACTATAATCCGTATTTTCATCCCCCCGCGCTGTATTAAATTGTTTTGCCAATTTCAAAACTTCAATCGCCTTTGCCAAATGGTGAGCATAAACACTCATGCCACTCCCTAATTCTGGAAAATCCTTATCAGGTGCTGTCACTGGATTATTGGCTTTAAAGCGGAGCCCAAATACAAATATCCGTTCAGTTTGACTACTTCTCTCTTCAAGATTGCCGGCAATCAATCCGATGACGGGCAAATTTGTAAAGGCATCGGCATTGCTAAGCAATTCGCGTAAGTCACAGCTGTGTTCATCTGTTACTTGGTACAAGCAATCTTCATTGCTTCTGTCAGGATGATGAATATAATCTTCAACCCAGCGGATGTTGTTGATAATTTTTTCCAATTCTTGAGTTGCTAGGGATTGCCGTTTGGCATTTTTTAGTAAATACTCAAGATAGGCGATACCGACTTCGCGTTTGACAAGCCCGGAGGTTTCTTTATCCAATAATTCATGCAAGCCAATAATGGCACGATTATCAGGCTCATCAAATAATTTTTTGATTTGCCGGTTAATTTCTGATAAAGCCTCCGCTTTTTCTTCTATCTCGTCATCTGTACGGACTAGATTGTCATAATGATTAAAAATAGCCTGCTGAAGTCCGTCATGTACACCCGCCGTCATTTGGATTTTGCACAAATGGGCGCGAAATAACTTGTCTCCCTTGTCTCCCGTTTTTTTGTCACCAGTCGACACGGGTTGCAAATCGCCATTTTTGGGTTTAAAGGGCGGATATTGCGTACGGAGGGAAAAGATATTGTTTTTATTCTTGTCATCCATCTCCGCGCCGGATTTTACAATGTGGGCTAAAAGCTCAGGTGGAATGTTGTCGATTTGTTTAAGGAGTTGAGCATAAATCCCTGTCACGGATTTTTCGAGTGTTTTATCCTGAAGCGGAAAAGCACCAAAGGTGCGAAAATCTCTCGCTCTACCTTTAACTAACTCGTTTAAACTACGAGCTGGCAAATTGCGATAGACTTTTTCAGCAACAGCGGCGCAATTCAAGCCCAGTGTTTGGACATTTTCTCGGTGTTTGAAAGGACTCTTTTGGTTGATAGCCCTTTCAATCTCTTTCATTATTTTATCGTGTAAAAATTCTAGGTGATCGTTATCTGGTGTTATTTCGTGAGACATGTTGGCTCCTTGTTAAAAATTGGCTTTGCTTCCAACGCTGGCGCGTTGGAACAATAAAAAGTGCTAAGTGCCCATTCTAAGCTTAAACCAATTTGTTGAGTGTAGTGACGCTCGCTAGAGTGCGGTGGTGAGAAAACCATAAAAATTTTCTGACATCGCGCTATCGTTAATTGACCTTCAATATCCGGATTGGCAAACTCATAAATGACTTTTTCCAATTGTTCATGATTAGAATATTCGTACTCCAAGTCCTCTCTACATTCAATCATATTCGCCCAAGCTTCAATATCCTTGACATTCAATTCACCAGACAAAAAACGATTAAGCACTTTTACAACATGAATTGGTTTGAAAATGACGGTTTCACCCTCATAATCCCATTCTAACTGGCTTAATTCTTGGCTCAATAAGTCTAGGGGTTCAGAAAACGTGACGAGTGCTTGCAAAATTTGTCGTCCGTTAGTCATAAGTTTCACCTCTTTCTACGGGGCAATGCCGTTAAGTGCGTTGTTTCTAGGTAGATCAACAAAAATCTTTTAACATTTATAGAAATCCTATTTTTAAAAAAAAATAGTCAGTTGTAGGGTGGGCAACGTCTTTTTGTTGCCCACCAGCCCCGACAGGTGGGCAAAAAAAAACACTTTCGTCGGCGAAAGTTTCGCTGCGTAGCAGTATGATGTGGGGTGGGTAGAGCGGAGCGAAACCCACCAAAGTGATTAAAAAGATTAAAAATGGTGGGTTTCGCTATCGCTCTACCCACCCTACATTTAACTCTTTCATTATTTTGTCGTGTAAAAATTCTATGTGATCGTTATCTGGTGTTATTTCGTGATACATGTTGGCTCCTTGTTAAAAATACGACGCAGAGCGTCAAGGAAGGCATTCCCAAACTCAATGCCAAGGGATTTAGTTAAGTTCCCTACGGGAGGAAATCCGCTTCGCTCCATTTCCGAAACAACACTTGAATGTCCAAAATAAATAAATTTTTGGACTTTTCTAAACTAACCTGTACCATAGTTTGTGTACTGACGTACATGTTTTGGACGAAAACCGAGTACAATATCCTCCTTGGGAACACCGGCTTCAACCATAGCCAAAGCCACTCCTGGTGATGTACCATCATGCTGAATCCATATTTTACGATCAATCAGATCAATATGAAGCACCGAGCCATGAATCCGCCGTGTTCCATCCCATCCTACCTGCATCAATTCGTAGTGGTTTTTATTGACATCTATTACAATTTCTGTTTCTATTGTACCATGCGATGGCTTATGAGCATACTGACGAATGATATTTTCTATGATTTTTCGGTAATGTGCTACTGTATCCATTGCTTTATCTCCTCCTTTTGTTCGTCGAATACTATGATTTTGAGCCGTTCTCTATTTTTTAGCAATTGCCCGATAGGTTCTTGAAAAATTCCGTCATAAGCGTACATAGGTACAGCCAGCCAAAGTACACGTTCCAAGCCTATTTCAACCATAATATCCCTGTACATATTGTATTGCCCTATACTTTGACTCAGTTCATGTACATCAGACTCACCTATGAAACTTTTGATTTCTACTGCGATGCGGTTTCCTTCCTTTTCAGCACCTATCGGTTGTTCCGCTCCCAGATCAACGTAAACATTGCGTCCGCCGTAAGACAGGCGTAAAGGATCATCTGTAATAGTCCATCCGTCCCTGTCCAGTGCTTTGATAACGGTATCGTGATAAATATCCTTTCGTGGCATAATTTATCTCCAAACGTTCCTCATAAAAAGTAGCAAAAATATCACTTTTCAGCTTTTTCACCGGCACAAAATTCAAGGTAGTCTTCGACGGATTCTATGAGCGCCTTTTTGACTTCTTGCACCGTTGTGCCTTGAAAGGTAATGACGGCTTGCATATTGGCTCCTTAAGACAAAAACAGGCTCTTATTTTTGCGATAAAATCAAATTAATCAAATTAAAACCAGTAGATGAAAACAAATAGCGTCTATCAAACTGCTGTTGTCTGGTAGCGATAAAGTTGTCACAGCGAAACAGCAAAAACGGGAAACTTTCATAACTCCCATCTAATGGGAGTTTGCCATTGACTCTTGCTGGTATCATCACCCGCTTTTTGCATGCATCATTTGGTGTTATTTCGTGATACATATTGGAGCCTTCCAGCCACTATTCTGGATAATACCTTGTCAATTAGCAAAGCATCAAAAAATTTCATCTTTCGTGTAACTCAGCAATTGCCGAAACCAATCACTAATCTCGGCAATGTTTTTTGGTTCAATCTGTTTACCTTGCGCCTGATGCAAGTTCTCTAAAGCCACATCCAAACAAAAACGGATAGCGCTATCCTTGGGTAAGTCCTTTGGAATAATATGACCTTGATTCGCTAAAAAAAAATAAAGGGATGACAGAAAAGCCGTCCGTTTAGTACCATCCATAAATGGGTGACCCTTTATTAAGGAGTGGAATAATGCTGCTGCTTTGTCAAAATCATTGGAATATAAATCTTCACCCATAAAGGTAGCGAAAGGACGTGCAACCGCCGCGTGTAACATTGTGCCATCACGCAAACCTTGTAAACCACCGCTTTCTGCAATAATGGTTTCATGGATGGCATAGATTTGGACAACCAGTTCGGCTACCTCATTGTTTGTTTCATTCATTAAAGTCGGGACAATTCCTCAAAAAGTTCACGATTATTAGAAATCACCTGACGGGCAAATGTTTCACCGTCAAGCACTACAGATGCCGTTGGGTTATCATTAGCTAATTTGTATTTTTCTAAACTTTGCTTAGAAATCCCATAAGTTTGGATTTTGTGCGCTAATATTTCTGGTAATTCAATGGTCAAAGTTGCCATAATAGGTTCCTTTAAAGTTTAGCTTTGGGCGTGTCCAAAGCGGGGAGCGTTATCGACTCCAACATAAAATTCCTGTAATACCTGGGCGCTGATCAATGCGTCGCCCGCCAAAGTATGTTGCTTGACCAATTCCCGCGCCCGCGTTTGCTTGGCAGGAGCATCGGCATCAAACATATAAATTAAAACATTCGCATCGAAAAATTTCATCTTTCGTGTAACTCGTCTCTAGTCCAAACCCGCTCACCGAGTAAATGCCATTAAGTTAAGACCATGTAGGGTGGATTAAGCGATAGCGTATCCACCAAAACTTATAGATTAATCAGGTGGATACGCTCCGCTTAATCCACCCTACATCTATGGATTTTGGCTCGTCTCTAGTCCAAACCCGCTCACCGCGTCGGCTGCCTGCATTATGGGAAAGCAGAAGTAAATTTTGTGATAATAGTTTAATAATAAAATCGTTCAAGTTGGGGAATAATCTTAATTTTTCGCCCAAGGTTTCCGGTAAATCAATGGTGATTTGCATATTGGCTCCTTAAGACAAAAACAGGCTCTTAGTTTTGCGATAAAACCAAATTAATCAAATTAAAAGCAGTAGAAGAAAACAAATAGCGTCTATCAAACTGCCGTCGCCTGGTAGCGTCTGGCATGGGGTAAATTTGTTGACTTTGTCAGCTCATTTCGTTATATATAACGATATATTTGAATGATTAAACAATCATACCATGACTACAAAAAGAACCGTTTATCTTGATACAACTATCCCAAGCTATCTGTTCGATAAAAGAGAAAGTACCAAAACCTATATTGAAACAACTCAAGTATGGTGGGACATAGAGCGGCACAATTTTGATATTTGGGTTTCTCAAGAAACAGTTACAGAATTGAGCCAAGGGAATTACCCAAATCAGCAAGAAGCATTGGAATGCGTCTCCCAACTTCAACTGCTCTCACCCAATCAGCAGATTACCAAAATCGCACAAGTATATTTGGATAATTATCTGATGCCTCGCGTCTTAAAAGGCGATGCACTGCATTTGGCTTATGCCTCATTTTACAAAATGGACTTTTTGCTAACTTGGAATTGTAACCACTTGGCTAATGCCAATAAAAAACAGCACATTTCAATAATCAATACACGATTGAAATTATTTACCCCCGAAATTGTAACACCGTTCCAGCTTTTTACGGAGACAATGTGATGATAACTACCCCGTTATTAGAAGAAATATATAATACACAGAAACGGTTAGATGAAGAAGCCCAACATGATATCGAGAAATATGTAGAAAATTCGCAAAAAATTATGCTTGAAATTGAAAAAAAGTATGGACTCAAGTTTAAATACGGCAAAATTCAAGGGCGTACGTTGGAACCGCTTAGGGAACTGACTGCCTAACCAATCTGATTGGTTTCAAGTAGGGGCAATCCTTTATGGTTGCCCCTGTCGCCTCGCCGCATGGTACGACAAAACATCAAGCTTGGGAAACGGCATTAATCAAAAAGGGTTTTTAATGCATAGTCTCTCAATTTTACGTCCATCCTGTAAATCTTCCGTGTATAGAATCGTCGCCCCACCTTTCAATGCCGCTTGAATAATCAAGGCATCCCAAAATGACAAAATGTCTTTCTGACTTCTTTTAATGGCTGAGAGTATTAGATCAGTATCCAATTGAACCACAGGTAAAGCAGCGATAAAATCTTGTACCGCCCGATATGCTTGTTCAGGCGCCAAAGGTTTTGCCAGTTTTCTGGTAACAATCACATAAAATTCCTGTAATACCTGGGCGCTGATCAATGCGTCGCCCGCCAAAGTATGTTGCTTGACCAATTCCCGCGCCCGCGTTTGCTTGGCAGGAGCATCGGCGTCAAACATATAAATTAAAACATTCGCATCGAAAAATTTCATCTTTCGTGTAACTCGTCTCTAGTCCAAACCCGCTCACCGCGTCGGCTGCCTGCATTATGGGAAAGCAGAAGTAAATCCTCTATCGCATCCCTTCGCCTCGCACTGACATCCGCATGGTACGATGTATTTTCTGCCAAGCTTTGTGATAATAGTTTAATAATAAAATCGTTCAAGTTGGGGAAGAATCTTAATTTTTCACCTAAGGTTTCCGGTACATCAATGGTGATTTGCATATTGGCTCCTATTCTTCGTTTTGCGACAAAATCAAATTAATCAAATTAAAACCAGTAGAACGTAGGGTGGGTAGAACGAAGTGAAACCCACCGCAACCCAAATATCATCACAACAAGCATATAGGGAAAATTGATAGATAAGGAGAATGAAATGGTGGGTTTCCGCTTCGCTCCTACCCACCCTACGCTCGCTACGCTCGCTTTGAAAGGGCAAACACAAGGGATTGTCCGAAAGCAAAATTATTTATCCGAACTTTCTTTTTTCACCAGACTAATAATTTCCTTTAGATAATTATTTTTTTCATTTAGATAAGCAATTTCTTTGTCCTTTTGTTGCAATAGCAAATGCGCTTTTTCTAATTCGTGTTCAAGTTCTTTTTTGTCATCTGAAAAATCAGTCGATCGTAAATTTTTAATAAAATTGTTATTATAAACAGCTAAATAAAAAACATTTCTTTCGCCAAAATTAAGTAACTCCAATAAATCCATCCCAAAAATATCAGCAATTTTTTCAAGCCGAGAAATTTGTACATCGGTTTCGCCCCGTTCAATATTCGCATATCCACTGACAGACATATCTAATTTCCCAGCCATACCCGGTTGCGACCAACCTTTTGACTGCCGTATAGACCGAATTTTTTCATGTACTTTCATAATACACATCCTCACTGGGGGAAATCACCAATTTTGCTTGGTTGAGTAGTAAAATCTTTATTTGTTAGAATACGCTCCTGCTTAATATATGTGTAATTACCAAAACTCAACTAGGAGCTAAGAAATGATGAAGAAACCATTGATAGGTTTGGTTCTACTTACTTTGGGCCAAACGCCATTACAAAGTGTATATGCCCAAAATGATCTAGACATAGCGGCAGCGCGTTCTGTTTGTTACAGTGCCTTAACCGGTAATAATAACCACTCTTTGATTTTGGTCCCGCTCCACCATAACAACGTCGATCTTGACGATGTGTGTCACACAGACATCAATCCTGGCTGGCACGCGGGTGGTGTAGCAAAGGGGCGGTATTATTATCAGGACTGTAGTTCGATCTCCAACCGATACTACGGCGGAGGTTATACAAGCTACGTTACAGAAGCGTATTTTGAATCGCATCGTGCAAAGTACTCTTCGTGCAATGCTACCAACGCCTTTATCTGCTGTTCACCACAGTTTCCAAACTAGCTATGTAGCAAGCGTAGGGTGCGTCCCACGCACCCTCCCACCATCATTAATCAAGCCCCAGCAAGCGTCGGGTGCGTCCCACGCACCTTTTGTATGGATTGATGGTGCATCGGGACGCACCCGACGCTTAATAATATGCCATCAATTTATTTAATCAGTTAATCAGTCATTTAACTTTCCCTCATCACCCCCCAATCACAGTTGAGTTTATACACCAAAACCACCAAAATAACCAAAAATACAAAATAGTTTTTTTAATGTATAGTATAAGAGTTAGCATTAAACACCCCCCTACACCACACCAATCAAAAAAACCTCTTGACAGACAGTAATTATTTGTAGTACCCTACGTGCGGACCTTAGGGAAGGTCAAGAAGGCAGGTACTAGCGGTTCAGTATGTAATGTTATACTGGTAAAACCTGAAACTTATAATTAGACATCAGATTATCTTCAAAATCGGTTTAAGTTTAATTATATCTATAGTGCGAAAGGTGATAGATGGTTTATCACCCAAGGGAGCTTACCCCTTAGACATAACCAGGCCAGATTTTGTGGTTTTGGCGTTTTAAAGTAAGAGTTCTGTATTTGAGTCTTAACCATTCACTCAGAACGATTATGTCTTGACAAACTGACACAAAAGAGAATTATATAATAAAATAGGGTGGGTAGAACGAAGTGAAACCCACCGCAACCCAAATATCATCACAACAAGCATATAGGGAAAATTGATAGATAAGGAGAATGAAATGGTGGGTTTCCGCTTCGCTCCTACCCACCCTACGTTCTAAACTCGCCAAAACGATTAAAAATGGTGGGTTTAGCTGTCGCTCTACCCGCCCTACATTTAACTGACATCCGCATGGTACGATGTATTTTGCCGAACATTTGCTCTGCCAAGGTTTCCGGTACATCAATATCGGCTCCTATTCTTCGTTTTGCGATAAAACCAAATTAATCAAATTAAAACCAGTAGATGAAAACAAATAGCGTCTATCAAACTGCTGTTGTCTGGTAGCGATAAAATTGTCACAGCGAAACAGCAAAAACGGGAAACTTTCATAACTCCCATCTAATGGCAGTTTACCATCGAGTTGGTATAAGGAATAAAGATAATAACCAAGCACATCGCGAAAACTATCCCGCTCCGTAGCCTCCTCTTCATTACGCCGCGTTTCTGAGCCGCGACGAAAATACTGCTTAAATAGTTCAGGCTTAAAAAACACCGGTAGCGGTATGGAAAGATATTGATTCCCACTGCTATTTTGGCTGTACACATCTTGACTTTTGCTGGTTTCATCACCCGCTTTTTGCATCTTTTCAATTTCTTTAGCGATATTGGTCAATTCTTTTTTCAAGTTGTCTGCATATCGAGGATTTTTAGCAGACTTCAGCATATTTTCAACTAACTGTTCCCCCTCGTTGAGCATATCTCTTTCTACATCAATTCGTTCTTCACTACCATTGATCGGAACAGTTAAAACGTCACCATCTACATAATATTCCGGCTCAAATTCATAATTTAGCAGATCATAAAAACTTTTCCCTGCGCGTTGTTCAAAGTGTTCATAGTAGCTATTGAGTTTTGTCAGTGTTTTATTAGCCACTTTCGTTTGGGTGCGTTTAAAAATATTTCTTATATCTTCCCCCAGTTTAGCTAATGAGTATTCATAATCACCCACTCCAGCTTTATTGACTTCTCGCCTAATTTGAGTCAGCAATCGCGCTACCGCCGTCAACAGTGAATCACCAAACGAATCCAAATGTTTATCACCCACCGGAATAATGCGAAGATCACGTTTATGCCCTATATCGCCATAACCGGCAATTCGAGTTTTTAAGGCAGCCCGCAATAGTAAAATGATATTCATCACGCCGGTGATGCCTCGCTGATAACGTTGTTCTCGTTGCGATAAGTCGGCATAGAAAATAACATCATTGATATAAAAAGTGAGCCAGCGCGTTTTAGTTTCTAAAGAACGCTCCTCATCTGTTTCACCCCCGCGCCCACGATACACAGTTTGCACAATTTCCATTAAATTGTTTTCAATTTGAAATTTGGGCACTTCAATAAGAATATGCCGCACACGCGCAAAGGTAATCCCGCGACTGGCGGATGATGTCATAAAAATGACTTTGACCGTATTTTTATGTCGATGGATTTTTTGGCGCGTTTCATCAGGAATGATTGAGTGGATTTGGAGATAATCTTTGAACTCCTCAAAATCGCCCTCCGGCAAAACCGATTTTAGGGCAATGATCAATTGATTAAGCCGTTGAATATGTTGAATGTAAACAATAATTTGTCCATATTGTTCGCGTAATAACTTCAAAATATCTTTTTGTATCCAATCTTGCCCCCCACTACCATCCCCATTACGTGTCGCATCCAGGGGTGCCATTTCAACATTTACCTTATAAGTCAAAACAAGTTCGCCAGCCGGAAAAGTATTCGCGTTGATGATAGTAGCCGCTTCCCGTTTAAAACGCTGAATTTTGAATTTATCTTGTTGAATAGATAAGGATTTGGCATCGAGGTTTTTATCAATTTGTCGATATAAAATTTTAGCAGGGCTGGGCTCACGTTTGGATAAATGTTGCCTAATCACATCTGTACCCGCGATGGAGGCATCCGACGCGATGATTTTCACCTTAAAATCTTGGTTTAATTTCATCGTCGTAACCATTTTCACCAATTCATGGAGCAGCGCCGCGCCACCGCTATCACCAATCAGTTCATCCACCATAAAAATCAAATGCCGATTCTTTTTAGCAATCTGCGCTAATTTCGTATCATCAAATTTTTTCAGTTGTTTATCTTGAGCAGCCTCGGCAAAAATTCGTTTTAAATTATCTGCTGTGGTTGAGTTTTGCGTCTTTTTCAATGATTGCACAGTCGCAGTGGCAACAATATTTTTTGGGATGGATTGTTCGGCACGCAAAGTGCAGATAGCAGAACAAATCGTCTTTAAAACGCCTTGCGGAATATGACGGCGGTGTTCTATTTTGTTGTCGCTGGTTGACTTGGCATGACTGTGGCGCGATTGATGAGGCATTTTGTCGCTATCCGCAACCAGCATGAGAGTACTTTTTTGCCCCCCGACTGCTGATGGCATTTTCAATTGAGAAGGGAGGGAGGTATTGGATACATATTTAACAACAGGATTGTCTCCATAATTGCTAATCAAGGCACTGTTTGAATAAATACACACCAGACTATCATCCCTAACAACACGTTCGCCATTACGACTAAATTTTTCAATAATGTCGTTGTTGACTTGGATACGAGGGCTAAAATAGAAAAAAAGAACGCCTTCGGATAAGATTTGTGGCGTAAGAATATATTCAACAATCGCCGTCGTTTTGCCAATGCCGGGATGCCCAGTGAGAAATAGCAACAAGTCATCGTTACGCATAGCCTGAGTGATAAGTTGGGCATGAGCATCACGAAAGCTTAAGGGCGGGTTCAATCCCACCTCTGCCAAAATTTCTGCCGGTACATTATCAGCCGTACTTTGAAAATTTTTAAGCGTTTCAGTATAAGCCACCTGATTAACGTCGCGTGGCTTTTCTAATGTTTCCATGAAAGCGGTTAAATTTTCCGGCTCACGAAACTTGCCCTGTTTCAAAGTGCGTTTGAAATTGTTATAAATCGTTTCGAAAACAGATTGTATCGCAAGAAGGCGTTTTTCTGGATAAGGCATGTCCTTATTTCGCTCTTTGCTTTCTCGATAAATCTGTCGCAAAATCGGCAAATCCGTTTTATCGGTGATAAACGTCGCGTTGTAAGCACGATCTGTTAAGCCAATTGCATTGATTTCTAAGGTATCATCATTAAACCGCTGTGGTAGTAAGGTTGTGAGACATTGCACAAAACTATAGGCATAGCCGCCCGCTTGAATCATTTTTTCACTGTCTTTGTCATCTCTGGCAAAGGCATCAAAATAATCCGCGAGTTCGGGTGAAAAGTGAATACCCGCTCTGTCGGAATCAATGTTAAGATGTTCAAAAGCGGTTCTTTCGCGCATATAGTGACAAGTCGATAGTAAACGCTGCTTGACAGCGGATACATCATCCAAATCGGGTACTAATGTTATATCTGCCACCGAATAGAGTCCAACGTCAATCACCACCACGCGGTATTTTTTATTAGGCAATTCAAAGAGCATAATAATATCCGCGTTTAAAAACTGCCCTCGCTGTTGGTATCTTTGATAATCCGGTTGTATTTGGCTGTTAGATAATTGCTTGAACATTTTATCAAGCTTAGTAATCAGCGACTGATATCGTACGTGTTCGTCGGCATTAAATAATTGCTGTAAGTCGCACTGATAATATAACAATGTCGATTTATCCGCCGGAATACTTTGGCAATACTCAACAATAAAATTAAAGCCTTTGTGGACACCTAAAAAAATGAGATATTCGATAAAGGTAGCGGATTTCTTCAACAAAGTGGGATCAACAACTCCATTTCGGATAGCCTTATCTTGTAGACTAGAGACGACATGACTCAATTTTATCTTTTTCAGTTCATTGTTATAAATGGTATGAACTTTTGAGGATATTTTATTTTTACGGTGAGCAATGCCGGCGAGAATGCCAACATTCACGCCTAGTTCAAAGACAAATCCGAAATCATCGCCGAGAATGTTGTGGTTAGGATTGTTCATTTCTGGTTGTGCGATTCCTTCAAGGATAGCGGTAAGCTTAAAGGTGGGCAACAAAAATACGTTGCCCACCCTACCTGGCTGAAAATACGGTTCTATGTGTTTTTGAGGTGATTTTCAAAATCAGGGCAAAATCATAAAAGGTAGATAAATGGGCAGATGAGTCGGTGGGCAAGTGCTTTATTATTAATTGGCTCGACAAATTAGGCTCAGTATGTTTTTGAGGTCAATTTCAAAAATGAGCCTAAAATCGCAAAAGCTAGTAAAAATGGAGTTGTTGTGTTTTTGAGGTGATTTTCAAAATGAGGGTAAAATCGCAAAAGCTAGTAAAAATGGGGTTTGTGTGTTTTTGAGGTGATTTTCAAAATGAGGTTTTTTTTAAAAAGGTATATATATTAAGATTGTGTGGTGGGAAAATGCTTTATTATTGACTGGTGCCGTTTTTTTAGTCGTTTTTTAAATCATGGCTAAAATGGAAGAATGCACTGAAAATCAGACATTGCATATTTTGAGGTGATTTTAAAAATCAAGATAAATATGAAAATGTATATAAATTAATGCTTTAAATGAATAAAATAGGTGCGTAGGACGCACCCTACGCTCGCTACGCTCGCTGCCTGGCTTCCGATGCTCATCATAAGGCAACCCATAACATGAATCTCACCCAATAAACCAAAAAGAGGCGACTCGTATGAGGCATTATAACACCATTGGGATTAAATCTCTCGTTTTGCGACTATTGTGTAGCCAGGGTGAAAGGAACCTTACGACCTCTGGTACCCCAGTATATGTTATGAATATTTTTTACGGCTTCCAGTAATTTCTGGGATATTTCAAGGCTAACATCCGCTTGGACAGCATCGCAGAGCTTCGCCGCGTTCCAGATCGTCTCATGTAAGTCAGGATAGCCAGCCAGATGAACGGGCTTAAAGTATCCGACCCACAGATGGAGCAGTTCGCTTTGTACCAAATCGGCCTGCTCTTCTTTGATGTTGATGTAACGGGTCATAGTGTTCACAATGGCGGGGTTGGCAGGGTCGTCCCGTGTAGACGGTCTGGTTTCGCGAGCCAAGGCCAAGATCTTTTTTGTTATAGACAAAACTTTCTCTGCTGCAATGCGAGCCGTAGCCGGATCGTAAACACCGGTTTGTGCGGTGGCATACTGGGGCATAACCGCTGTACATGCAGTCAAGATCAGAGTCAGTAAGAGTTCTTTGCGCATAATATTGTCCTGATTGAAAATTAAAATAAAAATTTAAAACCTCTCACGTTTCAAGGTTCATTTAAGAGCATTTATAATGCGTTGTGAGTGATTTTTACATTAAAACTCAATACATTAGCCAGGCCGCAATTTTGTGGTTAAATATTGATATGATTGATAACCAATAAATCCGAACACGGGAACGACCAGACCACTATCTCCTCGCCGATCCCTCGATGATCCCTCGCCGACGCTCGGGCTCGGGACAAGGCTTGGAGTTACTTTACTTGCTTGAACCCATTTTTTGTTAATGTCGGTGACTTAACCACCTCAAGCATTTTTATGCTACTTTAAATTTTAATGCCATTAAAAATTACTTTAAAAATAAAAAAATGTCAATTTTTTTTAATGACTGTCCAGTGGAACGTAGGGTGGGTAGAACGAAGTGAAACCCACCGCAACCCAAATATCATCACAACAAGCATATAGGGAAAATCGATAGATAAGGAGAATGAAAGGGTGGGTTTCCGCTTCGCTCCTACCCACCCTACGCTCGCTAGTTCAAAGACAAATCCAAAATCATCGCCGAGAATGTTGTGGTTAGGATTGTTCATATCAAAAAAGGTATATGGTTGTGCGATTCCTTCAAGGATAACGGTAAGCTTAAAGGTGGGCAACAAAAACACGTTGCCCACCCTACCTGGCTTGTTCAGGAGTAAGAATAATATCAATCAAAGGATTAAATTCCCATACCTGCGTACCTTTCTTGATAAATTCACCAGCAAACACGCCTATTCCGTGAATAGGACTTTTGTCAAGATAAGTTTTAATTAATAACATTAGGTACTTTAGTGCCGCAAAATATCTTATTGATATGGCTGTTAAAATCAAAAAGCGCAATTTATGATCGTGCCAAGTATAAAACCATTTTCTTATATAAATTAATCACTTCTCTTTGGCCGCAATCTCTAATAATATATTTAAATCCTGGCGATGAATTGGCTTCAATGAGCCACCATACGCCTTGTTTATCAATCACGACATCCAATCCACAAAATGGAATCATCATCTTTTGAAACAGGGGGCTGCAAAAGCGTTCTATTTGATTGAGTAATGGCTTGTCGTGAACCACGATAGCTTTTGTGCCTTGACAATGTAATGGGCTTAAGTTGTCTTCGTAAATCGCATGATCAATATTTTTCTCATAAGCAAAAATCAATGCGCCATTCAAGCAAATGGCACGGTATTCTGTTTTGATGTCTATGTAATCTTGCACTAAGGCAACATAGTCGGATTCCTTACCATTAGGGTTAAAGATGCTTTCTATTGCAGATAATATAGCTTGTCTGTTTTTGACATGAAAAACAAAATGCCCTAATGAGCCTCTATTTTTTTTGATAATTAACGGGTATTGAAATTGGTTTTCAATGGCAGTCACAATTTCTTGATAATTTTTTTCAGTTAAATATTTAGAGTATTTTTGCTCACAGCGCGGATCAAGAAAACCGACGGTTTGTGGCATATTGATACTATCTTGAAAAAAAGTGTAGAAAAATCCCTTGTCAAGACATAACTGCGAAACAGACTGAGGATTTAAAGGCGTTGTCCAATTGATAAATACATAAGATTTATCATTGAGGCGTAATTCGACCACATTTTGACTGGTATGATACGTTTTATAGTCAGCGCCTAATTCTTTGCAGGCTTGTATTAATGAATGTAAGTTGATGTTCATTGGTTTTTTTTTCTGGAGATAGAGTATAATGTAGGGTGGGTAGAGCGGAGCAAAACCCACCAAAACGATTAAAAAGATTAAAAATGGTGGGTCTCGCTATCGCTCTACCCACCCTACATTTAACTACGCTTGCTAAGCAACTGATAACTGATAACTGAGAATAAAACTGTTTACTATTTTTCAGAGAGGCGATTTGTTGTTGGCAATTTGATTGGTCTTTCTTGTTCGGCTTCTTGAAGTTTGATGTAGTATTCAACCAACTTTTTTGGATCATGATCACATTTTTTGGAAATGCGATGACGTATTTCTCTAATTTCTGAGATAATTGGATCATCTTTCATCATTTATTATCCTCCCAGGTCAATTCTAATGGAGTCACCAACATGGGTGTGAATAAATCAAGCATCACATTGATTCTCTTAATATGTGTAAATTTATTAGCATTAGCAATGTGTTTGCAATTCCAAGTCAAAAGAAAATCACATTTATGGAATGATGCTAGTGCAAGATGAAGAGCGTCGCCCAAAGGATCATTTGGCATGACACGATGTTGAATATAAACTTGAACGATTTCTGATATAGGTGGTTCAATGGGGACTAAGGGCATATCCTTCAACATATTCATAGCATGTTCTTGGGTTGGAAAGTTACCACTCCTTAATTCATCTAAAACTGCTTGACTAGTGACGACGTCATAATATTCACGATAGTTATCCCACCATTCCCGTGTCCAGTTTTTTCGAGCCATCATTTCTAATTCAGTTCTATTGTTATGGTAAAAACTTGGAATACTTGTTTCAATATAAACTTTATTTTTCATCTAGGGAACCACTTAAAAATGGGTGAATTAAAAAATGACCTTTTGGGGCTAACAGTTGCTTTTGAATTTTTTTTATAAAATCGTGGCGATAAAACCCCTCAGTCTTTAGCCGAGGGGATGGATCGCCACTCTTCAATTTAACTAAGCTTGTTACTCAATGTATTTCCTTACCATTTCAGAAATGTCGAAATCAGATTGTTTGGCAATTTCAAAAATTAATTGCTTGTTCTCATCTCCATATTTTTTTAAATATTCTTCCTGTATTTCACAACCAATTCTGTTTTTGGCACTTAGCTTTGGTAATATAACCAAATGTTTCAATCACTTTTGGCAGAGTTTTTAGCAATTGGCTTCTGATGATATTCGTCATGGTTGCTGACCTTGAACTTTTGTGCTTTTTCGCATTCAATTTGAGTTTTCCGGCATGTAATTGCTCGTGATGTTTTTCGCAAAGTGTAATTAAATTATTCGGGCTGTCACTTCCTCCTTGTGATTTAAATTTAATGTGGTGAACATTTAATACTGGCTTACATCCTTTTTTACCAGCTTGGCATTGGTGCTGATCCCTAGCTAAAACGTAGGCTTTTACATTTTCATAGTCATATTGTTCACCTTGTTGGTAATCTTTTCCCTTGATATTAGGGTTTTTTAGTTTGTGAGGATCAAATGTTCCCGTTTCAATAATTAACCGATAACTGATAATGCTGATTCGTGGTTCGGGAAATCCGCTTCGCTTCAGTCACTAAACAACTGATAACAACTGATAATGCTGATTCGTGAAGTTCCCTACGGGAGGAAATCCGCCCCGCTTCAGTCACTAAACAACTGAAAAAACACGTTGCCCGCCCTACCTGGCTGATAACCAGTATCGCGCTCATGTGCGAACCTTTTAAAAAGCTCAAAGGTGGGCAACAAAAACACGTTGCCCACCCCACTTGGCTCACACCAAACCGAAAAGCCGCGTTAGACGTTAATGCCAGTAATTGATATATAAAGTATTGATTTATATGTGTTTATTATATAAATGCCGCCCCCGCACGAGGTAAATAAAGTGCAACAGATTAGCGGATAGGATTTTTTCGGGCTTAGCCGGGCGACAGCACTTTGATATCCATTACAAATAATCAGTTGATTCCGCAGATCACTTGTACTTATTTAATAAAATTAACAGGCTATCCTTAAGTTAATGGCATCGACTTTTCAAGTGAAACCACAAGATTGCCGTTCTCGGCGTAGCGAGCAAATGCACCGCCCGCCGAAGAACACTAAACAACAGCTAAATCAAACGCCCCCAAAAACCTGGACGGGCGGTGCAGGGGCAGTAATCAATTACAGATCCGATTTTTTGAGAACAGAATAATCTGTTTCTGCGTAGAGCACTTCGTTTCTGTACCCCATCGCATAACACTGGCTGTTTTTTGTTTGACCTACCTTTCTCCACGGTGTATTGTCTCTGCACAAATATACCCCATCTTGGACAACGACAGCTTCCTCGGACAAATCATCAACATCGTTAATATCAATCCATTCATTCGTTCCACGGACCTTCCAGAGGAATTGAAAATCCTCAGAAGTTACTTTTGCATTGTCGGAAAACCTTCTAGCGTAACACCTGCCATTTTTGACGTAGCCCGCATCTTTGTCTGGTGTCCTGCAGATAGGGAAGTTACCCCTTAGCCCCGTAGACTGTGCGGCTGTTTCAGTCCCGAAAACATGCTGGGCGGTGGTCCCTGCTGGACGTCGCTTTTTCCACATGTATTCTGGATAGTGTTGCGCCAGAGCCCCCTCCAAGATTTGAATCAGTGCACTGCTGAAAATACCAGAGATAAATTTATCTTCTTCATCTCCTGTGTAGCTCGTATCCACATCCGTGAGTTTTTTGTAAAGACTCTTGTCTTTCCTTGAGGTACTAGTCATCACTTTCAGCCAGGTAGGGTGGGCAAGATGTTTTTGTTGCCCACCTTTAGCCAGGTAGCCCACTGGTGGGCACGCTCGCTAAAAACACACTTTGCCCACCCCACGGCATCTGTTTTGTTCATAATGGGTTTATAACAAGGCGTGCCTTGCACCACTCCTGAATCAATGCCATTAAGTGTGGGCAAAAAAAACACTTTGCCCACCCTACAAATGATGACATTCGGCGACTATTCTCCTGCTAGTTGCTGAACTTGAACAACTAGTGCATCTGAGAGCCAATACCCGCGCCGTCTTAATTCCGTCATCAATGGGAACACTTCCTCAACTAATCCTTGTTGTTTCAACAACAACAGAAGTCCTGCGGTGCCAATTATCGGTAAATTAAGTTGTTTGGCAATACGACGACCCGCCTTATCATCAAGCAACAATAGGCGTTTTTCATCAATCTCAGCCCCCAATAAAATGACCTCTTGCTCCCCCTCATCGAGACTCGCTGTCGCCTTTTCGATCTCATTTTTAGGCTTATCTGGTTTTTTGACTTGAATAAAAGTATCAAGTGCGGATTCAATGAAATCAGATTCATCGCCTATTTTCCCCCGTAATTCCTTTTGTACTCTAGGTGGAATCAGAATACCTTGTAATTCTAATTTCTCAAGTAGAGATAACTTTTGAATTTTTGCCAAAGCAATTAGGGGTCCAGTATTAGAAATAAGAATTGTCATACAAAAGCCTTTTGAACCGTAGTCATTTCAGCCCTCAATTCTGACGCTATTTCATCATCGGCGTAATTAAAAATACTGACCTTATATTTTCCGCAAACTTCAAAAAAATCTGTCCTTGATAACCCTGCCAGTTCGGCAGCTTTACCAGACGAAATCTTTCCCAATTCAAACATTTTTAAGGCTGCCATAAGACGTAAATGCTGTTCCAACTCAAATTTGGTGAGCTGCACAGCCATTTCAAAACCGACGGGGTATTTTATTCTCAATTCTTCAAGTGCCATAATATCATCTCCTTAGAAAACTGCACTGGAAAATCGTTTTAATTATCAAAACTGGCTACCATTTGTCAAATCATTTTTCGGTAGTGCCCAAAAAGTAGTGAGATAAAGATTTTTTTTTAGGCTAAACAAATAAATCCCTCGTGCCACCGCCCGATGAAAAGAAGAATATTCCCAATCCACGACTCGTTTAACATAACCGTGTTTCACCTGGTTATAATGAACATAATCAACATGTTGACGATAATCCAGTTCATCACATAAAACCTGCTTCCAAAACCGCCTTTGCCAAATACTCCGTTCACCGGTTTTTATCCTACTATTGGTACGGTATTCAATGGAGAGAAGTTGACGAGAAAATGCGGATTTAATCTGTCGCCATCGCACAGAGCAATTGTCGTCACCAACCGGTAAGCTCAAAATACAGTGAAGATGATTGGGTAAAACCACCGCCGCGTCTATTTTAAATGCAGCTTTACGAAATGCTTGTCGTAAGTTATTGACATAGCCAGTTAATAAGCTATGATTCCGATTAGCGAGCGTAGGGTCAATGCCATTAAGTTAAGCCGAAAATTAAGACATGCAGGGTATTTGTCTCCAAGCATGTAGTTGTAAATTAACATAAAAAGAAACCTGACAGGTTTTTAAAACCTGTCAGGTTTGCCTTAACTTAATGGCATTGGAGCGTAGGGTGGGTAGAAACGAAGTGGAAACCCACCATTTCTAATATCAAATCAAAAAAAACCAAAAATAATGGTGGGTTTAGCTTCGCTGACTTCGTATCGCTACCGCTCTACCCACCCTACGCTTGCTTTTGTGCCTTGACAATGTAATGGGCTTAAGTTGTCTTCGTAAATCGCATGATCAATATTTTTCTCATAAGCAAAAATCAATGCGCCATTCAAGCAAACGGCACGGTATTCTGTTTTGATGTCTATGTAATCTTGCGCTAAGGCAACATAGTCAGATTCCTTACTATTAGGGTTAAAGATGCTTTCTATTGCAGATAATATAGCTTGTCTGTTTTTGACATGAAAAACAAAATACCCTAATGAGCCTCTATTTTTTTTTATAATTAACGGGTATTGAAATTGGTTTTCAATGGCAGTCACAATTTCTTGATAATTTTTTTCAGTTAAATATTTAGAGTATTTTTGCTCACAGCGCGGATCAAGAAAACCGACGGTTTGTGGCATATTGATGCTGTCTTGAAAAAAAGTGTAGAAAAAGGTTTTATCAAGACATAATTGTGAGACGGCGTGAGCATTTAAAGGGGTTGTCCAATTGATAAATACATAAGATTTATCATTGGGGCGTAATTCGACCACATTTTGAGTGGTATGATACGTTTTATAGTCAACGCCTAATTCTTTGCAGGCTTGTATTAATGAGTGTAAGCTGGTGTTCATTGGTTTTTTTCCGGATATAGAGGCATGGTGGGCAAGCGGGCGGTGAAATATAATTTACGTTTTGTAAAAAACCATAGAGCAATGCACCTTTGAATTCAGCGGAGCGAAACCCACCAAAACGATTATTAAAAATGGTGGGTTTAGCTTCGCTGACTTCGTATCGCTATCGCTCTACCCACCCTACATTTAACTAAATCCTAGCTAGCTATGGCAAAAATTCCACCGGCAACCAATAAACGGTTTTGCCATAGAGACTATGATCATAGCGATAATTGTCATCCGAGCCTAGAGGCACTGAACGCTCGAATTCTAACGATTCGGGGACTTTTTTGCCTTTGTCACTCAAAGGGCAGGAGATGGAAGTTGGATATTTTGGCGTAAACGCAAGTTTTTGCGTGGAATCATTGGACACATTTTGTAACACTCTCCTGATTTCAATCACCCAGTTGACCAATAAACTCACTTCACATCCTTCGATTTTTCTACGTATCTCATCAAAGCTATATTGCAGTAGTGGACTATCTTGGCGCATGGGCAGCACCTGCTTACGTTGCTTAGCCAGCCATTCACTCAGCACAATATTATTTGGCGGATAGCCGCCAATAATGTCTTGTATTTGTCTTCTCAATAAAGAGGCAAACACTGCCCGCTGTTTTTGCACCGGAAGCGTCTTCAAATATTCAAAGGCTTTAAGCAGACTTACCCAATCCGCTAATTGATTTGCCGTCATCCAAGTTTCTTCTTGGATTTTTTCGCCGTCAATGGGAAGATAAAACTCAACCACGCCATGTTCTATGGCGGTTTGGCATTGTTCACCGAGTTTAGGGCAAGCCGTGTCTTGAAGCCATTTTTTATAGACTACTGGCATGTCACCTTCTGCCATATATTGGTCAATGATTTCCTGTAAAGATTTACCACCTGCCAGTGCTTGTTCAAATTCGTTGATGAGAGAACTTGACGAATAGCGCTTAACGCCTTTAACAATTTCTGCTGTCAACTGTTTTTGATCTAAAGACAAAAAATAATCGTCTATGGCTTCAGCCTGAATTTCGGGCGCTAATGTTTGTTTTAGCAATTCATAAGCTTGTGTTTTATAAGTGCGATATGCTTGTTGATACGCTTCTGGATTGCGTGCATGAATTGAGTTATTCGGTGTTTGAATAACAAACACAAGAAGTCGGTCAGCCAGTCCTTTTAAACTATTGATAATTTCTGAAGGCCATTGTTGTTGCCTATCACCATGATCTCCAATAACAAAAACTAATTTGGTACGCTTTGGACACGAAGCTATGTCAAATAGGGCTTGACGCCAACCGTGAAATAGCTTTTCTGGATAATCATCGTTATCATTGCTGGTTTCTGTGACTTTATTAATCTTATCTTTGAACTCCTCCCAATTAGCCTGGCTGGCTTGTTCATCAGATGAACAAGTTCTTGCTGAGAAAGGCAAGCCTTCGCAAACGCCCCCCTTACATTCCTTCAAGCTACTGTCGGCATAAGTATCTCGATAAACTCGAAAACCAAAACGGAAGGAAGTTTCTTTAAATTCAGGCTCATTACGCAAGTTTTCAGCAATTTCTTGCACTGCCAGTCCAGCCGCTTCGATATATGGACCCATACTGGCGGTTCCATCCAATAAAAAGAAAACATCAACCAATTTCAAGCTTGAAAGAACATCTTCAGGTACACCGACACCTATAGCTGATGCCGCCGCATGATAATATTTTTGCCCCTTGTTGATGTCGAGTATAGGAATATGGATTGGATAAGTGTACCAGATGTTTCCACCCGCTATTTTGACAGCGTCTTTCTCGCCAGGATTATTGATATTTTCAGGTTTTTGGTAAGCTGATATGTCCTCTTTGGGGCGCAAGCCTAATGTAGTATCCCAAGGAATAGTATGGTCATATTTTACCCAGCCCATGGGCGATGAGGAAAGCGAGGAAAAAGGTTTGTCTTTTAGCTGATGTGCTTTTAAGACGAGATAACGTCGATGTAACTTATCTTCAGCAAAAATGAAATACAATTCAAATCGGGCTAATTGTTCACAATCGCCGTTGCATGGTCCATCGTAAGAGGGGTAGACAGGCACCGTACTTAGGCGGTAATCGTGACTGGTAGGCGTTTTGACAAACACTTTGCGATCCAAGCCTTTTTCGCTTTGAAGTGGCTTGATACGACACAGTAAATCATGTCCTTCCATCCACCCAAGCGGTGTGCCTGTTCCCATTTTTCTAAGTTGTACACGTTGCACACCGGTATCAGGATGTTTGGTGACTTTGACTGGTAATAAATATTCCCCAAATGTTTGGGTTGAGTCTGAGTCGCTAGCGTCAAAAGTCGGATACACGGGCGCATCCTGGCGCAAAACCCACACACCTTGGTTAGTGTCGAGAGTACCATTTTTGTCCACCATCACTGGCTTAAAATTATGAAGGGCGCAGCTACCGTCCAATGGCTGCGCCTGAGTGCTTGCACCAAATAATGATAAACAAGTTATCAGAATCAAGAGTATCAGCATTTTTTCTATTAACCTCATTATTCGACGCAAAGCGTCGGGATATTTAGAAAGAAATATCGTATGGGATGGTGGGCAAAAAAAAAATACCTTGCCCACCCTACAAAAGAACGCCTTTGGGCTTAACTTAACAGCACCGAGTGGCGGAACGCCCAACCCCGTCCAACAGCAGCAATCCATATGTTTTATACTTCAAAATCATTCACTTAACTCCATTGCTCCGCCGGGCGGAGATCGTGCGTCGGTATTGTTATTTCTTTTCTCGCAAAACTAAGCGAAATCCCACCATGTCTGAAATACCCATTTCGCATATTGGTGCTCCGGCAATATTATTTCGCCAAGTTTTATAATCTTCACCTAATATGTAGTGGTAATTGTCATCAGGACATTGTTGTTGCCCACGATTATCTATTGACCATTCTCGCAAATTACCGAGTAAATCCAAAACGCCACCAGAGCTTTCTTTTGTATCTTCATTTAATAATTGTTGAAATAAATTGCCGGAGGCTTGTATCCCACCTTCATCTGTGCGTTGCTGTGGTTTAAGACCTAAAAATTGTTGTTTGTCTCGTATGACAGCAGTTTCAGGATTCGCGTGGCTTATTGTGGCTGCAACCCATTGATTATAAGTCGGTAATGTCAACTGGCAGCCGGTTTTTTTAGACAACCAATCCGCATAAGCTTTCGCTGCCCACCATGGCACTCCAGCCACTGGATTATCATCAGGAATTTTTCCCGCATCATTTTGACGCCATACCATTCCCAATTGTTCTTTCTGTTCCTTATTTAAGGTTTTTACATAATCTTGGAATTCGCCCACCTTCACTTCTCTACGCATGACGAAAAATTCGGTCTCGGTAATTTTAGTAACGCCCTTTATCCAATCGTGCAAATAATCAGGGATTGATCTATTTCGCATGGTGGGCACACAAGACAGGGGTAATTTTCTCCGCATCTCTGCTGACAAACATTTTGGCACCTCATCAACACATGAACATGAACTTATTTCTGTCAAATCCCGCATACTTTTTCTGTGCAACCAATCAAGTCGGGTTTTAAGTGCTGCCATCTCAGGGCGCCTAATGCTTTTACCAATTCGTTGTTGAATCGCCTCAATTTGTGTTTTAAGCGTCTCAATTTCAGGATGCAGCGACTTCTGAGCAGCACACTTATCTGCCGGCATCGCTTCAATCTGTTTTTCAATATCAACAACCAGCTTACGGTAAGTTTGTTCTATCCCAGTTTGCTGCTTTTCAAGCTGCTTTTGAAGCGCGCTCACTTGTTCACTCTCATAAAGTTTGTCAAGCAACTTATAAACTGCGTCGATTGGTTCTTGAATCTCTTCAAGTTGAGTGGTCAGAGAAATAACAGCACTGGTGCCACGAATGGGTTGCTTAGAAATTTGAGCCATTTTTTGATTGATTTGATCAACCCGTTGAGCGTAAATCTGTTCTATCCCTGTCTGTAGTTTGCCAACCTGCGCATAAAGCAAACTCTTAGTGCCATAAAACCGAGCAATCGGCCTTTGAATACCCCAAACATCTCGCTGAAGTTTCTCAAGTTTCGTGGCCAGATCAACCTGGACGACTTGCGCTTGAATTTTCTCAAGCTGGCTCTGAATTTCCTTAACTAGCTGATGGTAAATTGCTTTTATCTGCGCTTGCAGTTCTTCAATTTGTCTCTGAAGCGCAACGAATTGGGATGTTTCTGGCAACTGAGCAGTAGCAATGGCATTTATCTGTTTTTGAACCGATTCCAGTTCGGTAATAATATTGGTACCAACTTGACTCTGAAAATGATTAATCTTTTGAGTAAGATTTTCAACCATCTGAATATAAATCTGCTCTATCTGTGTTTGTACTCTCTCAATTTGTCTATTCAGCGTAACGAGTTGAGAACTTTTAGGCAAGTTAGCTGTGGCGTTTTGAATCCCCTTGATCTGTTTTTGAACCGATTCCAGTTCGCTAACAATATGAGTATTCGTCGTACCAATTTTAGACTGAATACGATTAATCTCCTGAGCTATATTTTCAACCAATTGAGTGTAAAATATTTGCTCTATCTGTGTTTGTACTTTCTCAATTTGCCTATTAATTTTAGGCAACTGAGCTGTGGCGTTCTGAATAGCCTTGATCTGTTTTTGAACAGGTTCCAGTTCGCTAACAATATGAGTATTCGTCGTACCAATTTTAGACTGAAGACGATTAATCTCTTGAGCTATATTTTCAACCATCTGAGTGTAAATCTGCTCTATCTGTGTTTGCCGCTCATCAAGCTGTGTTTGAAGCTCAGGAATATGGTCAATCTTTCCATGAAGTTCCCCAACTTGTCCTTGAACCTCCTCAAGTTTGCTAATCAGAGAAACCACTGGCGTTTTGCCAATTTCTGCCTGAATAGCATCAATCGGTGCTTGAAGAGACTCAATTTGTTTTCTAAGTTTTTCGGTCCGGGCTAATTCAGGATTATGTTGTTTCGGCGCGAGTATTGGAACCTGGGGTGAAAAATACCACCACACGCCGCCACCAACAATAAGGATTAACAAGATCAAACTTATTTTGAGCCACTGTAAATAAGGACCAGGTATTTCTATCAATGGTTGACCGCAAACAGGACAAATACCATTTGTGATATCAAGAAACAGTGGTTTTTTTTCGTCAGCAAACTGACAGTAACCGTAATTTTGACAAACGCCTTGTTGTGCCGCCATAAATTTTGCCTATAGTTGTTCTATTCTCAGGAATGTATGTAAAACTTGAATGCTACATCAAACAGTTTCAAATTTTGGTTTTATCATAGAGCGTTTATGGTGTACCCGTAAACCAAGCCAGTTTGTCGTGCAACTTAACAACATCACCAATAATAATAATACTAGACAACTTAATATCCGCCGCCTCAACGATACCAGGCAAAGTTTCCAAAGTCCCAACCAATACGCGCTGCTCAGAAGTCGTCGCCTTTTGTACCAACGCCGCAGGCTTATCAGGCGGCATCCCATGTTGTATCAACTCGCGACAAATCACTGGTAGTCCTCGTAATCCCATATAAATAACAACTGTTTGATGTGGATGAGCCAACGCCTTCCAATTCAAATCCATAGTGTCATCTTTAAGATGTCCAGTGACAAAAATACAAGATTGGGCATAGTCGCGGTGCGTGAGGGGGATGCCAGCATAGGCAGATGTGCCAACGGCGGCAGTAATCCCCGGCACAACTTGGAAACTTATCCCTTCATCCATTAAAGTTTCAATTTCCTCACCGCCCCTGCCAAATAAAAACGGATCGCCGCCTTTTAAACGCAATACTCGTTTACCCTCTTTGGCTAAACGGATCAACAACTGATTAATCTCACCTTGGGGAACGGGATGATTAGTCGGCTCTTTGCCAACATAAATGCGCTCCGCCTCGCGCCTGACCAAATCTAATACTCCCGGTGAGACTAAACGATCATAAAGGACAACATCAGCTTGCTGCATTAAGCGCAATGCACGAAAAGTCAATAAATCAGGATCACCTGGTCCTCCGCCAACAAGGTACACTTCACCATATTTTTGTGCCAAGGCTTTTTTTTGCCCAATAAAATCTTCTAAAGCCTTGGTAGCCGCTCGCTCGTGCCCAGACAATAACATCTCAGCAATTGGACCTTGTAAAACGCTTTCCCAAAACCGGCGGCGCTCATCAAAAGAAAAACGCTGTTTGACTTTATCCCTAAAGCTTGCTACAAAATTGGCCAATTTTCCGTAAGAAGCCGGTATCATGGTTTCTAAGCGGGCGCGTAGCAATCGTGCTAAAACCGGTGAAGCACCGCCGCTAGAAACGGCAATTTGTACTGGCGAACGATCAATGACAGAGGGCATGATAAAACTACAAAGTTGCGGTTGATCGACCACGTTGACGGGCGTAGCCTGCGCCTGCGCCAATATTGATACCTGCTCATTAACGGCTTTATCATTAGTCGCAGCTATCGCTAAATGACACCGTTCCAAATCTGTCGGCGTAAATTTATCGGCGCGGTAAATGATACGCCCCTCATTAGCCCATTGCGCCAATTGCGGAGACAATTCTGGCGCCACCACGGTAACTTTGGCATTGGCTCGCAGCAATAATTCGACTTTACGACTTGCCGTTGTGCCACCACCTACAACTAAACAGGCTTGCTTGCGGATATTTAAAAATATGGGTAGAAAATTCATAATGATCAAATTTAACTTTGTTGATATACTCATCGACAGAAGATTATCCACCAAATACACTTGCTTAAAATCAAATATTAGTATATAAAAATAGACTAGATCACTAAAGTCTATTAAGTGCCAGTTTGTTTGATCCACATTTTTAACAGGAGAATAAAAAATGGCTAATTTCGATCAAGAGTTGGATGCCTCCGGCTTAAACTGCCCATTGCCCATTTTGCGGGCAAAAAAAATGCTCAAAGGGATGGAAAGTGAGCAAATCCTGCGCGTCATTGCAACTGATCCCGGTTCAGTCAAGGACTTTGATGCCTTTGCCAAACAGACTGGCAACGAGTTGATGGAATCGTCGGAAGAAGGTGGCAAGTACGTATTTTTCATCAAGAAAAAATAACCCACTGAACTCAAGGAGATATGCTTATGTCTGACGAAAAAAAACTGGCGATTATCGCAACCAAGGGCAGCCTTGATTGGGCTTATCCGCCCTTTATTCTTGCCTCAACCGCTGCTGCTTTGGGCTATGAGGCGGAAATCTTTTTCACTTTCTATGGTTTAGTCTTGCTAAAGAAAAAACTCGATTTGCAAGTGACATCGCTAGGCAATCCTGCTATGCCCATGCCTATGCCCGTCCCTGTTATCATGCAAGCCATGCCCGGTATGCAAAGCATGATGTCGAGCATGATGAAAAAGAAGATGAAGGGCAAGGGTGTTGCCAGCGTTGAGGAATTGCGCGACTTATGCCTAGAAGCCGATGTCAAAATGGTGGCTTGTCAAATGACGGTAGACTTGTTCGATTTCAAAACTGATGACTTCATTGACGGTATAGAGTACGCTGGTGCGGCTAGCTTTTTCGAATTTGCTGGTGAAGCTGATATTTGTTTATATATTTAATGGAATCAACTACCGCCTGCTTCAGCGGGTGGTATGATGACAAAATGATTGTAAAACTGATGGTTTTTTTGAGATAATGTTGACATTATATCGGTTTGCAACCGGTTCAGTAAGGTTTTTTTTGGTGTTAACTTCGAGGAAAAAACCATGTTAAATAAACTCAGCGCAGTAATAGCACCATTTTTAATACTGCAAATATTCTCAGTACAAGCAGAAACAATCCATGCAGTCCCTGGAGGTGGTAATTGGAATAATCCGAATACCTGGGTAGAAAACCGCGTACCCGCAGCAACGGACGATGTAGAAATTAATGGGAAGGTTTCTCTTGAGAGGAACACAACTATTTCCGGATTAGTTGTTACCCGAGGCAGTACATTAGAAAGAATCAGCTCAAACGGCAACAAAACCCTAACCGTCAACGGCGACGTAATCAACAACGGCGGCACGATTCAAAACCACAACGGTCACACAGAAGCTGACCGTTACTACTATTTCTACCTGCTGATTCTCAGGGTATCGGGCAACGTAACCAACAACGGCGATTGGCGCAATTACCAACTCGATCTCACCAAACCCGACAACCTGACCATCTACGGCTCCAGAGGAATAGAACCATCCAAAACAAATATCAGTGCCCAAAATCTTACGATCGCCCAAGCCAACTTCCCCAGCGATGTGCAATTCCTAAATGAAAATGTAAACTTGACCGTGCTTGACGATGAAGTCACCTTTGGCAAATTCACTGGAAAAAATGTTGCCATTACCGGCACTGGACCCCTCACGCTTGAATTCACTGGCGAAGGCACCGTAGAAACCAATGTCGCCAACAACAACAACAACATCAGACGAATTATATTTTCCGGTAATAACCAAAACATCCGTGGCGCCTACAATGCGACTGGGGAAATCGTTTTTTCCGGCAACGACCAAATCATTTCTGGCACCTTCACTGCGGGCACAATAAGAATAGCTGGTAACAGCAGAATATCCATCACAGCTAACACCATCATCAATGGCGACTTAGTCGTTGAACAAGGTGCGATTTTAGAAAGAACCAGCTCAAACGGCAACAAAACCCTAACCGTCAACGGCGACATAACCAACAACGGCGGCACGATTCAAAACCACAACGGTCACACAGAAACCGACCGTTACTACTATTTCTACCTACTGATTCTCAGGGTATCGGGCGACGTAACCAACAACGGCGTTTGGCGCAATTACCAACTCGATCTCACCAAACCCGACAACCTGACCATCAATGGCTCCAGGTTAATAGAATCATCCAAAATAAATATCAGCGCCCAAAATATTACTACAACCACCCAAGCCTACTTCCCAAACGAGGTAAACTTCGAACGTGAAAACGTAAACCTAAACGTACCTGCCCACAGAGCCACCTTTGGCAAATTTAAGGGAAAAAATGTTACCATTAGCGGGGCTGGACCCCTCATGCTTGAATTCATTGGCGAAGGCACCGTAGATGCCGATTTCGCTGACACTAATAATATCAGACGACTTATATTTTCCGGCAATAACCAAAATATCCAGGGCAACTTCGATGCGACTGAGTTAATCCGTTTTTCCGGCAGCAACCAAACCATTTCCGGCACCTTCACTGCCGAATCAATCAGGATCACTGATAGCGGCAAAAAATCCATCACAGCTGACACTACCTTCAATGGCGACTTAATCGTTGACTCAGGCAGTACATTAGAAAAAGGCTGGTTCAACGGCGTGAGAACCCTAACCGTCAACGGCAACATAACCAACAACGGCACGATTCAAAACAGCAACGGCCGCACAGAACCTGACCGTTACTCCCATTTCTACCGACTGATTATCAGGGTATCAGGCGACGTAACCAACAACGGCGTTTGGCGCAATTACCGACTCGATCTCACCAAACCCGACAACCTGACCATCAACGGCTCTGCGACAATAGAATCATCCAAAATAAACATCAGCGCCCAAAACATTACTACAACCACCCAAACCAACTTCCCAGGCGAAGTAACATTCCAAAGCGCAAACGTAAACCTAACCGTACCTGGCAACAGAGCCACCTTTGGCAAATTTACCGGAGAAAATGTTACCATTAGCGGCACTGGACCCCTCACGCTTGAATTCACTGGCGAAGGCACCGTAGAAACCAATGTCGCCAACAACAACAACAACATCAGACGACTTATATTTTCCGGTAATAACCAAAATATCCAGGGCAACTTCGATGCGACTGAGTTAATCCGTTTTTCCGGCAACAACCAAACCATTTCTGGCACCCTCACTGCCGCATCAATCAGGATCACTGATAGCGGCAAAAAATCCATCACAGCTAATACCATCATCAATGGCGACTTAGTCGTTGAACAAGGTGCGATTTTAGAAAGAACCAGCTCAAACGGCAACAAAACCCTATCCGTCAACGGCGACATAACCAACAACGGCGGCACGATTCAAAACCACAACGGTCACACAGAAACC
>Ga0209780_1000083_pt1 | contig 40595 bp, 36 predicted proteins | sample WorMetexBAHAMAS2_FD_187384 | JGI IMG/M metagenome (GOLD analysis project Ga0209780, IMG submission 187384) | Marine gutless worms symbiont microbial communities from Max Planck institute for Marine Microbiology, Germany - Inanidrilus exumae... | ecosystem: Host-associated > Annelida > Digestive...
ATTTTCAGCGTGTCCGTTTTTGAGAAAATCCCCATTTTACAGGCACTCACGGACGATGCTTACAAAAACCAAATTACTAGCGACCATATGCAACTGAAATTATTCAATTCTTAATTGGACACTACTGAACAGTGATCTATTTTGATACGCTTGGTGAAAAGTGGTGGCAAATTATCGATGACAGGAGGCGTGGATCCCAACCCGAAAATTGCATGAAAGCCTCCGTTTGGTGCCATGCCCGGGCTGACTGTGTTCATGGGGTATTTCGGGTGTCGGATGTTTCGGAAAGGGCCTCCAATTGCTTCAACAACGCATTGTAATCGTCCTCGTAGATGTCCTCGAACCGAACGCCGATATTGAATCCGTCACCCGTGGCGGTAGGGGTGCACCAGACAACCTTTACGATGGCCGTCAGCGGAGCCGCTGCCGCACTGTCGTCTAACTTCGACGCGAGACTCTGCCGATGTCGCTGCCAGCCCGTCAACTCTATTGTCAATGCCAGAATGGCTCCGGTGGCATACGCCGTCGATGTGGTAAACGATATACCGTCTTTGCTGATATCTTTTGCCTGGGCTTCTGCCTCGACACCCTCCGGCATGGGATATCGCAACTCACTGATGCCGATACGTATTTTCTTCGAAATTCTGGAGAAGCGGCGCTTGTCCGGTTCGGTCATTGGTGTCACTCCCCTGGGTTCATCTGTCGGTGGAAGTCCAACACAGCGGAAACCATACCTTGGTGAGCCAGTTTTCAGGATAGACATCGGCAGGGTTTGGGTCAAGTGGGAGCGTCACCAATACCGAGTGAATGAACGTGACCTGCCGATATCTGCTGAACGTGGATATCCTGACTGCACAAGTTAGATGGATAAGGTTTGTCGCACCACGAAGGCCACGAAGAACACGAAGGCACCAAAATGTTTTCGCACTACTTTTCTTCGTGTCCTTCGTGGTGAAAATGATCCTGCTGGAGCTTTCAAGATAAGCGCATTGCTGAAATGTTCGGCCATTGCAAGTGATTAAATTTGATACAGTGGTTTATTTTGAACCAATTCCAGGTCACCATCACCGCATCGAATCACTTCTCGAATATATCTATCAAACTGTTTTTATTAGAAATTATATAAATAGAAGGTGATGGTACGGTTTTTGCTCACTCTTTCTCAGCAATTAGGATAGTTGCGCAGTCCAACACTTCCCGGCACAGGTGCAGGATGGATTCCAAAAAGATTCTGGTCGTCGATAATAACGACCTCTGCCTGAGATTCATGGATCGAGAGCTTTCCAAATCGGGGCACGAGGTTCGTACCGCTTCCGACGCCATCGTTGCCCTGGATACCCTCGAAAGCTACCTGCCGGATGCCATGTTTGTGGATATGGTCATGCCGGTGATCGACGGAGTCAAACTTTGTCGAATCATCCGCAGCATGGAAAAATTCAATCGGACACGACTTATTATTATCTCGGCCATCGCTGCAGAAGAAATGACTGAATGGAAAGGGTCGGGCGCCGATGCCTATATCCAGAAAAGACCCTACCAGGAAATGCGGCAGGAGATATTGGCTGCACTTGAATTTGACGGTTCCGGGTCCGAAACGGCAAGTCTATCCCGTTTTCCCGACGGGAAGATACTCTATCCCCGGGAGGTGACCCAGGAACTCCTGTCCATCAAACGGCACAGCGAAATCATTCTCAACCGGATGGACGAGGGGATCATTGAAGTCAATGCCGATGATCGAATGGTGTATGTGAATCCCGCGGCCGGCAGCATCATCGGTCAGCCGGAGGAGAAGTTGTTGGGACGGGAGTTTACAAGCATCTTTACATCACGCGATCTAAAACTGGTTCGCCACGTCCTCATGACGCCGGCACCGGACACGTTCGGGCAGGTACCCCTGTCGATTAATAACTATTTGGTAACGCTGAGAATATTCCCCATTGAAGAAGAGACACCCGGCCGGATTGTCATACTAAAAGACGTTACCGAGCGGACCAAGGCGGAGAGAGCTCTGAGGGAGTCGGAAAAGCGGTACCGCCATGTGGTGGAGAACGTGGGTATCGGCATGATGGTGATTCAGGATAAACGCGCCCAGTTTGTAAACGGTACCGCTTGTCGATTTATGGGAGCCGAAAAAGACGACATCCTGTCCCATACGGATCCGTTTGAATATTTTCATCCCAATGATCGCAGGCGGGCTGCGGAAGGATACCACCAGCAAACCCGCGGCGACCAACGGACCTGGATGGACACCTTCAGGGTCCTCTCTGCAGACGGCCATCTTCATTGGCTGGAAGCGACCAGCGTTTATTCGGACTGGGAAGGACGGCCCGCCAGCATTTTCTTTTTCTCCGATGTCACGGAAAGCAAACGGGTGGAACAGGAGAAGCAATGCCTTGAGGAGCAACTTCACCATGCCCAGAAAATGGAGTCCATCGGCACCCTCACCAGTGGCGTGGCCCATAATTTTCGAAACATACTGGCCGGTATCTCTATTGATTCACAACTGATGCGTCTCCTCTATCCCGGCGAGCAACGGCTGCAGGAGATCGTCGAGCGGATCGATGTGTCATTAAAACGGGGGGCTCGGCTCGTTGAGGATTTGATGCATTTTTCCCACAACAAGCATCAACCCAAAGCCGAGTCCATTAACTTAACCGATATTATACAGGAAACCTACCGGATCATTAGCAGCTCCGTAGACAAGCGAATCTCTATAGATATCGATGCCCCGGAATCGTTGCCGATCCATGCCGACCATGCAAAGATGAGCCAGGTGCTCATGAATCTCTGCACCAATGCCCGGGACGCCATCGTGTCTGCAGGTTCGATAAATATCAGGGCTCGAGCGGACAACGGCCGGGCAGTGGTCATTGTCGACGACACGGGACACGGCATGTCCCGGGCGGTTCAGGCCAAGTGTTTCGATCCTTTCTTCACCACCAAGGAAGTGGGCAAAGGCACCGGGCTGGGATTGTCAACCACCTACGGCATCATCAAAGAGATCGGCGGCGATATCCGTCTCACGTCGAAGCCAGGCCAAGGCACCACCTTTACGATCCAATTGCCGCTGGCCCAACCCGACATTTTCTCTTCTAACATCGAACATCGGGAAGCCCGGGCGGGCAATGGTGAGTGCATTCTCATCGTGGATGATGAGCCCGATATTTTAGAACCCTTGGGGCAGTTCCTGGAGCGGCTCCAGTATGACGTTCACATTGTTACCAGCGGCCGGGAGGCCCTTGAGCAATATCCGGACATTCTCCCGGATATCGTACTGCTGGATCGAAACATGCCCCACATGGATGGTTTGACCTGTGCCGGCAAGCTTCTGGAGCAGGATGCGTTTGCAAAAATTATCTTATTTTCCGGATACGATGAAAAAGGCCCCCATGGCCTGGATGAAGATGCCCGGCCGCTGTTTCAGAAATACCTAATTAAACCATTTGATATGATCGAACTGAGCACGGTGCTGGCGGACTGCCTGAACGCGGAACCGGCGGCGTGTGTAACCTTGAAATGACACGTTAAAATGGTGATGTCATTCGTCCCCCCGGGACGATGCCGGTCACCGATCGGCAGGGGCTGAATCTGGCCATGCTGCCGAGAAAGGGAACAGGCCATAACATGAAACGCTCTGTGAAAACAGTCCTTTTGGTCGACGATGAAGAGACCTTAATGGGCAGCCTGAAAGCCGGGTTGCGGGTATTTTTCCCGGATATTCAATTCGAAGCGGCGCTCAACGGAAACGATGCCCTCAGAATTATGCAATCCAGACCGGTCGATCTGGTGGTCACCGACATTCGGATGCCCGAGATGGACGGCTACGAATTGCTGTCTAAAATTCGATTTGCATCCACCGACGTCCCCGTGATCGCCATGAGCGCCTTTGAATCGCCGGAAATGAAAGAGACGCTGAGTGACTTAGGAGTGCTCTGCTTTCTGGAAAAGCCGCTGTCCCTTCAGGAGTTGGTGGGCGCCATTCAGGAAGGACTCAGGCAGAACGATCAATGGGCCAATCAGGCCTAACCGTCTGAGTTTATCTTTACATTTCCAAAATGCCTGTGGAAGCCGCTATGGCTTTTGCCGGTGTGACACACATCCCATTCCCCAGTAGCAGCGATCCCTCTGAACATTGAGGGCGTTCTTCTGGTTTTTCCCTTCCCCACAACTTCCATTATTCCTGCAGCGCCGTAAGGCCTGCGATTATAGACGAACAGGCATAAATGGTATTGCGTCTCAGGTTCTCCACAACTACTATCCTCTGACCGGGTGTTGTATCGGGTTTCACAGTCGGTCTACGGCCGGATCCCGATTCTAGAGCGGTTTTCAGAATAACGTTCCGTTTGCCTGCATTGATCCCTCCCACTTGAGGGGGGAGGGTCTGGGTGGGGGTGAGGTTGATCCCCCTCTCCTTACCCCTCCCACCAGGGGAGGGGAGTCGCCAAGCGGAACATATTTTTGGCAACAGCTATAAAAGGTACATGCTCGAATTTGGGGATGCTTTTGATTCTAATGAAATGTCGTTCCACACAAGGAGAAGTCCCATGAAATCGGTATTTGCCCGGCACCTCTATACGGGAAACGCGCTCCGAGAAAATGTCTACATAAACTATTCAAAGAGGACCGTGACCGGTGTCTCGAAAAAGGCAAGGGGTGAACGGATCGGTGAGTATCCGGTCGTGACACCGGCATTCATCGATCCCCACAGTCACATCGGCCTGATCCGATCCGGCGAGCCGGAGCAGGAAGGTGACGGAAACGAGACAATGGCTCCCATTACGGCGTTCTCCGACGCTCTGGATGCCATCCAGATGGACGATGCCGCTTTTCAGGACGCCATTGAAATGGGGGTTCTCTACTCGTGCGTCATGCCGGGCAGCGGTAATATTCTCGGCGGCCGGAGTGCGGTGATTCGTCATTTCGCCGGACACAGCTCCCAGGCGCTGGTAGCACGGGCCGGCATCAAAGCGGCCTTTGGGTATAACCCCACTTCGACCACCGACTGGAAAGGAAAGCGACCTTCCACCCGCATGGGTGCTGTCGGCATGCTCCGTGAACAGCTGACCGATGTCTCCCAGAAGATGGAGCGTTTTCAAAAGGCATCTGCCAGAAAAAAGCAGGACATTCGTTTTACTGCTCCGGAAGAAGTACTTCGTGCCCTTCTGGACGGTCGCGAACGCCTCCGCGTCCATGTTCACAAGATCGATGACATTGCAGCGGTACTGCGCCTGATTGATGAGTTTGACCTGGACGTCACCATCGAGCATGCCATGGATGTTCATCACCCGGAGATTTTCCGTGATCTCAAACGACGAAGAATACCGGTCGTCTATGGGCCGATCGATTCCTTTGCCTACAAGGTCGAACTCAAGCATGAGCAATGGCGCAATATCCGCCACCTGTTGTCCTCGGACGTCGACCTCGGGCTGATGACCGACCATCCGGTTGTCCCTGCTCGGAATTTGCTGATGCAAACCCGATGGTTTCTGCGAAATGGTTGGTCCCGGCAGGCGGCCCTTGAGCTGGTTTCTCGGAGAAACGCCGAAATTCTAGGGATTGACGACAGGGTGGGCACGCTGCGTCGGGGGCGGTGGGCGTCTTTTGTGTGCTGGAACGGGGACCCGTTTGATCTCTCACGGTATCCGGTCGCGGTCTTTGGAGAGGGGGAGCTTTTGTTTCAAGCGGAATCTTCTTGAGCTTAAGATTCTCTGCTTAAAAATCGTTGGCCGCTGGGGAATGTCTTCATTGTTGGATTCGCTGAAGTGAGGACTGGCTATGAGTCCGGGTGTGAACAGGCCTCCTGGCTCTATGGCAAGTAAAGGCGGTGCACAACATCGGTAGTGCTCAGCTTTCATAGAAATATTAAGGGTGCGGATACATAGCCGCATGGTGCACTTTCAGATGAAAAGGCGGAGTCCAAACGACCCACCTTTCAGAAATCCTATAGAGTTATCGCTATTTCTTTTTGAGCTTTCTGCGGGCTCCAGCAATCCCTACAAGACCGACACCGACCAGTAGTATAGTGGCAGGTTCGGGAACGGGGCTAACTGTTACATCATCAAAGTATGTCCCACCGCCCCACGTTAAAACTCCAAATTGATTGCCTAAGCTGGAATAACCAGATACGGAAAGCACACGAGTGTCATCTATATAGCACGTGATAGTATCTCCCAGAAATTCCATTCCAATATTGTACCATTGGTGATCATTAAGCTTATCGTCATAAAAGGACGATTCAATAACCGTTGAGACTCCTGCCTCCAACTTAAATAAAATAATAAAATCATCTGTACCCCAGGCATCACCATCGTATATACCAAAGCCATAGCCGTCATTTACTCCGCTGGCGTGGCCAAACACCCCATGATGGCTTCCCGATTCACCTCTCACAATTTTTACATCTGCAGACACTCTATAATTGGATGTGCTAGGAATGAAATCATTTAAGGCGAATCTATCCTGTCCGGGGCGACCGTCCGCCCAATAAACAATGTTCCCGCTTCCATCGTCGATGGTATTCCAACGCGAAGCGTAGCTAGTAGGATAAGGAGTCCAGCCATCTGCAGTGCCATCTTGAAAATCGTCAAAAAATATCTGATTAGCAAAAGAAGTGGCTACGACAAAAGATGATAGAAGAAAAATTGAGATCAGGATGAAAAATAATTTCTTTACCATGTGAACCCCCTCCCCCAGAAAAATGAATAGCCGACTTGCCACCGCCAAGGCAACCCGGCTATCTCTTTCCACACTGATCTGTGGCTTACGCCCCTGAGAGACCCGTGGCTTTCCGCCCTCCGATCACTCGGAGTTTGGCTTTATCATGAGCACATAAATGCAAAAATTATGCAATAAGTAAATATTTATAGATTTTCTAAAAATTCAATTTGTTATGGCTTCTCACAGTATGAATTTGTGCGAAAATCTGTCCTTGGATTTCAAGAATTTAGGAAATTCTTTTCACAGTAGGATAGCTTGCCACTATGCGCACTTCAAAAAGGCCCCATTGGAGTAAAGAAAGTAATTGGTTTTACTCTATTTCTGACGCCAGTTCCGAAGCGATGTCTCCCAGGATTTGGATCCCTCGCTCGATTTCACTTGTAAACGGGATCCCGCAGCTCAACATGATGTAATTTTGAAACTGACCTGTGTTGGAGCAGACCGTGCCGGGAATCACCGAAATGTTTCTGGACAGTGCTCTTTCGTAAAGCTCCAAGCTGTCCGTGCCCCGAGGGAGCTGAATCCACAGCAACGTGCCACCCTCTGGAAGGGCCAGTCGCGTCTCCTTTGGGAAATACTTCTGGACCGCCAGTGCCGTCCTCATGGCCTGCTTTTTTAAGGTCGCCCGCAGCGTCCTCAGATGGCGATCATAGCCGCCTCCGGCCAAGAACCGGGCCATTAGATATTGATCCAGAGCCGACGTGGACACATTGGTGCCTGCTTTTAGATTTTGGACCCGCTCTCTGAAACGGGGCCCGGCCAGCAGCCATCCAATCCGGAGCCCCGGTGCCAGGCTTTTGGAAAATGATGAGCATGTCAACACCAGCCCGTCTCGATCGTAGGCTTTGAGTGGTTTTGGGCGGTGATCCCCGAAGTAGAGTTCCGAGCTGATGTCGTCCTCGATGATCGGGATTTCATAGGTTTCCGCCAGCCGCATCAGTGCTCTTTTCTTGTCCTCCGGCATGACGGCTCCCAGCGGATTGTGGAAATTGGGCATCACCAGACAAGCCGCGATTCGGGTTTTTTGAACCGTTTCTTTTAGTGCGTTCACGTCGATTCCGGTTTTTGGATCGGTCGGCACCTCGGCGACCATGACACTCAGTTCTTTCAATAGCTGCAGAAAACTGTAATTAGTTGGGGTTTCGATAGCGACGGTCTCTCCCGGCCGGGTGGTGGCCAGCAACGCCAGGGCGACAGCCTCCATGCATCCGTTGGTGACAAGAATATCCTCAGGGGTTATGCGCTGAATGATTCCCAATGTCTGGCGAGCCAGTTGTCTTCGGAGTCCCGGATGACCCTCTGACAGGGCATAGGATAACATCGATTTGAATTCTTTCCGGGAAATTCCCGATAAAATTCGTCCCAAGGATTTATAAGGCACCAACTCCGGGTCGATGACGGTCATCCCAAGGGGCAACAAGCTCGGATCATTGATGGCCGTCACGATGGAGTTGATCATCGAAGACAGGCGGACGCGCCGGGGGGCAGCATCAATTTTGGGGAATCCCGGCGCTTTAAGCTGCCCCAGGGACACCGGTGCCACGTAATATCCGGACTTTGGCCGCGCTTCCACCAATCCCATGTGTTCAAGTTCCACATAGGCCTTGTATACCGTCGAAATGCTCAAATCGGCGGAACGGTGCAGGCTGCGGATGGACGGCAGTCGATCCCCGGGCTGGTAGATTCCCTTGAGAATTTTCTGTTCCATATCCGTAGCCAGTTGCCGGTAGCGAAATTCCTTCTTCATCGTTACTCTCCGATTCCCGACCAATCCTGTGGATTCCGGCGATCTATCTGAGTTTAGACAGTTCTAGGAAGATCCACTGCAAACTGTTATGCTTATTTTTGTTAAATTCTGTATCTGTTTTTTAATCAGACCGGGATTATGATTACAATAAAAAGGTGATTTTTTACGGGCCTATGAAAAAACATTAGGAATATGCCGATCATACCCCCTCCCTCTGGCTCCCTCCGGTTCGACTTCGCTCACCACAAGCCGCCAATGGAGGGAGAAAATAAAGTCCTCCCCCTTTATGGGGGAGGATCGGTGGGGGTGATGGAATGACCGATTTCAACAGCCTAAAATTTGGTTATAGGCCCGATTTTTTATAATTCAGCGTGCTGCGCGCATTGATTCGCGCAACGGGCACATGCTTGCAAGGAGGATTTGAAATGACACCACAACAAACGGATCTGTCACCCCAAACCGCCACATTCACCGTAAAGAGCGGTATGGCTCAAATGCTCAAAGGCGGTGTCATTATGGACGTGGTATCCCCGGAACACGCGGTCATCGCGGAGACCGCCGGTGCCGTAGCGGTTATGGCGCTCGAACGGGTTCCGGCCGATATCCGGGTTCAGGGGGGTGTCGCCCGAATGTCGGATCCCGGCCTGATCAAAGAAATCATGGCATCGGTCAGTATTCCGGTGATGGCAAAATGCCGTATCGGTCATTTTGTCGAAGCCCAAATCCTGGAGAGCATCGGCGTCGATTACATCGATGAAAGCGAGGTATTAACCCCAGCCGACGAACGCTTTCACATTGACAAATCGCCGTTCAAAGTCCCGTTTGTCTGCGGGTGCCGAAATCTGGGCGAGGCTTTGCGCCGCATCGCCGAAGGGGGCGCCATGATCCGGACAAAGGGTGAGGCGGGAACCGGGGATGTGGTCGAAGCGGTTCGACATGCCCGGACTGTCCTGGGCGATATCCATGCGTTGCAGGCAAAACCGGAAGAGGAACTGGTCGGATATGCCCGGGATATCGGTGCGCCGGTGGATCTGGTTCGGGAAACACGAAAATTGGGCCGCCTGCCTGTCGTCAATTTCGCCGCCGGGGGCCTTGCCACGCCTGCGGACGCAGCGATGATGATGCAACTCGGTGTGGACGGTGTATTTGTCGGCTCCGGCATATTTAAAAGCGGAGATCCGGCTTCCCGAGCCAAAGCCATCGTTGAGGCGACCACACACTATGATGATCCGGGTATACTGGCTCGCATCAGTGAGAATCTCGGCGAACCGATGGTCGGCATCACCGTCGACAGCCTCGACGAAACAGAACGTCTCGCCGGACGCGGTTGGTGATTGGTCGAAGGTGAATCATCGAAAATCGGTCTCGGAGGTCCCTGATGAACATCGGAGTTCTGGCCCTTCAAGGAGCGTTCCGGGAGCATATCCACCTGCTGGACCGGATGGGTATCTCCTGTATCGACGTGCGTCTTCCCGAACATCTGGTCGGAATCGACGGACTGATCATCCCGGGGGGCGAGAGCACCGCCATCGGTAAACTGGCGGTATCCTATGAACTGTTGGAGCCGCTTCGCCGTTTTGCCGCTGTAAAACCGGTTTGGGGAGTTTGCGCCGGTATGATTCTGTTGGCAAGGGATGTGGGGATGGAGCAGCCGCTGATCGGAACGATGGACGTTCAGGTCGAGCGAAACGCTTTCGGTCGCCAGGTGGACAGTTTTGAAATCGATTTGTGGGTCGAGGATTTGCCGAATGGTAAAAAGCGCCCGTTCCCTGGGGTGTTCATTCGAGCCCCTCGCCTCACAAACACCGGAAAAGACGTCCACGTCCTAGTCTCGCTACCTGAGATCGGTGCCGTGGCCGCCCGCCAGGAACGCTGTCTGGTGACCGCCTTCCACCCGGAATTGACCCAGGATACCCGGTTTCATCGCTATTTCCTCGAGATGATTGAGGAATCCCGGAGAGCGGGGGGGCACATTAGCCATCTGCCTGGATCCTCTCTTTAATTGCTCGAGAAAAGGGATCAAGGGTAATGGGGTTGCCTCCCTCTAAAATAGATCCACATCAAAAGAATCAGGGCATTGCCATCCGCGGGGTCGGGGTCGTTATCGGAATCGGAATCGAAACGAAGTGTCCACATCTAAACGGTCGATACCGATTCCGATGATGCCATGACCTTCGGTCTATGGCAGCGCCACCGGTTCTCGATGCAAAAAACGGTAAGCAATCAAAAGTCGATCGGAGAATTAGGAGGCAGCGGCCTCATCTGGATGTGGGCATATAATACACCAGATTATTCCGGACCAGGTAGGAGTGAAATTCCATCCGGGAACGGATCGCGCCTGTCGGCAGCGTCAGGCCGGAAATGGCGGGGGGCACTCTGGTTTGGATCGGTGATGTGATCAAGATGTTGCGTGAAACGGTGTGGCCACAACGCCCGCAGACGCACCTTCTTGATTTTAGGAACAACAGGAGCCAGACCGGAAGCCACAACCCGTTGGTGGCCAGCGCCAGAGCCAGATGAAGCAAATGGTGGGGCTGTCTGCACTGGAAAAGACTCGTATCGCGACACTTGGGGCAATGGCCGATGGCAAAATAGGAACCCATGGTCGTCTCCCGTAGGCAGCGGATGGGCGATCACCGGGTCGATTGTTTATGCCCCGGCGGATTCGGCGGTGGGAGCCGATTTACCGCCGGAAACCCGGAGATACATGTTTAATTGAAGCTGGATTTGTTGACGATAAAGGATTTGTCGCGGGATGGTCAAGTTGAAACTCGTGTCACCATATGAAACGATGGACCGATCGGCCGTCGAGAAAGGATTTTGGCGCAATTAACACCAGTTGATGGGGTTATCCGATATGTTTGATAATCGAATCGGTCAGCGAATCATCGTCTTCTTTGAAAATCGGGATGAGTTTTTCAGCCACATCCTTGATGGACTTGGCATTAAGGTCGCGCATGGATCCTTGAATTTTTTCGACGCCCTCTTCGATCAGGCGCAATCCCTCTGCGATTTCCAGAATATGTTTTTTGCTTAGATTTTCCATCGTGCCCCCTCTGTCGTGTCTGCTCTAAAAAACGGATTCCCAAGTTTATGCATTCGATTGATGTAAGGCAAGAGAAATTAATGAGACCTGCAACGCCTGCGTTGGCTTAAACGGGTTATAGGATTTGATTTTCCGGTTCGCATCAGGTATGAGAAGTGACGCGCTATTTTTATCCGCTTATTGTTCATTAGATTTTCCGTTTTATATTACTAGGACGCCGCCGGACCGGCGGATTCATTGCTCCAACGCTATTCCTGCAGAAACCCCAAACAGAAAAAGGAGGGAGTGCCGATGAAGGTCTTCAAGCTATGTGTGATTGCGACAGCCGTGATCGTATTTGCTTCGGCCGGTTTGTCCATGGCGGGTACCCTTGATGAGGTAAAGTCCAGGGGATATGTCATTGCCGGCGTCAACGGTGGTGTGTTCGGCTTCAGCATGCCAAATGACAAGGGGACCTGGCAGGGTCTCGATGTGGATACGGCCAGAGCGATTGCAGCGGCGATATTCGGCGATGCCGACAAAGTGAAATATGTGGCCCTGACGGCGGTACAGCGCCTGCCGGCGCTTCAGTCCAAGGAGATCGATGTCCTTTGCCGAAACACGACTCAGACATTGACCCGGGAAACCATCAATGGACTGAATTTTGTTCAAGTCAATTACTACGACGGCCAGGGATTCCTGGTTCCGAAAAGCCTCGGGGTTAAGAGCGCGAAAGAGCTGGACGGTGCCACGGTGTGCGTACTTCCGGGTACCACGACTGAATTGAATGCCGCCGACTTTTTCCGGTCCAACGGCATGAAGTGGAAACCGGTGGTCATCGAAAATACGGCCGAGCTGAACAAGGCGTTCTTTGCCGGTCGATGCGACAGTCTGACGTCGGATGTGTCCCAGTTGGCCGCCCAGCGTTCCGTCTCGCCGAATCCGAAAAACTACATGATTCTGCCCGAAGTCATCTCAAAAGAACCCCTCGCTCCAGTCGTTCGCCACGGAGACGATCAGTGGTATGACATCGTCAACTGGACCGTCATGGCTCTGATCCAGGCAGAGGAATTCGGAATCACGTCCAAGAACGTCAAGCGCATGATGAAATCTAAAAACCCCGGAATCCAGCGATTTCTGGGAGTCACTCCCGGCATGGGGACGGCGCTTGGCCTCAGCGATAAATGGGTGGTCAACATCATCTCCCAGGTCGGCAACTACGGCGAGATTTTTGAGCGGAACGTCGGACCCGACACTGCTCTTGGGCTGGAGCGCGGTCTGAATGCCCTCTGGACCGACGGCGGTTTGATGTACGCCGCGCCATTCAGATAATCGGACGGAAGTGGCTACCTGGCATTACCCAGGATTCTCATGAATCGTCTAAGCGACAGCCTGCTTCCGCGCCAGCGGAAGCAGGCTGTTCCATTTTCCCCGAACCGTCATTAAACCCTCGATAGAGCATTATGACCATTGCCGCAGCCGAGAAAGTACCGTTCTATCTCAACCCCAAAGTGCGTGCCGTATTTTTTCAGATCGGCGTCCTCTGCATGGTGGGGCTACTGGCCTGGTACCTCGTATCCAACACCCTGACCAATCTGGAGCGGCAAAAGATTGCCTCCGGTTTCGGGTTTCTCCAAAAGGAATCCGCCTTCGAAATCGGTGAATCCCTGATCTCCTACAGCTCCGCCGACACCTATGCCCGGGCTCTCTATGTTGGTGTGCTGAATACCCTCAAAGTCTCTTTGATCGGTATCATCGTGACGGTCATTCTCGGAACGATCATCGGGGTGGCCAGGCTCTCCAGCAACTGGCTCGTATCGAGGTTCGCGGCGATTTACATCGAGGTCATGCAGGACATCCCCGTTCTGCTGCAGCTATTCTTCTGGTATGCCATATTCTATGAAAGCTTGCCGTCCCCCCGCCAGGCACTGAACCCGGTGGCCGGGGTGTTCTTGTGCAATCGGGGGGTGGCCTTTGCCGTGCCGGAGGCTCATCCGGCCCATGCGTACATTCTGTCGACGCTGGTCATCGCCATTGTAGCGGTTTTTTTTCTCCGGCGCTGGGCGAAAAAGCGACAGGAGCAGACGGGGAAATACTTTCCCGTGTTTCGGGTCGGTATCGGATTGATTCTTGGGTTGCCCACACTGGTCTGGTTCGTCTTTGGGGCCCCCACGGCCATGGATGTACCGGTCCTCAAGGGATTCAATTTTACGGGAGGCGTGACCTTAAGCCCGGAGTTCATTGCACTGCTGCTGGGACTTGTATTGTATACGGCGGCATTTGTAGCGGAAGTCGTGCGCGCCGGTATCCAGGCGGTGAGCAAAGGGCAACAGGAGGCAGCCATGGCCATCGGCCTCAGGCCAAACCTGGTTCTGAATCTGGTCATTCTTCCCCAGGCACTCCGGGTGATTATTCCACCGTTGACCAGTCAGATGCTCAATCTGACCAAGAACAGTTCCCTGGCGGTGGCCATCGGATTTCCTGATTTTGTTTCCGTGGCCAATACGACCATGAATCAGACCGGCCAATCGATCGAAGGGGTTGCCCTGATCATGCTGGTCTACCTGATGTTCAGCCTGTCTACTTCGGCCTTTATGAACTGGTACAATAAAAAGGCCCGGTTGGTCGAACGCTAAATTCGAGATAACATCGCACCGGCGATGTTGTCTCGAATTTAGTGGTTGCCGCTTCGCGGCGGAAACATTTTAGGTTGAGGGAAGCCGAGTTTCAATAAGGGGTGGAGCTGGAAGAAGTAAAGCGGAGTACGTGACCAATGCATCAAAGGCCGATCTCGAAAATGGGCTGACAAGATCAGGCGATACCACACCGGCCACGTTTCAGAATTGATTCAAACGTAGAAAAATTGTGCGGCAACGCCGCACGTCATAAAATCACGAAGTGATTTTATTATGGCTGAGAAACCGATACATACCGAATCAACGGAAGCCGATATCCGACCCCCCAAAACCAGTATCGGCGTTGTGGGATGGCTTCGGGCGAACCTGTTCGACGGGTGGTTTAACTCGGTGTTGACCCTGGTCACGCTTTTTATCCTCTGGAAAACGATTCCCCCGTTTTTACGATGGGCGTTTGTGGATAGCTTCTGGTTCTCCGATGGCGCTACCTGTCGGGAAATTCCAGGCGCTTGTTGGTCGGTCGTAACGACTAACTTACGGTTTATCATCTTTGGCTTTTTCCCGTATGAGCTCCAATGGCGACCGCTTCTGGCCATGCTCATCCTCTTTTTCCTGCTTTTTTACAGCCGGGATCGGAAGCACTGGAATAAATATCTGGGCTACGGCTGGATCATCGGCCTGTTTTTAATGGGTCTTCTCATGAAAGGTGGTCTGCTGGGGCTGACGCCGGTGGACAGCACCCAATGGGGCGGGCTCCCGCTGACCCTTTTGCTGTCGGTCTTCGGCCTGACGGCCGCTTATCCCCTTGGGGTCATCCTTGCCCTTGGGCGTCAATCCTCCATGCCGGCCATAAAGATCTTGTGTGTGGTTTACATCGAGCTGATCCGGGGAGTCCCCTTGATCAGCCTTCTGTTTATGGGATCCATTATCTTCCCCCTGTTTCTCCCCGAAGGGATTACCATCAACTCCATCCTCCGGGCCCAGGTGGCCATCATCCTGTTTACGGCGGCATATATTGCGGAGGTTGTCCGAGGTGGACTTCAGGGAATGAGCACAGGTCAATACGAGGCGGCGGATTCCCTGGGGCTGAACTACGTACTGACCATGCGTCTGGTGATTCTGCCCCAGGCGCTGAAGATCGTCATTCCCCCGACGGTGAGCATCCTCATCTCGGCGTTTAAGGATACCTCCCTTGTCGTCATCATTGCGCTGTTCGACCTGTTGAAGACATCCCAAACCGTGCTTTCCAATCCGGAGTGGATGGGGTTCAGCCGCGAGATGTATCTTTTCGTGGCCATCCTCTATTTCCTGGGGTGTTTCTCCATGTCCAACTACAGCCGTCGTCTGGAACGGGAGCTGGATACGGGGTATTGATGCTGGATACTGGATGCTGGATGAGTGTATATTGAGGATTGGGTATTCGGAATGTATGATGCAGGTCTCAAGATACAGGATGCATCCTGGCTCGTTGAAAAACGGGCGAACCGGCAAACGGGCCAACGGGCAAACCAAGCCTACGGGACCCTCCGCATCTGGGGTTCGGTAGAGAATAGGAAGTGCCCATCAACCATTTAGCCAAGTCGTAGGACCATGACTGAAGACATCGAAAAAAACGTCACAACGGAGCCGGAAGACGAAGCGATTATCGACATTACCGGTATGCACAAGTGGTTTGGTGACTTCCACGTTCTTAAAGACATCGACCTGAAAGTGCGGCAAAAGGAACGGATCGTCATTTGCGGACCGTCGGGTTCCGGTAAATCCACGTTGATTCGGTGCATCAATCGCCTCGAAGAGCATCAGCGTGGCAAGATCGTGGTCGACGGCATCGAACTGACCAACAACGTCAAGAATATTGAGCGGATCCGTGCCGAGGTCGGTATGGTGTTCCAGCATTTTAACCTGTTTCCTCACCTTACCATTGTGGAGAATCTGAGCCTCGGACCGATATGGGTGAGAAAGATCCCGAAAATTGAGGCCGAGGAAACGGCCATGTACTATCTGGAGAAGGTCCATATCGCGGAACAGGCCAGAAAATACCCCGGTCAATTGTCCGGCGGACAGCAACAGCGCGTGGCGATCGCCCGCAGTCTTTGCATGGCGCCTAAAGTCATGCTCTTTGATGAACCCACTTCGGCCCTCGATCCGGAGATGATCAAGGAGGTGCTCGACGTCATGATCGAACTGGCCCGTGAAGGCATGACCATGCTGGTGGTGACCCATGAGATGGGATTTGCCAAGAGTGTGGCTCACCGCGTGTTGTTTATGGATGAGGGCCAGATCGTCGAAGAAAACACACCTGAAGAATTCTTCAATAATCCCCAGAATGAACGGACGAAGCTGTTCCTGAGCCAGATCCTCTTCTAAGAGTTCTGTAGTTTGGGTTACAGGTATTACCTGGGGTTCCTAGGCATTTTGTCGTATCTGTATTAAAAAATCAAGTATTCACAATGTGTTGTGGGTTTTCTAAGGTTGGCACAGGGGTTGCTTTCTCTCCTGTTTGAGGCGGTTACGATAGGAGATATACATGGCGAGAGTAACCGAACATTTCCAGTGTTCTGCTTGCGATGAAAACTTGTTTTATCGGATTCGAAGAAGATGGTGGATGCGTCTGATTCCCGGATCGCGCTTCTACAGATGTGCCTCATGTCATCGTGAGGTGTTTATTCGGAATCCTTCCAAGCAGCATATCGTGCAGAAGATCAGAATTCGCGCGATGTTATTTTAGATGGTGTCCATCACGGCCCTATTACAGGGCGCCATGCTAATTCGGAACGATACCGTCACCACGATCTGACATCAATCGTCTACGCCAAGTTCTTTTTTGAGCCAAGCCTTCACATCCGGCTCGAGGGCATAGACGCCTTTTAATTCGCAGACATCTTTTTCATATTCCTGGGGCAGTTCGAATTTTGCCAATTCTACGGCCTCCTCGGAATTTCTACGGATCAGGTAAATATAGTAAGGCTTTTCCCAGCAGTTCACGACGAAATACGTGGAATAATCGTCTTTGCCGCGGATGATGTGCTTCCCGCTGCCCCAATCAGTGTTGCCCCATTCCAGATATAATTTCACGGCCTCTTCCGGGCCCAGATCCCAGCTCACCTCGTTGACCAAATCCATATCCTGTTTCAATTCTTCCAAAGACAGCATCGCGTGATCCTCCTTTTCTCTGTCACCCGGTCTGGTGATTTTAGCTTGCAGGTGAAAATAACATGATCAACCGACCGGGGAATGTCAACCTCGGGGTGCGGCTTCTTTGCCATGGGCAAGAAAATGAGTTGGAATCCGGTTATAGAGCGGCTCCACGTGTCAGGATCGTAGGTCGACTTAGAGCCGCAATTACTCGAATCGCTTGTCGGAGCGGGTGTGCTGGACTGGCGTTTTAGCTTCTTCGATCCAGCCGGTCCGAACATCCACCGGTGGGTCGAACTCAGGCACATAGGGTTGATGACCAGATAAAATCGCAAAGCGATTTTATTTTCGGTAGTCATCAGCCTTGATGTTATAGCGGCGCATGATTTGCTGCAACGCCTGACGCTCCAGGCCACACAGGCGTGCGGCCTGGGCCACATTCCCGCCGCTTTGGGTCAACAGCCGCCCGATGAATGCGCTGTTGAACTGCTGAAGGGTCATCTCCTTCGCATCCTTGTAGGGTTGGCTCAACAGAGAGGTGTCCGCGGGTACTGATTTGCCTTCCGTTCCATCAAACCCCACATCGCCGGGCCGGATCTCTTCTCCGCTGGAGAACATGATACCCTGCAGGATGATGTTTTCCAGCTCCCGTACGTTCCCTTCCCAGTGACGGACAAGGAACACATCCATGAGTTCTTTGGAGATCCGCTTCATCGGCTTGTTTAACTGGACGCAATGTTTCTCCAGCAGATGGTTGGCAATCAGTGGAATGTCATCCGACCTCTCCCGAAGGGGCGGCACCTGGACCGGAAGCACATTGAGACGATAAAAGAAGTCTTCTCTGAATGTCTTTTCCCGTATCTTGGCGGTTAGATTCTGGTTGGTGGAGGCGATGATGCGCACATCGATACCGACCGACTTTGGACTTCCCAAGGGTTTGATCTCTTTTTCCTGGAGGACCCGCAGCAGCTTGGTCTGGATGGTCGGACTGATATCACCGATTTCGTCTAAAAAAATCGTCCCCCCGTCGGCTTCCTGAAACAGGCCAATCTTGTTTTGAGTGGCGTGTGTAAACGCGCCCTTCCGGTACCCGAACAGCTCGCTTTCTAAAATCTGTTCGGGAACGGTGGGGCAATTCACCGACACGTAAGGTCCATGCTGTCGAGGGCTCAACGCGTGGATAGCCCTTCCGGTCAGATCTTTCCCGGTCCCGGATTCGCCGGTGATGAGAACCGTCAGGTCGGTATTCGCGACCATTTTGATGGTTTCAAACAGTCGCTGCATGATGGCTGTTTTCCCGATGATCTCCTGAAACGCCGATTCTCCCCGGCACTCCATTTTCAGGCGAAGGTTTTCCTTCAACAGACTGCTGCGCTCCAGTGCTTTTTCCAGACGAACCACAAGCGCTTCGTGATCAAAAGGCTTGGTAATGAAATCGTAGGCGCCGTATTTCATGGCTTTCACCGCCGTGTCGATCTGACCAAATGCGGTCATCATCACCACCGTCAGGTCAGGATATCGCTTCTTGATGATATCCAACAGCTCGAGTCCATCCATCCTCGGCATTTTGATGTCCGCCAGCACCAGATCAAAATCATCAGCGGCAATGGCATCCAGAGCCTCTTTGCCGGAAGATGCCGTTTCAATGCGGCATCCCAGATCAGATGCCAGACTTCGCTTCAAGAGGTGAAGCATATCTTTTTCGTCGTCAACGATCAGCAGCGATTTCATCATCAAATTCGATTTCGTCCGAAGTATTCGGGGGGACTACCGGTAGAGATATCGTGAACGTCGATCCCTCGCCAGGGATGCTTTCAACGCGAATGTCTCCACTATGGTTTTTGACAATCCCATAACTGACAGACAGACCGAGACCGGTCCCTTCACCCGTGGGTTTTGTCGTGAAAAATGGATCAAAGATGCGCGGCAGGTTTTTTTTGTCGATGCCATGGCCATTGTCGGAAATGCGGATTTCAACCGATTCCACCTCCCGGTTATAGGCGGTGCCAATGGTCAGTACCCCGGCTTCCCCCATGGCGTGGCGGGCATTCATGATCAGGTTCATAAAGACCTGCTTCATTTTCTTCTCATCCAACCGCATCTCGGGCACATTCGAGTCGTACTCACGAATGATTTGAATGCGCTCCAGCTCCGCATGTTGCCGGACGAAGCTCAGCACATCGTCCATGGCAGCCGATACCCGGATGGTCGTTTCCCGGGGCGGTGACGTTCTCGCGAAATGGAGCAAATCTTCCACGATCATTTTGCAATTGCGGACGTGTTTTTCAATGGTCTTTAAATCCTGAAACGTCTCTGAACCCTCTTGGGCCTGACGAATCAGGAGCTGGGTGTATCCGAGCATGACTCCCAATGGGTTGTTGATCTCATGGGCGATCCCGGCGGACAGCTGACCGATGGAGGCCAGTTTGTCGGCCTGGGCGATCTGTTCTTCGATACGGCGGCGCTCCTCAATGTCCTTTACCAGAAAATGGATGGTGCTGTCCCGTTCTGTCACGCCCGGGTCCAGACTGCCGCTGATCAGCGAACGGATCCGCCTGCCGTCGGTATGTTTCAAATCCATCTCGATATTCGAAACAAAATCTTTGGCATGGATGCTGGAAATTATCCCTTCGCAATCCTCCGGGCTCGAGAAAAAATCCCTGAAATAGGTCCCTCCATTTTCGTCTTCCAACATGTGAACACCCAGCATCTGGTAACCGGCCGGGTTCATTTCGACAATCCGGCCGTTCGGCTCAGTGACCAGGATCATGTCCCTGGAAGCTTCGAAAATACCCCGGTATTTTTGCTCCGACAACGCCAGTTCTTCGGTGCGTTCGGTGACAAGCCGCTCCAGGTTTTCGTTCAGATAAAGCAGTTCGCTATGGGCACGTTGGAGGCTCCGGCGATCCTGGATGATTTCCTGGTTGATGTCCCAGGTCCGCTCAAAAAACAACGTCAATCCGCCAACCAGAATGAAGGTGAAGGTGTTCACAGCACCGCTGAAGGGGCTGACCAAAGCCCATAAGTGAGGCGATCCGGTCAGCAGGAGTACCTGTTTGAGGATGTGGCCGGCGGATCGGGAAACAGCAAAAATCGTCAATGCGGAGCAGATCCAGACCAGATAGGTCCACATAATGTTATTGGGCTCTCGGCGCTTCAGCTGACGGGCCAGACGGAAGCAGAGGATGGATAGCACGATCATCAGGATAGAGCCGAACACATCCACCGCCCAAATGGGTGCAAAGGAGACCGTCATGGCACGTTACCCCCTGCGTTCCGGTTTTCACTGCTCAACCGTTTGAGGCCCAAATACAGTAACCACAGGGCCGGCACGCAGAATAGATGATCCAGCTTGGCGAAGTAGTAAATACCGGCCAACGCCTCGAAACCCGATTCGGTTTCTATTCGGATGGTCCAAGGGCTCAGGCGATAGGTGCGGATAACTCCGGGGGCCTCGTCAAGCAGGTGGACGAAGAACGTGTCTAAGTTCCAGATGATTAGGAACGCTGCCGCAAATTGGATCAGTCGCCAGCCGGATTCCGCAACCAATCGGCGTTTGCGAAGCCAGTAGATGAATATGCCCATGGACACCAGGTAAAACAGATGGGCGAGCTGATGGGCGATAAGGCCCTCTGCGCCGCCATGGGTCTGGGTGGCCAGGGCAACGCCGGGACTGACCATGAGCCAGATCAGCGGACAGGTGAATATGGCGATTCCGCCGGCATAAGACCGCATATCCGCGTACCCTCCTTAACCCGAACATTGCATGAAATCTTTCCAGCAATTCGCCGGAAGAAAATCTTATTATACTGATGTTAACTAAATTATCAAATTTTTAAGGATGGTTTATGCCGGTGCCGACGGGCACGATGGGGCAGGCTGTTTGTGATTCGGTGAATATCGACGGATCATTTTTGAAATGCCGGACCATGCCAGGTAAACGATCAGGATGGACAGCACAAACCAGAACACCGACCCGACCAACACTGGATCGCCGCTGCTCCCGCCGAAACTAAATATATAGTCCCGTCCGAAAAGTGCCATGAGGTTTTCCCGGCGGTAGGATTCATTGACATAGGCCAGCACGGTCAGAATGGGGATATATTTGGTCAGGAAGCTGAGCATCAGCCCTTCAAAAAAATAATCGTAGTAAACCCGGTTGAGCTTTCCCTGATCGATATTTTTCGCGAGCAGTTTTCCTTTTTCCGGATCTTCACATTTGAGTGCCTCCTGGCGCAGGTTATACCAGCGCAGAAACTCCTTTTGAAGCTCTCGGTACCGTTTGGTCTTGATGTTTTTCGTCAGGAACTTCGTGCACACCACCGTCAAGGCCGCGATCAGCAGTATGGCCATGGCGGGTCCCAGCAGATTGAAGGGGCTGAACAGGATGTCGAGCAGCTCTTTTCCATACTGCACCCCGGCAAGGACCTTAAACCATACGATGTCGAGTAGTTCGTCCATGGTCAATCAATTCCCTGAACGGAGGGAAAGGCGCCCGTGCCTTTCCCTCCATCCGGTAAGGGTTAGATCCAGATCTCGATTTTAAAAAACCGGAAGAACAAAAAGAACAGCGTAATAGCCAGCACGATTTTCAGCGTTTTTTCGCTGAACAGCTTCTGGGCCCGGCTGCCGAGCATGCCGCCGACAAAACCGCCGATGATGATCGAGATCATCAGCCACAGGTCCGGAAGGTAACCGACCATTAGATATCCGATAAAAGCGCCGATACTGGAAAAGCTGGTTCCGATCAGCGAAATCGGTACCGCGACGTACATGGGAAGTGCACCCAATGTGGTCATGGCCGGCACCAACAGAAACCCGCCGCCGATTCCGAACGATCGTGACACCACACCGATGCCGAGGCCCAGGATTCCGAACAGCAGGGGGTTGATCTTGAACTCTTCGCCCCAGAACTTGAAGCGGTAATCGGTAAGCCCGGTCTTGACCGGTTCGATCTTTCCCATTTCCACGGAGGTACCTTCGGCTTTTGCTTTGGCGACCGCATCATTGAATTTTTTCATCATCGCCTTGATGTTTTTCCGTTTCTCCATGGCTTTGGGTCTCAATTCCCGCAGCGTCTGGATGCCCATGAGGACCACCAGGATGGCCAGCCATTCCTTGTAAGCTTTCATCGGCAGGTAGGCCGAGACATATTTGCCCAGCCAGATGGAGCCGATGAAGATGCCGACGCCGAAGGAAATCCCCACCGGCCAGGCCACCCGTCTTTCCACGATCGCGTACCGGTAGAACGAGCCCAGGGGGGAGAACAGGGTCAGGGCCATGTTGGAAGGTTTCAGCACGTTGGCCGCATTGATGCCCACGGGCCCGGCCGTTTGGACAATCAGGACCTGGAAGGCCGCCATGAGCATTCCACCGGCCGCGCCGATCATGGAGAAATAGGTCCCCACGAGAATCGCGCCGATGATGATCCAGATCGGATGCATGTAACGGAACCCCCTGGTCAACCAGAAACCATTGGAGGTAACGGTGTAGTCGCCCGATTTTTCGCCGTTGAGGTACACGTCGAATTTTGTACCCGGCGCCGTATGGCGGTAGGTTTTGAAAGTTGCCGTAAATTTCCCGGTTTTTTTATCCAGATTGATACTGGTCCCCTTGTTCCAGTACTTTCCGCTGGATTCGTAATCGGTGATCACCGTACGGGAAAAAATCACGACCTTTCCCACCCTATTGCCTTCCTTGACAATGGTGTTGATCCCGAAAGAGGACTGGTTGGCGTATCGGAGAAAGTTCCACTGGTCTTCAGACGTGATGGGGCCCAGCATCGGTTTGATTTCGGATCCCACGTCGGCAAATTTCTTATTCAGATAAAACATCGTCGTGGAATAGATTCCTTTACCCTTCCCCAGAATGACCGACGGACCTCCGAATTTTCTCTTTCCCTCTTTACCGAATGCCTCCGGATTGGTGGTGATCAGGTAGTACAAGGGGGGGATTTTGGTATCCAGGTTAAAGTTTGCCTTCTTGGCATCCTTTTTAAACCGTCTGATTTCATGGACACCGTTCGTATCCTGCGGGGAAAACATCTGTTGCTGGGCCACGGCAATGTACAGATCCTGCCCCGGTGCAATCGACCCCTCGATGGTCACCGTGTCCCCGGCCTTGTATTCAGGTGCTGAGATCTTGGCCGCCGCAAGCGCGCTCCCAGGCAGGGTCGCGATCAGCAGGCATCCGAGCAAGATCGCACTGAACAAAAACACCGTTCTCTTCATTCTTTCCTCCTTTTTCATAGGGATTTAATCGCCCGATTTAAAGTTTGAAATATTTCACGCCGAGCAGTGTCCCGAGTTCGCTTCCGATCACACCGCCGAGCAGAAAAAAAATAACATCCTTTAACGTCAGCAAATTTTCTCCAATATATAAGGTCGACATCACCACCAGCATCAGGATGGTAATGCCCGCGATAGCGGCGCCGATCATGGCTGAGGTCAGTTTTTTACGGCGCACGGCATCTCGCGTTTTGTCGACCAGAGAGTAGCCGGACATCGCCCCATTAAAGGCGATGATCCATGGAATGTATGCCCTTACAGATAATACGTGGAGAATTGTCGATAGAAAAAGAATCAAGAGAAGACTTCCACCGACGCCGATCAGTATCGCCTTGCCGATTTCCCAGGCCACACGTTTCGAATTTTCCGAATTTGTTTGGATGTCCGTCACAGATGGTTGTGGCTGTTTGATGTCAATGGATTCCCATCCTTCCAGGGGTTTTCCCCTGTCCGGATGGCACCGCCGTTGGCACACCCGGGCAACCCCGACCCGGATATGGCACAGCTCAGGCCGAATGCATTTGAATGAACTATAGCAAGCTGTATGCCATCGCCTATTATGGGGCTTTATCTTTGGTGTTGTTGTGTAATTATGATGTAAATTCGGATAGATAGATATATTGCGCGGATGTTCCCCCTTGATTGAAATGGGCCTCCCGCCATCCGGGAAGCCGAGCCTCACGGGGGCTCGACAGCCCGGATCTCCGGGGAGTTGGAAAAATTTTCTTTAATATGAAGAGGATAGAAGGGTGCAATAAAAATAATACGACGCCATAAAAATATTGCATTTTCAGAAGGCGGGAGCGGTCCCCCAGCACCCCGATGGATATGTCATGTTGATGCGTCCTCTAAAAAAAATCAACTATTTCAACCTGAAACATACGCATAAAAGATTCTTTATGGTAAGTTTCCCAATGCCGTCGGACTGGTACAAATATTGCTGTCCACTGTAAAGTTGATCCTGTTTATCGGCCTTTGAACGCATTCTTCGCAGGTATCGCGTAGATAGTTCAGAACCATCTTACATAGTTTTTTAATCCAGCGTGATGGGAGGAGTTTCATGGGAAAAGAAATTTACAGTCTTTGTTTTATGTGTTCCATACGCTGCCCGATCCGGGTGTTGACCGAGAGCGGGCAGGTAAAATGGATTGAGGGCAACCCCCACGTCGCGGGAATGGAGGGCAGCCTGTGCCCCCGTGGTGCTGCCGGCATCAACCTGCTCTACGATAACGAGCGCCTGCAGTACCCGATGATCCGGGACGGTGAGCGGGGAAGCGGAAAATGGCGGAAAGTCAGTTGGGATGAGGCCCTGGATTACATCGGCGAAAAGCTTCGGGGGATCATCGACGCCCATGGCGGTCAAAGCGTCGTCCTTGGGGAACGCACTCAACTGGCCACCCATGTCAGCAAAACCTTTCTGAAAGCCATTGGATCTCCGAACCATTTCACCCATGACGCCCTCTGCAAAGGCTCGGTAAATACAGCCTGTCGGAGTCTCTTCGGGTATACCGACGGACAAATGGGCATTGATTACAAAAACACCAAGCACATCGTCCTTTACGGCAGAAATATTTTCGAGGCGATTTCGGTTAAGGAGGTGAACAATCTGACCCATGCCCTGGAGAACGGAGCGAAACTGACCTATATCGACCCCCGGGTGAGCGTGACGGCAACAAAAGCACACCGCTATTGGATGATTCGGCCGGGGACGGATCTTGCCCTGAATTACGCATTGATCCACACGATTCTCAAGGAACGCCTCTACGACGAGGCATATGTCGCTAAATGGGTTCACGGTCTGGACGCCCTGCAGGACTTTGCCCAGGCCTACACGCCTGAATGGGCCGAGGAAGAAACCGGTATTCCGGCCGAAGAAATCGTCAAACTGGCCCGCGAGATCAGCCAGGACAAACCCTCGGTTGTTTTCCATTTCGGCTACCGGGGCGCCCACTATGCCAACGAGATTTATCAGCGCCGTTCGATCCTGATTCTCAACGCCCTCATGGGCAGCGTGGAAATGAAGGGCGGTTTCTTCTTTAAGAAAGGCCCGGGAGAGGTGGGCGGTAAGCCGGCCCGCAAGTTGACCGAGCAGGAATTCGGCAAGATCGAGGTGCCGCGGTTCGACAAGGTGGGCACCCCTGATTTCCCCCTTCCGGATCCCAACCACGGCGTCGGCCAGATGCTGCCCCACGCCATATTAAACGAGGACCCGTACCCGGTAAAGGCACTGATTGCTTTCCGGTTCGATCCCCTGGGATCCATACCGGACGCCGGCCTGACTAAAAAAGCGCTGGAAAAACTGGACCTGATCGTCTCCATCGATATCAATAACAGCGACATCGCCTGGTATTCAGACGTGGTGCTGCCCGAATCGTGCTACCTGGAGCGCAGCGATTGTTTTCAGCAAGCCAACGGGTTGAAACCCCAGATGTTTCTGAGACGAAAAGCAGTCGAACCCCGCTACGACACCCGCGACGGAGCCATGATTTTGAAACAGATCGGCGAGCGGATCGGGATCGGCGATTACTTTCCCTACGAATCCATGGAGGATCTGCTCCAGTGGCAACTGGAGGGTACCGGTTTCGCCCTGTCGGATTTTGATGCCAAGGGCTTTGTGGCCTACGGGAAGGAGAAGATCCTCTGGGACCGAAAGGACGGTCTCAAGTTCAAGACGCCCTCGGGGAAAATTGAATTCACATCATCGCTGCTGGAAGATGCGGGGTTCGAGTCTTTTCCGGCCTACGAACCGGTCCAACGGCCCTCGGGAAACCAGTTCCGTCTCGTTACCGGACGGGTCGCTCTGCACACCCACGTGTCGACCCAGAACAACCCATACCTGAATGAAATCGTTCCGGAGAATACCCTCTGGATCAACTCCGCGAAAGCCGGGGAACTGGGCATTCAGGACAAGGATCTGGTGGAGGTCGCCTCCAGCCGGGGCACCGGTCAGTTAAAGGCCTTTGTCACGGACATGATCCATCCGGAAACCGTATTCATGCTCCACGGATTCGGGCATGAATCCAAAAAGGCGACCCGATCCTACAACCGGGGGGTTTCCGACAGTCTTCTGCAGGAAAATATATCGGACAACATCGGCGGCAGCCCGGCATTGCATGAAACGTTCGTGACGGTATCGCCTGTTCAATAACCACGTGTTCGGAGGAATTCGATGAGCAACTACTACCTGTTTCAAGATACGAAAAAGTGTATCGGCTGTCACACCTGCACCGTTCAGTGCAAAAGCAATAAAAACCTGCCGGTGGGGCCCCGAATCAGCCAGATCATCACGGTCGGCCCGAAAATGATCGGCGGCCTGCCCCGGGCGGCATATATCTTCATGCCCTGCTTCCATTGCGAAGATCCCTGGTGTGTCGCGGCCTGTCCCACAGGGGCCATGCAAAAACGGACCAAGGACGGTATTGTCTTTATCGACTCGGATCTGTGTGTCGGATGCAAGGCGTGCATTACGGCCTGCCCGTGGGGGGCGCCCCAGTGGAATCCGGAAACCGGAAAAGCGGTCAAATGCGATTATTGCATGGACCGGGTGGATGAAGGATTGCAGCCGGCCTGTGTTACCGTTTGCACCACCCACTGTTTGAGTTTCGGAAAAGTAGAGGAAACCACCCAGATCCGGAAGGTGCGGCACGCAGAGGCGGTCGCGGCCCTGGATCAGAGCAGTTTTTCCTGAACCGGCAGGTACTGCGGTTCCGGGATCCAAGAGGGTTCTGGAGAAGCACTGATCAACACGCCAACGTTCAGAATAGACGTATCATTACATTAGACCGGAATACATAAAGGAAACCCATGGCTGAAACAGTGTGTCCGGTGCATCGCACCATCCTGGATGTGACAGAAATTGTCGCGTCCAATCGTGTGACGTTGCCCCGCCATCGCCGCATTGTTGAAGAAATCATCGATCTTCTCAACGACATCGCCTGGGGAAGGGCCGGAGATGAGCACCTGCCGGCCGTTGAATCCCTGGTCGACGAGCTTTCCTTCGAAGAGCACCGGGGGGGCGCCAAGGCAGTGGCCGCTGTGATCGACACGGCTCTGGCCGATCACCGGGAAATCTTTGAAAGTCATATCCGGACCCATAATTGCTCCACCCGGGACTGTGTCCGTCTGGCACCGGCACCCTGCCAAATGACCTGCCCGGCGGGTCTGGATATCCCGACCTATGTGACCCTGATCGGCATGGGAAGGGACGCCGAAGCCATCGATGTCATCCGGCGAGATTGCCCCTTTCCCTGGGTTTGCGGGCTGGTCTGTACCCGGCCATGTGAATTCATGTGCGTGCGCAAACGGATCGACACGCCGATTTCCATCAAGTTTTTGAAAGGGTTTGCGGCCGAGCGTGCCATGTCAGAAGGGAGCTATATCAATCCCGAAAGGGCACCCGCTAACGGCAAGAAAGTGTGCGTGGTGGGTGCCGGCCCCGGCGGCATGAGCTGTGCCTACTACCTGGCCCTCAAAGGGTACGACGTTCGAGTCATCGAAAGTCAACCATCGGTCGGCGGCATGCTTCTGCTTGGTATTCCCAGGTACCGGCTGCCCCGGGAGGTCATCGACAGGGAAGTCGTCATGCTCAGGGAACTGGGTGTGGAATTCCATTTCAACACGCGTTTCGGTGAGCACACGACGATGGCCGAACTTCGCAAGGAAGGTTTCGAAGCATTCTTTTTTGCCATCGGCGCGCACAAATCATATTCCCTCGGCATTCCCGGAGAGGCCGATTGCCCTCAGGTAATAGAAGCGATTGATTTTCTGCGGGATGTTGCCCTTGGCCATCGCGAGGTCCCGGGCGAGCGCGTGATTGTCATCGGCGGCGGCAACGTGGCCATTGATGCGGCCCGCACCAGCCTGCGACTGGGAAGCAAAGAGGTGAGCATTGCCTACCGCCGGGCGCGGACCGAGATGCCGGCTGACCATGAGGAAGTGGAGCAGGCCGAAGAAGAAGGGGTGCAATTCTCTTTTCTGACCGTGCCCAAGGAGGTCGTCATCGAAAATGGCTGTCTGTCGGGGCTGGAATGCCTCCGGGCCAAACTGATCCCCATTGAGGGTAAGGACCGCATGTTTCCGAAACCCATCGAGGGGAGTGAATACCTCATGGAGGCCGACGTTATCATCTGTGCCATTGGTCAGCAGGTCGACAATGACTGCATGGCTACTGTCCCGGAGTTGGATTGGACCCGGCGGAACACCATCAACGTCAACATGGCGACCATGGAAACATCCGTAGAAGGGGTGTTTGCCGCCGGCGATGCCGTCACCGGCCCGGCCACCGTCATCGAGGCCATCGGCGGCGGAAAACGGGCGGCCCAGGCCATCGACCGATATCTATTGGGCATTCCCCAGCCGGAGATGCCGCCGGTGCCGGTCCGCCGGGGCAGGGTCGACCACCTGGAAGTTCCGGCAAGCACCAAGATGACGCTGCGACGTCCCGAGATGCCGCTGCTCAATATCGATCGACGCCGCACCACATTTCAGCAGGTCGAACTGGGATACGAGGAAAATCAGGTCCGTGAGGAAGCCCGCCGATGCCTGCGTTGCGACGTCTGCCTGCGCTGCGGGAAGTGTGTAGAGATCTGCCGGGACAAAATGGGCGTGGATGCCCTTCAAATGGGCTATTTTGATTTCGATCACCCGGTGGAGACCGATTTTCGCAGGACCCAGGAACGGTGCATCCTTTGTGGCGCCTGTGCACAGAATTGTCCCACCGGGGCAATGCACATGGAAGACCAGGAGGGTCAACGGGTGCTTTCCCTTTGCGGGACCGTACTGAACCGACAGCAATTGGTGTTGTGCGATGGTTGTGGCGCCGTTTTGGGACCGGCACGCTATCTGAATTTTATCCGGGAACGGACCAGCTCGGTTGCCGGGGGAGCCGGCCAACAGAACCTGTGCGAAGCGTGTGCTCGGAAGTCGACCGCGCGCTTCAGCTCGGAAACTACACCGGCAAACAAGCCGAAGTAAAGGAGATACCCCATGGTGTTACGAAGAGGCCAGCGGGTTGAAGTCTACCGGAAGTCCGATGATGAAAGCTGGGAAAATTACATGGATGCGTTTATTGGTGTTCATGGCATCATTACGGATCCGGACAGTACGATCAACGACCCGGATGCCCTGGTGGAAGTCAGTCTGGAAGGCAAGGGGACCCATCGATTTCCCCAGGATTGCTTGAGGGAATTGGAATAATATGGAAATTCGCGAACTCCTGGCTCAAAAGGCCCGCCCGGTGCATACGATCCAAGCGGATCGGACCATCGAGGACGCGGTGGAGAAAATGACCACCGAGCAGACCGGGGCCTTGATAGTTATGGAGGGCGATCGTCCTGTAGGCATATTTGCCGAACGGGATGTGATGCGGGCCTACCTGAAAGACCGGTCTGATGATTTTATGAACCGGCCGGTGAGAGATGCCATGACCAACCGGCTGATCTCCGCTGATGTCACAGACGAAATTACACCGGCGGTCATCACCATGCTCAAGGCCCGCATTCGGCATCTACCCGTGTTCGACGGTATTCCGCTGGTGGGCATGCTGGCCATAGAAGATATGGTGGACTATTTGCTCCAGGCATTGAACCTGGAGCTGAGGGAATTGAAGGAGTATATATCGGACCTGCACGACGCCGGTCACGATTAACTCCATAAATTCCAAATACCAAATATCAAATGCCAAACAAAACACAAAAAAACCAATTTTCAAATTTCAAACATTCTATACCGAAGTAAAGATGGACTGGTCGACGACAAACGATTTCACCACGAAGCGCGCGAGGTACACGAAGGGATTCCTCTCGTAAAGTGGAATCCAGTATCCAGTATCAAGGATCCAGTATCAGGGTGCTCATCCAAACACCAAAGACGAATACCAAATACCCATTAACCAATACCTGCAATGCAGTGCTGAGGTATCGATGATCAAAATCTTCATTGACGACAAGGCATACGAAGCGGAAAAGGGGATGACTGTGCTGGAGGTGGCACGTGCAAATAACATTTCCATTCCGACACTCTGTTTCCATCCGGCATTGAAACCTTCGGGATCCTGCCGGTTGTGCGCCGTCGAGGTGGCGGGGCGGGCCTCGGGCCGGCCCACAGCGATGTTGTCCTGTGTCCTGAAGGCTAAAGACGGTCTTGCCGTGCGAACAAGCGGGGAAATCGTGGCCAGAGCCCGCACCAAGGCCTTCCGCAATCTGTTGACCATGGCGCCCCAGTCCGAACGCATTATCGAACTGGCCAGAGCCCATGGTATCGACCCGGGCCCTCCACCCGACGGATGCGTCCGCTGTCGTCTGTGCATCCGGGTATGCAAGGAAATTGTAGGTCCGGGAGCTCTCCGGATGGAGAAGCGTGACGGCATGAGCTATGTCGTTCCCATCGAAGGGAAATGTATCGGCTGCGGCACCTGTGCCAATATCTGCCCGACCCAGGTCATTCACGTTGAAGACCATGAAAACGTCCGTACCATTTCGATTCGGGATGACATTATCGGCCGACACCCGCTGGAACGCTGCGAAGGTTGCGGAAAGCTCTATGCCACCCCGAAGTTTATAGCCCATATCGAGCATCGCACAACAGACCATCCCCACACAAAGGCGACCCATCATTATTGCCCTACGTGTGCCAAGCTGTTTTCGGACCGTGTCCAGTCTATCAGAGACCATGCCAGGAAGTGACCCACGGCGATCTCGAACATTGGATAAATGAGTTAATCTAGAAAGTTCCAGCCAGGAAATTTTAACCACGAAGTTCACATGGAGAAAAGAGAGGAAGATGGCGACAATCCTGGTCCTGGATGATGTGCTGGACGCAGCCCACCTGGTCAAGCGTGTCCTGGAAGGAAAAGGACATGAGGTGACGGTTTTCACCGAAGAAGAAGATGCCTTGAGCTATGCCCGTACCCATACGGTGGATCTGGCCATTCTGGATATAAAGCTAAAAAAAATGAGCGGTGTAGAGGTCTTGGATGAACTTAAAAAAATTGCTCCTGCCATGCGTGCCATCATGGTGACCGGGTATCCGACGCTCGAAACCGCCCTGGATTCTCTGAGGCTTGGGGCCGATGAATACTGTGTGAAACCGATCGACATAGAAGAGCTTGAAGAAAAGGTGGCGAAGGCCTTGGCGGGAAAAAACGGGTAGACCGACGCTACGAATTCTGACGTGAGATTAAATAGTAGAAATATTTTTGGACAAACCGGCCTGAAACGGTTTCCGCTAGAGAAAAGGACAGGGTGTCGGTTTCAAGAAAAGTGCCAGAAAAGGCGAAAAAAACATTCCGGGAAATATCGAATAGCGTTTTATTCACCAGATTCATATCAATGGCACCGGGAGGGAAACCATGAAGTCTGCACTGAATGGGACGGTGCTCAAAAAGAACACACATTGATTCCTGGTTTAAAGGGCACAGAATCCGTTCCATGGAATAGATTTCGGAAAAAGACTGGTCAGCTTCCCTGTCGTGGGTCGTCCCTTCTTCCCAGCGCCGACGCATGTTCTCTGTTTTCCTGAAAACATGCCCAGCCTCATGAATCGTATTCAGTCTCAATTCGCTGGTGAAGGTGCGGTTCATGGCGTTGTTCAGGTAGATAACCTCGATGAGTGTTAAATTCAGGTAGTCAAAACAGCAGGCATCGGTTTCAAGACCGCACTTCAGAATTTTTCCATGTTCCCCTTGCGATTTTCTCACCTCATCATCGATTATTTGAAGGAACGCTTCATAATCTGCAAAATAGGTGCTTAGGTCCACCACATTTCGGCTTTCCAGAGAAGGCTCCCTGACCTTCAAAACGCCCGATTTCCTCCCGTATTTCTTCAATAGTTTCCACTGGCTGTAATTGGTTGGTTGCGCGCTGGTATTCTTCAATGTCCTGGCGGCCACCTTCATACCCAGCCCTCTTCTTAACAGGTAGGAGGTAACGAATGTCCCTGTTCGTCCAATGCCGTGGCGGCAGTGGACCAGTACTTTTTTTCCCAGATAGATTGCCTCGTCCAGCCAGGCAAGGGCGACTTCCATTTCATCCATGTCCGGTGCGCATTCATCCGGGATCGGAAGGTAGAATACTTCAAATCCGGATTTCTCCTCGATCTCATGAAGATCACAGAATTCACCGCAGAGATTGATGATGGCATCGATGCCCTCTCCCCGGATGTCATCAAGGTCCGCATAGGACATCGGGGCATAGCCGACGGCGATACTCTCGGTTATCCACGTCATCCGGTACCCGGTGTCCCCACATGCATCGGAATTTTTCCATAAGGTGCAGACTCTTTGCCATGCATTCCGCCCGGTTCGCTTTGCCCGGTGCCATATGGTTTCCTTGTCAGACATCCAGATCCTCGGTGGCAAAATGATATCTTCCGTTCATGAACTCTTCCGCGTAACTGTCAACCATCGACTCATCCTTGAGATACATGTCCATCAACCGGGTTGCCCCGAGGAGTCGGCCGAGCATATCGAGTTTTTTCTCCGTCGTCTCTCGGTCGGCAGCCCTTAATTGAGCATCCACCAGATCGCTTTTTTGGGTGACCTGTAATTCGAGCCGGATCAGAATCCGGCTTAAAAAATTCGCCCGAAGCATCCGTTTTTCCAAATCTGCACCGCCTCCGGAAAACCGGAACAGAATATAGTTGTCTTCCGACCGGTTACCACAGACCGTGTCGACAATGACGAAATGATAGCCGAACCGAAGATTCAAATTGGCATAATCCTTTGAGACGACGGCATGGCTGGCAAACATCGCCGCATCCGCACTGATGATGCCGCCGCTCATCACAATTTTATCATATTCGGCCCAGTCAAAGTGGGTAAACGGCCCCCATTGGATGCCCGGATGGTTTAGACCTTTTAAAAGGGCGATCATGGGGGTGCTGGCGATATCATTTGCCGAGATGCTCTTCAGCGCCTTTGATTCTTTTTTCAGCCCCCTTCCCACGTCGATGACATAAAAAAGCATCGGTGTTCCGGATTGCAGCTTTTTCGACCCTCCGATTTTTCTTCCGCGGCGGTCTCCGATGGTAAACATTTCTTCAACCGCCTTCTCATGGGCGAACCGGACAATGTCGTGGAGGGAGCGGCAGCCGTCCGGCTTGAAGATATCCGATCCGGGGTCGGTAAGTCGCAGGGGGGAAATAAATCCCATAACATAGTCGAGTCTTCGCATAAACGGGCTGTCAATCAGGAGATTCCGTCTGGCACAAGGGCTGGACAGCATCTCTTCGACAGATCCCTCGTACACTTTTTTCTCCGTCGCGTAGACGGTTACCTCCATATTCTGTTTCAGATCTGAAAAGGCCGTTCTCGTATTGACCAAAGCCGGAAGATCAAACTCTCTGGCCACGGACGAGAAATGGCCGGCGGTGCTTCCGGTATCGGTAATGACCGCATTGAGCCGGTTCATGATCCGGACATAGCGCGGAGATGCGTGCCGCGCTACCAGAACGACACCTTCGGGGACATTTTCAAGATCGGCGTCCTTTTCAACTTTATAAATACGGCCGGCTCCGATCCCGGCGGATGCGGTGTCTCCTCCGGCAAGCAGCAACGTCGCCCCGGCATCACTGAAATCGCACTCGGGAGGCGATGTGTCCGAGGGTATTTCCCGGGTCTTCAGGGGGCGGGACTGGAGCACGAATAACCGGCCCTGCCGGTCCTGGCACCACTCGATATCCTGGGGCCCCTCCAAAAAAGCTTCGAGTTTTGTTCCCCATTCGGCCAGTGTCAGAGAGGATGCATCGTCAAGGGTATCGATGTCCCTCTCATCGACCGGAACTCCGGTATTCCGGCCCCGATTGCCACGGTCCATCCGCACTGAAGAGGATCCTCGCTTTTTGGAGATCACCGCAAACGGCGCTGTTTTAGACACCGTAACGATATCCGGTGATGCCTGTCCGGAAACCAGGAATTCACCGAGGCCCGGGATCGCATGAACATGCATCCGGTCTGATTCCGGGTTTTCCGGATCCCGGGTATACATGACGCCGCTGGCCCGGGCATCGATCATCTCCAACACCAGTACCGCCATCGGCGTTTCAACATCACTCAGACCGACATGGATCCTGTAGTAGATCGCTTCCGGCGAGTACTTGCTTGCCAGGACCTCCTTGTATGCATCCAGCAGACGGGATCTATCCGCATTGAGTACCGAGAGATATTGACCGGCAAACGATGAACTGGAATCTTCACTGGCGGCGCTGCTGCGGACGGCAAGTCGGACATCCCCTGTACCATGGCTCTCGGGCCAGAGGGTATCAAAGGATTCATACACCTCGGTTTCGATGTCCGGAGGGATTTCAGCATCCTGAATCTTACCGTTTATGGAAGCGGATGCGGCCTCCAGCGATGCAACCGATCTGGGATCGATCCTGCCAAGCTCGGCGTCGATTTCCTCCCGAAGATGGTTGTAGTCAATAAAATGGCAGAACGCGCCGGCGGTAATCACGAACCCTTTCGGCACGGGCAGGTTCAGCTCATTGCCGACTCGGCTCAGGTTAAACGCCTTGCCGCCGGCCAGGTCCTTCCCGTCCGGGGACAATCTCGTGGTGGGAACTGTAAATGGCGGGGAATACGGGGGAGCTTCCGGTTCGAGCATATACCGGATATAAGAGTCGAATTTTTTATGATAGTTTCCAAGATCCGTATATCGGGTCGGGCAGATGCGGGAGAGATCCTGGACTATGCTGGATACCTGGCGCGACAGTTCTGTGTACGTTTCCTGGATGACCCTGAAATCGACGGGCAGCTGATTATAATAAATGTCTTCCAGCTCTGCCATCAATTCATGGGCGGTTTTGTCATGGCCGAGCAGTGATTTGTACGCCTCGTATTTTTCCCGCAGGATCGCTCCCGGGGCGAATATCTGGTAGGTCCAGTGTTTGAAAAGATTGTTGATGAGCATGGGGGAAGCCTTTATGTCATCCATACACCCTGCGGGTGGATATGATGGAAAAACCTATCACACCGTCGGTGTTCTGCCAAGCCGCTGTTTTTTAATTGAATCCGCCCATCAAGGTCTTCTGGAGAAGTTTGAGTACGAACAGGAGTAAAACGCCGCTGAAGATTTTTCGGATGGTACCGCCTTTCAGTTTTTCCACCATGATCCGGGATCCGACCAGACCTCCACAAAAGGAAAAAACCGCTGCTAGCAAAATAAATTTCCAGTCCGGCGTGGAAAGTGAAATATGGGCTGCAAATCCGCTGAAAGATGAAAAAACGACAATAAAGATCGAGGTCGCCGCCGCAATTTTCGTGGGTACTTTCAAAATATAAATCAGCAGCGGGACAATAAACACCCCTCCGCCGATCCCGAGCAGCCCGCCGACAAAGCCGATCACCGTTCCGATGATCCCGCCGCCCATGATTCGTCCGAATGTTCCGATATCCCGTTCTTCCTGGTTGGACGGCTTGGAGAAAAACATCCTCACGGCCGCCAGGAAGATGACCGCCGCCAGTGCAATGGTAAATGCGTGGATATCGACAAGTGAGGTGGTATAGGCACCCACCGGCGCGAATAGAGACGAAGACACGATCAGGGGGAGTCCGATTTTCAGATCGACCATGCGCTTTCGAAAATAGGTGATGGCCGCGGATGTGGCGGCGATGCCGTTCAGGAACAGGGAGGCCGACACCGCGGTACTGACTGGATACCCAAGCAGGATGAACAGAGGAGAAAAAATGAGGCCGCCGCCGAGGCCGACCATGGTCAGAATCATCGAGGTCGCGAAAACGATGGGAAACAAGATAAACCAAGACATCCGGTCCAGATCCTTTTTGATGGAAGATTGAGGTTCTTTTCTGACCTGCCCGATATGACATACAGCAAGAATTTCCTATTTTGTTATAACAATCAGCGTCTTGTACTGGACTCTGAGGAAATTCAGCTATACCGATGTGTAACACGACTTAGATTATATTCTCAACCTGCAAAGGGCGGATAGTAAAGGGCCCCTGACACTTTCGGACTGAAGGACGACAATAATTTTTGTGGACGGTAACTCCACCGTTTAAGGCAGACCTCGTGGCTTACAAATGAAACCCTGAGCATTTTTTCGTATGTCAATTTAATCGACCTACGAAAAAATGTATTGTTGCCCTTGACTTGTACTTAGGTGCAGGTCTTATTGTTTTGTTGGAAGTAAAGAACTGAAGCGCTGTCCGTAGGCTGGCTGGTAAACAATAACGAGCGAAGGTGAACTTATGACCTCACGTCGAAGAATTGAAGTGTTCAGTGCGGGTTGTCCGGTATGCCGGAAAACCATTGAAATGGTGGAGCGAAATGCCTGTCCATCCTGTGAGGTAACGGTTCTGGATATGAATGACGCGAAAGTGGCGGAACGGGCGAACAAGCTCGGGGTCCGGTCGGTTCCATCGGTGGTCATCGATGGCAAGCTGGCAGACTGCTGCGCCGGGCGGGGCCCCGATGAAGCGACCCTAAGAGCGGCGGGGCTTGGTGACCCCTTAACATCGTCGGCGATATGACAAAGAGCACTTTTGGTGCCCTCTGTCATACGCTATGGATTGATGGTTTTAATCGCTTTCTAATGGGTTCCGGATTCGGGCTATCGTGTCGGTGTAATATCCGATTCCGGTATCTCTGCATAATTCGTCAGCAGGTTCAGGTGGGTGGCATTGTCTCTGCCGAACCGAACCGGCACGGTCTCGTTCCCATGCTTAAAGGCAAACGATTGAACCGCAGTGATTTGCATAAACCATCCCGGGCAGACAACATCCACCGCATCGGGCTCCAGCTCTCCTGCCATCTCCGCCTCGCACTCCGGGGGAACAAACGGGGGAAGTTCCGGGGGAACCGATGTCACCCGAGGGTCCGAACTGTCCGATGTGATCCAGTGAAAATGGGTATACCCACCCGGTTGGGGAATTTGCCTCCGGTTCACGAGCCACACCGGGTGATCGTTACCGTTTATGCCACTGTGGAACAGAAACTTCGCCTCCCCCGGCACGGCTTTGATCTTCCACCCAACTTCGCAGGTGACATCCACCCCACACTCCTCACCCGGACTCCCTGGATGACGGGCAATGGGCAATCCGGATACCGGATCGAAGCCACCGGCAAAGAAAATATAAAAGTTGCCTCTGATGAGTAGCGGTTCGTTATTTTTCACGAATAGAAAAGTCTCCTGATGCGTATCGATATGATTACCGAATTGAAAATCGAATATTGCAAAGGCGCCAACATTAGCGGGAATAAAAAGAGATACTAGCAGTGCCAATACTACGTAAGGTTGCACACGTGCGTTATGGTTCATGGGCCACCTTCCTTTCGTCATTCACTGTGGGGGTCGCTTCGTCGCCCGCACTTGTGGGCCGGAAAATTTCCATTATACTGAGATTGTGCCTAATCGGCACGTATGGTTGACATCATCCCTGCCTCGGCATGGGATTGAACATGGCAGTGGGTGAGCCAGATCCCAGCATGTTTGGGGATGAATCCGATCGTGACGGTTTCCTTCGGACCCACCAGCACCGTGTCCCGGGTGAAGGGCTCCACAGCCGGTGTGCCGTTTCGTTCCAGAACCCGGAAAAATACGCCGTGGATGTGCATTGGATGAAGTCGGCTGCTGCTGTTTACGAAGGTAATTCTGTAGCGTTTTCCTATTTTTACATCGGCATTGTCCGACGCCGGCCAGAGTTTCATATTCATGGACCAGCCGATTCCATATCGCCCACCCCGGATGGCATTTAGATCCCATGTCTTGGTCATCTCGACATCATTGAATATCGATGCGGGGATGAAATCCTCCGCCGTCGGGGGGGTGAAGATCGGAGTTTCTGTTGGGGCGTCCTGGGTGACGGCAAGACTTGCCAATACTGACGGTTCCCGTGTGATGGCATCTTTTACCTGAAAGGTCTTTCCTGCGGCTTCCGGCGGGATGACGAGGTCCAAGTCGATCCGGTTTCCCGGCGACAGGTAGAATCCGTTGAATGGAAATATCTCCGAAACCGGTTTCCCGTCCACGGCGATCACGTTTGCCGCCAATCCTTCCAGGGCCGGTGAAAAAATTCTGGCGTTGGCGCCGTTGATCAACCTGAGACGTATGCGCTGCCCAGGAGATACAACATACTCCGGTTTCCACTTGCCATTGATGGTGACCACATTCCCCCAGCGGCCGTCATGCATCAAGTCATGCCGCGTATTGAATCGAGGAAAAATCGTACCGTCCCGATCCAGGCGCCAGTCGTCCAGCAGCCAGACCAGATCCTGTGACCAGGACAATGGTTCAGGTTCCTCAACAATCAACACGCCCTTTAAACCCCGCTCCAATTGTTCGCCGGCATTGAAATGGGGATGGTACCAGTAGGAGCCGGCTTCATTCAATTTCAGGCGATAGGTGAAGCGATCCCCTGGCTGAATGGGATCCTGGGTCACGCCGGGAACACCGTCCATGGCATTGTCGATCCTCAGGCCGTGCCAATGGACACTGGTGGGCTCGGTCAGCCGGTTGAAAACTTCGACGGATATGGTGGCGCCCTTTTTCCCACGGATCGTCGGACCGGGCACTTGACCATTGTAATTCCAGACCGAAGTCGGTGCCTCGAAAAAGGGAAATGCATGCTTCCCTTCCTGAGGGATAAGCTCCAGCTTTTGTCTCGGATCGGCGAAAACACTAAATGGAGCTATCACCAAAGAGATGATGAGGATCAGTCTCGTTACCATGTATCCTCCTTTAATGGATTTTCAAATAGATTCCTGTGGGACAGCCTTCGCCCACATTTCCCACAGCGCCCTCAGGGATACGTAGACAAATACAAGCCCGAAAGCGCCGCCACCGGGAATATGGAGCCAGAAGAAAACCGGAGAGACATATCCTTTCAGCCACATGGCCACGACATCGATGAGTACTCCCAGGAAAGGTAAAACGATCAGCCAGGTCCGAAATCTGGAGCCGACATCCAGCATGAACGTGATGACACCCAGAAATATAAAAATCATATTCATACCGAACAGGTGGATATGGGTCCATTTGAGAAGCCAGACAAACTGTTCGCCCTTGTAGAATGCTTCTGCCGATGGTTCCTTTTTGACGGTTAAATCCGAGAAGAGATCGCCGCGCCCAGCGGATGACGGAGGATTCGCCGGTTCTCCCATGCCCTCCCGATGACCGCCCATTTCATCTGCCTTGCCGGGGGCTTCCGGGGAGAAGAAGGTCGGGATGATGTCGTGCACGATGATCTGCCCCAGTGCACCGAACATGGCGATCGCCAACGTCAGGATAACGCACGTGGTTAACGCTTTGGCCGGGATGGGCATCATTCCCAGCGTCATTCGGGCAGAGTTCCCTTTTTCAATTGTCGAGAAAGCCATTTTGACCTCGTTTCATTTGCCCGTGAAATTTGATCCCGAATAATCTCCCTTTTCATTGAAAAAGAAGTAGACACTGGTCGGACTTCCCTGGGTCCTTTCAAACTGGACGACATACTCGCGATTCTCTGACGAGTTGCGAACATCGATTTTGATCGCGTGTAAATTTATTTCCCAATCTTCAGGCAACTTCCCTGAGATGATCAGACGATCATAGAGCTGGGTGGCCTTCTGAAGCGCTTGAAAGGCCGTAAACGTCTGCCCGCCGTGGGTTTTCCCTCCGTGGCCGAATGCTAACGAAGCGATGATAACCGTCAAAAAAATGGATATGGCATACACCGCTATCGCTGTTTTTGAGCGATAATGGATGTTTAAAGGTTCCATAACAACCTCCCGTCAATAAAATCGTGCAACGATTTTAGGAAATGCGACAATCCTTCTCAGAAAGTGAAATAGAGATCACACAATCGGTGTGATGGATTAGAGCGAGTGCCGAAAATATGTTCCGATTGGATGTAACCCGTTCACACGACAGATGGCTCAAAAACACCGCTGTCATTCCGGCCTGCCAGACTGTGTCATAATTATGTACCAATCACTACTGAATAACCGTATCGATAGGTGATATATAGGTTGTAAAATCAAGGAGAACGATATGGCATTCCGATACGGCCAAGACCGAAAGCAATTGGCCCTTTTCCCACAAAGCATTGATCAGTACGT
>Ga0209780_1000084_pt1 | contig 40585 bp, 23 predicted proteins | sample WorMetexBAHAMAS2_FD_187384 | JGI IMG/M metagenome (GOLD analysis project Ga0209780, IMG submission 187384) | Marine gutless worms symbiont microbial communities from Max Planck institute for Marine Microbiology, Germany - Inanidrilus exumae... | ecosystem: Host-associated > Annelida > Digestive...
GCGCGAAATCGCGCATGCGCAGAAACGAAACCCCTTATCCGATCTGGATGAAATTTTGCACGATGGTAGATATCCACGACGTAATCACGTAGGTAAATTTTGGTGACGATCGGTTAAGGGCTTTAGGGGTGGCGGGGGGTCAAATTTTGGCCTTTCCCATTGACATTGATCGTCGTCCTTACAACACTCTCGCACTACCGTGCGAGTGTGTGATGCCGATGACATCAACTTAGTAGTCCCTGAGAATACAGACGTTAATTTAGGTGTTGAATTTTCGCATATCAAAACATGGGCAGATTTTAATGGTCTGATAATTAATCTAGAAAAAACAAAGAACTAGTTTTACATCGTCCTCATCCTAACAAATATAACTTGCCCCAGTCACTGAAAGGTATGGAATAAGTGTAGACTGTCAATGTTCTAAGAATCATGATTTTTATATTCTGAAATCTTTGGTAAAAAGAAGCTTAGCAACCGCAGAGGGACCGCGCGAAGCGCGATACCAGTAAATTCGTGCTGTGTTTCACGAGCTATGGGAGTTATAAAACTTTCAAACAGCAAAAGTGACCTTCAAGGTCATTCAAGGGCATTGGCAATGCTGTCATTCGATAGACCACATACGATATGCTATTAGTCTCCCGTTGCAATTATGTCTCTATCTTGCACCGTTTCCGAGATATTATCACTTATTTCCGAAAATTTAAAGAGGTCACATGACTCTGAACACATCCCTTTTGGGTGTAATATATCTTGCACGCATTCGTACTCCACTGTATCAATTAGTACACGAAATTTGAAGTGCCTAGCTTCAACAATTACGAATGTTTGATTGGGGTAAAATTTAAAAAAAACGAGTCCGTGACTCTGATCACGCCCCTTTTAGGCTAGGATTTGATACAATCTACCTTCATGCAAAATTTGACGGTTTTAGCTTTATGGGTGACTTGTCAACCTTATGCTGGGACTTGACATAGTCTACATGCGTGCAAAATTTGACCACTCTAGTTTCAGCCGTTCCAGAGATATGGTTGGTGCCCACCATAATTTAAATGGTTCACATGACCTAACCACGCCCCTTTCATTGACAAAGTGCCATCCTTGGGCTAGCACTTGCTACGATCAACATATCTACCAAATTTAAAGTCTCTATCTCTACTCACTACGAAGATATGAAAGGCGATACAAAATATCGAAAATGAGATGGTTTGGGGTAGTTAGGGGTCACTGAAGGTCACTGAAAATATCGCCATTCGATAGAGCGCATACGAGTTCCTATTAGTGTTCCATAGTAACTATGACCCTATCTTGCACCGTTTCTGAGATATAGTGACATGTTAGTTAAAAATCGCCAATTTGATCCTGCCCCACCTCTATTTGGCGCCGGTGGAATTTCTGTGAGATTTATGGCGTCAGAAAACCAAGAGTTTCTGGGCTATCGTATGACGTTGTTTGCGTGATCGTACAATTAGCCATTTTGGTACAGTGTCGGCTTGTGACGGACAGACGGACGGACGGACGAACGGAGAGACACATGACGACAACATATACGGAGGTGGTGGTTATACAATATGATATCTTCTTACGCTATCGTGATGCTTTTTCTTGTTACGCTGGCCGTGTCTGGTGGAAAGCGTAATGTAACGGTCTGGTGTCCGTCCGTCCGTCTGTCCCGTCGGCATACTCACCGTGACTCACCAGGCGGCAGTATGCGACTTGGCCAGCGTACATCTCGGCCAGACAATAAGGCGGACCGACATATTTGTTTTCTTTGCGATGAACAGTGAAAGTGAGAAGATCGTATATAATCATGTCGGTCGTACCCTGAGACTGCCTCGCGAGCAGTATTGAGTCACGATGGACACGTGACCCGGCTCAATGCACGCTCCGATGAACCGATTGACGTTGTCGTGGCTCAGCTGTTTCATCACGTACAACTCTTTCTTCGCCGCCCTCGTTATCTGCATGATTGTACTGAGCACATCATCCGCGCCTCTCGACCACCGCACAGCCGCTTAACCCATTTTGCCCAGAGTTCCGAAATGCGGACAGTAACTAAGGGATTCGACGTCAGGCTGGCTAACCGATCACTTTTAGTTTTTGACTTTCGGGCACTCTGGCGCTCAACCCTGAGCGCCAGAGTGCCCAAAAGTCAAAAACTAAAAATGGTCGGTTAGCCAGCCAGGCATCGACTACCTGAATTGGTGTAGCTATTTTGCGAACACTGAGCTGAAATGGGTTAAAAGTTCGTTCACACCGGATGCGGTGCGTTGAGGTGAGACATCGTGCGGCATGTTGCGTCGCTTTTGCCGCTACCGCATGACACCGCAGCGCAACGCACCGCATTGCGCCGCATGTGGTGTGAATAAACCTTAACTCTATTCATTACACTGGGAGTGTGATTATCTAGCTATCGACCACTACAGTGGTCCAGGTAGAGCGATAGGACCGGTGTGTGTGTCTGTGTCTGTCAAAACAATAACTTCTGAACTAAATGATCGTTAGTCAATATTTCCGCCACGCTGGTTGACCTTATGTAGGCCAAGTTCAAAGGTCAAGGTCATATAATCATAGAGCAAAGTTCACAGCCCGGGAATGGAAAATGTTCCTTTTTTCTGGCTATGGATGCACGTCATGACGTGATGTAATTTTGGTTGTTCGTCGAGTTCTATGTACTAGAGTGGTCGGTGCAACCTCGAGTGAGGACTTTCTAGCTGTCACTGTGGTTTGCAGTCAAGTAAGGCGTCCGGACCGTAAAGACTGTGCCATCTACCAAGCCAAGATGAAATTTGGCGCGAAAGAGTCGACCTAAAATCGACCCTCCCACGCCAAATGTCACCGTCATCGGTGCAACGTTTCGCACCTCTGGAGCAAAATAACGAAAGCTATATTAGATAGGGTCGAGTTCCCCCACGAGTAGGGCATTTTTGGGATTTTCCGGCCAAGTGGAAAGCATTGGGAGTCTCTGAAGCGATGTATGAAGCAAAAGGGATCATTGCGTCGTTAATGACGGCACGCAGTGAAAAGAATCATTCAGTCCCCAATAACAGCACGACATGCGATGCGGCCTTTTATCTAAATTCTTTGACCATTTGTTATATTTTTTTTTGTTCACTATATGCGAACGCGACCAACAGTTTCTTCAGTCTTTAAAATTGGCCTGCATGTAATCCTACATTGATGCTGAATGCCACCGCTTTTAGACGCACGGCGTACAGCCGGGGCGTAACAGCGAAAGATAACGCGGACGACAGTACTGACCTCTACGTGCTTTTTGTCGAGAATCTTAACAGCGACGACGCATCCTCTGTACGAGGCTATCTGCGTGAATGCACCACGTCCCCGGTATACCGGGTCGCACGCAGATTCGGCGATCGACAGAAAACTCAGCCGTCCAGTTCGTCGTTTCTATGCACATCATCACAAATCATCTTCATCATCATCATCATCATCTTCGTTATCCATGGGGACGCTGAATTCGCAGGAGTGGAAAACGCGGGAGTGGAAATCGCGGGAAAAGGGAAACTATGGAAAGCGAACATGTTAACAATATGTTGCTAAATGGATTGTACGTTATCCATGTCGTCGACGTCGTCAGCAAAACTACATGCTGCTTCAATAATGTGTGTATGCATGTGTGTGTGTCTGTGTGTGTAAGTAAGCAAGTAAGTAAGTCAAGAGTCTGGCCGCAGTTTGCGCTGCAGCAACATTGGCTCTTGCCAATCAACTGACAGTTCGAGATTGTAAAGCGCGCTGGTCCGGTAATCGCGTTAAGCTGCGCTATGTAAGAATCCGACCTTTACCTTTATCCGACCTTTATATAACGGCGCCCGACCCACAAAAGAGCCGGGTGGTGTTCACGCAGCAAATTGATAAGTTTTCAGTCACTGCTTGAATGTGTGTAGTGACACGCTACTGTCTCGCACTGCTGCTAGCAAACTGTTCCACACTGCCGGTACACTGTATGCGAAACACCGCTGTGCTAGTGCAACAGATGAATTAGTGTACTGTAGCTATTTTGGGAACACTGAGCTAAAATGGGTTAATTTTTTTCACATGAACTACCTCAAATTGCAGCGTTCGATAGAAAACAGTGAACGGTAGCTCACTGTAGCTGAGGTAGCTGAATGCTGCCAGTTGACGCAGACCGCAGTCTGCGACGACCGCAGCGTATATTGTGGCTAAACGACTAAACGGATCGAATTGGTTTTTTGGTATGAAAATTACCACAGACGACAGCTACTTTCTATTATATGGCGGTCCGGATAAGCTTCGTCACGGTCGGCCATCCCAGCACTGGCTGAGTTCTTTGCTACCGTTCACTGTTTTCTATCGAACGCTGCAATTTGAGGTAGTTCATGTGAAGAATTAACCCACTTTAGCCCAGTGATCCCAAAATAGATACACTACAGTAATTCAGGGATTCGACGCCAGGCTATCTAACCGACCATTTTAAGTTATTGACTCAAGGTTGAGCGCCAGAGTGCCCGAAAGTCAAGAACTAAAAATGGTCGGTTAGCTATTACTATGCTATGCCTATTACCCACGTCGAATCCTTTAGTCACTGTCCCTATTTGGGAACTCTGGACAAAAATGGGTCAATGCAGTGCAACGAAACGCAGTGTTTGGTAGTGAACGACTGACTTCTTTATTGAAAAAAAAAACAGTTGACCACAGCTTTGGTGATATTTCGGACGGACACAACTTTACAGCTGTGGTTGTTGTAATTGTTGCATTTTACTTTATATATTTTTGTCCACCAAGATAAAGTAATTTATGAAGCGATAACCTATGGCTGCAACATTAAAGTTACTACAATTTTCGCCAGCTTACTAAACGACAAGTACAAAACACTCGTAGTCAGCATAAGCGTAAAGTAACACTGTGCAGCAAACAGCATAAATAGATATGTATTTAATAAGAGGCAACTGGCCTGGCGTAGTCAACACCCATAAATAGTTAATAACATTTATATTGACAACTATATTAACAAGGTGTCGCCCCAACGGGACGTAATTGTACTGGCCCGCCGTGCAGTGTCCGCCGCCGGACCGGCCACGCGCCCGGCCCGGCGGCGGCCGACCGCCGACGCGCCCGGCGGCCGGCAGCGTTACAGACGACGACAGACGACGTCGATAGACGACGACGACAGACAACAGACGCCAACAGACGACAGCGTGCAAAACAATACTGGCTTATTAGGCGGGACAGTAATAACCGTTAATTACTGTACTATTGATAACCAATGGATAAATAGAAAATAAGTCAAAGTTGATCGAAAAAGAACGAAACACTGAAACATGCCAGCAATTTTTAAAAATATATCTGAGAAATGGTGATAATAATTTTACGACCAGTTAAATTACTCATTATGTAGATAAATCTGACCGTTTTGTCGGATGCCAGTATATCGGATTCTAACGAGACCATCAGCAGAGCCTTGTGGTCAATTCTCCACGTCATTCGTGCTATCTTCTGCTCATAGACGTAATGCCTACGTCCAAATTATTGACATCATGCACTTGATAATGCCTACTACCCACGCCGACGGACGTCGCGTGGTAAGCTTTCCACGGGGCTTTGTCTGTCTGTCTTGTCTGTCTGTTTTCCGCAGGATATCTTGACAACCGATGCAGCCAGGATCACAAAATTTGACACAGAAATGTTGTACGACGAGTCCTAAAAATCCATTTATTTTGGGGTCAAAAGGTCAAAAGTTAAGGTCAAAAGACCAAAAACAGTGCCGGCGTGCTTTATGGCACTCTTGTGCGTGCTGGCTTCTTCTAGTTAATTTTTGATTTCACAGCTTGTGTAGCAAAGACACGCAAATTATAGTGTATTAAGCAATAATGACAATAGTAACAGTAATAATGACATAAGGATGATAATGATGATGATGATTATTATTATTATTATTATTATTATTATTATTCGATAACGCCATAAGATGCAACTCCAGACGCGCTAGTGTCAGGGACACCATAGTGGCAATTCAAATCTATATCGAACAGATACGTCTTAGTCCGGAACTTGACAATCTTTTAGAATTGTTCTACTGATGGAGAGCTGCGGAGGTGACAGTCAAGAAATGACCTCGAGAAATGCCTGAAGCTGCAAAAGAACACTGCCGAATGCAGAAGCTCAGCAAGTCTGTGCTGTGAATCTGGCGTTACACCCCAGCACGTTTGGTGGGCGTAGAGGAAGCAGTAATTCGACGTGACTGACTGGAGCGTCATGAATAACGGTGACGAATCACTAGCAATATCCGTCTGCCTGTCCGTCCGTCTGTCTGTCCGCGCATACGTTCGTCTGTCAACCGGTTCGTGACATCTCAACCGTTGAAATCTGTGCTCGATTACCACGCACGCGCAAGCCATTCCCGCGTCGTCTTCAAGTCTGCGAGCCGAGCTGAAGTTGCAACACTGGCCGCGTGTACATCACCAGCGACCCCACGCGCCAACAGAGATGCCGCGATTTACAGCCGATGGACAGATGAAATGGACGGTAATTGGGGAGGGGCGATAGGGGACGATGAACATGTAGGACATGAAAAAACAGGACCAAGCATTTGTAGAGCGTGACTAACTGATCGGCGTAACATACACAACACATAAAAGCGTGTAAAGCCCCGTCCATACTAGCAACAATGTCGAAGCAACATTGTCGAACGCTACAAGATGAACGATTCTTTCGACAATGTCGAAACAAATTGAACATGATCAATTTGTTTCGACATTGTCGAAAGGACGAAATTTTACAATAGAATCGTTCGACATTGTTGCCTTTTGTGGCAACAAAGTCGAATGTTGCTTCGACAATGTTGCCTGTTGCTTCGACGTTGTTGCTGGTGTGGACGCTGCCTTAGTAAACAAAGATTATTTATCCCAGATCTCCTTTTATCGACCTCTCTCTAACTTCCGGTGATAAGGATAATGTACAGGTCTGTGAAAATAACGAACGAAAGGCAGCGATAATCTGTTATGTTTTTGTTGTAACCGTCGAAGTTCATGCGAAACATGCAAGCTTTTTGCAGTTTCGTACAAATAACAGAGCAAACTAGCGTGACTGAAATTAAAAAATTAAATCCAACTAAATAACTTAATTAAATATGATACATGAAAAATACATGAAATAAAACAATAAAATAAAATATAATTAAAGACTGGATAATAATTAACTATTAATAATAACATAATAATTAACTGCCGGTAATAATAGTGATAAATTATTCTAATTAATTAATTATCACATTGTTACTGCTCATGCTAGCGATCTTGTCTGCGATCTATCAGTAAAAGTGGGTGAATCACAGATATTAATTAAACAATTTACATGCTGTATAGTCACGCTTCTATACCATGCACAAGCAACGTTCCCACGTTTTGCGATATTCCCCTCAATATTTCCCCACTTATAGGACTCCCGCGACATTTATCCATCCCACTCACAGGAACTCCGCGACGTTACCTTCCATCCCGCGAGATTCCCGTGTATTCCGCCGCATTTCCGTCATCCCGTGCAGGAATTTGGTACGTACTAAAAAAATGACGTAGTCGCGATGACGTCACGCGCACCTGCAAGTGAATATGACGGCAGTGAGGACGGCTGAGACTGCGACAAAACAAGCCACTGCCACCGGCCACTCTGTTACAGCAACGCCAGCACATCAACACCAACAAACGAGTTACTAGCACATGGCACCATCTTGGTGTTAAAATATCTAAACGCAGTTGCCTAATTATTACTTACTTCTTAATCTATGACGGAGTAAAATGCTCGGGTTATTTGAATTTATCACTTGCAAGCCACGACAGCTATGCAGAGTAGGACTGCCTTATCTGACGAGGAGCACTGACAGTATTTTGCTGCAGCCCTTTGAAGGATAAAGACGCGATATACACCATTGTGTCGTGGCGTTGAAGACGTACGAACTACGAAGCACCAGCTCGCGGCATCAGCAGCAGCAACAGGAGATGCACGAGATAGATATCGATTTCAGTATCGCGTTCGGTATTGGTATAAAACCGAGACAAAGATTAAGACAGTTAGCGAGGCACGACAGTCTACGATGGAATATGATTCTGCCGCGAACAACTAAACAGGTCAATTCAATTCCTTTCCGTAGCTTTTTATTGTTATGTCATTGCTCAGTCATAGGTACAAGAGCTCTACTCTACATTCCGCTGGAAAATGTCCAAAGTCGTCCACTGATAAGCTCTGTGCACATACTACATGTATCGAAATCACGAGTACAGACGTCAACCGGACTGAGCAGTTTTACTTTCCACTGGCCTGCAGTGTGAAACAACTCTTAGCCAGTCTGTGGCTGTACATTTTCACACAGAAGCCGCAAACATACAGTACTTCCGACATTTATAATCACATTTATGTGATTCTGATGTCGTAATTCGTAACTTACTTACTTAGCTACTTGTCATCGAAGTCAAATCATCGTACTTTGACAGATAATAACCAAAGATTACAAAATCTCGGCGCTGCTGAATCATTCCACTATCTTAAATCTGTCCATCTCGTCGCAATATTCTGCAGTAGTTCCTCCGCCTACATAATCGTGTCAAACCAGAGTCAACGTGTCGTTCAATTATTATCTCTCACGCGACATCAGTAAATCTCTTCCATCTAAGACATCCCGCTTTGCCGCCCTTTCACTCTACGATAGCAGTCCATCTATCCGTCACTAAGGATCATGTTCAAGCCGTTGACAATCAACGGTCTTCGTCGCTATTCGTGCTGAATGCCGTTCCATTTTGTTTCCCGTTCTCTCCAACCAATTTCGTCATCCACGGCACTGCATGCCGTCGAATGGTTCCGGCGTATCTGACAGGTATCGTCTATGTCAGCATCAAACTGACATAGTCTACGATCGGCTGACACTGTCAACTAGCGGCCTACATCCTGCCGCCACTGCAATCTTAGATTACTTACTGAACGTTCGTTTGCGTACCCGCCGCTTTGCAATTTCTCATCCACAGACAGAATACGTTCATTTATAGGTTGTAAGAGGCACTTCAAGGCATTTTTTCATTCAGCGAAGCTTTTGAAAGCACATGACACCTATGAAATTAGTCTGCACCGCCGTTCCTAACAGTAATCGGAGCACTATAAGTTATTATTAGCTCCGCCATATGATGACGGGAGTAATGTTTTGACTCGTGTTAGTTTGCTGATATTAGAATAACTCAAAACATTAAGCGTGAATTTTCATGAAAACTTGGGAATCGGTAGATTGTGGACTAAGGAAGAACTAATTAAATTTTGGAAGTGATCCAGAACGTGGATAGCAGTCGGTCGTACGTGCCGCCACACTGCGATTGCCGGCTTCACGTGGAACGCGGCAACTGTGCACGAATGCGGCTGTACTGGTACAACGGTCAATACAATATTAAACTAGAAAACATAGGCCGTCGTATCGACATGCAGACCCACGTCGGCAACGGCCGCAAAAAGCACGGGTATACGCAATACCCGTCATGGTCACTAGCAACCGTGCGACCGTGACGGGTTTTGTACGGTGTGACCTTGACCTTTGACCTTTTGACTTCTGGGGCAATGCATGCCGAGCGACTGCCATAGACTATATGTCCACCGACTTTGGTGCTGATAGCTCAAGCCGTTTTCCTTTTAGAGTGCGGACAAACAGACAAACAGACGCGACTGAACGCCCTACACCACGCCGGCGGCTATGCTGTCGTGAGTAACTACTTCAATTACACGCACGCACCTGCTGCTCGCCGGTAACGACACTGTGCCGATTTTATTTTGGCGTGGCGGAGGTATGCGCTGTATCGAGCGACCTCTTGTACTAGGCCTACTTTATCGTTGCGCATTTTATCACGGCGTGCATCCGTAACAGATGCTGCTGCTGCTGCTGCTGCAGATACTGGCTGCCGACGCGCCGAGCTGATTTAGTAGGCCTAGTCGAATTTTATGGCTATCGTCGCCAGGAGACGCGAGATCACACAAAACGAGGCGATCTTAAACGAACTCATCGAACATTTTACCGTAAACACAAGCCGTCCGTCGTTTTATGACGATACGGACGGCAGGACGGAATCACATCGAAATAAATAATGTTATAATATCGCGCATGATAAAATCACTGTAATTTCTCCACCGACGTTTACTGTTTACTGCTACTTTTCTAGGAAAAAAATCAGATTAATGGTGCAAACAGTGTAGGCTATATCCGACAGCAAAGGCGAACGCCACTTACCTAACTTCAGTTGACATTTCTCTCCGTTAAATCCACACGCCGGTTCGCTAATAGGCACGTCTCCGCCTTTCCATTCCATCTTTTTCTCGTACATAAACATCTGCCAGTGCACCATCAGCGCCATCGTTATTAGAGCTGATGTCGTAAGTAGTCCGTCGATATCTAGTGATCAGCACCAGAAACTAGGTAAATAAGGTAAAGGCTTCCCATACTCGTTACCCTGGTCCCGGTGTACAGGCAGTCAGCCCACAGGTGACTTGAAGCCATCCACCCGGCGGTAGGCTGCCATTACTTTCCGCCAGGCCTACGGTTACCTTCCCAGCCGAAGAGCGTCACCGCCCATCGGCCGATACCAAATTATACTGCTTAGTGACAGAGGCACATGCGTGTAAGCAGCTTGCCCAAGGCTGTTACCTGGAAGTGGATCGGCCGATAATCGAACCCGCGACCTTTTGGATCGCGAGCGAACGCTCTACCGTTAAGCCAAACAGCCACTCAGAAACTAGAGCCATATATTATTACCGACCATTTTGTGGTGCGGGTGTTGTAGTCGATCCGCTGATTGTGTGTGTGTGTGCGTTTGTCTGTGTGTGTGTCCACATAAAACTGTCTAACGAAAATACACAATACACATATGAACTAGACACTTGGTAAAGTGGTTCATCTTCACCTATCTAGGTCACATTCGTAAATTTAAGTCATACGTCAAAGTTCAAGGTCATACGAGTCCTGAAATGTTCCTTTTCGACTGAAAGTGGAAGTTATTGGGAAAACCAGTTCCGGTGACATAAAAGAAAAGCAAACCTGAACTGGAAACTACATAAGTAACACCAGCCACAAAACGGTCGGTGCGATTTCGACTAAGGGCTTTTCTAGTTGGGGTACTCACTGGTGCACCATCTGTGACGGCTAGATGAACACTTGGGTACCTTACAGCACGAGTATACACAGCACATGCAACAATAATAATATTTAAAAATAATAATATCAATGATAATGTTTATGATACTGACATCATGCCAAAGTCATTGCGAGATTTCATGCGGTTCTTTCTGCCAACCCTGAGACCAAGCCATCCAACTTGGGTTGCCGATATGCTGCAGCCAATCTCAATTCTTATCAACCATTTATACAAGTCTGCCGCTGACAGACCTGCGCGACGCGGTGCCTCATGCCCACCGTGTTGTACACAGATGTAGACGGTCAGTGTGATAAACTGGTGACACACGACGACAGCATACCGCGCTAGCATAGCGTCGCGCGGTAATACTGATACTCATACATTTTACGGTCCCAAGGCGGGTGGAAGGCTGAGTGGCTGACGTGATAAACACGGTGAGATGCACATCGCTGTCAGGCATGTTAACATTGAGAGCAAAGACAAGGTTCAAATCGTCAATGCAAATGTACCGGAACATCATGTGGCCGCAGCATGAAATGTCCAATCGGCTGCAGCGATTTTCCCGCCATTTCCGGATCGCTTTGGCGCTCGTCGCTTAGCAACGCAACGACCGTGTAGTTGGCTTCAGCGTCGCCGTCTTCATCAATGTATATCCGATGACCCTGAATACCTGCAGCGGGGCAGCAGCTTCTTCCAACGCCCGATTCATTATTTTAAATGAATTCAACGCAATGCAGTAAGTAATTAATTAAAGCGCCGACGACAGAGAAAAAAGAAGCTCGACTGTCGAACCGTCACTGCACGCCATTGCCATGCCGCATCGTTTGAAATTCCATGCTGCAGGACCGCGGACAACGACAGTTCGAGAACTTCTCGTCGCAGACTCGCAGTCCGCGGCAGGTGCGGCCAATTCGGCCAATTCTGTGCTCGATTACATGACGCTCCAGACAGTCACGTCGGATTATTGCAAGTGAAGTCGATTTTAGTACAGTTAAACGTTTTACACGCACTATTAAACGCGTTCCTTTTAATGATTTTGTTAGTTATTAGCTATTTTCAATGTAATATGTTTTATGTACTGTTTGCATTATGTCAACTTGCATGATTTACAATTACTGTACATAGGTCAACTCACTCAACTGTCAGTGCACGTTTGTGCCTTGTTGTCCTGTTCTGTTGTCATATGTCAAATGGTTATACTGATGTGTTATTTGAACGAATAAATGATGATGATGATGATGTTTCATTTTTATCCGCATTAGGCCCTGTAAGAAATTTATATTAATAAATTTGGTTTACTAATTCTATCGCGTTCGTTAATATTGATGAAAACTGTGAATTAAATAACGCCCATATAAACAGATCCGTTCTCCGTTCAATCCGACCTACCATTTTAAAAATTTGATCCAACCCATTCGACCCAACTAATACGACCCTCAAACGAACCGGATACATCGTTCATACTTTGATAGAACGTACGTTCGAGCACTGTGGAGTAGTGATGTTTCGAGCGGCCCACGATGCAACAGTAAGACGCAACATCAATAGCTAAGTAAGCAAGAAAAAATAGGCAGTCGTATCGACATGCAGACCCACGCCGGCAGCAGCAGCACACGGCCGTAACAGCATTCATCACTAGCAACCGTGACTGTTTTCGTAACCGTGTGACCTTGACCTTTGACCTTTTGACCTCTCGGTCAACGCATGCCAAGCGACTGCTATAGAGTATACGTGTACAGAGATTAGTGTCGATAGCTCAAGCCGATTTTCTTTTAGAGCACGGACAAACATACAGACAGGCAGACAAACAGACACACGCAACTAAACGCTATACCCACGCCGGCGGCTATACAGCCGTCATGGGTAATAACATTGTCTAGCGTATGCGACGTTACAGCAAGCCACACTGTTCACGTGCTTTTTGTTCAGTAAAATGTTGATCCAGTTGACAATTTTGTTTTTGGTGTCACTTGGGCTTGTGTCACCCCAGAGATGGGACTGCCCGCTTCATTGAACCGTCTGAAAACCGTGGAGATGCGCCACTGCGCTATAAACTCAATTCCAGCTCTGAGATTATACGCTACGAGACGATACTAATGATCGCTTTGACTGACTTTCGTAGATTTTTCCTTTGATCTTTGCCGCGACGGCGGTGCCGTTACGGACGTCGATTTGTTCCCGGAGCACCTGCTCTACGGCTGTCGCATACACCTTCACCGCGTCGTGTAGATACGATGCATAGATCGGCACCTACATTACAGACCATAGAGTCTTTCAGACTGTCGCTTCAAAAGATTGTTTTGTATGAAACTATGTGTCGTCCTAACGGGACGTAACACTACTGGCCTGCCGCGTGCTGCTCCTTGGTGAGTTACGTTGCATATGCGACTGCAAGTGTTACAGACGACAGACGACGACAAACGACGACGACGACGACAAACGCCAGCGACCGTTACTAGTCTGGCCCCCTACACTATGTGTAGGCGGGCCAGTGATAAAAATGTGCAATAAAACAACTCAACTGTATCAAATACTGGCGTGAGTGGGTGTGTTTGTTCGCCACCAGAACAAAAACAACAAACGAAAAAATTAGGCTAAAACAAAAATTGGTCGTTATTCAGTATTTCGCGAAGTCCTAAAAATCGGCATAACCGAACTGGGGTGTAAATGAAAGAGGTCAAAAAAATTTTTTTTGAAAGCTCAGCGTTATATAAGACACCCTAATTCGTTGATCGCTATTACTCCATTTACAGACAGTAATGCACAATTTGTTTTATTCGCTCCTTTACAGGTACTACTGTATACTATGCAGTGTTCGCCGTCTGCTCAAATCTGCATCAGATAGGACATGCGTCGTTTCACGTACACATGCACAGCAGTTTCGTCGACACGAGCGATATGAAATCTGTCTATAAAAGTAAACACGAGTTCACCGGTATGGTGATGTTCAGATGCGGCGGCGGCGTTGGTGCGTTGAACGGTTCTCTGTACGAATATTCCCTGGATTCGTTTAGGAAGTCGTCATAGTGACGGTTGCTAGGCGGCCGTGGCAACAGCAGCAGCGCCGACTCAAACACTGAAACCATTCGCCTGTCCAACTTCTCCACGTCTACATCATTTCACAGAACACAGCGATGAGAAGATCCGGGGGCCGGCAAATGGTACCTAATTTTCCACCTCACCTAACTAGTGCTTCTGCATTACTTGGCAAAACACTGAAACACGAAAATCGCATCTTTTCACTCGAATGTCGTACACATATTACTGCTTTTTCGGAGTTCAACCAGTCGCTGCTTGATTTCTTCAATTTTGTTCAAATGCAACTCATATTCTCACTGCAATAGACTCCCTAAATCTTGTAATTAATTGAGTGGATGGCCCGTTTGGGTTATACATGTATATAGCTCAGGGAAAATGAAGTTGAGAGTTTTTGGCAGCAGCTGTTGAATTATTGAACGCACCATGCAATGGTGCATGCATGAGCTGTGTTGTCGTCGACAACGTGTTTGATAACAGCTAACATTTTGTTGAGATAGTAAAATATCCCACTGATATTGTCCATTGACTTTTCACTTGCGGCTCGACAAGGAACAACTCCCACTTTTGACACAGCGCCAGTCATCACGACAGACTTGGTATATGATAAATAAGTAAGTAAGTGAACATTTAAAGTGGCCTAAATAACAAAGTCACTACAAGGACCACTGTAATGATGCCAGACAAGCAGTCAGAGAATCAAATGTGCATACGAAAATTGAAAAAGATAAGTCTTTAATTGACGCCGGAAAGTCTGCAGTGATGACGATGAGATGATGGCCTCTGGCAGTCCGTTCTAAATTTGAGCTGCAGCAACCGGAAAGGCACGGCTGCCAACAGTAGACAGTTTAATGGGCGGTATGACCAGGCGGCTGGTACTTGCTGACCGTAGAGCACGCCGACCAGGTAGGTCAGCGACGGCGACAAGAGGTCCCAGATATTGTAGCCCGCTGTCGTGCAGAACTTTGTACATTAGCACTGCGATCTTGTACAGCACGCGTACTGGGACACGCAGCTAGTGCAGTGTCGTCAACGCATCGGTGATGTGGTCGTGCAGTCGCAGGTGGTAGATGAGTCGTGCCGCAGCGTTGAGCACCGACTACAATCGGCGCACCCGGTAGGTTAAGATGCCGACCAGTACTGCATTACCGTAGTCGAGTAGCGAGTGCACTAGAGCTACTACGAGCATCTGGAATGTGGCTGTTGGCACCGCTCGGCGGATCTGGCGCAATTGGCGGAGAGCAGCTAAGCACCGCGACACTGTTCGATTGACGTGCGCCCGCATCGACAGGTCTGCGTTGATGTAAATGCCGAGTTCACGGACAGACCGCGCCGGGGTGATTAGGACGCCAACGATAGGTATCGTAGCAGTTGGTAATTGGTGCTGACGCCGACTTGTTGTGCACCTGATGGCCTCGGATTTATCCGGATTCAGCATCAGCCTGTTCGACATCGCCCAGTCGGCAATGTCGTCGGCGCAGTCGGAGATCTTCGTTGAGAACGCGTCAACTACAGCAGGCGAACATGAGCCATAGACTTAAACTTCATCAGCGTAGAGATGCGGCGACAATCCGTGGCTTTCTACCAGCTGGATCAGATCTACAATGTAGAGGACGAACAGAATCGGTCCCAACACAGATCCTTGCGGCACGCCACAGACCACGTACGTAGTAAATGACCTGGTGGAACCACGTCGAACCTGCCAAAAGTTAACTGCAGCCGCTGTAACAGGATCGCATGATTGACGGTGTCAAACGCTGCCGTCATATCCAGTACATAAACTCCTAAATGATAGCACCAATTTAGGAGTCCATGTCCAGTAGGACAAAGGCAGACACATCGCCACGATCTGTAGCTAGTAGTATGTAAGAGAGTACCCGCAACACCGCAGTTCCAGTAGAGTGTCCTGGTCGAAATCCTTACTGCGAGGACGGTAAGAGATCGAGGGAAGACAGGTCTTTGACAGACAACCGACCAGAACAATAGCACTCGATACAGCTACAGATAAATCCGCCACGCCATACTGAAATCGGCACAGTGCCGTTACCGCCCGCATTTTTTTGCATTCCACTGGCTTTCCCAACTTCACTTTCATTTTTCACTCAGTCGATATCATCCATGGTCGAACAAAGGAATATATTATCTTGTAATCGCGAACCTTGACTGATGTTCAAACGTGATCTAAATATGGTCAATATGAACCACCAAATATCGGGTCAAAGGTCATTTTGTTCAAAAGGTATTGTTCGGATACACACAGACACACGCACCTGACAGATTGCTTTACATGGGCCACTAAAGCGGTGAGTTAAGATTGCAGACACGCAACACTACTTACATTTCTTAAAGTATTTCTTCTGCTTGTTGGGTTCGAACGTCTCATCTTGTACAGCCATCACGAGATACTGGCCGTCGTTCAATTTCTTGGCGTCCAGTGCGCGCATGAAGTCGATCAGTGCGTGCGGATCTCCGAGAAACACATAGACTGCACACGTCATCCATCCGCGGTGCAAAATGCAGACAAACCACCCAACCCATTCACAGAACTAGTTCGTCACCCTAAATATACTGACATTTGTTACTGGACCGTTTAAAACCCCGTTTACATAATGCAACGTTTTGTACAACCAGTTGTACAACCGGTTGTATCGTGTATACGTAGCTTAATAGGCCAGTATTGTTTTACTCGCTGGCGTCTGTCGGCGTCTGTGGTCGTCTGTAACACTGCCGGTGGGCGGGTCGACCGCCGGGCGCGCAAGCGGTCGGACGGCCGACACTCCACGGCGGGCCAGTCGTGTTACGTCTCGTTAGGGCGACACCTTGTTATAATATTATAGCGCAGTGGCGCCGGGAGAAAGTTAACGTGGACACTTAGCGGGGAGCGGCATTTCGGACTCGTAAAAATGTGCAGTCCTTCCCGAGCTACACGTCCTCAAAGGGCGGCGCTGATGTCCATTTCTGTAGCCCTCAGCCAGACACCAGCTTATGCTGCGAGACCACAGACACGGGGCTATAGTGCAATGCGTGCTGTATGTCCGTTTACGCCTCAGAAACCCATCCCAATAGTAACTCGGCCCGATGTAGAGTAAACTTCATTCATCGAGACCAATGCGCTATTACGAAGCCAAACCGCCACATGTTCCGGCTCAACATTCAAAGCACAATATAACTGAGCATGTTCGTAAAATAGTAAGCACAGAACAGTGTTGTTCTTTGCTGTACTCTTGGGGTGTTTGACGTTGCGTGATCGCAAATTATATTCGTAAACCACAGGGTCAGGATAGTCGTAATATGACTCGGGGAAGGAAGCGGCAACACGAACGTTGCTCAGGGCGCCATGAAGCCTCAATCTGTCACTGCTTAAGCCGTCCGCACATGTACAATAAAATAAAATAAATGCTGCAACAAAGTAAAACCGTTGCAAGAAATATTTGTTTTACTGCGGTATTTATTTATATTTTATTTTACACTAGCGCTCCACCCTCGCGCCTACGGCGCTCGGTCACACCTCGCACCTATCGCGTTCGATCCGTTGCGCCTGCCAATTCGGGCGCACTGAGCGCGAGCCCGTGGGCTCGAGCGGCGTTCGCTGACCCTCCCACGACCTTCTGTAGGGTTAAGTATATCGCATGCCAAATTTCGTGCAGATCCGCTCAAAACTGTGGCCATGCATAAGGAACAAAGAACAGGCAGGCAGACAGACACATAGCCAAAACACATTCGGTTTCATATACACTGTGTCACAAAAAAACACAATACACTTGACTTTTGATAATAACTTCGGCAAATGTAGGCCGATTTTCAAAATTCTTTCGCTGTCAGACTCCCGAAGAAACTTTGTACACACATTATCAAGATTTTCCACCTCACCTTACGTATGTTTCTACACTACCTTGTGAAATTTGAACATTAAAATTACTGCCGATTGCATTGGCGTATTGCATGTGAGGCCGATTTAATGGCTCGGATATGATTTATGTGATTATAAAATCTGGAAGACAATGCAGCAGTGCTCAGAAGAGGATATGTGACGTCAGCGAACTGAAGCAGTGGATGATTGGCATTAGGTCCTATGACTGCAGCAGACAGTCATTGATGAAGCTCACACCAGTGAATTGCATAAACGTCTGTCAGCTTGTGTTTGTAGTTGTACCAGAAATGAACGCAGTCAGCACTTTATGTAACTTCCAGGCTATTTAGCAGGTCGCTGACTGCAGTAGGTATTAGTTACAAACACTGCAATGACGAAGTCGTTTGTTGCATAAACTTCACGGAGTTTGTTATCAAATCGTATCCCAAACGTTCTAGCTCAGAGGTTTATTTTTTAAAAAAAAGAAAAAACATTAACGCAAGCAAAACGTATAGCCCGCGGGGCATGCATGCCGCGCGGGATAAATAACATTACACAATCCTGTTAAATACGGGCTGCCAATAAACATCTATTTGATTTGATTCGATAGCCACCCAACTACAACTGTAGTGTGAGACTGTCGAGAAGTACTTCTGGTAGAGCGGTAGGTGAGTTCGACGAGTGACGGCATTTCGTCCAGTCCGACATACGGCTCGACGAAGTAGACCGGGTCGTTCATCTTAATCTGATGCTGTTCGGCCAGCTCGGTCAGCGTCTTGGCCGCTTCCACCCAGTTGGCGCTGTTACCCACCACAACCTGCGTTCAGATAACGCCAATCACTACGTCATCGTTACCAAGTGGAATAAACGCAGTAAGTAAGTAACTAACTAAGTAAGTAAGTCTATTTATAGATACGGTGAAGTGACGTCACAGTAGTGATCATGATACAATCTCCATGTTGTGGGGCATCATGTCGTACTTTGGTGAAGATTTGTCACGTTATTTAAATAAAACTGAATCGGTAGGTTTAAGAAAACCTTAGTGCTAGCGCAAGATCCGACTGTAGGTGCTGCAAAATGTTTGCATTTCCTTGCCCTACTACTACTAAGCCCCTACATCAAGGCGGCCAGAACGGTTGGCACAGATAGGAATGAACAAATTACGTCATTGTTAACCTATTATAAAGCGCCTTTTAAACTAACGTTCTCAAAGGCGCCTCCAACGAGTAGGTCGGCGCAAAAAGAAATCTCTTCAGTTCATAAACGAATTGTGCACAACAGTACGCAAGTGTTGCTGCCAACGGTGCAACAATACGGAAACTTCGTGGACCATGAAGACGGCCCGTTCATGGGTAGTGTCAACTGGCGCCCGTGAAAACGGGTAGTGCGTATCGACCATCAGTTTGGTGGATTGTAGGAAACATTGTCTATTCACGGAAAAATTTTATAAACGAACATCTAAAGAATTTATTAATTTTTTTCGGTTCCCGGACTGGCAGCGATATAGATTTCGACAGTGTGGATAACGGAGTATGGAAAGCTATCGGCAAGTACGCCTAAAAAGCTAGCAAACTCTGACACAGTTGCATGTCTATACCTGGAAGTGAGTCCAGGCGAAGTGTTTCATCAGTGAAATGATCGACTTTGAGACTTTGGACGTAGACGGAATGGTGCGAACAAATGTCGGACAGAGATGTCGATTGGACACGACCGAATCGCGACATTTCTATAATTATACAACAGTACGCACCTGTCGGTTGCCATGGCTACATAATACACCGACTAGAAAGCAATCAAAGAGTTCAAGCCTCCGCGGAGGCGCCACCTGGCGAATGCCAGTAGAACATGGTGGTAAAACATTCTATGATCGTGATCCTCATCTTGACTCGGATCATTCTCAAAATCCAATAAATTATTAATTTAAAAATTCGTAGGCCACGATGCTGGATGAAATCCACTTTATTTTGAGGCTTATATGGCCTACGAATTCTCAAAAAGTTCCAATCTCTCCACAACTTATCGAATATCCTGCAAACGGGCAGCACGTGAACTCACAAAATACACGGAAAAAGAAATACAAACACGAGGACGCAAACAAAACAGCTGGCATGGAGGTAACTAACAGGAAGAAGCGTGCGTCATTAGATTAAGATTCAACAACAGAGTCTAGCGTTTGTACGCTCATTAAGTTTGTTTGTCCATTTATTCATTGAAAGACTCCCGCGACCGACGAGACTGGTGAGCGCTGCGCTATTCACCGCAAGCACCAACACCGAGCCGCGTTCTCAGACAACATCAAGCTGCGCCATTAGCTGGAAAATTACTTTCGTTCCGACGGAAGTGACGAGTCGCTTCGTCAGCTCGATTCAATTTCGGCACAAATCACACGAGAGGCCGATGGTAAGTTGAGTCGAGAAAGCGGCCATGGTTCTTTTCATTCATCGCAGCAAAATCATGACTTTCTCTTAGCTCGTCAAAGGTGCAGTCATTATTATAACAAATCTCATTTCGCACAATACAGCAGATAGATAGGAACAGGCAGAAATATACTACAAAGAAAGTAAACTAAAAAACCTATGCAGCGATCCTAGTTGCCGCAAAACAAGCATCAGGCCTACATCCCACCCTGCTCTGTTAATAAAGGAAAGGGGAAGGAAGGAAAGGGAAAGAGGAGGGATGGAAAAAAAGAGGGAGTGGAAGATAAGGGAAATGGGACGGAAATGAAGGGAAGAGGGGCGAAGGAAGGGAAGGAAATGGGAAGAAAAGAAAGGAGAAGGGGACAGGAGGATGAGAAAGGCCAGGAAGGGAAGCAGAGAGAAATAAGAGGGACGGGAAGGGAAAAGAGGAAAGGGAGTGAAAGATAAGGAGAGGGTAAGATGAGAGACGTCCCGGAAACCGCGAATTTTACCATTTTTTTAAATTTTGGGGGTTCCTGTTAGGCTGTTCCTGCCCCGTCCCCGATCTTCGACAAATTTGGCAAGTAAGTGCGGGCCAATGGTGTACTGTTCCATGCCAAATTTCATCGTAATAGGCATTTACTATTATATATAACCACACATAACCACGCAAAAATGACCGATGTTGGAAATTGGGGGCTCCTGTACCCACACCCCTAGACCGATCCGGACCAAATTTGGCGTGCCTAAGTTTACCCATAGTCTACGCTTATATGCCGAATTGCATCTCGATCGGTTCATTGTGTCGCTCTTGAGGGTCGAAAAATCACAAATTTTACCGTTTTTCAACTTTGTCATTCTGCCATGGCTCCGCCCAGCGTTGTAGAAACGAGGTTGAACGCGAGTGCACATCTGCGAACATTTCCTATCCAACGATATCAAGATCGTTTCCGTATTCTAATGTCTTCATGGCGAAGTGGCGTTCACAAACTTCGTCATTCAGAAGCGTGGCGGACAAACAAACAAAAAACATCAACTTTTTTGCCCCCTGGCGGATGGGAGTGATATGGAGTCATTAGGCGTAGTTTGTTACTTCGGTCGACTCCTCCACGTCAAATTTCAACCCAATCGGTGCAACTTGCCGCCACTGGGGGAGCGAAAACCCTCAAAATCGCCCCTGAGTAACTAAAATACCGTCGACATGCGCTAGGCACAACGCTGCAGGTAATAAAATAGCTCATAAACTCGATAAATGGCGGTAAAATACGTGCCATATACGACCGCGAAACAGACCATGAGGCTGAAGTACAAAAGTTCTTACATCACAGCAGTTCAGACAGACAGATGGACAGACGGACGGACGGACATACGACCACAGCATTACACCGCGCTAGCATAGCGTCGCGCGATAACAATGTGCGTTATGATAGCTGACAGGACATTGTGATAAACAATCTGCATGCTTCTGCAAAATTAGTCTCCTCAAATCAAGAACATGATTGATGGGTAGAGTACAGGCGTAACCTTACAATGCATTACACATTGCCTCGTATTCGTCATTATCTTAGGCTGCTCGCAAAACTAACACGTGACGGTTACAGAGTACGGTGATGATGTCAAGAAACTCCATCATCACGTAATCACGTGACGCGCCATGTCTGTTGAAATCTTTTCAACTGCTGCACATCTGTACGGCCTAACGACTCCATATCAGGTCCATCCTACGCTCTCTCCACAGGCTGAGAATCACTGAACGCATCGAATACAAGCTCGCCTCACTTGCCTACACAAAGTTCTCACAACTACCCAACCTCCATAGCCTCATAACCTAATCTCTGCCCAATGTCCTCGCAGTACTCACTCTTCATCCGTCGATACTTTTGCTCGGCCACAGACATCATCCTCTTTTAAAATTACTGATTGCTCCTTTTGGTATGCTTTGCCGTGTCTCTGGAATCAACTCCCTTTTTCTCTTTGTCAACCTCATTCTGGTACCAGTTCCTCCATTTCCGATTCACCTATTCCTTTACACATCACTTCTTCCTTTTTGATTCACCACTCTGCTCATCCATTACAGTGTACATGACTGGCTGTGACCTTGTCAAGTCTTTCATTTTCGAAAAGACAGTTGAAATTACAAGCCACGTGCGCTTTCCAATTCCTATGTAAATATATCGTATATAACAGGCTATATACTATATTTCCCGAAGTATAAGAGTTACAACGGTTTCAGATGGCAAAAGTGACTTTCAATGTCATTCAGTGTCGCCGATAATTCATCCATTTCATAGGCCACATACGATTTCCTATTAGTCTTCCATCCATTGCAACTATGTCGCTATCTTGCACCGCATCGCGCAGTGGCAAAATCGTCATCGGCGTACTGTATGATGAGAGTGTAGTCTGTGAAACATTTCGATCTACTCGTCGGAACCATCAGGCCGTATCGAACGTTAGGCTGATCACGCGATGTCCCGAACGACTAACAACAAATCATAGACGCACTGCTCGGGGCATTTTACGCGAGTCCCGTTACTCGGAATATAGATGAATGCATTACTCTAGTAGTCGACAACGGTTTGGCGAGTCTAGACTGAATCTCATCAGCAAGTCGACCAGTGTGTTGTGGTATTTACCACAAAACATACTGTTCTAAACCTTTGACCGATGACCCAGACGTCTGTGACCGGGTAACCCGACGATGACCCGACCTGACCCAGTTGTTGAACGCTCTGGAATCAAAATCAAATACCTTGCCAGGATTCCAAACTACGTTTAATACAGCAGCACAAATTGCAGTCAAGAAGTCACTCGCGACATAAAAAGTTATAAACTATACCGACAAAAATACAGTTTCGGTTGCAGGCCGCCGTCGTAACGATACTATATTCACTGCAAACAGTATCTGTGCGTATTAAAACTTAAAACCGTGTGCAACGATACGGGTCTGGCACACTCATCCGTGACCGACACGACTCGGTCGAAAATGCTGACCTGGAGACGGGGTTTCAGCTGCGTTGGACTTGAAGCTTCGCCATTCTAAACGGAACGTCAATGGCAAGTCGATGAGTATATGGTATTTAACCTATTTTGCCCAGAGTTCCAAAATGGGGCCAGTGAGTAAGGGATTCAATGTCAGGCTGGCTAACCGACCATTTTTAGTTTTTTTGCTTTCAGGCACTCTGGCACTCAACCCTAAGCACCAGAGTGCCCGAAAATCAAAAACTAAAATGGTCGGTTAGGCTTAGCCAGCATGGCGTCGCATCCCTGAATTAATGTAGCTACGTTTGGAACACTGAGCTAGAAAGGGTTAACCTTTCCACAAGCACGGCCGCCTGCATGCTACCGTTCACATGGACAGTTCGCCGACATGCTAACTCACAGACATAAAAAGTTAACCTGCCGACGAGTCAACTCGCCGAATTGTTAACCGTGGAAGTCTAATGACTCACTGATGTGTTAAGTGTGTTATATCGGTCTTAAACAAGATGGAAGTGAAGCGTCTGCCCGCTGTGTGCACGAAGTGTGTGGCGATTTTGTTTAAATTTAGACCTATTATGGAGTTTCGCGATGTCTCGAAAGCGTCCTAGCGCCACGTGAAAATGTGTCGAATTTCTATTTTTGAATTATTTATGTTGTAATCCCAAAAAGTAATGAAACATATAAGTTTATTTCAGAATACTCAAGTCCAGCGCAGTTTATGGCGTCGTATTTAAGACCGCATAAGACCGGATGTCGTGAGTCCAGCTTGCGGTTAATGTCGTGACACCGTCGTCATGGAGTCATATATAACAGCATCTATTATATAGGAGTCAATGCTGTCGTAGCTGACAGCGCAGCTTGCCTTCGGACAACGGTCGAGCCTGCATCTTGACAAACTGCCTTTCATCAAAAGGAGTTGCAGCAGCTGGTACGGGGGCAGGCGACAGCGACAGCAACAGTGTTCAGGCGAGAACTTTACTAAAATCGATGCATTTCGCTCAGTAAAATAAACTAAAACTAACAAGAATTCTTGAACTATAGGTCTGGCTGAAACCGACTTAAGGAAGTCGGTCAAATCGGTGCTACATTGGTGAACACTATAATCGTGCACCAGTGTGACTCAGCATTCTCACTGTTCACTTCACTCTATACTTGTCTGCTGCAACTCGCTCTACTAAAGTCCTTCGCATTTTTAAACAAATCGATTTAAATAAATTTAACACCTTTTCCTTCAGATATTGTTGCGGTTTACCAATAGCGAAACAAGGTGTCGCCCTAATGGGACGAAACTCTACTGGCCCGCCACCTAGCGATGCCCGCCGTGGAGTGTTACAAAGGAGGACAGACGACAGATAACGACGACTGCAGACGCCAGCGAGCATCACTAGTATGGCCCCTACAGACTCTGTGTAGGCGGGCGAGTAATAACGGTTCTTGCGTGGTTATGGCATTGTAGACAATGACTGCGATCTTGTACTTTATTTGATACTAGCGGCTTACCCGGCCGCTTGATCGGCAGCCAGTGTAGGTAGGTAAGGATCGGCGTTGCATGATCGGAACGTCTGGATTTTGTTGCAGTTCTCGCAGGGGAGTTCTGAACGCGTTGAAACTTATTCAGATCAGCGGCCGATTTGTCGTAGAGCATATCAAATAAAAGTGGCTAACCGAACAAAACTCACTGGACGTCGTTGAAATTTACTTACTTAACTGTTAATGGTGTATCTGGGTCCCGACCTTTAATGATAAACTTGTTAAAGAAGGTCACTACATCACTGGTGCAGCATTACTTACGAAAGCGATCATGGGTAGGTTCCAGGCAGCGGCCAGTCGGGCCTCAGTTGCGCAAGTGTTTTCCGGTCCGATGAAGGCGACGGCGCCTTCGGCATAGAGACGCGTCATGGCTCGCAGCGACTCGAGCGTGTCAGCATGGTTGTCGTGTGTCCGGTACTCGAGTCGGCAGGTGCCCGACGAACGACCGAGGTCGTCGTTGGCGCGTCGCAGCGCGTAGTCGATAGCGCCGACGAAGTGCTTGCTCTGACCCCTGCTGAGCGACAGCGCCGGCAGGAAGCCGACAAGGTACCGACACGACGCCGCAGCGGACGGCAGCGCGCGGGTAACGGACGGCGAAGAAAACGTCCGGGCGTCATCCGGCTCCACGGATAGCAGGAAGAAGAGCGGGAACATGACCGGCAAACGGTCGATGACCAATAACGAGGACAGGCTGGCCAGTCGCGTCATCGTTTCGTTCCGTATTTCACTTCATCGGCGGAGTTATCAGTCACCTGTCGATATTCGTGCAGCAAACGATCGTGTTATTAGGCCTATTAATCAATCAGTTTCAGCCGGGACAGTAAGTTGCTTCAGAAGAGCGAAGCAGTGGTGCGATTTTGTACACGAAAGAGTAGACTAACCACAAGTGTGCTTCAAACTTCCGACGCTCGATCGCTTTACAACGACGGCGATATTGCTTTGTAGGCGACGCGTCGACGCATGACATCGGTTTATTGGAGACGGCACATTGCAGTTTATAACCACGGACCGACAATCGACGTGCTGCAGCGCTCCAATTCAGCTGCTGTAACCGGGCACGGCGTGATGACCCGTGGCAACGAGCAAGCCCCAGCTTCGACTAGCCTATCCGGCACAATGTACGACAAACGAGAGATCTCACCAATGCAGGTATAAAACAAACATTTTATCTGTTGTACCCATGCCTGGAACATACCCATGATTGCTTTTATATTTAAAGACCTGTTTACATCTTATATAAAAAAATAAATGCATAAATTTTACGCTATAGTGTTGTTACTTACTAAGTTATGGGGCCTACATTCTTGCAATTTTTGGTATTTAATTTAACTTTGTGTAACTTTGTGTGGACTATGCTTGCTCGACATGTTCGTGATCTTCGTTTGCTTGTAAATGTGAGCTACCTTACGTATTATTATATTTTATGTTATGTGTTATTGTATTTTATCGGGCATTCTGTTATTTAGTTCAGATCACGTGGTTTTTGACTGTTTTCGTGCACACGCGACGATAGCAAGCAGGGCCACCGTGAATTCCCTTTTGAAGGTTAAAAATTACCCCCCGTATGGCAAAAAAACCGGTTATCAAAAATTAGACGAATATCGAAATGCTTGTATGTTTAAGTATATTGGACTTGTATTACGATACGACACGATCTGCTGTAGATTTACATGCATGCGCTCATAAGTTGACGAGATGGGCAGCTTAATCTGTAGCATGTTGGAGTTATATTTGGTATGTTTGTTGTGTGTATTGCGAATAATAGGAAATAATGTTATTGCTTTGTAGACACATTAAAATTATTGCAACGTTTCGTTTGTACTGTCATTAAAGCGTCTAAATCTTGTCATATCACTCCCATCAAAAGGCCACCATAGGCTATCTCCACTGGCTCAGAATCACTGAACGCATCAAATACAAGCTCCTCTCTGGTACCTACAAAGTTCTTACAACTACACAACCTTTATACCTTCATAAGTCAGAACCTCATCTCTGTTCATCGTCCTCGCAGTACTCGCTCTTCATCCGTCGTTAGACTTGGTGGGCCACCTACATCATCATCGCCTCTAACAATAACTGATCGCTCCTGTCGTTATACTTCACCCTTTCTCTGGAATCAACTCCCTTTATCTCTTCGTCAACCCCTGGTACCAGTTCCTCCATTTCCAACTCACCTATTCCTTAAACAATAACTTATTCTTTCATTCACCACTCTGCTCATCCATAACTCCCTCTCACAGTCTCACTTTCATGCACTTCCGAGTTAAAACCTATCGGCTACTCGGTTTTCGCATTTAGCTTTCCTTATTTTTCGTTTCTGTGTTGTGCACTGGACGAAGCTAGCCATCTCGTGATCTTTTGAGCGCACGTAAATTAATATACCGCATCGTATCGTATCGTATCGTATTTCTCTGCAGTCTGCATCCCGTTTATCTTTACTTATTTTATAGCAGAACACTCGTGGTTGCAAAGTGGGCGTGGCCCGTGTGTTTATGAATTACCTTATGTTTACTTTTTTTATTTTTTATGTACTTTTTAGTAGATTAATGAACATAAATTTAATAGTCACTGTCAACTTCTTCACAAGTGACCTACAGACGTCATAACAGCGTTGGTGGGTAGCCTACTGCATGCCTTGGTGAGTGAAACTAATTGTCTGGGCTATCAGTCAGCTCGTCACATGTCATCTGGTCACAGTCAAGTCAACTCGTCACCAGTCAACTCGTCAGTCGTCACACCTTCCTCTCGTCACACGGTCAACTCGACATCATGGGCATAAATCACGAGGAATAGCTGAGGGGGTATATTTTAAAATTGGGAGTGGGGGCACGCAAATCAGGCTGAAAATTCGACATTTTTTTCTGGCAAGGGCACGGACAGAAATACCGCTCACCGAAACATACCGCTTCAAGTGAAAAAATAATTTTTTGGGCAAGGCCCTAGCCTTCTCCCAGACCCCTTTCACAGTGTTCTTTGTAATGTTCAGCATATGATATTTTTTCTATCTTGAATTTAATCACAATTATGCAAAGTAAAAAGTCTTATACCGGAGGCTTATATCATATTTTAATAAACGCTGTGTCTCGAGATCCAAAAGTTGGACGTCTAATAATGCTGTGTCTCCAGGTCCGACAGTCGGACGTCTACTTTATGCAGCTACACGTCCGACTGTTGAACGTCTGCTTTACACAACTACACGTCTGACAGTCGGATTTCAGTTAATAGTAACCTCTAGATTTGAAAGTAGGACTTCAGGTTACGGCAACTGCACATCTGACAGTCTGATCTCTAACCCTAACGCTAACACTAACTGTAACTAACCCTCACCCTAACCCTAACCGTAACCCTGACCCTAACCTGAACCCTAACCCTAATCGTACTAAACCGGAGATCCCACTGTCAGACATGTAGATGCACCAATTAGACATCCAACTTTCGGACGTGGACGTCCGACAGTCTGATATATTTCATTCACCAGATGGCGATACATAACACAACCAAACTAGTACTGCTAACCAGTCAAACTAAACTGACTCTAACCGTATCACTAACCCAAACCCTAACCTTGAACGTAACCCTAACTCTACTAAACCTTAATATTTATGCACACTTTATTGATGCCCATTAAAAGGGTTTTCCGCATTTATAAAAGGAATTTTTCGTGGAGGTGCGTAGCAGAGCTGGTGGGTGGGGCAAATAATTACACTACCCAGTAATTGCACTACCCGTTTGCTGATGTAGCAGTACTCAGCTCAGGAAATGCCAGCGACAAGAAGTTTATAGTTGATACTTTATCATTAAAAGAGGATTTTTTGTGAGGTATATTTAATAAAAAGGGGTGAGGTCTTTTGGGGGCATAGCAGAAAGAAAGAAACAATTGAGTACGTATAAAGAAGACTATCGGATGTGTAGTTGCCGTAACCCGAAGTCCGACGTTTGGACCTGGAGGTCAACTCAAAGTGCATAGTGGACGCAGGTGAGAACACCTCTGTGTCCGCATCAGAATGTTGGCAAATTATAAATAATACTATTATGTAGACACTTCATGAACAGATCTATTACTGATTCCAGTCCGGTCAACCATAGAATCATATTTAAAATCTTGTTGCAACCAAAACTTATCCAGACATGCTTTAAACAGGTCAGCAATGTCAGCGTCAACTACAGAACTTTAAACTATTCCATGACTTCACTATGCATACTGAAAAACAATATTTTCTTATATCACAGTAAAAAGTACAATCAGTTAAATATTAGTAACAAAGCGTAAACAAAACAGGTTAGAATTGTGGTAAAACAAGTACTGCATGTGCTGAGAATTCATATTCGCATTTAACACTACATCCATCATCACGCAAGGTTTCAGAAATTGGTCAGAATGAAGGTAAATGGATGATCACTGATTGAGTTGACTGTGTCGTGTTTAATGTAGTTGTCGTGACGAGTTGACTGTACCTCTGACAGCACTTTGTTCTTGTTCTTGCCGTGGTCACATGTGGTAATCAACTGTGTCTAGCATGTAAATGTGGAGCAAAATTCCTTAATTTGATGTATACCACCACAAAATATAGTGCAAATAACTGGGAATTTGAATACTGAATAAATTATTACACATACTGAATTTACAGTGCTAGACACAGACGATTACCACATGTGACCACGGCAAGAACAATGCGACTGTCGTCAAAGGTACGGTTAACTCGTCACAACAGCTATGTTAAACACGACAGTCAAATGGACACATGATAATGGGCTGTGACGATTTGACCATGTGATGAGTCGACTGGTAGCCATTGTCGTATATGTGTGTCTGCTGCCAAGTGTTTAAAGCCCATATTTTAGTGTTTCCGAGTGACGAGTTTGTGGTCTACCTGAATAGTTCACCACTCTAGGGTTATGGCTCCGTTAGGGTTAGGAATAGGTTTAGGGTTAGGGATAAGGGATAAAGATAGGTTAAAGTTAAGGTTAGGTTAGAGTTAGGGTGGTGAACTATTCTGGTAGACCTCAGATACAGGCAGCTTACAGTCAGCGCTGCCCACAGGTTGTCGTGTAGATGATGCCACATTAGCATTAATGGAATCTCTCTGCTGTGGACGTGTTGTGTACTTTGTCGAATAGAGATGAGTTTTTGTCATTTTTTGTAGGGTTTAGTATAGTTAGTATGATTAGGTAGGGTTATATATTCATCTTTATTCACCATAATGGTAGAAATACGAACAAACAAGAGGAAAAAAAGATAACTTAACTAAACAGAAAAAAAAGAAAAAAGTGGTTAAGTATAAGGTTAGGGTTAGTTTTGGGATTAAAGTTAGGGTTGGGATGCCCTGACTTAGTCTTAACTTGTGCTGTGCATGTGCACACAGTGGCTCAAGTGTACCCTTGAGCTTCAATGATACGTTAATCTTGCCCAATTAAATATTAAGCAGAAAAATGGCAAGTTTGAGAAGTCCTTGAGAAAATAGTAATTGATAAATAACTGTGTGTTTTATCACCATGCTGCATATTGTCAACCTTCACAGTGCTGCATTTCTTTTAGACTCTTAATGAATGATGAATGCATGTTGATTTTGTTTTGCAGGATGATTATAAATAATGCGACAATTAGTTTTAAGTCTCTTATGCAAGCATCCATCTTTGGCTCGATTTTTCAGCTCAGTTGGAGCAGCACCTCATGTTGCTATTGTAGGAAGTGGCCCAGCGGGGTTTTATACTGCTCAGCAGTTGCTAAAAGTCAGTACAAGTTGATTTGTCTTTGCTGTTTACATGTGAATATTTCTTTTCGTGTGAAGTAACTTAATGTTATCATTTTTTCATAAAACCATGTATTAGAAGATATTCTTTGAAATGCATGCTTTTTGGCATATAGCTAACATTATGTATGGTGCAGAATAGAATACATTACGAATTTGCTTTCAGTGCTGCTTTTATTAAATCTTCTTTCTCGGTACAGTGTTTCAACGAACAGTCCCGTTATTTGAGTAGTGATTTCAATTTTTTTGCATCATTGTGCAAAAGTGGACAGATGATACATAAATGTGAATACAGTTTGATTACATAAGTTAACAGCTTTGTTACAGTTTTGTGAATGCAAAATGTCCTGTTTGTCATTGTTTTTTTGTAAAATGAACTTTTGTAGGGTCATGCAAATGTAGAGGTCGATGTCTATGAGAAATTGCCGGTTCCATTTGGACTGGTTCGATATGGGGTTGCTCCAGACCACCCAGAAGTGAAGGTATGAAACTAGCTGAGGATGTTGTAAGATTTGTTATTGATACGTTGCATTTACTATGTTACGTGCCTTATATTATTGGTCCATCTACTCAGCAGAAACTTAATGCAGCATGTCACTCTAATTACAATATTACTGAATAAGTGCAGTGATCAGTCATTTTATAAAAGTAACAGCAGCCATATTATAAGGTATGCGAAATATGCATCCACTTAATGGCTACATGTACATTTCAGCTGTGTCTGCTTGTATGGTGAAAACTGAAAATGTAGGTTGGTTGATTAGGAGATTAACGTTCCCTTTCAGCACAAAAAATAAGCTGTATCGGGGACAGGGTCTTGGATGGAGATTTAGTTCCGCCAGGTTAAGGATAGCCAATGATACAGTGACCTCTGGACCTCATTGCTTTTTTGTTCAGCAACAACCCAAAATGGGAAAGGATTGGGGAGGCTCGTTTAAGTAATTATGCTAGCACCTACAACAGGGTGGAAATTAACCAACCACCACAAGACCTATTTATCAGTTCAAACTTCAATGTGATATTTCAATTTGATATCTTGTGTAATTGCTGTTCTTTAGTTCCTATAGCATATTAGTGCCTAATGACTCTCGTCGTATGATATCTTTTCTGCATTGGTCTGGCTTTGGAATGCTTTTCTTAACTGAAAAGAAGCACTTGCGGGACCTCCCGTCCACAGTACTAGACCTGCCCCTCCACCCTGTGGATTTCAAAGTTTGTTTGGTATCATATGCTTGCTGTTTAGAACGTAATCAACACTTTTACAAATACTGCTAGTAATAGCCGATGTCATTTTCTTGGAAATGTGTCGGTGGGACGAGACGTGTCACTGACAGAACTTCGAAATGCATACACTGCAGTCGTACTGGTGAGTGATTTTGTGTTGTTCTGCTATGCTCTTGCTTTATTCTTCTTATCATTATTGACAGTTTTATTTGTGGGGTTATGCAAAAATCACTATGAGTTGAAAACTGGCTCGATATATTTCTGGTTTAGTCATTTAATGGTAAGAGCAGCCACAACTTAGTGGTGAAGGTAACTGATTGTCACTTGGGTGACCCCGGAGGGCATCCAAAAATAATTTCTCTGATGTTTTGCAAATATGGATGGATAGACACTTCTGAGCTAACAAACAAGAGAACTTAATGGTCATGTAATGGTCATAGTGCTGGGCCATTTATCTGGCTGTTTATTTGTCATTTCGATACTAATTCTAGTTTTCATGAAGGTGAACACTGAGGTTCTTCTCAGTGATCTTTCCTAGTTGGAGTAAGTGTCTTGAATATTTGTCATGTATATATCTTACTGAATGTAGTCATCATCACCTTGAACACTTGATAGTGCAATTTGTTGTCTGTGAGTTGATCTCAAAGTCAGCTGACTCTGGCATTAATGCAGGTCTTACTAGATTTCCTTACAGCCATATATTAGACATCCTTCTTTCCAGTGTGAAAACAGATCGTGGTATATTTCTACTTCTTCACTGCTCTTGTGGCAAAACACATTTTGAAAATTGGTAAATAACGTATGGCTACTGACACTAGGGGGAGTGCAACACCTTCCCAGAGGAGTTGTTTTATGGCTCAACAAAGATTAGGCTAGTGGGTGATTCTATTCCGTGCTAGTAGTGACTGCTTTCAGTTCTGCTTAGTGTTTTGGCATCTGATCTGTAGAAACCTGCTACTGTTTGTGTTTTATTATCGTTTTCCCTATTTTCTGGATTTATATTTGTGTCTTTATTGTGCAAGTTGCGTATGTCATCTTTTGTTAAAGGAACTATTGATTGATTGATTGATGGATGGATGGATGGATGGATCTATCGATCGATTGTTATCCCTAAAGCTTCTCCGTTGGATGATCTGACCCAGCTTGGATGAGCTGACCTGGCTTGGAGTAACTGCATATGAAAAAGACTGGGTAATTAAAAAGCGAGTGGCTGAGTGTGCAGTAAATAAACATAGTGCTATCACAGCTGATACTAAAACGTGTTGTACCGGTATCAGTTGTGTGAATATATGTCACACTTTATGTACTATTTTTGCATGGGGCACTGCGGTACGGTATTGGACTTGCGATTGACAGGTCACAGGTTTAATTTCCAGCCTGTCCTCTTTCACGTAACATAGGTCAACTCAGCCTTGCATCCCTCTGGGGTTGCTAAATCGAGTACCTTCTTCAGCTGGGGGTATGGACGGGATTCTCACCTCTGCCGGGTGGCAGGTAACACTAGTGTGATCCCATATGGCATGTGAGTTTCCCGTAGCGGTGAGGCTAAGTTGATGCTAAACTGCTATACACTGTTTACTTTACTTTTACTGGAGGACTGTACATTGATGACAGATTTGATGACATGTGCAGGCGTATGGTGCTGAAGATGACAAGACGTTGGGCATTAAAGGCGAGGCTAGTACACTAATGTGAGACTCATCTTTACGTAGATGCCTGTGATTATGAATCTCATAGAGATATCATTATGGACCACAAATCCGTTATTAAGTAGATTTCGTTGACTAAAATTTCTGCCGAGCAGTTTCCCAGTATGCAGTATGCTTTGAGTACTGTTAACATTCTGATTCGTGAAGCGCAGTACTTTTATTCATTTGATGTGTATCTGTGGGTTTTACCTGTAGATTAATGGTGGCCATGTCTTTTCCATGCTTAACCCGACATTTCTTTCCGTCCCATCCTCATCAGTCAGATTCAGTCCCCATTCTCCTTTAATGGTTGCATGTGGTCAAAAGTATGACAAAGTGAAGCATTTAACTAAATTGGTATTGACATTTATGAACAGTACTTGTCAAACTGGTGCCTGAGCTTTGTGTAACGTTGCTGCTATCATATGTCGGAAATCAAAAATTGTAATTGACATATGTCTTGCTCACTCAGATTCCATTGTTTTATTATTATTACACAGTTAATTGCACAAAATGTACTATTACAACAATGACAACTGATTGAATGGCCCGTATCCGGTACAACCCGATGAGCAGGCATTGCCAAGTGTCAATGTGGAAAGTTGAATTCACCTTTTCTTACTGCAAAAATGTGTAATTGTTTATATTTATTTTACAGTTAGCATAGCATGTTTAACATCCACATTTACTTCATATTAGATATTAATGCATTTTGCCATGTGGTCATTTGATGCAAGCTTGGTATGTAAAATTCTGATTCTGTCTGTCTGTCTGTTTGTCACATTCATGCGATGTAAAAAAGCTAAAAAATATTTTCCAAATTCTTTCTACTCTATATGTCAGTAAACTTGAGTGACTTTCGGGTTAATTTTAGTTAAAATTACTGTAAAAACCTGCATACTGATTTCGTCTTCTGTTAACCATATCCCGACTTTGGCCTTTGCCATTTTGACTTCTGTTGCTGTGAAGCTGTTGTCGGGAACCATACCATTCGTGAGTTGTTGATACCTGCAAACATTCTAATTTATTTACTTGAACATTACTGACTGTAGAATGTGACACAGTGGCTCAAGCTGTCGCCAACTGTCATATAGCCTAGAATTCACTTAAATGCCATGTAGCCACTGTGACAGCTGAGCGTCGTTTGGCTGTTTGTGTATGACGCTTTGTTCTGATAAAATTGTATCATTTAGTTGTAGTAATGCTGCTATGGATATGTCTGAGATTTAACCGAATGATTATCAGTATGAAATGTACATTGTTTTGTTTGTTAGGATTTACAAGGCGTGCTGTCGGCCCGTGCGTTTGTTGGATGGTACAATGGACTGCCAATGCACAGAAATGTAATAATTTGCTAAAAATATTTCTTCAGTAGTAGGATTTGTTTCTTTACGTCGTGACACACTTTCATTGTTCGGCTGGAAACTAGGCTTCGGCCGAATGTTGGATCCACTTTACGGCTCATTTTGGCGGTGTTCACGCATTCGGCTATAACTCCGCCGAAAGTGAACTGATTTGGACTAAATCTGGAGCACTCTGAGTACATTGTTTGGGGGCTGTCCCTGGCAGATTTTTGGCATGATGTGCGCAGTAGCGACAGCTGGAGAGCCAGGCAAAATTTTTTTCATGTAAGCAATGCACAATTTCATCGATTTTCAGTTGGCCAAAGTTAACGAAATTCGAACACAACACGTCGATTAGTGTCGCGATGAAAACTTTCCGAACATAATTTTGAAAATTTTACCGTAAGGAGTTATTTTCCAAAAAGATGCAAAAATGTTTAACATCTTGCAATTTCAAGCCGCCATAACTCTGCAATGATTACAGATCAACAGAAATTCACTACCAAAATAACCCTCTACGGGATTTCTAGTTTCAGTTTTTTACTATTGGAATCAACTTAAAGTCATTTCTATGGCCAGTACATTCTGTACAAGAAACCTCCCCAACTTTTTTGCAATGTTTGACGCGGGTTGACAACATGGCAGATAATGCTGACATTACTCAGTCGCAGGCAGCCAATCGCCATCAACTATTGAGCCCCGTCGATTGCAGGAAGTAAACAGCTGGTGCACAGATAGCCTAGCACTTCGAGCCGAATACTGTATTATGGGCATTCTTCACAATACAGCCGTCTAGTTTATTTGCATACTTCTCACAGAGCTTGGCGCAGGTATGAGATCGGACATAAAGGAAGCCATGCCCGTTCCATCAGGAGACCTGTGATGGATGAAGAAAGGATAAAGCCAGGCTACTGGTTAGGGTAATTGTTTTGAGATTCCTCTACACCATTGTGTTGGTGACAAGAAGGACATCTGAGGTGTAAGATGCGTGCATTATTCATCCCATAAGATTATGTTCCACAACCAGTGGAGGAAGAAACCTGATGGGCAGTCGGCATTCATAAAGTGTTCTGCACTATGTATTGCTATATTGTAGAGATGCAGTGTAGAAGTGATGGGCGCTCAATACTTTACATTGTATTGTTCACTCATTGAATGATAGCAGATTTCGCTGTCGTTAATTAACAGTCATGTTGTGTTTTGTTAGCTGCAACCTGACCTAGATACTGACACAGCAGTTATACTGGGTCAGGGCAATGTAGCTATTGATGTCGCCCGAATTCTACTTACTCCTGTCGATGACTTAAGGGTAAATGTTTCTTTTTACTTTTCTGTTGCTTATTATACTGACATTCTTTCATCTTTTGTAAAGTTTGCACATCCTATTAATGTTAGAAAAAAGACAGCACAGACTGACGGATGGACGCCAGACCGAAACATTAGGCTTTCCGCTAGATGTGGTCTGCATAAAAAGTGAGGGTGTATTGGTGTGTGTATGTATGTGTTTCGTAACTGTATTTTTTGTTACATGTTGCAGCGGCGATCAAGGTGAAGTTTGATCAGTGTATTGTATGGTGTGGGCGTGGTCCCCGGAAGCTGTGAATTTTTTAAAGTGTAGAGTTAGACCTATGAGCCTTTGTAGGCAACAAATGGCCTGATGATATCACTACAGTTGGCAAATCGGCTGCATGAGAAGTGATGTGACTAGTGAAATTTATACAATCATTTATGGAGTAATTGTTGGTTTCAGAGACTGATGTAAGTAAAGGAGTGACATCTCCTTCATCAGGAGTGAGTCAGAAGATGAAGAAGAAACGATGAGATCCAATGACCAGCAAGTCATGTAGAAAATCATAACTCACTGCAAATGTGACTGTAACGTGAAATAAACGGCCATTTTGGCAATAGCAGTACACCTCAGGTCCATGAATTGCCACTCCAGTACTAAGCCAAGAGATTGGCTCGCAAGAACGTCTTCGAAATGACCTATTTTGTGTCGGGTGGGATGGAAAACCTAAACTTGATCATCAATTGCCACATAAATTACTGGTAAACGGTGTGCTTAACGTTCTAGGTGGAGTCCTACCAAAGTGATTTTTGCCATTTTACAGCTTTACAGTGTAGCCCTTACACTTTGTTATACTGGCCAGTTTTTACTATTTTTGTATCTAATGCTCCATCGCTGACTGTGTTGCTGATGTCAGAAAACAGATATAACTGAGTACGCACTGGAGGCTTTGTCAAAGAGTCAAGTGCGAAAGGTTTATCTCGTTGGTCGACGTGGTCCAGTTCAGGCTGCGTTCACAGTTGCCGAGCTCCGAGAGATGATGAAACTGCCGAAATGTAAACCAGTTCTGAATCATTCCGACTTTGCTGCATTCGAAAAGCACTTAGAAGGTGCGGGTCCTTTTCTGTTTGAAATTTTTGCGATGTTTTGTTGCTGAAAATAGATGTGACTCGATTGAGGGCTTTGTTAATAATATTGCAAGTCGTCTTAAACTGTGATCTGACAGAAATACCACGCGGACGAAAGCGCATGATGGAGCTGATGGTGAAAACTGCTCTCAGCACTGCTCCGATTGATCCCGTCCAGATCAAACGCGTGTCGGAGGCAACCAGAGAGTGGCATCTCATGTTTCTACGAAGCCCGAACAAGTTTTTTGCAGAGAAAAATTCTACTCGTGTTTGCTTGATCCAGTTTGGTATAAATCGGCTAGAGGTACCGTCATTGCTTATATTGTACATTTACATTCACTGTTTTTTCTTTTCTCAGTTGTCTCAGATATTTGCTGAGGAGCTTATGGAACATGGCCAAACTTGTTTGGAGCCTAGAAAACACTAGGCCATAGTGTATACCACATTATATCTATACGTTGTATATATATGCGTTTTGTATGGCAAAAATTCTTAGGCATAGCATGGGACAGTTTTCTAAACATTTTACGAAGTTTGGTTCCAAATAGCGTCCTGGAAAGTCTTGGAAAAGTCTGAAAATTTTTGTAACCAAGAGAGTGGGAACGCTGACCCTTGACCTAGGTCGCTTAGTTACTCCTTGCGCCTGCAGCGCTTGATCATTGCGCCTACGATGCTCAGTCCTTTGCGCCTGCCGCCCGCTGATTTCGAATTTGCCAAAGGAACTCGCCACCCATTTATATAGACGGCGCGCGCAGCGCGAGCCCGCGGGCACGAGCGGCGGGCGCTCGATAACTCGCTCTTAATGATGCCACGAGCAAAATTTCGTGCAGAGCCGCTCAAAACTGGCCGTGTATAAGGATCAAAGAATCACACACAGATTTAATTTTATTATTTTATAATTATATAAGATATAATTTTTGTTACAAAGCTGTGTTCTGACATCAGCATTAGAGACTCAACATAAAGGGAAAGACGTCCTTGCCTCTGAAGTGACTTGATACGTGAAGAAGGAATGAGGTTGATGAGTGTGTTATTACAGTGGTTGACATCCACCACTCGACCGTCAGGAACAACGGGCTGACCCAGATGTATCTGGAACAGAGCTATAAGACGAGTGTGTGGATGATTTTGGAAAGTCTGATCATGTAGAAATGGCTTAAATTATGCTTCACAGTTTGGTAGATTTTATTATGTAGAAGTGTCGTAAATCATGTTTCACTAGAATTCATTTGATTGTTTGTTATGTTATGACAGGGACCTTTGGGCGAGAGTCAGAAAGCTGTGTCGACACGAGACAATGAGACCCTGCCTTGTCGTCTGGTGGGTTCATTAGTTTTCTGTCCAGTTTTGATTTATTCACTTAAAATTTAGGTCTATTTTATTGCACTGTTGCTTCAGTATTTATATACCAGTATTTATATACATCTGCGTCAGTTGGCTTTTTACTGCACGACACTGTGAAAACTGATCTTTAAAGCGGTTTATGTTTGTGTTTGTTGGTTATAGGTTTTTCGAAGTATTGGGTTCAAAAGCTGTCGGCTTGATTCTGAAACTCCGTTTGATGATGATGTGGCGGTGGTGCCTAGCATCAATGGCCGCGTCGAAGGGCATCCCGGTGACTGTTCTATTTAATTACACAGTTCTGTTACTCTAAGTCTAAAACACGATAATTTTTAATAAGTTGTCAGTAATTTTTGTTGACATAATTTGTTGGTCCCACTGTTGTTTGTTCATTTGAACTGTCTTTGAGACTGCTACACGTTTTCCATCAGGCATCTGGTTTGTGTCAGTGAAAGCTTGTTGTCCCGTTTGTTCGTTCGTCCTTTTGCCTGGTCAGATCTTGTTACCGTGATATCTCGTGAAGGGCTTGAACAATTTTGATAAAATTATCGGGGAATATTCGCTAGCGCCTACTGTTGACCTGATTAGGTCAAAGGTCAAGATCACAATAGTACGTGGTCGCGAAGACATCCACGTCAATGCTGGGGCGTCGAAGTCTCATCTTCTCGTTGATTGTGCATTACTGTCAGGCATAAATGATAAATATATATGTGCTAGTGATCCTAACATGAATTATTGGTTTATTCTGTGGATTAATCTCCAGTCCCTGCTAGTAACTGTTGAGGTACAGAGACATTGGGCGTTTTACCGCCAGGCCAGTCTGAGACAGACGTGGTTGATCGAATTCAGTTCGTTTTTCTTCTCTAACTGGTGCCAGGGCTGGCATCAGAGAGAGTTCAGCTTCCACAGCAGTCATTAGTGAATCAATGAAGGATGAGTCCAGTGGGTAATTTGCCCTGGAAGGGTATTGGCGCTTTGTGTTCTCTGCATTACCCACGCCAAAGGCAGTCGTGGAGGTAGTGTTTTCACCGGAGTTTGTCTGTTTGTTTTTACACACGATATTTTTATGTTTGTGTGTTTTTCCACACGATGCAGCTGGGATCACCAAACGTGACTTACAAATGTTTCACGACGAGTCCTGGAAATCCATTTATTTTGGGTTCAGAAGATCAAAGGCCAAGGTCACGAGCATTGGCGTCGCCAGCTATGGGGCACGTGCCCCCTAGACTTACAACAGTCTAATTTTTTCCAGTGTACTCTGACCTATACAAAATCTGACGGCGACTATATGTTGACAGTCGCGTGGAAACACCCAGTAAGTTTTGTGCTTTCCTGGCACAAAATCCTGGCGTCGCCGCTGGTCACGAGTCACAAAAAGATTGCTGGTTTGGGTCTTTGCACTCTTGTGAGTGCTGGCTTCTTCTATTTGCCTTAATGTTGTCAGTTGAGTGAGAGTAAAGTCATCTCCATCATTTATCCCCAGCCGTTCACTTTTTAATAGCTGGAGAAAGAAAATCAAGGGGTTGAATTGGCAATGAACTGGTGTATTTTGTTCTTTCTGGCTCGTTCACATGGAGTGTGTATGCTGGTGATTGTAACTGCATGGTGCTATGTAGGTCTTTACTGCAGTGGTTGGGTCAAGCGTGGTCCGGTCGGCGTACTAGCGACCACTATGAACGACGCATTTGAGACGGGAAAAATCATCGTCGAAGATCTCAAGTCTGGAAACCATCTGCCTACTCATCCTCCCGGCGGCCGACAAACTATTCTTGATCGGCTGAAGCAAAAAGGTTAACTGGTCTTTCTAACCAGTTGTTAATGTGACTTTTACATTTTGTTGTTGTTGACGTTGTGATCTCGTTCTTGTTCTTGCTGCTGCTGCTGCTGCTGCTTTGACT